>ENA-OSAI01000048-OSAI01000048.1-marine-sediment-metagenome-genome-assembly--contig:-NODE-48-length-84225-cov-13.697731_pt1 | contig 84225 bp, 81 predicted proteins | sample MGYA00237871_ERZ529316 | MGnify/ENA primary metagenome ERZ529316 (study PRJEB26369, sample SAMN03142814) | marine sediment metagenome | biome: marine; feature: borehole; material: sediment...
GAAGTAATGAGTTATGATTTAGATGATGGACTCTTTAGACAATCTATTGATCTAGAACTTTCTTTACATGAAGACTATACTATCTATGTTGAGATAGATGACGGCATCACTGTAACATCACATGATATTGAAGTATTGAATCTCTATGAATATTTACGTGATCGATTTACATTGTTCGTTGAATTTGATGCGTCTAGTCATGAAGCAACAGTTGAATACTACTTAGCGAATCAATGGGAAAATAGCTCAACAGATGTTCCAAGTGGATTACTCAAAATACGAGAAATAGAGGTTACGATTATTCATAATGATGTAGAACTTGTCAATGAACATGACTCAACACCTAGTATGTGGGGATCACATAGTGAAGAATATGTGCATGTATATCGTTTTGATACAGAAGAAAGTAGTGGAACATGGCAAGTGATTATTAATGTGATTGATGAGTATGGAATTGAATATACGAACCTGTTAAATGATTAAATTGTGGTTGATAAAATTGGGTGATGACTAAGTATTTGTCATCACCTTTACATTTTTATGAGAAATTGTTATAATGAAAATACCATATAGAGTGTACGAGAGACTGGCTCTTTGACTACACAGCAACCTACCTTTAAGGCAAGGTGCTAAATCCTGAATGATGGTCATTTTTTATTGGCATATTCTCGTTCTCTTATAGAATCATAAGTAGGAGGAGATTTTTTTATGGAAAAGAAAACAATTACTAAATGGTTACTAAGTGTTGATGAACATCGTCAACTAGTGATTACAGAAAAAGAGGTAAGCAAGTTCGCACCGATCAATCGTGTGTTAGAGAAACCTGGGTTTTATCAGGTAGATTCTGTGTTGGTGGATGATGAACGCTATTTGATTGTGTATGAACCAAAAGAAGCGTATGAAGTGAAGACCAAAATGCTTGTATCAAAAATACATAGTGAGGTAGAAAGAGTGATTGATATGACAAGCAAAGATCAAGAGAATGTGCTTAGAATCGCAGAGAAATTGATGAATGTTCAGTCATATCAAAATTAATTTTTTTGTATATTGAAATCACTGATTCTTTGATTATGATAAAATAGAATCATCATGAATGGGTGGTGGTTTGATGCAGGAAAAGATTAAGTGGAGTACCTTCTTAAAAGATGTGTTGATATGTTCACTAGGTGCTTATGGTGGACCAGAAGCACATTATGGTGTGTTTACAGAACGTATGATTACGAAGAAACAATATATTACCGAAGAAGAACTTGGTGAATATATTGCACTTACTAGTATCTTACCTGGTCCTAGTAGTACACAGACCATCATATCGATTGGTTATAAGGTAGGAGGACCAGTGTTAGGGTTTCTTACGTTGTTAGTTTGGGCATTACCGATTGTCTTGGTGATGACTGGCTTATCGTTTATGTATCAGTTTTTTATTAATCAAGATATCTCAACAGAAATCTTAAGATATATTGGACCGATGGCGGTTGGATTTATTGGTGTGGCAGCGTACCGTATTGGGCGAAAAGTGATTAGGAATTATCTTCATATAGTTTTGTTTGTTCTTGCGATTGTGGTGACGTTTGTTTATCGCAATGTTTGGGTTTTTCCTTCACTTCTTTTGTTTGGTGGTATTGTTTCATTGATCTCATCAAAAGAAGAAGATGTATGGCATAAAGTATCCTTAAAGCCTCCTTATCAATATTTGATAATCTTTGGTGTTTTTGCATTTGGTTTGTTGCTCGGTGTGGTTTTGTTTGATGGGATGTTGCTTTGGTTATTTGAACGTTTCTATCGCTATGGTTATCTGATTATTGGTGGTGGACAAGTCGTTGTTCCTTATATGTATACAGACTTAGTCGAAGTCAATATGTTTATGAGTTCAGAAGAATTTTTAACAGGATTTGGATTGGTCCAAGGATTACCAGGTCCAATGTTTTCTTTTAGTGCTTACGCAGGTGGGATGGCAGCTAGAGAAGGAACTGCATTGTTTCAAATAGTGGGTGGATTATTGAGCGCATTTGCGATCTTTTTGCCTGGTGTGTTATTGATTTATTTTGTCCTACCAGTTTGGGAACAACTCAAAGCAATCAAAGGGTTAAAGATTGCGTTAAAAGGGATTACCGTTGTTGCGGCAGGACTGATTGCTTCAGCGGGGATTGTCTTAATGAGAGAGAGTGGACTATCCTTAGAAAACTTTATTGTGGTGATCGTGACCATTACTTTATTGCTTTCAAAAAAAGTACCAGCTCCAATCATTGTCGTACTTGCATTGCTTGCGGGTGCTTTAATTTAAGGTTACTAATTGTCGATTGCTTTTTGATGAACTTATCAAATAAATCAAATAATCTAAAGTATCATAGTATGTTGATAAAAACCAGTCAATTATCTATCATGATAGACAATTGACTGGTTTTATTTTTCAATCACTTACGATGCTTCACTATATCTTAATAATGCGAGAGATAAATGACTAAGAACACCAAGTAAAACAAGAAGTGACATAAGATAACGTTCAAACTTTGTTCCTAGAAGCTGCATCACAAAGCCTAACATCCAGTAGGCAGTTAAAACAAATGCGATGATTGAGTAACTAAGAGTTTTCTGATAACTAGGTTTTACTAACAAGATTGATAAGAAAAGTATCCCTATACAACTAATAAAAATACTGTTTTTAGAAATGGACGATTGTTTTTCATATGTCTCACTTCGTCCTCCATTGACAAGATGAAATGGTATAATTTTCTTTAATATAAGAATATGAACAAGGATTACTAGAATGTAAAATAGATATCCAAGAATCAATGTTGTTTCTAGATTGAATAGAATCATAATGAATCTCCTTTTTTTAAATGATTTCATTCATATTTTAAATTATTTGGACAATTTGTCAAGAGAAGTGAGCAGTATTTGAAATAAGAAAAAAGGTGTTTAATCATGATGGATTGCTTAATTATGATAAAATATAACAAAGTAATATTCTTTTTTTGAGAAAATGATCTTCATGATGTATTTGTTAAAATTCATCAGATAAATCTAAGAAACTATAGTATAATATGTTTGTTGATAAAAACCATACAAAGAAGGTGCACCTTATGTTAAGTATATTTTTAGTATTTGTTCAATTATTTTCTACAAGCTTCTTTGTCTATATATTTGATTATCAAGTAGATGACAAAGTCAATCAGATAGGCATCATATTATTAGGAATCTTGGTCGGACTTATAGTGATGTTGCTTGTGCTTTATCTATATATCGAAGTATTTTATCAGTTGCTTGGGAAAAAGAAGCCAATGACTTCCATGACGAAACACAAAATGGCGACGCAAATGGTGAGTATTCCACTCCATTTGACACATACAAAGATTACGATAGTTGGAAAAGAACATTTACCAAGTAATCCTGGATTTACGATTTATTCTAATCATACGTCGTTGATGGATATTCCTCTTTATATGTATGCCTTTTATGATTATCCAGTGGCGTTTTTGGCAAAAGAAAAAGTCAAAAATATTTTTGCGATTGGAAAATGGGTGGAAGCGTTAGGTGGCGTCATGATTGATCGCGAAAATACCCGTAAAGGCGCAGAAGCAATCATCAAAGTCATCAAACATGTGAAGATGGGATTAACAATGGTGATATTCCCAGAAGGAACGAGAAGCAAAGATCCGAAGAAACTCTTACCATTTAAGGAGGGATCATTTAAAGTTGCTTTAAAAAGTAAAGCACCACTTGTACCAATGACGATTGTGAAAAAAGAAAAAGTTTCTTGGCCACGTAAAAAAGAAGTAACGATTATTATTCACGAAGCGATTCCTTATGAAGAAATGAAGGGGTTAAAGTCACAAGAATTATCAGCCAAAGTAGAAAAAGTCATCAAAAGTGCTTTATAAAGACGAAAGAGCCTCCATTGGAGGCTCTTATTTTTTTAGTTCTATCAAGGAAACTCTTTGTCCTAAAAAGCGTAATGTTACTTCATCTTTGGCTTCAAAATATTGGTCTAAAGAAGTAATGGTTGCTTCTAAACGACCATGATAGATTTCACCTGGAAGAATGGTTCTTATACCCCAATAAGGAATAGAACTTCCATCATTGAGATTATACATAATATATCCATTAGAAGAAGCTATCCCATCAATGTCAAAGAAACTAGATTTTAACAAATATCCAACATCAAGTGTATTGGTAATGATGATGTCCATTGAAAGGACGTCATCATTTAATGAATAATTGCCAGTGTAAGTAATAATGAGACCATCAAAATATAGTGTTTTCACTTCTCTTAATTCATCAAATGAAGTTTGTAATGTTATATGCTCACTATATAGTTGATGATAATCAGAATAGAGATTATCATATTCATGGTTTCGTGTTTCATAAGATTGTTCTAATTCATCATACTCTACAGATTTATCTTCTAATTCACTGCTTTTATTATTTAGTGATTGCTCTAAAGATGTATAGCCATATGTTAGTTCCTGATAACGTTCATCTAATGCTTGATAGTTTGTTTTTAAGTTTTGATAAGTGATAAAATACACTGTTGTAGATATCATCAGTGTGAAAAGAAAAACAGAAACCAAACTAAGGATCAATGTTTTTTTGTTGAACATACTTTGATCTTTGTTTTTTGATAATGATATATCCAGTATTTTTTCAAGTTCAATCATTACATCCTTGCTAGGAATAGAATAATTGTTTTCGTATTTAGAGATAGATTGTTTTGTTAAAAACAGTTTTGAAGCCAGTGTTTCTTGGCTATAACCCTTTTTTAATCTTGCTTGTTTGATTTGTTCACCAATCGATTTCATGAGCGTCCTCCTTTGTGCATATATTCAGTATAAATTGAGTTTGCTTGATAGTCAATAAATGGCTTTGAAAAAAGATATCTTTTTTGTCAACTGGATAGTTGACTGATATTTTTGTCGTGAGATGTCAGTAAATATTGGTTTATGAACGCATAAAGAAATATATTCAAAATGTACTTTTTTCATTGTTTCAAGGAAAAATGGATGCTATACTAAGACTAACAAGGACGATTACTGCATGAGGGTTTATAATAACGAGAGGAGAAAAGATAAATGAATGAACCCATTTTGCAAATTGTAGGAGATGTATATTTAAAAAAAGGATTTTTGAAAAAAGATACATACAGGTTGGTGTTCACAGAAGATGATGTGTTGTTTTCGCACTTAACAAAAGAAGTCAGAAAAGAAGAACAAAAACAACTCACAGAAGACTTAAAAGGGAAAAGTTTTAAAGAACGTGTTGGTGAAATGTTTCATATGAACAAAAAAGTGTATGAAAAATATGAACAAATGTCTGTTGATGAAATATTAAGTATGGGTACTGACTCTTTTCGTCTACCATATAAAGACATCAAAAAAGTAAAAAGACATATGGATTTTGATAGTGATAGTACACAAAGGGCTTCAAAAGTAACCATCACAACAAATAGTGATAAATTAAAACTTAGTTTTTCAGATGACAGGGCGTCAAGTAAAACATACAAAATTATTAAAGAGAAAATCAAATAGTGATGGGAAGACTCAATGATGAGTCTTCCTATTTTTTTGTTGAGTAAGTTGCGCTTTATATTAGAGTAAATATACAATAAAAAGCTATATATGGTATAATTGTGATGTAGATAAACGATGTTGTTTGTCAAGAAATGTGGGAGGTTATTATGCCAAGTCATGTCAGTTTAGAAACAAAGAATGATTTAAAAAAACACAAAAAGATATTAGGTAATCGTTTAGAAGAATTTAAAACAATCAAAGGATTGATTGGGATTGTATTAAATGGTGGATTATCTAGAGGATATAGTGACAAGTATTCTGAAATAGATGTACTTATCTATTTAGACGGACAGTACTATCGCTATTACCAAAATATTAAAACACCATTTGAAGTTGGCATATCAATGGATCATGGACAACTATATGATGTTTCTCTTGTTTCTTATGAAGATGAACAAGAAAAAGAGTGGGATTCTTTGATGTGTTGGGATCGTGGATATGCGCAGATTTTATACGAAAAAGATGATAAAATCACAAAACTTTATCAAGAAAAACTCACAAAAGAACCACCATTGAATGATTTGTCTAGTTTGATGTTTCGTGCACACTGGTCTATTCAAATCACTGGTGATGTTTGGATTCATCGTAAAGATGTGATGCAGGGTCATCTTATCTTTAATCAAGCAATTATCCCGTTACTAAAATGTTTGTTCATCATAAATGGTGAACATATTCCTCACGAAAAATGGATCATGCATTTGAGTAAAACATTGGATAAATTACCTGATGATTATGAAAAAAGATTAAACGATGCGATGATGGTGAAAGATGATACTTTAGCATCATTGATCCAAAGACAGAAGCATGTAAAAGCATTATATTTGGAAGTTAACAAACTCATTCAACATACTCACCTTGTGCCATCTCCTTTAGATGTGACACATCAGTATCATCAATCAGTATTGGACTACTTAATCAAACATCAACCGTGTCCGAAACAAGATTTTTTAGATAAATTCGATATAAGTATATTAAATACTGCGCCGTTCTTTCCTTGTGTTACAATAAAAGAAGAGACGATTCATTTAGATATGAATAAACTTATTTCTTTAAAACCAAGTGATATGTATACTTGGCATTACAAATTGGTTGAATACGCAAAAAAATTACAATAGGAGAATACAATGAAGATTAGAAGAGCAAGAAGAGACGATATGACAGATCACGTCATTTTGCGTCAAGAATTATGGCCGCGTCATGACATGGAAGGTTTATTAAAAGAATCACATAGTCATTATCAACATGAAGAAAAATATCCTATATTTTTGGCTGTTGGTGAGTTTGGTGATCTGCAAGGGTTTATTGAGTTGTCGATTCGTCAAGATTGTCCTGGTTGTCAAACTGACAAGGTAGGATATATTGAAGGTTGGTATGTCAAAAAAGAATTCCAAGGGCAAGGAATCGGAAGAGCATTAGTGCTTGCGGCTGAAGAGTGGGCAATGAGTAAAGGAATCACTGAAATGGCATCAGATACAAATGAAGATTATCCAGGGAGTCCAGAAGCGCATAAAGCCTTAGGGTATCTTGAAACACCTAAACCATTACATTATATGAAACAACTGAAATAGTTGTTTCTTTTTTTAGAAGTCTGAATTGTCTATATCTATAAACGTGAGTTACTGTACTAATTGATTTGATGATGCTAAAATAGAAATATATTAAATTAGCTTTTTATTAAGTAAATTTATCCATCGCTTGAGTAGAAGAGTTTATTGGTAATACTCACTCTCTTCATTGATGGATGGAAGATGAATAGTCGTCAATTATTGTTTTTGAATATGCAATACAAATGCGCGAAAGGAGAAATATCATGGACATGCTCCATAAGGTTCAAAGTAAAAAAAGTTTTGAAAAAGCAATTAGTGATTTAAAAGAGAGTCTCAGTAATTATAAGTTTGGGGTGCTTTGGGAACTAAATTTTAAAGATAAATTACATGAAAAAGGTGTTGATTTTGATTATGATTACGTTATTCTTGAAGTATGTAATCCTCTTCAAGCCAAAAGCGTCCTTGAAAAAAATCTCGATGTTGGATTCTTTTTGCCTTGTAAACTTGTCGTTTATGAACAATTTGGTGAAGTGATTATTGGTATGATGAAACCAAAAGAATTCATCAGAAAGTTTGATGATGAAGAATTAACAGTTGTCGCAGCGCAAGTAGAGGAAGACTTGATTCTAGCAATAGAGAATGCTAAGTAATATTGTTCGTTCATCCAATCAAGGTATTGAAGAAGATTTATTAGAAAATATAATCAAGAAGTGAGACATTTTCAATGTTTCACTTTTTTCTTGTCTTAGGAATTATTCATAATCCCCGTGCGCAATAAAATGAAATATGGTATGATAATTGTGAGTGAAGAGCATATTAAAGAATAAATAAAACGAGGTGGAATAATGACTATTGGAGAAAAATCAGTAGCGTTACATAGGAAACTAAAAGGAAAAATTGAATTAACAAGTAAATACGATGTGAAGAACAAAGAAGACTTAGCACTCGTTTATACTCCTGGAGTTGCGGCAGCTTGCCTGGCGATTAAAGACAATCCTGAAGAAGCATATAACTTAACATCAAAGAATAACACGGTCGCAGTTATCAGTGATGGTACAGCGGTACTAGGTCTAGGAGATATTGGACCTTTGGCTGCTATGCCAGTGATGGAAGGAAAAGCAGTCTTATTTAAGAAATTTGCCAATGTTGATGCGATTCCTTTGGTATTAGACATTAAAGATACAGAAGAGTTGATCAAAACAATTAGTCATTTGGCCCCTTCATTTGGGGGAATCAATTTAGAAGATATTAGTGCACCTAGATGTTTTGAAGTAGAAAGAAGATTGCGTGAAATGCTGGATATTCCAGTATTTCACGATGATCAACATGGTACAGCCATCGCAAGCTGTGCGGCATTACTTAATGCTTTAAAACTCGTAAAGAAAGACATCAAAGAAGCTCACATAGTCGTCAATGGAGCAGGGAGTGCAGGAACTGCGATTACGTCTTTTTTGATTGAACTTGGGGCTGAAAATATTGTTGTATGTGATATCGCTGGAATATTGGATCCAAGTGATGAGACGTTAAGTTCTTATCAACAAAACTTAGCACGTGTGACGAATCAAAAAGGATTACGTGGAGATTTAAGCGATGCGTTGGTTGACGCAGATGTATTTATTGGTGTGAGCGCAGGAAACATCTTAAAAAAAGAGATGGTTGCTCGTATGGCAAATGATGCGATTGTTTTTGCGCTTGCCAACCCAACACCAGAAATCGCACGTGAGGATGCTTTAGAAGGTGGTGCAGTTGTCTATGGTGCTGGAATCTCTAATACTCCAAATCAGATTAATAATGCGCTCGTCTTCCCAGGATTATTTAAAGGATTGTTAGAAGCAAGGGTTAGACAAATCACAACAGAAATGGAAATTGCGGCGTGTTTAGCTCTCTCAAATATCATCCCAGAAGATGAATTGCGTCCAGATTATATTATTCCGGATGTCTTTAATTTAAATGTTAGTAAGGATATAGCCAAAGCTATTATTGATATTCAAGATAAGACTACTTAAATATAGGCTTAAACAAGAGAGTTCGGGAAAAGGTGAACCAACATGGAGAGAATCTTAAATAACTTAGGAATGAGTAACTTAGAAAAACTAAAAGGATTTCACAATGATATTTATAAAGCAACCTACCAAGAAAAAGACATCATCATCAGAATAAGTGAAAGAAGAACCAAAGAAGAGCTTTTAGAAGAAGTCATGATTCTAAATGAAGTGAAAGATCAAGTAAGGATTGCTGCGCCAGTGAAAGTAGACAATCAATATGTGATCAAAGAAAAAGCATATATTCTTTGTTTCTTTGAGTTGGTGAATGGGTTAAATTGGTATGAAACAACACTTACACAAAATACACACTTTGAAGCAGGAAAAGAATTAGGCCTTCTTCATTTGGCATTAAGTAAATTGCCAAATGTATCAAGAAATCACTTTGATGAACATCCAGATATTCAGTTGTTAAAAGATGCGAAGGAATTGTATCAAGACGAGTTATCTAACCTTCTAAACAAATTGAATAGTTATAAAGTAGATAAACGAGAATATGGTTTAATCCATGGAGATTATTTGTTTTCCAATCTCCTTTATCATGAGGACGGTGTGACAATCATTGATTTTGATGATATGGAATACAACTATTATTTGTATGATATCGCTGTTTATTTATTTTATTTGCTGCTAGGTGGGAATCCATCAGACATTGATAAAAAGGCAAACATAGAAATCTTTCAATCATTCATTAAAGGATACATTCGTGTCAATCAAGAAGTTATACTTGATTTTGATAAATTAATGGATTTATTTCGTTTACGACAACTGAAACTACTCGGGACAATTACGAAGAAGTTTGATCAGTCCTCGCTTGGTGAATGGCAAAAGAAATACATTAAATTATGTGAAGAGCAATTTATGAACGATCAAGATTTTGTCGATATTCCTTACAAAAAAATCTATCAAGACATCTTAGAAAGACAGGAGAAATAATGGTACAATCCCAAGTGAAATTCCAAGTAATTGGATCACACACAATGAAAATTAAATACAAAGAAACATCTTACTTTCAAGATAAAGAAACAGCAATCAAAGCTTATGAAGAAGAAGCAAGTAAGTATGTTCAACTTGGCATTCATCAAATGTATTTTGCTGAGTTGTTGACTTGTACCTTAGAACATGGTTCAGTGATATCAAGAGAAAACCTTGTTGACTGGAGAAAAGAGTATATTTAATAGACAATCTTAAGCAATGCAAGTTAGAATAAACTGTTTGTATGGTAAACTAAACATATAAACAGTTTTTCTTTTTTAGGAGGAAAATTATGTCAATCTTAATAGAATATTACACACTCAGCAATGGTTATAAAATGCCAAAGCTTGGATTTGGTACTTACAAACTAAGAGATGGTGAAGAGGCGTATCAAGCTGTACTTTATGCATTAGAAGTGGGATATAGACATTTTGACTCAGCGATTATTTATCAAAACGAAAAAAGTGTCGGGAAAGCAATCAAGGATTCAAACATCCCAAGAGAAGAAATCTTTATTACATCAAAACTACCACCTCACATCAAAAACAAAAAAAGTGCCAAACGAATGTTTGAACGCACGCTTGCAAACTTAGGTGTTGATTATTTGGATGCCTACATCATCAATGCCCCTGGACCATTTGATGATTTAGATGGGGATTATGATGAAGGAAATGTTGAAGTGTATCAGTTTTTAGAAGAACTATACAAAGACGAACTCGTTGGCGCGATTGGTGTAAGTCAGTTTGAAATCAAACATTTACAAAACATTATGGACCATTGTGATGTTGTTCCGCACATCAATCAAATATCATATTTCATTGGTCATAGACAAGAAGAACTTGTTGCTTTTTGTGGGGACAACAATATTCAAATTCAAGCATTTTCACCTCTTGCCAAAGGATATCTTTCTCATCCGACCATTCAGGAAATGGCAGAAAAGTACCAAGTAAGTATTCCTGTTTTAGCCTTATCTTATGATATCCAAAAAGGTGTCGCACCGATTCCGAAATCGAGTCGAAAATCACATATTTTATCGAATACGAAATTGGATATATTGATTGATGAAAAAGATATTGCGCTCTTAGATCAAATCAAGGATGACCCAAGAAAGTATGATGATTAATTTTCTTAAGGTCAGTACCTTATAAAACCATTATAGAGGGATAATATTACTATTTATGGTGTTTAATATTTGTAATGGTCAATAATATTTCTTTAGATATTTAAACCTATCAAATAAGTAGTATAAGCAATTAAGCCCTATCAAACAAGAAGACTAGTTCGAAATCTAAACTAGTTTTTTTTGATAACATAGACAAAGAACAATAGTTGTTTCTAATAGAATAAAATCGATATATTTTTCGCATATATGATTTCAATCTCGCCCTTTATTTCTCTAATATTTTTATGGTCAAAGGTTGCGTAATTGCGGCCTGTAATCTATAATGAGTATAGTAAAAAGTTTTTCATAGGGGGATAACGATGAGACAAAATGATTATGAACATATTATCTTGAATGATTCAGAAGACTTGAAACAAGAATTTTATATCAAATCAGGTAAAGGAAAACATGCAAGCAAGGAGTTGTTGCTTTTAACTAATAAAAGGATTTATTTTTATGGTAGAGAAAAAAGGTTGTTTATGAGAAGCAAAGTCTCAAGATTTGTCAACTTGAAAGCAATCTATGCAGGTAGTAGATCAAAAGGACGATATTCTATCTTATTATTTTTTGCGATTATGTTCTTGGTTTTCTTTATTGGTATCCATTTACTTTCCAACAGTAGTTATCTTGGATTATCTTTCAGTATCGAACCACTTATTGTGAATTTAGGAGAAGCGTTTGGGATTCTATTCTTGATTGCTTATATTTTCCTAACAGAAAAAATTATTACTTTAGAATATCCAGGTGATAACTTGGTGATTCACTGTAACCGCATGAAAGAAAAAAATATTAATCGAATGTTTCGTTTGATTTCAAGTGCAATAGACGAGAGCTAACTGAGGTGACTTATGAGTACATATGATGTAATGGATGCCAACCGGAAAGTCAAAAGAGATATTCAGAAAGTCTTTGGTGATGATTTTTTAAAGATCATCACAGAGATTATCTTAAATAGTGATGATAGTTATAATCGTTTGGCAGATCAAGATAAACCATTAGAACATACGTTTGGACAAATCTCTGTCAAACTAAACAGAAGAACAAGGGTTCTTCGTTTTCTCGATCATGCGGAAGGCATGAGTTTGTCAAAAATGAGTGAACTGTTTTCAAAGTATGGAGGAGATTACCATACATTATCTAACACCAAAAACATCCGTGGTCTCTTTGGACAAGGGGCTTCAGACGTTCTTTTTTTGTCAGCATTTCATCAATTCCCATCATATATTATTTCCATTGTTGATGGAAAGGCATCAAAGTGTTCATTTATCTTTGAACACCAAAAAAAGATTCATACACAAGCATTGTTGAATGTTGACAAAGTAAGAAAAGAAACGGGAATTATTAAAGATGGTACATTGGTTGTATTTGGTTTGCCTGAAAGTGTCAAAATTCCCAAACAAAAAGACATAAAAGAAAAGATTGATACATTTTATATGCTTAGATACATCCTCTCTAATGAAAACCGACAAGTTGTGTTTTTTGATGATGAGATCAAACATCGATTAGATGCAAGTAAACAACTATTTCAAAGTGAGCCTTGTATCATGAACAAAGTCCCAATCAATTTAAGTTTGGATGGTATGGAACTCAATAGTTACTTAACCTTATATCAATCAAAACCAAGTGATCAAAGACAGATCATCATCCGTGATGAATATCAAGTGGTTTATGAAGAAAGTATGTTTGGTCTAGAAAAAATCCATGGGACGAAAACACTTGCGGGTGAATACGTGATTGAGGGGATTGGTCATGTATTAAGAATGTATTTAAACAAAGAAAAACCTGAAGAAATCTTGCGAGATTCAAGAGATGGGTTTGACAGAAGACACCGGTTTACAATCAATATGATATCTGAGGTTACAAAGATTCTTCATCAAGTGATTGATCAATACAGTCATAAAAAGAAAACAACGAGTTTTTCACTTCATCAAAACGAAAAACTCACTACGGCATTACATAAAACAAATGAATACTTTGAAGATTTGACTTTGTCACCTATCTATGAGGTACATGATCAAAAACTTCTTGAAGAACGTCTTCATTTTGCTCGAAACGTCATCACCATCACTGAAGGGAAACGATATGGACTCCATTTATACATCAACTCCAGTGAAACTGGTGTTGTCAAGCTAGATATTGAACACAATCCATACATCACCCTCACCAACAAAGAAATCAGTTTACAAGAACAAACAGTGAAACAAGAAGGGACCATTATTAAGCATGTCATCATTAAAGCGCTAAAGAAGACAACCAAACCAATTGTCTTAAAAGCAAGTACAAAAACAGAAGAAACAAGGGTCTTAATCCATGTCATCAAAGAGAAGGTTGTCTATCCAGAAAATGGGCTTGCGTTTGGTCAAAAAAGAAAAATCATGGTTCCCAATCGTACATCCTATATCAAACTGTATTTTGATACAGCGTATATCCCCTTAAAAAGTAGTATTTTAATCAATCAACATTATGAATCAATGTTGTTCCCTGAAGCGATTGAAATCTATACCAAAGAAGAACATATGATGACTGACACGATTGGGGTTATTAAAGTACCGATTGCTTCACATCATTATGAAGAACGAATTGCACTGAGTGCGACTAGTTATGATATCGTGACGAAAGCAACATGTATCATAAAAGCAAGAAACAATATAAATAGTATTGCTGAAGGACTCATTAACAAAATTGAACTTGTATTTGAAGAAGCATCTTGGCAAGCAAGAATGGCTGAAGAAGAACAAACGCTTCAAATTAATGGGGAACACATCATCAACCAAAAAAACTTGGGTTCACTAAAAGAAAAGGATCCAAATAATCCATTGTTTGATGAAAAAGAACTGCATTACTTATTTGAATTAATGGCATTAGAAAGTTCGAAACAATACGTGATTGATAAATACAAAAACAATCAAGAAACAATCGATCCTAAAAGAATCCTTGAAGAGATTCAAGAACACAAATCAAAAGTGTATGTAGGATTGCTTGAAAAAGAGTAGGTGAAGATAATGGAAAAAGTGAAAACGCAAAAAGACCGTGATTATTTAAAAGAGTATTTTCAAGTTGTATTATATGATACGTTACTTGATGCGGCTTTTTTGGGGTATCATGGAAGAATACTTGTAGACAATATAAGGAAACCAAGTATCTTATTTGTCGATGTAGGACATACCTTTTATTACTATGGTGATGCATTTGGCAAAGAAGCAAAACTGTTTGCTTCTTTGGTTGAAGACTACGCAGAAATACATGCATCAGATGATTGGGTGAAGAGAATTAAAGAAGCGTATCCTGATAAAGTCGATCAATTAACACGTTATGAGATGGATGATTCATCTATTTCATTGAGCCATTTAGAAGAGATTGTGAATAAAAAGGATGAGGATTTGATCATCAAACAGATTGATGAAGAGCTTTATCATAGGTTGATAAAACAAGGTTGGACATCTTCAATGGTGGAGAATTTTACAAGTGTGGAAGACTTTATGGAACATGGTTTTGGTTTTGTCTTGTTAAATAAAAAAGGAGATATCTTAAGTGGAACTTCAAGTTTTGCGAGGTATTCAAAAGGGTATGAAGTAGAAGTGCAAACACATATTAGTCATCGCAGAAAAGGCTATGCTTTATTGATTTCTGCGTATTTTATTAAAGAAACATTGAAACAAGGAAAACATGCGCATTGGGATGCGCAAAATATCCATAGTAAGAGACTTGCTGAAAAATTAGGTTATACATTAAAAAGAACGTATCACATCATAGAAGTTTAGGAAAAAGAAAGATCATTTTGATGGTTTTTCTTTTTTTTCTTGTCAAAAAAAAGACTGAATGATAGAATAAAATTATAGTAAAACGTTTTCCTAACTTTTTACGAAAAAATTAGGAAAGTGATATTTGTAGCCTTTTATATAGCGATTTATAGTTTCAATATTTAGTAAAACGTTTTCCTAAATATATCTTGAAAGGGTTTTTATTTCTGTTTATACTAATGTTAAAGAAAGCGCTTATTGCGTAAAACATTATTATTAGGAGGAAACGAAATTGAAAAAAGTGTTAAGTTTTATGATTATGATTGCCCTATCTTTATTTATATTGGTGGGTGCAGAACATCAAGAAATTCAAGCAGAAAGTACAGAAAATGTTCAACTGATATATGTAGAAGCACCTGAAGGTTGGGAAAATTTACATATATGGGCATGGGATGATGATGGAGCGGCTGCGTATGCCAATTTGGGATGGCCAGGGAAAGCGATGCTTGCTGATGAAGCGAATCCTGGATGGTATTATTTGTATGTTCCTTTAGAAATGACAAATGTGATTGTGAATGCGAATGAGGGAACGATTCAAACTGGTGCTTTTGCGGTGAGTGGAGAAGATATTTGGGTAACCATTACTGCGTCTGAAGAAGATGACGGTGAAGGAAATATGGTGACTGTGTATACTGGAAATCCTTCGTTGACACAAGCAACATCAGGAGATTTGCCTGAATATATCGCAACCAAATACATTTATGCGTATGTACCAATTGACTGGGATACTGCGGCTATTTGGGCTTGGAATGATGCTTCTGGTGAGGGTGTTTACACAATTTGGCCAGGTGAAGAAATGCAGCTGTTGGATGATGGTTGGTTTAGAGTTGAAATTCCTGCATGGGCTGATAAAGTCATCATCAATAACTTTGGTGATCCAGATGTAATCCAAACCGTTGATATTATCCTTGGTGAGGGTGATCAATATATCTTATTGACAGAAGAAAATAATGATGGGAAATTTGAAGCGGAACTCTACGATGAAAAACCTGTGATTATTGAGGATGGTTATACGTTGTTTATTAGTGTGCCAGAAAGTTGGGATGCGCCAAGAATATGGGCGTGGAGTCATCCAGATGGTACAGGGTTGTTTACAACATGGCCAGGAGAAGAAATTGATTTTAATAGTGAAAGTGGATACTATGAAATTATGGTACCTACTTGGGTTAACCGTGTTATTGTCAACAATGGTGTAACTGGTGATGGTGCTGAACAAACAGTTGATGGTGAAGTGTTAGAAGCAGTAGATTCTTATGTGACGATTGGTGAAGCAGATGATGAAGGGAAATATGAAATTCTTATTTCCACTGAGGAACCAACTTCGGGTGATGATGATCCGAATACAGGTGATGATGATCCAAATACCAATCCTGGTGATGATGACGATGAACCAATTGAAGATGAAGAAGAACCAAATAATGGTTGGGTATTTTATGTAGTTGGTGGACTTGTTGTTGTGGGTGCTGTAGCATTCTTTGTAACAAGAAAACCTGTTTAAAAAATATGAGTTATTGGAAAAGAAGGCAATGTCTTCTTTTCCAACGACTTTTTGAGGTGAAAATATGAAAAGAATAATGTGTACTATATTGATGTTTTTGATGATCTTTGTATTATTTGGATGTCAGAATCAATTTGATAACGATGTCATTACTGTATGGCATGACAAAGAAGAATCTGTCATTCAAGTACTTGAAGATATATTGGCTGAAGAACTACCAGATGTAAAGATTGATTTTATTCGCAAAGAATCTTTAACAGATACATTGAAGTTGGTTGGAAACGACGCCAACAGTGCACCGGATATGTATATTTTTGCGCATGATAAAATCGGGTTATTTGCTGAAATTGGGATTTTATCACCAATAACAGAATTTATTGATGTTGAACAATTAGAAGAGTATGTGGATATTACAATTGAAGGAGCAACATATAAAGATGAAATCTATCAGCTACCGTTTTATTTTGAGACGTTGCTGTTTATGTATAATAAAGATCGTATGAGTGAAGAAGAAGTTCCAAAGACTTCAGAAGAGTTGTATCAATATATGGTAGAACATACAGATGCTAGACGTTATGGATTTGTTGAGCAACATTCTAATGCTTATTATAGTGCGGGATGGATTCATGGTTTTGGAGGAAGTTTACTATCAAATGATGGTGTTCCTTTATTAGATTCAGCTGAAACCAAAGCAGCGCTGGCATATCATTTAAAATTTATTGAATATATGCCAAAAGGACAAGCAGAATACGCAACTGTGAATACGTTGTTTTATGAAAAAGCAGCGAATTCAATTATTGCGGGTCCATGGATTGTTGCGCAAGCAAGAGAAAATGGTATTGATTTAGGATTTGCAAGAATGCCTGTGATTGATGAGACAGGATTGCCAATTGCACCATATGCTGGTATACAAGGAATTCACGTATTGAAAATCGCCGCAGAAAATGACGAGAGAAAAGCAGTGATTACTGATATCCTAAATGTATTTACAAATCCACAAATTGGGATAGATATGGCGTTGAATAGTGGTGTAGCTCCGGCACATAGTTTGGCTTATGAAGATGAAATGATTACGTCAAATGAACTTGTGATGGCAATGCGTGATGCCGCACTCGATGCAATTCCTATGCCGAATATTCCAGAAATGGATATTATGTGGACAACCGCATCCAATATGCTTGTTGATATCAATTTAAAAGGTGAAGATATTGAAACGGTTGTTGCTTTGGCACAAAAAGAATCAGAGGATTTAATTGAATTAATGAAATAAAGGAGTCATATTATGCAAAAAACAAAGAAAATGAACCATAAAGGGTTCAGTGCTGTACTCATTAGTTTACCAGCACTCTTATTGATTGGTTTGATTATTGTCTTTCCAATCTTGTACACGTTTTATATCTCATTCACGAATATGAATATTTATCATTGGTTTACCTTTGAACTCATTGGATTTGAGAATTATAGAAGAGTATTATTTGTTCTTGATTCAGGGTTTTTACGTGCCTTATGGATGACGATTTTATGGACGGTTGTCAATATGAGTTTACAGCTTGTTGTTGCATTTATTATTGCTTCTTTATTAAATCATCGACATATGAAATTTAATGGTTTTTATAAAACCTTATTGATGATTCCTTGGGCAATTCCTGGATATGTGTCAATCTTGTTGTGGCGTACAGGAATGTTCAATACCGAATTTGGATTGTTTAATCAGTGGATGCGTTCACTTGGTTTTGAAACTGTACAATGGTTAAGTGGTGACATCATTGCGTTTATTAGTGTGACGGTTGTCAATTTATGGTTGGCATTGCCTTTTATGATTATGATCATGGATGGTGCGTTGCAAAGTATTGATCAATCCTATTACGAAGCTGCTGATTTGGAAAGTGCGAATGTTTTACAAAAGGCTAGATTGATTACGGTTCCATTGATGAAACCAGTCATTGCACCTGCGGTGGTTATTACAATTTTTACGACTTTTAAGCAGTTTGATATTATTTATCTATTGATTATGCAGCCAGCTGCAAGGACTGGTGCGAATATTCATACTATTTTGACTTATGCTTATGAGAATGCTTTTATCACCAGCAACTATGGATATAGTAGTGCAATTTCCATTGTGATATTTATGATGTTGATTGGTTTTACCTTAGGATTCAATAGACAAATGCGTAAAGGAGGAATCAAACATGTCGAACAACACTAGAAAAATCATCAATCGTATTTGGTTACATGGATTTTTTATTACTTTATCGTTTGTGACATTGATTCCTGTTTTATATGCACTGACAATATCGTTGTCTAGTAGCAATAGTTTATTGAGTAGTGATTTTTCTTTTATACCAAAGAATATTACACTCAATAATTATGCTTTATTGTTTACAGAATATCCAATAATTCGATGGTTTTCCAATAGTTTCATTTTGGCGATTTCGACATTGGGGTTGGCACTTGGAGTGTCGATACCGGCCGCATATGCTTTTTCAAGAAGAACATTCAAAGGAAAACAAAGTGTTTTTAAAACCTTAATTTTATTGAATGCTTTTCCAACGATTTTATCAATGTTTGCGTTGTGGAGATTGATGAGTACGGGTCCTGTTTCATTGATTAATACGAAAATTGGATTGGTTTTGATTTATGCGGGAACGATGGCGATTTTTGGAATTATGAATATGAAAGGATATTTTGATACTATTCCAATAGAAATTGAAGAAGCAGCTAGGATAGATGGTGGAACGGAGTTTCAAATCGTTTCTAAAATAGTCTTACCACTTGCAAAACCGTCCATCATTGTCACCGGTGTGATGATTTTGATTTATGTTTGGAATGAATATATTTTTAGTATTACATTTATGACAGGGTCTGAGAATTATACATTGGCTGTTGGATTGTATAGTTTACAAGCAGGTGAAATTAGTGGATCATGGCCACTCTTTACAGCAGCAGCGTTATTTACTTCATTACCAGTATTAATCATATTTTTGATGGTACAACGACATATGGTTTCAGGACTAACAGTAGGAGGTGTCAAGGCCTAATGAAAAAACAAGCAGTGAAACATCAACCTGTATCAAATGATGCATTTGTTTTAGATGAAAAAACACTCGTTTTTCGTATTAGAACAGCAAAAGATGATATCAAAGAAGTATTGTTTTGTTATGGTGATACAGCGTATCAAGGAAATCCTGTTAAGATTGATCAAGTAAAGATGGTGAAAGTAGCGAGTGATTTATTGTTCGATTATTATGAAATCGTGTTAAGTGATATATATGAGCGAGTTGTGTATTATTTTTCACTCAATGATGGACTAAACATATATTATTACTATGCAGATTTTTTCCACACTGAAGTTTCTTTGGAGCGCAATGATTTATACAAATTACCATATCATCGTAAAGAAGATGTAATCGATATACCTTCTTGGTTAGAAGAAGCCATCGTTTATAATATCTTTCCCGATAGTTTTATTGATCATAAACGTGCACAAACAAAAGAAAATGTTCTGATTGTTGATGGGAAAAAAGTAAAGAACAAACTTGGTGGAACAATAAAAGAAATAATCAATCATTTGGATTATATTGAAGATTTGGGTGCTAATGTCGTTTATATCAATCCAATATTTATGGGTGGTGAATACCACAAATATGACACAATAGATTATTTTAGAATTGATCCTCATTTCGGTTCAAAAGAGTCTTTTAAGCAGTTGGTTGATGAGTGCCACAATCGCAATATGAAAGTCATCATTGATGGTGTATTTAATCACAGTGGTTGGTATTTCTTTGCTTTTGATGATGTGGTGAAACACCAACAAGATAGTCAGTATGTAGATTGGTTTTACTGTCTAGATTTTCCGGTGTACCGTCCCGAAGAGTTAGAGGAACAACCTCCATATGCTTGTTTTGGTTATGAACGAAAGATGCCAAAGTTGAATACTTCAAATCCAGAAGTCATCAATTATTTGATGGAAGTCAATCGTTTTTGGATTGAGGAATTTGATATTGATGGATGGAGATTAGATGTCGCAGATGAGGTTGATGACAACTTTTGGAGAGTATTTAAAAAAGTAGCGAAATATCATAAAAAAGACATCGCCATTATTGGTGAAGTTTGGCAGTCGGCTGAACGTTATCTTGATAACTCGATGTTTGATTCTACGATGAATTACGATTTTCTAAAATACACGAAAGCTTTTTTCGCGAAAGATGAAATCGACGCAGAGCGTTTTGATGCGAGAATAACACATCTAAGATTGCGTTATCGAACGCCTTTTACTTATGCACAATTGAATATGTTAGACAGCCATGATGTTCCTAGATTTTTATCACATTGTCGTGAAGATATTCAGCGTTTTAAATTAGCTGTTGTATTCCAATTGACTTTTCTTGGTGTTCCATCGATATTTTATGGTGATGAACAAGGGTTAAGTGGAATCAAAGAATCAGAATACCGAAGACCAATGGAGTTTGATAAAAACAACGAACTAAAGATGTTTTATCGTCAGTTGATTCAGCTAAGAAAACAAGAAAGTGCACTAGTAAAAGGACACTATCAAACGGTCTATGCCAAAGAAAATCAAGGGTTATATATTTTTGATCGCTGTGATCAAAATATCGTAATCAGAGTGTTGTTGAATAATCAACAAAAAGATATTGCTGTTTCTTATGATCAAGGTGAGATATTGATGTCTTCATCACCAAATCAACAAGCCATAGAACCTTATGGATTTAAAATCATAAAAATGGGTAATAATGGTGGTGATTTACCATGTCTGTAACAATCAAAGATGTGGCGCGTATTGCGGGCACATCAATCTCGACTGTCTCAAAAGTCGTCAATGGTTCACCAACCATTTCAGAAGCAACCATTAAGAGAGTCAATGATGCAATCAAAAGTTTAAACTATGTGCCGAATGAACGAGGGCGTAACTTAGCGAGAAAATCAACAAAGAATGTTGCGTTTGTGACCAAAGTAAAACGTGATATGGCATTTTACAATCCACATCTTTTTGAAGTCATGACGGGGGCAGGGAAGGCGTTGTCACAACGTGGATATACGATGGAATTTATCGGTCTCAATGCACCAAGTATTGAAGAAATAAAGAAAATAGTTGACTCAAAAAGTGTTGACGGGATGATGATCCATGCATCCGCATTAACCCCTGAAATTGCCAAATATATTGTCAAAGAACGATTTCCTCACGCAGTAATGGGAATGCCGAATTTTCCCAATGGTGTTTGTTGGATTGACAATGATAATAATCTATCAGGACAATTGGCCGCGAAACATTTATTGTCAATTGAACGACAAAAAATAGCCTTCATTGGTGGAAAACAAAATGATTTGATCAGTGAACTTAGACTAGAAGGTGTTGACGAAGAACTAGGTCATCATATGATGAGTCTACCAAAAGAATATATTGTAAAAACCGCCTCGACACAAGAAGATGGATATCAAGCAACAATCAAATTGATAAAGAATCATCCAGAAATTGATGCGATCATATGTGCCAACAATATTCTTGATTTAGGATGCATCAATGCCCTCAATGATTTAGGAAAAAAAATACCAGAAGAAGTTGCGGTTGTCACATTTGATGATTACCCTTATGCGATTATTACAAAGCCACAAACAACCGCCATCAACATTGATGTATTTGATCTAGGTGGACAAGCAGCTCGGTTGTTGATTGAAAAAATCAATAAACCAAATTATCATTTTCAAAGTTATATTACCGTACCTCTATTAGTGATACGTGAATCAACACGTAAGTAAACATAAACCTAAATTGCTATCTTCCTCTCAAAAAAGCGTATACCATACGCTTTTTTGTCATCATACAATTTAATAGGTAAGAATCAATAAATATGTTATGATAATAATAGATAAAAAAGAGGAGAGTTATGATGGAAAAATTTATTTTAGCAGTACTTAGTCTTATTATTTGGCCAGTTGGTATTGTGTTGTATTTCACGACAAAAAACAAACAAGATGCAAAATTGTATTTGATCTTGGGAATTATTGGTCTTGTGTTCTTTGGTGGAATTGTTTTTAGATAAAAATGAACCTTATCCTGCGTGAACTAACAAAAGAAGATGTAAAGAGTATGATTGCGATTCGATTAGAATTGCTAGAGAATCATCCTTTAAACTTTGGATCAAGTGTAGAAGAAGAAAAACAGTTTACAACTGAAAAATGGCTCAATCGATTAACCAATCCTAATACGATTACAATTGGTTCTTTTTTAGATGGAACAATGATTGGTCTTGCTGTACTTAGTATGAATCCAAGAAAGAAGATGAAACATCTTGGTGTCATCAACAGTTTTTATGTGAGTGAATCTTATCGTAGGAAAGGGATTGCTAGTAAGTTATTAAATTTTGTTGAAGATATTGCAAGAAATCATAAAATCTTAAGACTCAACTTGACAGTAATGGATCAAAACAAAGCAGCAATCCAACTATATAAAAAACATGGATTTATAGAAACAGGAAAAGAGTTAGAAAGTATTTATGTTGATCAAAAGTATTATTCATTGTTGATGATGAGCAAAAGATTGGATGATGTTTCATCATCAAGAATATAGATTTTTTGATTTATCATTTATGAGGACGTGATACTATGTTTCTAGTAACAGTTGAGCATTTTCCAATGATTATCTTTCATATTGGGACTATTATGCTTGTAGGACTTGTATTTGGGAAATTGGCAGAATATCTCAAACTGCCTGATGTTACAGGATATTTAATTGCGGGGTTATTGCTTGGACCAATCACACATTTTATATCTGGTGAAGAACTTGAAAATTTGAGTTTGATAAGTTATTTGGCACTTGGGTTTATTGCTTTCCAAGTTGGGAATGAACTATGGCTTGGCAAATTAAAAAAATCAGGAAAGAAGATTGTCATAATAACATTGTTCCAAGCTGTTATTACCACAATTGTAGTCAGTGGATTATTAATGTTTGTGACAAACATCAGTGTTGCATTAATCTTAGGAGCAATTGCCGCAGCGACAGCACCAGCACCAATTATGATGCTGATCAATAAGTATCGAACCAAAGGTGATTTAACCAATACGCTCGTTCCTGTTGTTGGGTTGGATGATGCAGTAGGAGTTATATTATTTGGTGTATTGTTGTCTCTTGGTGTCAATTTTGCATCACAAGAAGAGGAAACAATTCATTTTTTAGAAATGATCAAAGAACCATTTTTAGAAATCGGGTATAGTATTGGCCTTGGATTAATAACTGGATTGATGAGTGGGTTTGCGATTCGAACGATTACCAAAAACAAAGAAGCACAAGTGAAACATTTAGATGTCATCATCATTACGGTGTTTATTACAGTTGGATTGGCGTTGATAGTAGGCGCTTCACCTATTTTAACACCTATGATTGCTGGTGCAGTTGTCACCAATTTAATCAACAAAGATACGTACGTACTTGAAGAACAAACCATTCGTTTTTTTATCCCACCATTGATGATTTTATTTTTTACGATTAGTGGTGCGCAACTATCATTTTCTGTACTGTCCAGTGCAGGATTGATCGCGCTTATATATATATTAGGACGACTTCTTGGGAAAGTTGGAGGTTCGTTTATTGGTGCGAATGTTGTCAATGCTAGTGCGAATGTCAAAAAATATTTGGGATTTTCAATGTTGCCTCAATCAGGTGTTGCTATTGGACTGGCGATTGCTGCGAATGCAGCGCTCATTAATATTGACAATGAGATGGGTGAGTTGATTCATAATATCACATTGGTTAGTGTGTTATTTTTTGCATTAGTGGGACCAGTATTGGTCAAAATCGCGTTTTCAAAAGCTGGAGAAATATCATAAATAAGTTAGAATAAAAAGTCGCCTTTTTGGTGACTTTTTTTATTTTGCCTATGGAAAAATACAAGAGTTTGCTATAATAATACTATATATGAAAAAAGGAGTGGTGCTATGATTGTGCGGTTAAAGCCTTATTTAGAGCCGAAACTGTGGGGAAATACAAAATTGAATAGGAGATATCGTCATCATACAGATGAACATATTGGAGAAGCATGGGGCATTAGTATGATTACGCATAAAGAATCAGTGATTCAAGATGGTGATTATGATGGAATGCCTTTTTCTATGTTATATAAAGAACGTCCTGCATTGTTTGGTGGATTGGAAGGTGAGTTTCCTTTACTAATTAAAGTACTTGATGCACATGATGATTTGAGTATTCAAGTGCATCCGAAAGAAGGTGAAGAAGAGAAGAATGAAGCGTGGTTTGTGCTTGATGCTGAGAAAGACGCGAAGTTGATCTTAGGACATAAGTCAGAATCTTTGGAGATATTTCAAACTGCGTTGAAAGAAAAACGGTTTTCAGAACTATTGCTTACGTATGATGTGTCAAAAGGAGATCGATTTTTTATTGATGCAGGGAAGTTGCATGGGATTGGAAAGGGGATAGAATTATTTGAAATTCAGCAAGCAAGTGATACAACTTACCGGGTGTATGATTATGATCGCTTAGTGAAAGGTAAAAAAAGGCCACTCCATTTGGCTGACGCATTTAAGGTCATGCGTTTTCCTGATGATCAGGTTCAAAAAAAGATGAAGAACCCTTATTTTACAGTTGAACATCTAATATTGAACCAAGAGATGACATTAGGTGCGCATCAATATGGTGATTATCTATACGTCATTCGTGGAAAAGGAAAGATCAATGAGCGCACTTTAAGTGCACACGAGTTTGTTTTTGTTTCTAGTCATGAAAAATACCAGTTAAAAGGGCAATTGGAAGTGCTTAAAAGCACTATTCTAAAGGCCAAAAAGAACTAAAACAATCATGTTCTTACTTTGATGTGCAAACATTTGGACTTTGAAAGAAAGTGTTTTCATACTATACTAGAAAATAAGAGGTGAATGCCTTGCTAGATTATAAAGATTATTATATGTTAAGTTTACTTTCTCATTCTTATCAACCACTTTCAGTCGATGATTTATCGAGAATGGTTGGAGTATCGAGAAGAAGTATTTATTATTCATTAAACAAAATCAATGATTTTTTGGAATCACATGATATTCCGAAAATAGAAAATCATCGAGACGAAGGTCTTAGTTTGTTTGATGATACAAAATCGTTTTTTAAGTATGATATGCATCAAGATTTATCAGAAGTCTACGTTTACACACAAAAAGAACGTATTGCGATTGAAATTGTCCTTTTTTTAATCAATCAGAAACAATTAGGGATTATTGATTTTGAAGAATTGTTCTTAGTGAGTAGAAATACGGTACTTTCAGATATGAAAGAACTAAGGAAAGAAATTATCAGGTTCCACTTAACATTGGAGTACGATAATGGAAATGGCTATTATATCGCAGGTTCACCAATTCGTACTCGTAGTGTCTTGCTTTATATTTATTCATCATATACATATTTGTTTAAAATCAACCGTTTTGATTTGTATGATGAAGAACTTGTGGATACAGTGTTGATGAAATTTAAAGAGATTGAAGAAGCCTTGAGTGTATCTTATGTGATTGAAACAAAAGAAACACTTGCGAAAATGCTTGCGACGGTTAAGAAGAATACACTGAATCCGATTATATTCCAAGAGGAAGATAAAAAGATATTAGAAGAGAGTTTGGAGTTCATGATTGTCAAACAATTCTTTTCAGATTTGTTTGATGTCGAGGAGATACATTATATTACCTTGCATTTGATGGGATTACGTGTCCACACTTCGCATGAACTTGAATCACAGGATGATGCATATATTAAAAAGCTTGTAAACTTTATGGTGAAACGATTTAAAGATTTGACTTTGATCGATTTGCAAGATGAACAAGTGTTATGTGAAGGATTATACTTTCATATGAAAAGTGCGCTTATTCGTTATAAATATGGCATCATTTATGAAAATGAGTTAAAAGAAGATTTGAAGGAACAATACAAAGCAATTTATCAAATTAGTGAGCGCATTGCCAAAGAGATGGAAGATATGATTGGTCATCCAATCAATGAAAATGATATTGCGTATATGGCGATGCATTTCGGTGCTCATTTAAAAAGAGAACGTAGTGAGTTGACATTTCCGAAAGTGTTGCTGGTTTGTTTGAATGGTGTTGCGACTTCGAAGATGTTGAGAAAAGAACTAGAATTTCTACTTGAACATATAGAAATCATTGATGCGGTTAGTTTAGATGAAGTAGAAGTATATGCTGATCAAGTAGATTATATTATTACGACCATTCCACTTGATTTAAAGGATTATGAACAGAAAACAATATTTGTATCTCCCTTATTAACATCAATTGATCGGGATAGATTGTATAAAATCTTCAACAATGTTCATCAAGGAATGGAATTTGAAGTATTGAAGAAAAATATTGTTGAAAAATTAGAAAAAAATTATTCACATGAACTTGCCAAAGATGTTTGGCATATTATTGAAAAAGAATTTCAAAAGAAATCAAATAAACTCCAATTTGTGAGGGGAAAGGATCAGCCAATGTTGAATGAAGTGATTACCGAAGATAAAATATTATTTAAAGATCATGTAAAAGATTATAAAGAAGCGATTTATGAGAGTGGAAAACCACTATTAGATGAAGGAATCATTGAAGAGAGATATTTAGAAAAAGTCATTTCTAATATTCATGAGATGGGTCCTTACATTGTAGTTGCGCCGAATATTGCGATTTCACATGCGAGACCAGAAGATGGTGTTCATGAGCTTGGTATGAGTATGTTGATGTTAAATGAGGCGGTTAATTTTTCTGAAGATAAAGATCGTTATGTGAAATTGGTGGTGACACTTGCTGCACCAGATGAAGAATCACATTTGAAAGCACTCGGGCAGTTAAGTGAGTTGTTTATGAATTCAATGGAAGAAATTATGAATTGTAAAACAAAAGATGATGTATTGAAACTGATTAACCAATATTCTATCTAATAGGAGGAAAGAAAATGAAAAAGATTATAGCGATTTGCGGTTCTGGGTTAGGAAGTAGTTTTATGGTAGAAATGAATATTAAAAACACGTTAAAAGAATTGGGTGTTGCAGTTGGACTTGGGGATATGGAAGTAGATCATATGGATTTAGGTAGTGCATATCCTGGTGTCGCTGATTTAATTGTTTGCGGTAAAGATTTAGAAGACAATGTAGAACGTTTTGGAGAAACTTTGGTGCTTAATAACATCTTCGATAAGGCAGAATTAAAAACAAAATTAGAAACTGTCTTAAAAGAGAAAGGTGTTATTTAACATAATAAAAAAATTGGAAAAGGAGATTTGATTTATGGATGGTATTATTCAATTTATTATTGACTTTCTGGGTACACCCGCGATTTTAATTGGTGTCATCATCTTAGTTGGTTTGATTGCACAAAAGAAACCAACTAGTGAAGTAATTCGTGGTACTTTAAAAGGTATTCTTGGGTTCCTTATTTTAGGTGCTGGTGCTGGCGTTATCGTCGGTGCGATTACCCCATTTGGACAACTATTTGAAGAAGCTTTCAATATGCAAGGTGTTGTACCAAATAACGAAGCAATTGTATCTGAAGCATTAGGTACTTATGGTTCAGCTACAGCGATCATTATGGTGATCGGGATGGCTGCGAACATTATTATTGCTCGTTTTACAAGACTAAAATATATATTCTTAACTGGACACCATACGCTTTATATGGCTGCGATGATCGCGATTGTGCTTGTTGTTGCTGGTGTTGACGGAGTCTTATTATATGTTTTAGGTGGTATGGCTTTAGGTTTAACTATGGCATTCTTCCCTGCAATTGCGCAACCTACAATGCGTAAAATTACTGGTAACGATGACATCGCTTTTGGACATTTCTCAACATTGACTTATGTATTAAGTGCTGAAGTTGGAAAACTTGTTGGTAAAGGTTCAAAATCGACTGAAGAAACTAGTTTCCCTAAAGGATTAGCATTCTTACGTGATAGTTCAATTGCGATTGCTTTAACAATGATGGTGATGTATTTAATCGTTGTTATCATCGCTGGTCCTACATTTACACAAGGTTTAAGTGGCGGACAAAACTGGCTCATCTTTGCGATTTTACAAGCTATTACATTTGCAGCTGGTGTGTACGTTGTATTACAAGGTGTACGTTTGGTTATTGCTGAGATCGTTCCTGCGTTTAAAGGGTTTAGTGAAAAAATCGTTCCTGATGCAAAACCTGCGCTTGACTGTCCAGTTGTATTCCCATTTGCACCAAATGCAGTATTAATCGGATTCGTTGTTTCATTCATTGGTGGAGTTGTTGGTATGCTTATATTAATTGCATTAGGAAATACTACACTTGACCCAATGGTTATTTTACCAGGTGTCGTTCCTCACTTCTTCGTTGGAGCAACTGCTGGGGTATTTGGTAACGCAACAGGTGGTAGACGTGGTGCTGTTATCGGTTCATTCGTGAACGGGTTAGTCATTACATTCTTACCATTATTCTTATTACCAGTTATGGGTGATTTAGGATTTGCGAATACAACATTCTCAGATGCTGACTTTATCGGTGTTGGAATTATTATTGGTTGGGTAGCAACATTCAATCAAGCTTGGTTAGTTACATTGTTGATTGTTGGTTTATTCTCATTACCATTTATTCATGCAATTTTCAGCAAAAAGAAAGAAGCACCAAAAGCTGCATAAAGAATAGTCATAAAAGGGAATGTGAAAGCATTCCCTTCACATTGAAAGGAGCTCCATATGAACAATAAACAATTTTCTGCACAAATTCGTTTAGAAACATTAAAAGAACTACAACATAGAACATTTGGACATATTGGTGGAAGTATGTCAATTGTCGAATTGTTGAGTGTGTTATACAATGACATCATGCATGTCGATCCAAAAAATCCAAACGACATTGCGAGAGACTATCTTGTCTTAAGTAAAGGGCATGCTGGACCAGCTTTATATGCAACACTCGCACTAAAGGGATATTTTCCTCTTGAAATGCTTAAAACTTTGAATGATAACGGTACGAATTTACCATCTCATGCCGATAAAAATAAAACACCTGGAATTGATATGACCACTGGTTCTTTAGGGCAAGGATTAAGTGCCGCCGTTGGTATCGCTAAAGGATTAAAAATTCAAGGGAAAGATAATCGCGTATTCGCGATTGTTGGTGACGGGGAACTCAATGAAGGACAGTGTTATGAGGCATTGATTTTTGCGTCGAAACATCATCTTGATAATTTGGTGGTCTTTGTTGATGACAATAAGTTACAACTTGATGGTCCAACAAAAGAAGTAAGTGACATCGGGAATTTAGATGACCGATTCCGTTCTTTTGCATTTGATACAAGAAGAATTGATGGACATAATGAAGAAATCATTAAAGCATCAACGATTGATGCATTAAACAAAAAAGGGATGCCAAGCATCATTATCTTAGATACAATCAAAGGAAAAGGGATCAAAGAATTTGAAAACCTAACGGAAAATCATCATATGCGCTTTAGTGAAGATGACAATCAACTCTTAGATAAATACATCGCACTTTTAGAAGGTGAAAACAATGAGTAATTATATAAAAGAAGTGACCAAAACAAAAGAATTACGTAAAGTATATGGAAACACATTGATTGATATGATGACAAAAGATGAAAGAGTCGTTGCCTTAGAAGCAGACTTAATGAGCGCAATTGCGACAAAATCTGTCCAAGATACCTTTGCAGATCGACTCATCAACTGTGGAATTCAGGAAGCAAATATGATGGGTGTTGCTGCTGGATTAAGTGTGACTGGGATGATTCCTTTTGTACATAGTTTTGGAATCTTTGTCACAAGAAGAGCGTATGACCAACTATTTTTATCACTTGGATATGCACAGTTAAATGCTCGCATTATCGGTAGTGATGCTGGGGTAAGTGCAACGCATAATGGAGGAACCCATATGCCTTTTGAAGATTTGGCGCTTGTCAATGCGATTCCAAACAGTATTGTGATGGAGATGAGTGATGATACGATGTTTGAACAATTGCTCAAAAAAACAAAAGATGAATATGGATTATACTATTTCCGCATTGTCCGTAAAGAAATGCGCAAACTATATCATGAAGATCAAACCTTTGAAGTCGGAAAAGGAATTGTCTTAGAAGATGGATCTGATGTTACAATTGTCGCGAGTGGAATTATGGTCGATGAAGCATTAAAAGCACGAGAAATACTCGCAAAAGAGGGTATTGACGCTGCGGTGATTGACATGTTCACGATTAAACCGATAGATGAAACATTGCTTGTTGAATATGCAAAGAAAACGAAATTGGTTGTAACCGCAGAAAACCATAATGTTATTGGTGGACTTGGTACAATGGTTTCACAATGTATTGGAGAACAACATCCTGTGAAAATGAGACACATTGGTGTGAAAGAATCGTTTGGGCAAGTAGGAACAAAAGAATATTTACAAGAAGTATACAAATTACGTGCAGTGGACATTGTAGAAGCTGTGAAAGATGGACTGAAATAATGTATATTTTAGATACTGCAAATATCAAAGAAATTATTGAAGCGATTCAGTATTATGAAATTGATGGTGTAACAACCAATCCAACAATTCTCACACGTGAACACCAAAAAGACTATTTTGCATATTTAAAGAAAATCAAAGAAGTATTACAATATAAGCGTCTTTTTGTCCAAGTAACCGCTACATCATTTGACCGCATGAAAGAAGAAGCAAACTTGTTGCTTGAAACATTAGGACATGATATCTCAATCAAAATACCAGCAACAACTGATGGATTTATGTTGATGAAGCATTTAAGAGGAAAAGTACACATCACCGCGACCGCTATTTGTTCTTATGAACTTGGTCTGATGAGTATTGCTTGTGGAGCGAATGCACTTGCGCTTTACATCAACCGTATGGCGAATGAAGGAATTGATGCCAACCAAGTAACGTTTGATTTACGTCGTTATATTGATCAAGTAGATAGTGAAACGAAACTGATTGGCGCGAGTTTTAAGAATGTTGCACAAATCAGAGAAAATCTTTTAAGTGGTGCACATGAAGTCACCATCTCTTATGATTTATTAAAGACATCAATGAAGGCAAAAATTCTTGATGACAGTGTGGCACAATTCACAAATGATTTTCAAACTGAATATCAAGTAGAAGATGCGACGAAGTTAAAGAAATAACAAAAGAAAAAAAGCATAGAAAAAAGAATTGGGCGGTTTTCCAATTCTTTTTTCAATAGATTATAGAGAGCGTAATACCTTTTTAGGCAATAAGTTTAAATTTTTGAAATTGCGATACTAACAAATCTAAGATTTTTTCTTCTTCAGGTCCTTCTACAGTAATCGTGATGTCGGCATCTTTTGGGACACCCAAACTCATGACACCTAAAATGCTTTTTAAATTAATTGTTTTGTTTTTATATGTTAATGTAATGTCTTCTTCATGTTGTGCAGCTTCTTTACTGATGATTGATGCAGGTCTAGCGTGCAATCCCGCCTCATCAACAATCTTCACTGTTACTTGTTTCAAATCAACACATCCTTTTGCAAAAATATTATTTTTATCTTATGTTACCTTATCTTTATTGTAACAAACACCTATAAACAATGTAAGTACAACCTCCTTCATTTTTTTTGTGCTTGTGAGTGGACTCTTGCTTAACTATGACAAAATGAATAGAAAAGAGGAAAAAAAATTAATTTTCCTCTATTAATAATTGATCAATAGATACCGCAACAGGTGTTCTTTTCTGGTAAATATAAATATTGTCAAACCCAGCTTGTTTCGCAACTCTTAACGCATATTGAAAGTTTTGTTGGAGTTTGCTTGGTGTATGCGCATCACTTCCGATGGTGAGATATGTTCCACCTAACTCTTTGTATAATTTTAGTAGTTTGAATGTTGGAAATAGTTGTTGATATCCTTTTGAGGTATTGAGTTCGATGCCTTTGTTGTTTTTGATGATCGTTTTTAATATCTTGGTGATGATTTCTTGATGTTGTGAAAAATCGTAATCATCTATTTCTTTGATGTATCTAGTGATATAATCGATATGTCCAAAAATATCATAATTGTTGAAGTTTTCTACTGTATCAAGGACGACTTCAAAATATCGTTTGATGCTTTCTTCAGTTGTTTTATTGTTAAAAAAATCACCATAATAAAAATCTAAACCATCAGCGACATGAATCGAACAAATCACTAAGTCAAAGGGATAAGTATTGATAAAGGTATTGATTGTTTCTCTGCTTTTTGGTTGATAACCTATTTCTACACCAGTATATAAGGGAATAGAAGTGGTTTTTTGTAGTTCTTTGATTTGTGCAAAATATTGGTCATAATTTGAATAGTGAAAAAACATCGGAACTGGTGAATCAATGTCTACATGGTCGGTGAACATTAGACCATTTTGACTCAGTTTTTTGGCTTCGTTAATGTAATTTTCTATCGTCGCATCAGGGTATGCATCTGGTGAATAAATTGTGTGAGTATGTTGATTGATGTAATTCACTATTTTGCCCTTTTTGCGAGTTCTTTCGATAAATCATTGATAACGACACCTTTTTCAACCATTAAGACAAGCGCGTGGAAGACAAAATCACTTAGTTCATAGATTAGTTCTTCATTGACTTGATTTTTCGCCGCAATGATGATTTCACTTGCTTCTTCACCAATTTTTTTGAGAATTTTATCGATTCCTTTTTCAAATAAATATGAGGTATAACTTTTTTCTAATGGTGATGCTTTACGTTCCAAAATAAGTTTGTAAAGTGCATCTAATGAAAACTCTTTTGGTGTTTCATTTAATGCGATTTCGCGGTAAAAACAAGTAGGATTGTTCGTGTGACAAGCTGGTCCTTTTTGTGATACCCTAAGCAATAAAGCATCTTGATCACAATCATAGTTGAGGGCGATGACCTCTTGTGTATGTGAACTACTTTCTCCTTTGACCCATAATGTTTGTCTTGAGCGACTATAGTAAGTCGCTTTTTTTGTTTTGATGGTTTGTGTTAATGCTTCTTCATTCATATATGCAAGCATCAATACTTCTTTTGTTGATGCTTCTTGGACAATGACAGGAATTAAGCCTTGATCATTGTAGTTTATATCATTTATAAGCGCTGTATTCATAATGTTTCCTCCAGTCTGATTGGGATATTGTTTGCTTTTAAGGATTGCTTTACTTGATTGATTGAGAGTTCTTTTAGGTGAAAGACACTTGCGGCTAAAGCAGCATCAACATTGGTTTCTTTGAATACTTCTAAGAAGTGATTGATGTTTCCTACACCACCTGAGGCAATGACTGGAACATCAACTGTGTTTGTAATGCGTGTTAATAATTCTAAATCAAAACCACCACGCATACCATCGTTATCGATGCTGTTGATGACGATTTCACCAGCACCTAAGGCAACACCTTTTTTTGCCCAAGCGATTGCTTCTAAATTTGTTTTCGTTTTCCCACCGTTGATGTAGACATCATAGTGATCATTGTTTCTTTTGGCATCAATGCTTAAGACAACACATTGAGACCCAAATTTCTTCGCTGCTTTGGTGAGTAAGTCTGGTTGCTTGACTGCGCCTGAATTGATGGACACTTTGTCTGCACCATTTAATAAAATTTGTTTGACATCATCAAGTGTGTTCACACCACCACCGACACTAAAAGGGATGTTGACTGATTGCGCGACTTCTTTGATAAATGTGAGTGTGGGACCGCGTTTTTCAGAAGAAGCAGTGACATCATAAAAAACGAGTTCGTCTGCGCCTTGTTCACTATAAAATTGTCCGAGTTCTTTTGGGCTTGAGATATCGATGAGGTTTGCAAATTGTACACCTTTGACTACACGATTGTTGCGAACATCTAAACAAGGGATGATGCGTTTTGTGAGCATAGTAATGCCTCCTTTAAGTTCATGGTTCCTTCATATAATGCTTTCCCGATGATTGCACCATAGATATTGAGTGAAGAAAGTTCTTCAATGTCTTTGAGTGATGTAACCCCGCCTGAAGCAATGATGTTGAGTGATGTCTTTGCTTTTAATTGTTTATACAATTCCATATTTGTTCCTTCTAACATCCCATCTTTTGCGATATCAGTGACAACGATGGTGTCTATTCCTAACTCTTCAAGTTCTTTGACGAAGTGAAAAATATCGACACTTGTTTGATCTTTCCAGCCATTGATTTTGACTAAGTTGTTTTCACAATCAAGTGATACAACGATGCGCTCTTTATAAGTTTTAACAGCGCTAATGAAGTCTTGTTTGTTAGAAAAGGGCATGGTTCCGACAATCACGCGAGCAACACCTGAATTCAATAGTGATTCAATGGTTTTCAGATCACGAATACCACCACCTACCTGGATTGGGATGTTGATTGATTGGGCTATGTTTATAATGAGTTCTCGATTGTTTGATGCTTGGTTCGCACCATCTAAATCAATGATGTGTAACATTTCTGCGCCCTGTGCGATGAATGTATCCGCTGTTTTAAGTGGATTTGTACTATAAGTGATGGTTTTATCAAAATCACCTTTGGTTAAACGTACACACGATTTGTTTTGCAAATCGATTGCTGGTAATAAAATCATGAAATCAACTCCCCGTAAGCTTTTAATATATTGAGACCAACTGCACCACTTTTTTCTGGGTGGAACTGTGTTGCGTATACATTCTTATTTCGAACAATTGCTGGTATTTTTACGCCATAATTTGTACTAGCGATGCATTCCTCATTAGATGAAGAAACATAATAAGAATGAACAAAATAGACATAACTATCTTCTTTAATGTATTGCAGAATTGGATCAACTTTGTCAAATTGTAAATTGTTCCATCCCATGTGAGGGATTTTTAAGGATATATCAAGTTTTTTGATTTCTCCTTTGAAGATATCTAGTCCTTGATGTTCGCCAAATTCATAACTTTTCGTGTAAAGCAACTGCATACCAAGGCAAATTCCTAGAAGATATTTTCCTTTATTGATGTGGTCTTTGATATAAGGAATAAGTCCTGAATCAATTAATGAGTTCATTGCGTCTTCAAAGGCACCAACACCTGGTAAGATCAATGATGTTGCTTCTTTGATGATCTTTGGGTCTTTTGATACAATCGTGTCTAGTCCAACTTTGTCACAAGCTTGTTTGATGGACGCAAGATTTCCAACATCGTAGTCTAATATGACATGTTTCATAAGGCACCTTTGGTTGATGTGACGTTTTCTGTAGTGATAGTGAGTGCTTCTTTAAAGGCGAGACCAAGAGCTTTAAAGTAGGATTCAATCATATGGTGATCGTTTTCACCATAGATGACATTGATGTGTAAAGTAATGCGAGATTCAATCGAAAATGCGTAAAAGAATTCTTTGGTGTTGTTTACTTGGTAAGTACCAATGAATTCGTTTTTTGGTTGATCATTGAAAATGAGATAAGGGCGGTTACTGAAGTCGAGAGTGACTTGTGATAAGGCTTCATCCATTGGGATGGTGATGCTTGCGAATCTTTTTCGTCCAATATCTTGATAGATGAGTTCCTGAAAAGCACGTCCTAAGGTAATCCCAATGTCTTCAACAAGGTGGTGTTGATCGATTTCTGTATCCCCACTTGCGCGAATAGTGAGTGAGAGATTTGCGTAATAAGCAAAGGCAGTGAGCATGTGATCTAAAAAAGGAATACTTGTTTGAATCGATGAGTCATTGTTATTTAGATCAATGGTGATGGAAACATTTGTTTCTTTGGTTTTTCTAGTTAGGGTTGTGTTTGTTTTCATTTTTTATCTCCTTTAAGGCTTTTAGCAATATTGGTAGTTCGTTGTCACTAGGGATTGTGATGCGATAAGCATGATTTGGGAATGATCTGATAGATATATCATATGTTTCTAGATATGAGGCTAAAGGAAAAGAAGTGCTTAGGTATAAAAAGTTTGCGTCACTGTGTAAAGGGGTCATATTGATGTTTGATAATGCGTCTTTTAGGGTTGTTTTATTCTTTTTGATCATGTTGATGTACTGATTGGTTGCGTTTAAATCATTCAGCGCATTGGTTGCGATAGATAAAGACAACTGTGAGACACTATATGGGGTTTTTACGCGTTTTAACTGATTGATTAAGTATTTGTTTGTGACTAGGTATCCAACGCGTAAGGAGGCAAGGCCATATGCTTTTGAGAAGGTTCTAGTGACGAGTAAGTTCGGGTGATTGTTGATTTGATCAATCATCGAGGCATCTTCATTTAAAAACTCAATGTATGCTTCATCTAAAACAACTAAGGCTTTTGTGGAATGTAAGATTGTTTTGATGTCTTCATATTTGATTGATGTTCCCGTAGGGTTGTTTGGGTTTGATAAAAAGATGACTTTTGGATTGACTTGATTGATTGTTGAGAGGAATGCGTTTGTGTTGAGCAAGCCATCTTGATTGAGCGGGAATGTTTCAAAGGTTGCGTTATAATAACGGGCATATTTTTCATACATGACAAATGATGGGGTGAGGCTTAAGACGACTTCATTTGGGGAGACGAAACTTTTGACGATGAGTTCTAGTAGTTCACTTGAACCGCTGCCAATTAAGAGTTCTTCAGGAGATAAATTGTATTTTTCTGCGAGTTTGTTGGTGAGCGATGTTGCGAGTGAATCTGGGTAGCGGTTGAGTGTGATGTCACTAGGGATGGTGTAGGAGTTTATATTGTAATTTGCTTCATTCGCATCTAGTTTGATGGCTTTGGTTTGTGGATTTGGGGTGTAAGGTTTTAAGGTTGAAAGTGATGGTTTTAGTTTCATCTTTGTTCACCATCCATCCTTATTTTTACTGCGTTTGCGTGCGCGTAAAGTCCTTCTTCATTAGCGAGGCGAATGATTGAAGGGGCGTCTTTTAGTAAAGCTTCTTTAGAATAGTCAATGATTGATGTTCTTTTGATGAAATCATAAACACCTAAGGGAGACTGAAATCTTGCGGTTTGTGAGGTAGGTAGGGTATGGTTTGTACCAGCAAAATAGTCACCGACAGATTCTGGTGTATATTCCCCAATAAAGATCGCTCCTGCGTGGTTGATATAGTCAAGAATTTCGTAAGGGTTGATGACGGATAATTCTAAATGTTCTGTGGCGAGGTTGTTCGCTAGTGTTGTTGCTTCTTTTAGAGAATCAACAATAATAACTGCGCCATAGTTTTTGAGTGATTCTTTGATGATTTCTTTTCTAGGCATAGAAGGTAGTTGTTTGCATAGTTCTTCTTTGATTTGTTGCGCAAGCTTAGGAGAAGTAGTGATGCATATTGCGCTCGCAAGTTTGTCATGTTCAGCTTGCCCCATTAAGTCTGCGGCGATATAAGACGCGTTTGCTTGTTCATCGGCGATGATGAGGATTTCACTTGGTCCAGCGATCATATCAATGCCAATTAAGCCACTGGCGTATTGTTTGGCAATCGAAACATAAATATTCCCTGGGCCAACGATTTTATCGACTTTTGGAATTGTTTTTGTTCCATAAGTTAAGGCGGCGACTCCTTGTGCACCACCGATGGTGTAAATGCATCCACACCAGCCAAATCTGCGGCGACGAGGAGTGATGGTTTGATTGTTCCTTGCGAATTAGGAGGTGTGATCATGATGAGTTCTTTAACTCCTGCGATGACTGCGGGTACTGCGTTCATTAGGACCGTAGAAGGGTAAGCTGCGCTTCCCCCTGGAACATACATTCCAACACGTTCAATTGGGGTGATTCTTTGACTTAATGTGATGTTGTTTGGTTTTTTGATTGTGTAGGATTTTGGTAATTGTTTGATATGATATTCATAGATGTTGTCACGTGCTTTGATCAAATCATCGATCAAATCTTGACTGATAAGATTGTAGGCTTCAGTGATTTGTTCTTTTGTGACTAAGAATGAAGACAATGTTGTTTGATCATAAAGTTTGGTGTATTTTATTAGCGCTTGATCACCATTTGTTTTCACGTCTTCCATGATGTTTGCGACCAACATATTGATTTCTTGGTATGAAAACTGTGAGCGAGAAAAAATGCGATTCATAAAGTCTTTGTCTGTTTGTTTTCCAATGGGAATCACAGTAACGCCTCCTTCATTTTGCTTAGTAGTTGGATAATTCTCTCATATTTGAATTGATAATTGGTTTTACTGGCAATCAGGGTTGCTTCAACAGTCATCACGGTTTCTAATACCGCCAAATTGTTTGCTTTTAAGGTGGACCCCGTTTCAACAATATCAACAATGACGTCTGATAATCCCATCAATGGTGCTAGTTCAACTGATCCGTTGAGATAGATTGTTTGGATTGGTTGATTGATGCTTTTAAAGTACGTTTTGGTAATATTGGGATATTTGCTTGCGACAATGAGTGTTTCTTTTGATGGTTTCAAGATCGTGTTTTTGAATCCAGCAATTGCGATGATGCATTGTCCAATCCCTAAGGGTAAGAGTTCGTAGACTTGTTTGTTTTGTTCTAGTAAGGTATCTTTACCAACAATCCCGAGGTCCGCAACTCCTTTTTCAACGTATGTTGCGATGTCTGTGGGCTTAATGAAAAGATAGGTAATGTTTTGTTCTTGATCAACGATTTTTAATTTTCGAGAATTTGTATCGAGTGAAGAAATGATCTTGGCTTTTTGTAAAAAAGTGATGGTTTGTTGACCAAGTCTTCCTGTGGGTAAGGCAATTGTCAGTGGTTCATTCATTACTCGTGACCTCCTTAATCAATGCTTGAAAATCAAAAGAAATACCAAATGCATTGATGTTTTTTCCATATTGGGCAGTTAGTTTGTCGTAACGACCACCTAAGAATAGTGGGGTTGAAAGTGATTTTGTATACCCTTCTAAAACGAGTCCGTTGTAGTAATCGAATTCTGGTATAAGGGATAAGTCTACCCATAAGCGTGAAGGATTGTTTAGTTTCTTGATGATATCTTCTAGACTGTTCAAGGAGACTTGTAAATCACTAGAAAGTGTGTAAGATGCTAACTTCGTTAATACATCTTCCATTGTTCCTTCAAACTTCAAGAGGTTACGAACAATCAATGAAGAGCCGTTTTTCAAGGGTTGTTGGTCGATGATCTTGCTTAGTGCTTGTTCATTTTTTGCTTGGAGGGCATTTTTAATTTGATTGATGGTGTCTTTATCCCAGTCTAGTTCTTTAAGTAAGCTATTGATAAATGCACCACTTCCAAGACGGATTTTGTAGTCAATATTGTATTCTTTTAATAAGGAGATTACCGTACTTAATACATCTATTTCTGCGGTGTATCCTTGATACCCTAATTGCTCAATCCCAAATTGTCTTTTTTCTTCAATGTTGCCTTCTGTTTGACGAAATGTGTAGGCATCATAGAATAATTTTACCGCCGCATCATCAACCCATTTATAGACGACTTGTTCGATGATGTTGGTGGTGATGTCTGGTGATAAAATCGAGATTCTTCCTTTAGGATCAATGATTTTGACCATTGATTCTCTTTTGATCCGTTTGTTCTGTTCAACAAATTTATCATAAGGTTCAAAAAAATCAACATCGACTTTTGTGAACCCTCTTAACTCGATAAACAGTTCTAATTCTTTGATAAATTGGTTGCGCTTTTTAATGTAGCGCATTTCTTCGATGATATTTGTGAAGTCCATTTGACTGCTCCTTTCATAAAAAAATGCCAGATAGACTGATATCTATCTGACAAAAAATGTGTCATACAGTAGATACAAGTCCACATCACAAAATGGCTTGTATCGCTAAACAATAAATGTTTATTGATCAAACCTAGGTTTTATGATGATGTACTTGTAAAAAGATTGCGTTTGTCATGATTATTTCCCCTTTACTACTTTACATCAGTAAAGTGTTAGTTACAATGTACCATAAAAAAATAGCCAACGCAAGAAGTTTGACTATTTTTTTTCTAGAAGCATAAAAAGTTCATCTAAAGAATGTATTTCATGGGTTGGTTTGATTGTGGTTTTGTTGATGATGCGGTTTGGGTTATACCAAACAGTCGTAATAGAAGCATTCAAACCTCCTTGAATATCAGAAGTTAAACTATCACCAATGATCATGACGTTTTCTTTCTCAAGATGGTTGATGTTTTTTAAGGCGTATTCAATGATTTTGGGATTTGGTTTGGCGATCCCTAATTCATCACTGATGACGACATCTTTGATATATGGTCTTAAGGCTGAATATCTTATTCTTTGGTGTTGGACTTCTCTTAAACCGTTGGTTAAAATGGTTAAGGTATAGTCTTTTGATAACTTCTCAATGATGTTTAAGGCATCTGGATAGAGAATACTTTGTTCTGATAGATGATGCATATAACTCGCAGCGTATGCTTTGGCGTTGCCTTCTAAAGAGGCGACCCTAATAAATCCTAAAAAGCGTCTTGTTTTTAATTCTTCTTGGGTGATGTTGCCTTGTTCTAAATCAGACCATGCTTTTTTGTTTTCGATTAAGTAAGATTCAAACAAGTCATTACTAGGCAAGATATCAAAATCTTTTAACATGGCGTAAAAAGCTTGTTGTTCGGCTTGTTCAAAGTCAAATAATGTCCCATCTGCGTCGAAAATCAATACTTTGTAATTCATATGAAATGTACCTCCTAATAGTGTTATTGTACCATAAAGAAATACTGTAACATGAAAAAAATAAAAAAAATTGATAAAACCTAGGATATCAAACGGTTTTTTGATAAAATAAAACGTAAGTGAGAAAGAAGGGATTATATGAATAAAGTAGGTATTGTGGTGGATAGTACGGTCTATCTATCAAAGGAAATCATAAAAAAATATGATATTCACATTGTTAGCTTAAAAGTCAGTGTGAATGATGAAACATTTGATGAGGTGGACATCACTAGAGAGTTTGTGATGGAGAAACGGAAAGAGGGTGCGAAATTTCAAACAAGTGCACCTGCGCCTGGTACGTTTTTAGAAACATATCAAGAATTGTTGAAAACAAATGATTATGTATTTGTCATTGGTTTATCAAGAGAATTGAGTGGGACGTATCAATCATCTTTACTTGGAAAAAATATGCTTGATGATCCAAGCAAAGTTATTTTGCTTGATACATTAAGTTCTGCTTATGGTAATGAATTGCTTGTACATGTATTGTTAGCGTTGATTCATACAGAAGAAGACGTCTTTCAGATTGAAAAAAGGATGCATGAATACATCAATCATGAAACATTGATGTTTACTTGTGAGAATTTATTTTCACTTGTTAGTGGTGGACGCTTGAGCGTGACACGCGCAATGATTGGGACGGTGTTGAGAGTAAAACCGATCATTGAGATGCAGGAAGGAAAACTCAACCATATTAAGAGTGAACGTACTTATCAAAAAGTATTTGCGTTGATTCAAAAAAGAATCGAAGAAACAACTAGTAATGATCCAAAACAATTGTATATCTATATTACACAAACGAATTCACAAAAGAGTGGAGATATGTTGGTTGAGTTTATCAAAGAACATTATCCAAAGGCAAAGGTTATATATACAGATTTACTAGGACCTGTGATGACGGTGCATGTTGGAAATAAAGGATTTGGTATTGCTTGGACTTATGAGTAAGAACTAGCAACAAAGGCGGTGAAACAATGATTGAATTGAATATCAGTAATGTCTCTAAAATGTATGGCGCAACGACTATTTTCAAAGAGATTTCTTTTACGGTGAAAAGTGGAGAACGGGTAGGTCTTGTTGGACCGAATGGTTGTGGTAAAACAACGCTCTTAAAAATGATTATGGGGATTGAAACCATCAATGAAGGTACAATTTCCTATATGAAAGGTAGTACGGTCGGATATTTGGATCAAATACCAGAATACGATGATGATGTATTGGTGATTGATATTCTAAAAGATGCGTTAAGTGATTTATATGATCAGCGCAGTCATCTTGAAGCGTTGGCCATTCAATTAGGGGAATATACAGGGGAAGAACTTGATAAAGCGATGAAAACATACACCAAAGTTGAGGCAGATTTTGCTTTCAAAGGTGGGTATGATTTGGACATTAAAATCGCGAAAGTAGCGAGTGGATTAAAAATCAGTGAAGAGATGCAAAATTTAAGATTTTCTCTTTTAAGTGGTGGAGAAAAAACAAGGGTTATGCTTGGTCATATCTTACTAAAAAGTCCGTCTATTTTATTGTTAGATGAACCATCAAACCATCTCGATTTAGAATCGATTGAGTGGTTAGAAAGTTACTTGCAAAGTTATGATGGTTCAGTACTCGTTGTTTCTCATGACCGTTATTTTTTGGACAATGTTTGTCAAAAAATCGTTGAGCTTGCATACCATAAAGCATATGTTTATCATGGGAATTATTCGTATTTTGTGATTGAAAGAGAACGTCGCTTTTTATTAGAATTAAAAGTATATTTAGCACAAGAAAAGAAAATCAAACGGATGGAAGAACAAATTAAGCAATACCGTATATGGGGTGTTGCTCGTGATAGTGAAAAGATGTTCAAAAGAGCGAAAGAATTAGAAAAACGGTTAGAAAAAATAGAAAAGCTAGATAAACCAGTCAAAGATCAAAAAAAAATGAAGATGAAAACCGGTACTTCTAGAACAGGAAAAAGAGTACTAGAAGCAAACAATATCAATCAATCTTTTGATGATTTGTTGTTGTTAAAAGATGCTTCAATTGATTTGTTTTACCAAGATAAATTGGCCATCTTAGGAGATAATGGTAGTGGGAAGACGACGTTGCTAAATATCTTATTAGAAGATATAACAAAAGAAGAACCACAGTATCAATGGGGTACAAAAATAAAATTAGGGTATCTTCCACAAGAAGTATCGTTTGAAGATGAGACAATGAGTTTGCTTGATTATTTTCGTATTACGCATCAAGTAGGTGCGATAGAAGCTAGAAGAGAACTCGCAAAAGCACTGTTTACGAGTGATGATGTGTTTAAGAAAATCTATCAATTATCTGGTGGTGAGAAAAGTCGTTTGAAACTATGTAGTTTGACCTTTGAAGATGTCAACTTAATGTTTTTAGATGAACCAACAAATCATTTAGATATTAGCGCTAGAGAAGTCTTGGAAGAATTACTGCTTGATTATAAAGGAACAGTTCTTTTTGTATCACATGACCGATATTTTATTAAAAAGATAGCTTCTAGAATAGCTGAGATAAAAGAATATTCTTTACAGTATTATGAGGGAGATTATGAGTATTATCGTTTGATGAAAAAAAGAGCGCAAAAAAACATCGAACAAAAAGATAAAAAGCCGATAGTTCGTCATGAAAAAGCAAAGAAAAAAATGATCAATGAACCAACGATTGAATCATTGCATAAAGAACTAGAATTGCTTGAAGAAAAGATGAATAAAATTGAAAAAGAGATGCAAAAGACCGGACATGATGTGACAAGGTTACAAGAGTTGTATCAAGAAAAAGAACATCTTGAGCTACAATATGAAGAAGTGTTTTTACAAATCGCTATGATGGAATGATGGTCATATAAAGAGTTGTTATAATAATATATTCATATATTGTTTAGAAAAGAATAAGTTAAAAGAGCTCAAAAGAGTTCTTTTTTTTCTATTTTACATTTTCTTTAGCAATTTACAGTGTTTTTTTATATAATGAAAGTAAGAATAAAAGGAGGAGAAGGAATGAAAAAATTACTCATTATCTTTTCTACCTTGTGCATAAGTATTTTGTTGGCAGGATGTAACGGTGGAGAAGATGTTTCATCGGCAGTAGATGATTTTTGTCAAAACAATAGTGATGCGTTAATTTGCAATGAAGAAGATGCACTCCGTGATGATATTGTTGCGGATATGTTTGAAACAGTGTTGACTGAGTTTTTGGATGGTTCAAATGACACGTTTTGTGAAGATTATTTTAGTGGTACATTGATTGATACTTGTCAAAATGAACAAGCGAGTCTTGTGCCTGATGATTTTGATGAACTATCGAGTAACTTAGAAATCAATCCGACATCAAGTACAAATCAATATGAAGTCTTGACAACCTATGATGATGGGTTAGATGCATATCGATTTGTTGTTGATGTAAAAGAAGAAGAGGGTTTGATTAAGTTTACTTCGATTGATTATGAAGTGATTGTTCGTGAAGTTAGTGTAACGGATGATGAAATTAAACAGTTGATGGTGGCTGTGATTAATGAGTCAGACGATGGACTAAATGATTATTGTGGAAGATACTTTACTGCGGATGCTTTGTCACTTTGTGAGGGAGATATCTCGAATGTGGTTGGTAGTATTTATGTGATGTATGACGTGGTGATTACACATGTTAATGATGTGTATCAGTATCAAGTGAAGTCGTATGATGGGTATGATCAATATACCTATACGATGTCTTTTGTGAGAGATAGTAATCAAAATTTATTGATTTCAAGTATATCATATACACATGAACCGATGTATAACACATTAGAGCATAGTCATTTGTTGTTTAATGATTTTTTGGATCATATTAAAAGTAGTTATTATACTGTAATGGATGCATGTGAGTCATCAATGATTGCCTCAGATGTTGCAGTTTGTTATGATACATTAAAAGACTATAACTTGATGCTTGGGACGATTGATTCCTATGAAGCTTTGGTTGGTGAAGATCGGTTTGAATTCGTGGTGAATTTTGATGGTGAGACGGTCATATTCCAAACAGAAGTTGTGATAGATGAATATCATGGTTACTTCCTTGATATTGACATTGTTGATACAGTAAGTGGTCCACTTGAATTGACGCTTGACTATGTTGATTTGTTTATTGAGGATATGTATCTTGATTATTATGATGGAACTTTTCAATGTGCTGACTATTTCAGTGGTGATGCACTGAGTGTATGTGAGAACAATAAAGACATAATGTTTCCTTCATTTGAAGCAAATATTCAGCGTATAGAAGAGTCTAGTGAAGTAGGGGATTATATCATTGTTCCATATAACTGGAATGGAGAATATGATGGTTATACAAAAATTTACCCGGAATATTTTGCCCATATTTCTTTGGTTGATGATCATTTTATGATTGATGAAGTGATCCTCTTTAAAGAGTTGGATGAGATCGATATCGATTCATATGTAAACACCTTTGCAGTTGATTTTATGAGTCAGTCGTATGCTAGTGTAGATTTTTGTTATAATTATGGATTTAATGCAACAAATCCGTTTTTTGAAACTCAATCATGTCAAGTATTTCGTGATGAATTAATGCAGTTGGATACCATTGAGATTACTTGGTATTTTGGTCCAAATCCTTATGGTGATATCATCCCAATATTATCGATTGATGATGGAGAAAACGAGTATTTGTTTGAATTTAAAATCGAATATAGTTATTTTCCAAGCATGGATTTAGAATCACATGATATTTATGGCTTTTGGTATATTTTGTATGATGATTCATCTGTGAATGTTGAATATGATGACGTTGTAAGTATAGGTGATGAGATAGAAACCTTGTTGCTTGATTTAGGAACATCTAGTAGTGATTTTTGCACACTTTATCCATTGTTTGATGATTGTATCACTTGGCGTGATACACTCCTTAGTAGTGAAGGAGATACTTCTTTAGTGATCATTGAGCAACTTAGTGAAGAAGGAACGAGTTATCTGATGGAGATTTCTTCTAATGAAGGTGTTCGTCTTTTGAATCTTGATGTAGATGTAAATAATCAAGAAGTGGTGGTTACATCGTTTACTGAAATCAGTAGTGGTGAATGTAGTGCATGTGATCCACAATTAGTTATTCATTATTTCAGCAATAAAGCATTACTTGAGTTGTTGGTGGAAGATTATAACAATCCATTGATGAGTGATGAGGAAGTACAAAGTAAGTATTTTAACTTACTCAACAATGATTTGATGACCTTGAGAAGTAGTGTGATTGATGGGTCTTATCTTGGATTGAGAAACATCGAAGTAGTCTATGAAGAGGACGTATTCTCTCACGCGATTGGGGTTTTTGAATATGTGAAAAATGATGTGATATATTACGTCAAACTTTATTACGATGCACATGTTGTGAGCGATGAGGTCTTTGATATCGTTGTACATCTGATTGAAGAAAATCAAACGATTTCTCTTTTGGATGCGGGTGCTTTGTATGAGGGTTATCTATTAGACTATTTAAATCCGAATGTTTCAAATGAGACATTACAGGGATATTTTGAAGAAGATATGAGTGAATATTTGTCTACTAGATTGTCGTTTTTGGTTGCCGGAGGAGAGAGAACATTACTTGATGTGTATTTAGAAGATGGTTTGTTTAAAGCAAGATATCAGGAAATACTCAGTGATACAATCACGGTTTATGAGGAATCTTTTATTGGATATCTTAGTAATTTAGGAGAAGAGAAGTTATTGTTCAACAGTGTAGAGATTGTCGAACCTACACTAGAAAAAGCAAACGCTAGTGAAGGAGAAGATCTTTTAAGACAATACTTTGTAGATTATCTTGATGAAACAATAAGTGACCAAGCGTTTTGTGATCAATATCATGATGGACAAATAGATTGTGCAATATATCGAAGTAGAGATATAGTTTCTGCTCGATTTGATTTGCTTGATGTTGTGGAAACCGTAGTAGAAGAGAATCAAGTATTAGAGGTAACTTATACAAGAAGTTCGATGTTGTTTGTGAAACTTGTTACTTGGACGATTGATCTTCATGTTTCTAATCAAGGGACTGCGATCATTGAAACGATCAATTATGATGAAGAAGATATCAACCATTATGATGGTACACCGATTGTGGATGATTTGGTTGATTATGAAGATGATATCATCATCTTCTTCGAAGAATATTTTGATGAAACAATGACGACTGATGAATTTTGTGTGAAGTATTATGATACTGCATTTTTAGGAGACGATAAAGATAGTGTCATCAATGATTGTAAAAATGCTAGAAATGAAATTTTAGGAGAAAATGGTGATTTCACGTTACTTGGTATGAGTTATGCTGTGGGTGAATATCCAAATGATGAACCTGATTATGCACTGTATCATTTTAAATTGGTTGTCAATGGACGTAATGCTTCTTATAATACGGAATCTATTGCACATAATGATTTATGGATATGGGTTGATATTACAACCAATGAGATTGTTTACATGTATCTATATAATTGGTATGAACGATTGTATCTTGAGGAAGATGCGTTATTTACAGCTGAAGTTGAGGGTGCGTTAAATCAATATTTTGATGAGACAATAGACAACGAAACTTACTTTGATTTATATGGTCGTCTGCAAGGAAATTATGAAAAAGCAACGATGCGTTCGAGATTATTAAGTGATGGTGTACTGGAAGATTATTATATTAGTTATCGCATGGCTGAAGGATTAGATTTGCTTGTTGAAGTCAATATCTTTGTCCGTATGAGTGATGGATCTTTGGAAGTACATCGATTACCATTCTTAATGATGAATCCTACAAGTGAGAATTATGAATTCAGATTTTTGTATGATGATGAAATTGTTGATTATCAAATGTTGAAAGAACGTTTAGAAGCATTTGTGGTAGATTATTTTGATCCTTTATTGACAGATAATGAAATTTATTCAGAATATTATTCTTATGCTAGTGGGGATGACCGCGCGAGTGATTTGGCACTTAATCTTACACCGAGTGTTTATCATTTATATATAAACTATTATTATCAGTCTTATGAATCGTTTGAAGCAAGACTTATTCTTGAAGTAGATGGTACATACTATTTTGTCAAAATTATTTATGTGACGGATAGTAATGGAGATCAACATTACAAGTTTAAGATAGATCAAACTTCATTGTTTGCGACAGAAGTAGTATTGCCTTAAGAAAAAACCATACATTCTTTTAGGATGTATGGTTTTTATTGAAGGGAAGAGAATGTTTTGCTAAAATATGGGTAGGAGGGATTTGATGAAAAGTTATCGAAAAGAATTATGGTTTGAGACAAACAAAAGAAGAGCCTATATCAATATCACCAAAGAAGTAGAAAAGTGTTTAAAAGAAAGTGGTATATCTGAAGGGTTTGTTTTGGTCAATGCGATGCATATTACTGCGAGTGTATTCATCAATGATGATGAGTCAGGTTTGCATAAAGATATTGATCGTTTCTTAGAAAAACTTGCTCCTGAAAAACCATATGAGCAGTATGATCATAATGGCTATGAAGATAATGCGGATGCGCATTTAAAAAGAAGTGTGATGGGTCGCGAAGTCGTAGTGGCAGTTACGAATGGTAGACTTGATTTTGGTCCTTGGGAACAAATTTTTTATGGTGAATTTGATGGCTTAAGAAGAAAGCGAGTATTGGTGAAGATTATTGGTGAATGATCATATATTTTATAATTTTTCGAGTTACATTCACTAGAAAACAAAATCAACAACGAAAATTATAGAAAAACAACAATGAGTCTTCCATTTTGGAAATCTTTTGATATACTATAAGTAGGGATAGATACCGCATTTTATTTACTTTGAAAAAAGGAGGGAAACCATGCTAAAAAAATATGAGGATAAATACGTGATTTCTTATGAGGCATACACCAATGTCCGTGGGAAAAGAAAGTTTTTGTATGCATCAGATACGATTGATGATTTACAGGCACAGATGAAAAAGAATGCATCAAAAGATCAATTAGATGAAGAAGTCCCCTTAGAAGAATATGAACAAGATTTGTATGAATAAAAAACCAGAAAATCAACCTTTATAGGTCGATTTTCTGGTTTTTTTGTAACAGTGAAATGGCGACATCACAAATTGTTTTGTCTAGTTTCACATTGCTTTCTATTTTGAGTTCTGCGATGACTTGGTCGGTTGATAGTGCAGGTCTGTATGGTCTATGTGACATCATTGCTTCAACCATATCGGCAACGGCAATGATTTGTGAACCAAAAAGTAAATCTTTTTTGGTTTTTTTATATGGATAACCAGAACCATCTAGTCGTTCATGATGCTCTAAAATCATCCGTTTAATATCATCATCAAAAGGAAAATGAACAATCACATTATATCCTGTTTCGGGGTGTCGTTTCACCAGTTCGTATTCCTCTTTGTTTAACATCGTTGGCTTGCTTAAGATTTCTTGAGGGATGGCAATTTTTCCTAAATCATGAAGCAAACTTGCGATGTGGATTTGTTTGACGGTTTTGCTATCTAAATCGAGTTCTTTCGCGATTTTTAATGCGAACTCACCAACCATTTTTTGGTGGGTGATGGTGTAAGGATCTTTCAATGAGAAAATACGGTCGATGGTTTTTAAGTTGATGTCTTTTAATGATTCAATCTGTTCATTTGCATTTGCGAGTTCTTGTTGTAAGTTATGTTGCATGAGACTATAGCCCAAATTGTTTGAGATGTTATTGAGCAATGGCAAAAACATTGGATGTTGCTTTTTTTGTTTTTTACTAAAAATGAAAAAAACAGCTGCTAAGTAGTCATAAATAAAAATCGGCATCGTTACACCAGTGATTATAGAAAATTCTTTTGCTTTTTCTTGGCGAATAAATGAGGGTTCTAATTGGACATTGTCAACCCATATTGGTGCTTTTTTTGCCCAAGTTATACCAGGTAAACCATGATTAAAAGCAAATGAAATGGTGTGGGAGTAATTGGCGAATTCAATCAAAGAAGGGTCTAATACTGTCGAAATATGCGATTTGATCAATTGATCGCCATCTTCGTTTAAAATCCATAATTCTCCGTAATCAAACTCGAGTGTTTTACACATCATTTCAAGGAGTAAATGATACTTTTCTTCTTTAAAATAATCGCCAGTAAGGATTGATGATGAATCAAATGCGAGCTGTAAAAATGACTCCATGATTTTTTGATTATCCATTGTCTCACCCCTATATTTATACTAATTATACCACTTACGTCATTATTTTAAAATATATTTTTGGATGTGATATATTGATAAATAAGGTATAATATAATAGAAATGAGGGAAGATGATGCGAAAACTGAGAAGAGTATTGATTGTATTTGGAATCTTTGTTTTGTTATTTGGATTTTTCTTTTGGCAAAACAATGATTTGGTGGTGAGTGTTTATGATATTGATCACGGTGTTGAAGATGAGATTACGATTGTCCATTTGAGTGATTTACATAGTAAGATGTTTGGTGAGGATAATCAACGATTGGTGGATCATGTCAAAGAAGTAGAACCTGATTTGATTTTTATCACGGGTGATTTGATTGATCAAAAAAATGATGAGGATGATCTTTCTTTTAAATATATAGGTGATTTACGAGATATAGCGCCAGTTTACGTATCGCTTGGAAATCATGAATATTGGTCTGATTTGGCAGAAGAAGTCACGATTGCATTAGAGGATATGGGCGCTGTTGTATTAGACAATGAAGCGATCCATATGAATATCAAAGGTCATTTTGTGCAGCTGATTGGTCTGAGTGATGAAGCTGGTGGATCTGATGCAAAAGAAGAACTGATCAATATGATTAATGTAGATATGTATAATATCGTGTTATATCATCAACCATTGTCACTAGAGATGTTTGCGGATTATGATGTGGAACTTGTCTTTTCTGGCCATGCGCATGGTGGGCAAATAAGGTTGCCGTTGATTGGTGGACTGATTGCCCCAGGTGAAGGATTATTTCCGACTTATACTAGTGGGCTATATGAGATAGAAGATTCAATGATGGTGGTTTCTAGAGGTCTTGGGAACAGTGTTATTCCGGTGCGTGTGTTTAATCGCCCTGAGATTGTGGTTGTCAAACTTTCATAGGAAGTAATTAAAAAGAATATTATCAACTATTTTGGCTTTATAAAAGGATTAACAAGGTGTATATGAAGCAAAAAGATAAAAAATGCATGGAAAAGTTGGAAAAATCATTTGAAAGTGGTACAATATATTAGATATTAGCAAAGAATTACTAATAAATTATGTGATAGATTGCATGTAGGTGGTGTAACAATGGCTTCATCAAACAATAGTGATACTAAAAAAATGCATCCTACTCAAATCTTGGTACTTGGATTTTTATCATTGATCCTAATTGGTACAGTACTGTTAAGTTTGCCGATTGCTTCAAAATCAGGTGTAAGTGTTGGTTTTGTAAATGCTCTTTTTACAGCAACTTCAGCTGTTTGTGTCACTGGGCTAGTAGTGGTTGATACATTGACTCATTGGACTACTTTTGGACATATTGTGATCTTATTATTGATCCAAATTGGTGGACTAGGATTTATGACATTGGGAACATTGTTTGCCTTTATTGTTGGGAAAAAGATTTTCTTAAAAGAACGAATGCTGATGAAAGAAAGTTTGAATCAGTTTAGTGTTTCTGGTGTTGTGAGATTGACAAAATATATATTAATCATGACTTTTATCATAGAAGGAATTGGAGCAGTCTTACTTGCGACAACCTTTATCCCTGAATATGGACCAATAAAAGGGATTTGGTATAGTGTATTTCACTCTGTGAGTGCATTTTGTAATGCTGGGTTCTCAATTATCGGTGATTTTAGAAGTTTAACACCATATGTCAATAATCCTGTTGTAACGATGACTGTTGTGACACTTGTTGTACTTGGTGGTATTGGATTTGTTGTTATATTAGAAGTGCTAGAAAAGAAATCTTTTAAAAAGTTTTCTTTACATACAAAATTGGCTTTAACAATGACAGCGGCATTACTTGTCATTGGATTTGTTGTGATGTTCGCGATGGAATTTAACAATCCTGGGACAATGGGTGATTTACCATGGCATGGGAAAATATTGTCTTCTATTTTTCACAGTGTGACACCAAGGACGGCTGGATTTAATACATTGCCACTTGGTAATATGACAATTGCTGCGTTATTTATTACGATGGTTTTTATGTTTATTGGTGGATCTTCAGCTGGTACAGCTGGTGGAGTAAAGGTTACGACTGTTGGTTTGGTGATTGCTGGAGTAGCCTCAGAAATCAAAGGAAAACATGATATTGAGGCATTTGATAAACGTATTCCACTGCATCAAATCATTAGAGCAGTTGCGATTATCGGATTATCGATGGGTGTTATTGTTTTAGTAATTATGGTGCTGAGTATTACAGAAAAGGATGCAACATTCTTAGAAGTAATGTTTGAATCTATTAGTGCATTTGGGACCGTTGGATTGTCACTCGGTATTACAACAGAACTGAGTGTTATTGGTAAAATAGTCGTTGCTATTACAATGTTTTTTGGTCGAGTTGGACCATTGACTATATTCTTAGCTTTGGCACAAAAAACACAAAAAAATATGGGAACATTGCGTTATCCTGAAGAGAAGATTATTATTGGGTAGGAGGAATTATTTATGAAACAAATTTTGGTTGTAGGCGCTGGTCGTTTTGGATCAAGTATCGCTCGTAATTTAAACAAAATGGGACACGAAGTGATGGTTGTTGATAAAAATGAGGATATCATTAGTGAACTTTCAGAAGAGTCGATTTATTCGATGCAAGGAAATGCGACAAGTGAAGCAACAATTAAAGCAATTGGTGTCAGCAATTTTGATACATGTGTCATTGCTATTTCTGATATTCAAACATCGATATTGATTGGGATTTTGCTCAAAGAAGCAGGGGCAGAGCGTATTGTTGCCAAAGCACAAAGTGATCTTCATGCGAAGGTCTTATATCGTATTGGGATTGATAAAGTCGTATTCCCAGAACGTGATATGGGGATGAAAGTAGCGCAAAGTTTGGTCTCGAAAAACATCATGGATTATATTGAACTTTCTGCGAATACGAGTATTGTTGAAATCATTGCGCTTGAAGAATGGGTTGGAAAAACACTTGTTGAGTTAAATATGAGAGCGCAATATGGACTAAACGTCATCGCAATTAAAAATGGTGAAGATATCAATATCTCACCACTTGCTGATGCGAAAATTAAGAAAAATGATATCTTATTTGTGTTAGGAACAAAAAAAGATTTGAATAAAATTAATAAAAAATTATAGATGAAAAGCACTTTTTGCGAGTGCTTTTTTTGTTCAAAATGACAAATTTTGATTTTTTGTAAACGTTTGTATAATTTTTATTTAATTTATTGTATAATAGTATTAACATATACTTCTAGGAATAACACATTAGAAAAATAAAAATCATAGGAGGCAAACATGGAAATCGAGAATCAGGAGTATCAGCTTTACGAGATTTATTCGAACATTGCCAATAAGGAAAGATTTTATGATTCGGACGTGATGAAATTACTGAAAGATACGTTTTATGAACAAAAAGTTGACTTTTCAAGAATTGAATTTAAACCATTTAGAGATGATGTTTCAAGACAACATGAAGGTTATGCGATTGAATCGCATGATGGAAAGATTGATAGTAAATACGTACACAACAACTTACCAAATCCGAATAAAATGATGCAAGATAAGCGTAGTGATTACCAAGAAGAAAAACATTACACTAGACATATGTACATGATCGATCGTGAAAAAATGGATGGTCATGTAGACCCATGTATTGGGCGAATTGTTGATTATGAGATTCCTGTCAAGCGTAGTAATGAACCTTCACTAATGAAGTATAAATTAGGGAAAATCGATTTAATGACAGAAACAAGTGATCACATATATTTGATTGAAGCCAAGAGTAAACATTCAAGAGAACCTCTTCATAAGGCTGTTTTTGAACTTATTACATATCTCAATATGATTTCAAGAACGAAACTAATCCACGACTACAATAATGCAAAGAGAAATGCATTTTTATATAATCACACGAAACATGATATTGTACCAGTAATTATGATTTATAAAGATACAAAACCATATCACGATTTGAGAAAATTGGATCCAAATAGTTTATTAGGTACGTTGATTTTACACTATGGTGTGAAATTCTTTATCTTAGAAAACCATGAGTATTATGGACAATATACATTGGTAAAAGAGTAGATTTTCTACTCTTTTTTTTGTGAAAAAAAGTGATACAATAAAGGTAGGAGGTGAAGCAATGAAAGAAGCACTACTTTATGAAAAGATAGATAACAAGATAGTCATCTGTCATGTATGTGAACATCACTGTAAAATCAAACATAATCATGTCGGGATTTGCGGCGTTAGGAAAAACATAGAAGGGACGTTATATGCTTTAAACTATCCGCTTTCTGTTGCTTCAAGCATTGATCCGATTGAAAAGAAACCAATCTATCATTTCTTACCTCATACAAGCACATATTCTTTTGCGACTGAAGGATGCAACTTAGATTGTAGTTGGTGTCAAAATCATGATATAGCAAAGTCACCTATAAAAACAAGAAAGATTAGAGGAATCGAACTTACACCAAGTGAACATATTAAAAAAGCACTTGCTTATCATTGTCCTTCGATTTCTTATACGTATACTGAACCAACGATTTTCTTAGAATATGCATTAGAAACGATGAAATTGGCTCATCAAAATAAGTTGAAAAACATATGGGTCTCTAACGGATTTATGTCAAGAGAAACATTAGAACTCATCATTCCTTATCTAGACGCAATTAATGTCGATTATAAAGTCCATAATGATGAGGAATATCAGAAATATACTAATGGACTTGGAAGTATTGTTTTAAGAAATATGAAAACAATAAAAGATGCTCATATACATTTAGAAGTAACGTGTTTGATTATTCCTGGTGTTAATGATAGAGAAGAAGCTTTGATGAAGATGCTTCAAGATCTTTTTGATTACTTAGGTGAAGATCAAGTGATTCATCTATCAAGATTTTTTGGGGCATACAAGATGAAAAATTATTTACCTACACCAAAAGAAACGATGTATCTTGCACGTGATCTTGCACGTGATATTGGATTTAAGCAAATTCATTTAGGTAATATGTAAAGGAGGAAATGATGAATATTCTTGCCGCTTATGTTGTTCCTCATCCGCCAATTATTGTAAGTGAAATTGGTCAAGGGGAAGAAAAAATAACAGAAGAAACAATCAATGCTTACCGTGAAATTGCAAACGAAATAGATTTATTAAAACCTGATACTATCATCATTAGTACGCCACACAATATTATGTATCAAGATTACTTTCATGTTTCTCCAGGCGGAGCAGCCCAAGGAACTTTCGCTCAATTTGGCCATCCTGAGTTACATTATCAAGTAACTTATGATCAAGAATTAAGAGAAAAAATTATTCAAAAAGCAACAGCTGAACACTTGTCTGTGGGTACATTAGGAGAAAAAGATGCAAGACTCGATCATGGTGTGATGGTTCCTTTGTCTTTTTTAAAAGGTATTCAGAACATCATTCGTTTAAGTCTTTCAGGTGAAGATTTTTTAACCCATTATCGATATGGGAATATCATTCAAGAGGTCGTAAACGAATCCAATAAAAAAGTTGTTTTTATTGCTAGTGGTGATTTATCACATGTCTTAAAAAAAGATGGACCATATGGATTTGAAAAAGAAGGACCACTCTTTGATGAAAAAATCACAGATATTTTATCGAGAGGTGCATTCGATGAACTGCTTGAGATAAAAGAATCATTTGCAAGTAAAGCCAAAGAGTGTGGGTTACGTTCTTTCATCATGATGGCTGGATTTTTAGATGGATTAGATATTCATAGTGAATTATTATCTTATGAGGGTCCATTCGGGGTCGGATATGCTGTTGCGAAATATGAAGTATATGGCGTTGATCAAACAAAAAAGTACAGTGAAAAATATCAATCAAATGAAACAAAAAAAGTAAAATCAAAAAAGTTAAAAGAGGATGCATATGTTGCGTTAGCTAGAAAATCACTAGAATATTACCTCGTTCATCACAAGTATCTCGACCCACCAAAAGAACTTCCAAAAGAATTGCTAAAAGAGCAAAAAGCGGTATTTGTGACCATTAAAAAATACGGTCGTTTGCGTGGATGTATCGGAACATTACAACCAACCAAAAAACATATCGCAAACGAGATTATTCACAACGCTGTATCAGCGGGATTAAGGGATCCTAGATTCCCTGAGGTAAGGATTGATGAACTAGATGATTTAACTTATAGTGTCGATGTTTTATCACCTCCTGAAGACGTGAAAAGTATCGATGAATTAGATCCAAATCAATACGGTGTGATTGTATTAACAAGTAGAAAAAGTGGGTTACTATTACCTAATCTAGAAGGTATTGATACAGTTGATGAACAATTGAAAATTGCCAAACAAAAGGCAAACATAGATGAAGGTGAAGACTACGCTATAAAGCGTTTTAAAGTGGTTCGACATCATTAGTTAAATGCTTTGTTAAAATGTTACACTTAGGCACACTGATATGAGTGTGCCTTTTCTTTTGAGTTGTTTTTATTGACTTACTTATAACGTTATGTTACATTTGTTAGTGAGTACTTACATACAAGGAGGAAGAAAGATGCTCAATTTGATTTATAAAAAATTACAAAAAAGACCGATGAGGTCTATATTTGGCGCATTAATTGTATTAGGAATTTTAGCGGTAGGTGTTAGTAACGTCTCACTAAATACAGGGAATGATACGTTGATTAGTGATAAAGAACAAGCCTATTTGGATAATGAATACTACCAAGAATCATTTGGTGGTGATCCGATTATTTTATTGATTGAATCAAATGGTGGATACAATCTTTCATCAATTCAATTGATCAATGAGTTGGATGAAAAATTGTCTACTTTAGAAGGTGTATTTGCGTTTAACTCTTCAAATATTGTTTTCAAACAAATTGGAGAAACGCAAAAAGAACAGACAGTAAGTGGATTGCAAATGATGAGTGAAGGGTTGCTTGAAGTGAGTAACCAATTGAGTTTGTTTTCTAGTACGTTAGAAGTTGATACAACGATGGTTGATCAATTAGCTACAATCACCAGTAATCTAGATCAGTTGAAAGATGCACAAACAAGTTTACAAACAGGATTGACTGGTGTATTTACTGGGATAGAAGGATCTAATACACTTTTACAAGCAAATATTAGTGCCTTAGATAATCTAGTGATTACTGATGAAACACTTGAAACTGAAATGGGGGCCATCATCGCACAACTTTCACAAGTCAATATGAATTTAACCCAACTAGAAGGTTATGGAAGTTTGAATGAAGTGCCAACGCAAACAATCCAAGCACTCGATCAATTGATTATAGGGTTAGAACAAATGGCGTCTTCACAAGTTGTCTTGATTGAGCAAATGACGGAAATGAAAACGCAACTAAGTGTACTAAGTAATGAATTTATGAGTATGAGTGTGAATTTGGCGATGATATCTTCGTTAGTAGATACTTTTGATGTAGGATTGCCAAACACTGAAGAAGGATTAAACATGATGCTTTATGAAGATGATGTCTTACGACCAATGTTTCAAGGATTTATGGTTGATGAATCAACACTAAGAGTCATCATCAATACGACTAGTGGATATTCTGAAGATGATATGGAATTGATTTTAAGTACGATTGATGAAGTAACAAAAGAATATCCTAATGAAGAAGTATTGGTTAGTGGGAAACCAGTACTTGATTTTGACATCAAATCATCAATGATGGAGTCTATGCAAATAATGATGATGTTTGCCGCAGTGATTATGGTGGTTGTCTTATTTCTTGTATATCCTGTTAGAGCAAGATTATTACCATTAATTGTTATTTTTATGGCAGTGATTGGGACCGTTGGGTTAATGGGTTGGCTAGACATTGGTTTAACAATGGTTTCGATGGCTGTATTCCCGGTATTAATTGGGCTTGGAATAGATTACAGTATACAGATGCAAAGTAGATATGAAGAAGTATATACAAGAGGTGAAGAAGATGCATAAAGAACAATCAAAAAAAGCATTAAAAGAAACAGTGAAAAGTATCTTACCAGCTGTTTTAGTGGCAATGATTGCGACTGCGATGGGCTTGTTAAGTTTGTATCGTAGTAGTGTGCCAATGATTCAAGATTTTGGGACAATGCTGACGATTGGGATTGTCGTTGCGTTCTTATTAGCAACATTCTTCTTAATTCCTCTGCTATTTGTCAAAGATCATTATTTTACCGATGAAGAGAAAAAAGTGAACGTAAGAAAAGTAAAAAAACAAAATAGCGTGATGCAAAAGCTTGTTAGAGGGATTGCAAAAGTGAAATATCCTATTCTTATCATCGCTGTATTGACCGCATCAGTTGGATTATATTTTGATACGCAAGTAGAAGCAGAAACAAATATTGAAACATTCATGCCTCAAGACAGTGAGGCATTAAAAGATATTCATATTTTGCGTGACAAAATCGGATCAACAGAACAACTTGTTTTATTGATTGATGGTGATACTTTATTAAGTGATGAAAAAATGAATTATCTTAGTGACTTTGAACAAGCAATTGCGTCTGAGTTTCACGATGAAATCATTCAAGTACAATCACTCTTTACAATCATGAACATTGGAGGAATTGAAGATGTCAATATGATTCATGAAGACCAATTAAGATTGTTTGTCAATGAAGATCAAACATCAATGGTTGTCTATTTGTCAATGAATGAGATGGATAATGACGAATTAAGTACGTTTATTGATGACATCAATCTGTTTGTGATTGAAGAAAACACGTCAACGATGAACATCGTTGTTACTGGACAATCAACCATCGATGTCGCAATGATGGACGCACTGACAAGTGGACGTTACGAAATAACCATCATAGGAATGGCGCTCGTGTTCTTCAGTTTGTTGCTCATTTATCGAAAATTTTCAAGAGCGATATTACCACTCATACCAATTGCGTTGATTGTTGGATGGAGTGGAGGAATCATGTATCTGTTTGGTATTCTTTATACACCATTAACCGCAACCTTAGGAGCTTTAATCATCGGTATAGGAACCGAATTTACGATTCTCATATCGAATCGATATTATGAAGAAAAAGAAATCGATCCAAGTACTGCAGTAGAACAAGCGATGAGTAAAATGTCTAAACCGATATTTGCGTCAATCTTAACAACGATGGGAGGGTTTAGTGCACTTATTATTTCTGACTTCCAAATACTCTCAAATTTTGGTATAATGACACTAGTCAATTTATCACTAGCATTACTGAGTACAATCATTATTTTACCCGCTATTTTGTCATTAAAAAAAACAACTTAGCAAAAGGAGATCGTCATGGATAAAACAATGCAAATCATTAAGGCAAGCTTAGATGTATTTACCAAAAAAGGGTACCAACAAGCGACTACGCTTGAAATCGCAAAAGCTGCTTCTGTCGCTGAAATTACATTATTTCGTAAGTTTACATCAAAAAAGAATTTGTTTGAAGAGACAGTGAAGTATATTTTCACAACCTCTTTTCACAAAGAAGAAGCGCTTGATTTTGCGTTGCCATTTGACGCGTTCTTTACAAAACTGATTGATCAAAAACTTCAAATGGTTTCATTAAACCATGCGATTGTCCGTATGTTGATTACAGAAACGTTGGCAGATACACTGCCTGAAAAGTTTCATATCATCAACAACATCCATGAACAAACAAAAGAAACGATTAAAGAATATTTTTCTATAAAGCATATCAAAGAAAATCCATCAAGGTATACAGAAATCATTGTTGGATTATTACTGAGATATGCGATTATTGATCATAAAAAAGAATATCATCTTTTGTCAAAAGAAGGTAGAAATAATATGATCAAAGAGTATCTAGACATTATAAGACCAAAAACATAAGGAGAAAGTGATGATTGCACTAATATTACTAGTTATATTGACTGTTTTAGCATTTTATAAAGATTCATTGATTCGAAAACATAGCGTTAAATTATATAGTATATTCACTGTTTTAGCTGTGCTCGCCTTACTAAAAAGTGATATGGTCATATTTAAACCCATTATCCAAGGGTTTATGGGACTTGCATTATTTTATTTAGTGATGATTGCTGGTGCTTTACCAAAAAGCAAATTACAAAAGAAACTCATGAGCATTAGAAGAGAGTATTCAATCATCGGATTTATCGTGATTACACCACATGGATTACACTATATCTTAGAAGCAATCAATGGTGAAAGATCACTTGCTATCCTTGGTGTGATTGCGTACGCTATTATGATTCCATTATTCATTACGTCATTTAAAGCGGTACGCAAAAAAATGACCATTCATACATGGAGAAAATTACAAAGTGCAGCGTACGTTGTTTATATTTTATTATCGATTCATCTTTTATTGAATTATACCCTAACAATCAATTTGGTTTTATACATCGTATTGTTTGGTGTATATTATCTATTAAAAGCGAAAAAAGAATTTATGAAAAGTAAGAAAAAAGTTTTACTTAAATCATAAAAAAAGGCCAATAATTGGCCTTTTTAAATGGTTAAATCACGTTTTTGATAGAAGTAATAGAGTCCACCAATAGAAGAACAAACAATGACAAAGGTAATCAACAAATAGACAAACTCAAATGAAGTATTGGCCATCTTTTCAGCAGGAAAGAACTGAAAAGGAGTGATGTATTGTAAAAATTCAGCTTCTTCAACAAACCCAATCAACATTGAAATCATAAATGTAGATATCAAAATCCCAATCGTGATAGAGCCAGACAATTTATATTGATTCAAGACACTGGAAAGAAACATCCCAATCGATAAGAAAATCAATTCTGTGATCAATACACCAAGCCATAGATACAAAGTAAACTGATAAAAATCACTTGATAATTCAAATCTTGAGTAAGCAAAAATATTGATGCCTATCGCTACAATATCAAGTAATATAATATAAATGATTGAGACAATCAATTTCGCTGTAATGACACGTCTTCTTGATGTTGGCATCGTGAACAAGAATTCCGCTGTTTTATCTTTTTCTTCTTTAGAGATAATACCACTACCTAGCAACCCTGCATAAATGCTTAAGGGTAAATAGATGTATATTGAGACCAACACCAAAAATCCTTTTGGTGTTGTCATATCTTCAATACTCACACCAAGAGCCGCAAAAAGTTGTTCAAATGTTTTCATTGCTTCGATGATATCTTCATTTCCGTAATACGCTTCAAACTCAGTAGAAGCAGTTAAGAAAATCACACTCAAAGCAACTGCCCAAATGATAAAACTTTTTAAATTCGCTTTCAATTCTCTTTTAATAATATTCACAATACCACCTCACAACGATTTGATGTTTCGTCGTAAGTAAAGAATATAACTCGTAATAAACGACAAAACAATCACAACAATAGAAATCCAGATACGCTCAATATTCATTCTTTCATGAATCAATGGGTAGTTCGGATCAAAATGTGAGAATGGTGATAATATTTTTAATACATTAGAACTTATCATCATTCCCAATGATGAAATAATATAAAAACCAAATCCTAAACTCATAGAATAGGCAAGTACACTCGATACTTTTTTTACAAAGACACTAATCACCATACCTACACTTAAGAAAAATAATTGAAATAGAATCATCGATGCCAAAAACACCCAAGTACCTTTGAAATTGACGGCTTCTCCAGAACGGAACATATATAATGATGCGAACGACATCGCAAATAAGATGACATCTGTAATCAAAATAGTACTTAAAACAGCCCACAACTTCGCTTTGTAAATAGCACCTCGTGATATTGGTTTTGTTAGTAAAAAGTCAGCAGTTAACTCACGCTCTTCCACACTCAAGATATGAAATCCATAATTCGCACTTTGAATAGAAATTGGAATCAGTAAAAAAGTGTAAGTTAAGGCAAAATACCCCATCAATTCCGTAAAAGGTAGGTCGCTATTCATCCCAAAGAATGCCAAAAATTCTTCAGGATACTCTGACAATAAATCATTCATCGCAAGTGTATCGTTTGAAAAAACAGGAAAAAAAGCCATGAAGAATATCAAACCAACACTTAAAGAAAGTGACCATATGATAATAGAAAATCTTAATTGTTTTAACTCAAATATAAACATATTCATTTTTATCACCTACTCGTAATAATGCATAAAGATTTCTTCTAAGGTCGGTTCTTCAATCACCAAATCACGCAATGTTAAACTAGAAATGATTTTAATGATTTGATTGACATCACCCTTGAAGAAAAAGGTCACTTCTTCATCTCGTTCTTGTAGTTCACTTACTCCATCAATCTTGAATTTCCCGTGATTTAAGCCTTCACCTTTGATGGTGATTTTTTTATAGGTATCCTCTTTTAATGTTTTGATGTCTTGAATATCAATGATTTCCCCTTCTTTAATGATCGCAACACGATCACAAAGTTGTTGGACTTCACTTAAAATATGAGAACTAAATAAAACAGTCGCCCCACGTTTGTTTTCTTCTTTAATTAGTTGAAAAAATTTTTGTTGCATCAAAGGGTCTAACCCGCTGGTTGGTTCATCTAATATAATGAGGTCTGGAGAATGCAATAATCCTTGAACAATTCCAACCTTCTTTTTATTACCATAAGACAAATCTTGGATTTTTCTGTTTAAATCCAGTTCCATAGTTTCCGCAAGCGTTTGGATACGTTCACTGCAATCATGTTCATAAAAAGAAGCAGAGTATTCCAATAAATCAATGACCTTCATTTTGTCATAATAAAACACCTCAGAAGGTAAATATCCGATATTCTTTCTAATGTCAGGTCCGTACTTAATTGCGTCTTTATCAAAAATCAATACACTCCCATTCGTTGGGTAGATAAGACTAAGCATAGTTCTAATGGTTGTACTTTTTCCCGCACCATTTGGACCAATAAAACCAAATATCTCTCCTTTCTTAACCGAAAAGTCAATATCTTTACATCCTAAAACATCACCGTAATACTTTGTTAATTTTTGAAATTCTATGACATTCATTACTTGTCCTCCTATATATTTATTGCAGTTCTATATAGTATTAATTGTAACCTTTTTTAAACAATAGTCAATATTTCCTTGTCTAATAGAGCCTGTTAGGATAAAATAAAAAAAAGCACAAAGGATGTGAGGATATGACCTTCACAAAGGAACATTTAAAAAATATACCAACATATGATTTAGAAGAATTATTTCTAAGACCAATTGAAGAATCTGATTATCTAGATATGTATGATTATGGAAAAGACGATGAAGTGACAAAAATGCTTAGTTGGTCCTCTTTTAAAGAACCACTTGAAGCCAAAGAAGCAATCAAAAAATTCTTTTTAACACGACCAGAAAATAATCTTCCATCAGCACACGCAATTATTCATAAGGCAACCAATAAAATGATTGGTACTTGTGATTTTCCGTCTGTTGATTGGACATCGAAAACCGCAACTTTGGGGTATTGTATGCATCGCAAATATTGGAAAAAAGGCTATATGACAAAAGTAGTAAAAGCTTTGATTCCTTTTGCTTTTGATTACTTAAAATTAGACGCAATCAAAGTACAACATCATCCAGATAACATAGGAAGTAAGAAAGTCATTCTAAAATGCGGGTTTACTTACATAGATGATGTCTATAATCAATCTCTTAATATGACCTTACCTACCTATATATTGACAAAAGAAGACGTAATCTAAAGGAGTATGTGAATACTCTTTTTTTGAACCTTACCATGTGTGTTATAATAGAAAAAAGAGGAGGGATCTATTTGACAAAGCAAGAACAAAACATGATTTATCAAGATATAGTCTTTTCACATGACACATATAGTCCCATCATCTTTGATTCGATGTATGAAATGATAGAAAAGACATTAAATGGACACGTCAATACGAAAGAAATATTGGAAAAATACAATTTAACTTTACCATACATTAAACATCTAAAAAGTAACGCAAATATCGCGAAACACACAATGATGGTGACACAATATATCAAATTACATAATACATATATTGAACAATTCAATGCGTTTTTAACAATATTAAAACTTCCATCAATTCCAATATATCAAATTGAACAATATGAATATGCGCCGACTGAATTGCATCTCGCAAAAGTCATCAAACAATTTCACATCATCAAATTATACGAACAGTTTTCTGTCATGTATAATCATGATCAAATACGTTCATTACTACGACTTCAGATGTTTTTTGAAAGTAGTATTCGTTATCACGCAAATGAGTATGAAAAAGAATTTTCTTATATGATTAATACCGCAAGTATCATGAAAAAATTTGTTGATTACATTAGTGATCAATCATTCTCACTAGCGCAACAAAAAACATTTGTATCAAGAATGATGGATCTCAATAAAATACGCAATGAAATCAAGAAAAAGTCGAATTACCAACAAACAATTGAAATTGATGATTTAGAACGTTATGCGATGTTAATTTCGCAAAAATTAGAACAAGAAATATCACCATATGATCAACCAATATTTACGTCTACACAAGCACTTCTAGAATACAAAAATGCTTTTAGAGAACTTAGTTTTGATTATCGAATAGAAGTTTATAAACGTCTTGGTGAAGATGTATATGCCGATGAAATTAAGATGATATATCAAAATGATTTGGCATATCAAGTATATGTAATCCAAACAATCATGGAGGGGTTAAAAATGAAAAGAATCAATGATTTTGAAAAAATCATTAAAACGATTGATCAATTTGAAGAAATGGTAAATCAATTGTCAAAAATCGGTGAACAATACAGTGATGTGAAAGAAACCTTTGACGAAGTCACAAACAACATCAAAGACTTCAATGAATTGAATAAAAAAATGGCGATATTATCACAAGTAGATTTTGGGAAATTATCACAATTTGTCAATGTCCAAGATGATTTTGATGACGGTATTAAACTCTCACAAGTATTAACCAAATTTAAAGAGCGAACAGAAGATATCAAAGAAATCAATAAACAAGTAAAAGAACTGAAAAAGTCGATGCAGTTACTGCAAAATAAACTCGATAAAGAAATAGGAAAATAAAAAACGAGCGCAATCATATATCAATATGATTGCGCTCGTTTTTCTAGACGAAATTATTGTCTAAAACCTTTCCAAACTAATTCAAATGAAGAATCGATAAAGTGATCCACATCACTTACTTCGTGACTTTCAATAATAAATTTGGTCGCTGCGTGAATAGCATTATCAATATAAATCATTGAATATTCAGGATATTCTTTACAAATCGTACTTGGAGAAATTGAAGCTAAAATAGTTTGTCTAAATTGTTTGTAACTGTCCATTGCTTTTTCATGCATAAATTCTTTTTTAAACGGTGAGTTACAAAATAGTTCAAGATAATGAAACTCTTCAGGATTTTCAATTCCCCATTTAATCACGGTTTTCCACATCGCTTTTAAATTATCATGTTCACTATAGTTCTCTTCAAGTTGTTGTACAAACACTTTTGCAGAATGCATTTTTACCTGAATATAGATTTCTTGAATCAATGCTTCCTTAGTTGGAAAGTAGTTGAATAAAGTTCCTACGCTGATTTTTGCCTTCTTCGCAATCTTTGATGTTGGTGTTGCATGGAATCCTAATTCATTAAACAGCTTCATTGCTGTATCTAAAATATGTCTTCTTTTTAATTCATCCATTCTAATCCTTCTTTCAAATTTGACTGCATCTTGCATTTTACGCTTGTATAAACGATTTGTCAAGTGGACTTATATTTTAATTTTAATTTTAAAATATTTAAAGCGCTTCCATTTTTTCAAGAATATTATATATATAATATTCAGTATGAAAAACAACGCATTGACAAATATTTAAAATATTATTTCAATTGACTAATCAGTCAAACAATGGCTTAACAAAGAGAAAAAAATATTATGAAAAATTTACATTTTTTAAAAATCGCTATTTTTAGCACAGTGCTCACGTAAAATAACCTTAATTGACTAATCAGTCAATAAAAAGTGCATTATTTTCGCTTGACAAAGCCATTAAGAGGAGTATAATTCTACTTGGTGAGCCCGATAATGATCTGTTTTAGTCAGTGGACTAGTCATGTCATTTTTTTCTGGCCAAAATGAAATGAACAAATTAAAAGGAGTTGACACTATGATGTTGTTGAGCACAAACATTCACGGTGATATGTCAGGACTAATCATCAACTTAGGAGTTATCATACTGATGGGGATGTTGTTTGGTCGTATTGCAGAATATTTTAAAATCCCAGCAATTACAGGATATTTAATCGCTGGATTATTACTAGGGCCAATTAGTGGTTTTGTTAGTTTAGAAGAAATCAAAGGAATGTCGATTATTAGTGATGTTGCTTTAGGATTTATCGCATTTCAAGTAGGAAATGAATTATGGTTTGGAAAATTGAAAAACTCTGGGATGAAGATCGTCATTATCACAGTAGTTCAAGCAGTTTTTACAACCGCAGTTGTCACATTTCTCACAATGTTTTTTGTTGATCTTTCCGTCGCACTTGTCTTAGGAGCTATTGCAGCTGCAACGGCACCAGCACCGATTATGATGATCATTAAAAAATATCGTGCAAAAGGTGAGTTAACAGATACTATCTTACCCGTTGTTGGTTTAGATGACGCAGTTGGTGTCATCATGTTTGGTATTTTGTTATCAATCAGCGTTAGTATGCTGGATGTCACATCCGCAGAAGTATTGACTGTTTTTGAAATGATTAAAACACCATTATTTGAAATCTTAATTAGTATTGGATTGGGTGGAGCGATTGGTGTTGGATCGGGACTTGCGATTCGTACAATTTCTCACAACCGTGATCGTAAAGAGAAAAACTTAAATATTATTGTTATCAGTGTTTTTTTAACAACAGGAACAGCGTTGTTCTTAGGTGCATCACCAATATTAACACCTATGATTGCTGGTACAGTAGTAACAAATATGATCAATAAAGATTGCTATGTATTAGAAGAAGAAACCATTCGTTTCTTTGTACCACCAATTATGATTGCATTCTTCACGATTGCAGGAGCGCAACTACAATTTGATGTTGTGTTCGCAGCAGGTATTGTCGGTGTTGTTTATATTTTAGGACGTATCTTCGGAAAAATGTTTGGATCGTATTTAGGAACTACAATCGTCAAAAGTAGTTCGAAGGTTAAAAAATATCTTGGCGTAAGTTTATTGCCACAATCAGGTGTAGCAATTGGACTAAGTATTGCAGCATATAATGAATTATCTGTCGTTGCTGGACCAGAGGCATTGGTTGTGAAAAACGTGATTTTAGCTTCTGTATTATTCTTCGCGTTAACAGGGCCAGTCCTTGTTAAAATAGCATTTACAAGAGCAGATGAAATAGAAGACGTTAAAGAAGAGAAGGTGATTCCATGGAAAAATTCGCACGCATATCAAGAATAACAACTGACTATTTACACGGTACATTACACAAACTCATTTTTCAATATGAGGGACCGAACAAAGTACATATTGTTGTATCTTACGAAGATCGCAATGAATATTGGTTTGATTACGAGCTAGATCTTAATATGAACAATCATCACGTAGATTTTAATTCACACCGTTTGGCTAGTACATTAGAAAAAGTACAAATCTCACGAGATGAACACTTTGAACAAGCGTTACAAGAACTATTTGACTAATCTTTTTCTAAATAAAAAAAGTACCTTGACATCTTGCAAAATTCCAATTTAAGCGTATAATTTAATTGGAAAGAGTAGGTGTTGATGTTATGGAAAAATATCAAGAAATTACAAAATTAACACATGATTTTTTAGGTGGAGAGTTAGAGAAATTGTTTATCGAGTATGATAATCCAACTTTCGTCCATATTCAGTTAATTTATAAGGATGATACAGAATTTCAATTAGACTATGAAGTCGATATAGATTTGAAAAAGCAGAAGGTTATTTTTTGTAAACACGAGCTCACAAACCCGTTTGAAAAAACAAATCTCCATCGCAATAAACACTTTGAACAAGCACTTTTCGATTATTTATTGAAACATAAACGCGCATGAAAAGCACGAGATATTTATTCTCGTGCTTTTCTATTACTCATCCTCAATCAAACGGCTGACCATCATATTCATTTGATGATACATTTTCTTTGTTCCTTCTTTATCTGATTCATATTTTTGTGCAAATTCTTTTTTAATTCCGAGTTTGTTTGCTTCGCATGCAGTATCAATGTTTGCGCCTAAAAAGATGAATTCATTGCCCAATTCTTGTTCATGATGGATAAGTTGATGGATGTCTTTATAATTGTATTGTTTACTTGCGTTTTCCATACCATCAGTTGTGATGATGTAAATAAATCTTTCCCTTTCAGCATAGAAGGGCGCTTTATTTTTTAGATATTTGATTGTGTGTCCAACAGCATCTAACATCGCAGTCGCTCCTCTAACTTCGTAGTTGTCTTTCGTTAACAATGCATGATTGATTTGTTGACCATCATGCAATAATTTAAATGCATGGTCAAACAATACTGTGGTTACTTTCGTATTGGGTAGATGATGGTATTTTTCTAAAAATCCATTGTATCCACCTATCGTATCTTCTTCAAGTCCGCTCATCGATCCGCTACGGTCTAATATAAAAACCAAATGTAATTTTGTCATTTTCTGACCTCCTTATGCTATAATAGTACAAGAGTTAAGGAAGGATGTGGTCGCTTTGCAAGCGACAAATGAGTTAGCGAAAGTAAAAGCGTATATTGATCAATACTATCAAGATATGTTCATTGAAGTGAATAGAAGTATGAAAGATATATCTGATGCGAAAGAGATATTTTTACCAGAAACCGAACCTTTTTCGATCTATTTATTTAGAAAAATTGATGAAAAAGAGATGGATGATGTATCATTATATAAGAAAGCACAAATAGATCGAAGACTATTTTCAAAAATAAGAAGTGATGAGGATTATCAACCAAGTAAAAAAACAGTATTTAAATTAGTTTTAGCGATGGAACTGACTTATCAAGAAGCAAAAGAGTGTTTAGAATATGCTGGTTTTGCTTTTAGTAGAAGTTCAAAATTTGATTTGATTGTTGAATATGCGGTGAAACATCAAATATATAATATCTTTGATGTCAACGAACTATTGGATGAATTGGTCAATGAGATACTATAATATAGAAAAATGAGGTACAAAATGAAAAAACTATGGATTTTCCTATTGATCTTATTATTGAGTGGGTGTAAAGAAGCAGTAACACCACATAATGAAATAGATTGTGAACAAACACCAACACATGAATCATGTGAGAATGATGATGACAATGACGATGATGATGTGGAAGTGGATATACAAACAATCATCAACAATATCATGGACCCTTTAACCTTGCGTCAAAAAGCAGCACAAATGGTCCAAGCAGAGCGTGGAAGTATTTCTCCAAGTGATGTAATGAATTATCAAGTTGGTTCGATTCTGAGTGGTGGAGGAAGCCACCCAAGTAGTTACAATAATTCAGTTGATGACTGGTACCAAATGGTGCGTAATTATCAAGAAGCCGCACTAAATAGTGATTCAGGGATTCCGATTATGTATGGAATTGATGCGGTCCATGGACATAACAATGTTTTTGGCGCAACCATTTTTCCGCATAACATTGGTTTAGGTGCAGCAAATGATGCTGATCTTGTTTACCGTATTGCAAAAGCAACGGCGGAAGAAATGCTTGTAACAGGTATTCCATGGACGTTTGCTCCTGCCTTAAGTATTGTGCAAAACACCGCATGGGGAAGAACATATGAAGGATATAGTGAAGATACTGATGTCTTTATGAATTTGACCCAAAGTGCGATTCTAGGACTTGAAGAAAACGGCGTGAGTGCGACTGCAAAGCATTATTTGGCAGATGGAGCAACAGTAAACGGGATTGATCAAGGAGATGTTTGGGTAAGTGATGAACTCTTAAGAAATGCTTATCTCCTTCCTTATATCGAAGCAATTGAAGCAAATGTTGACACAATTATGATTTCTTATAGTAGTGTCCGAGGAATAAAAATGCATGAACATGAATACTGGATTACAACCGTATTAAAAGAAGAATTAGGATTTGAAGGATTTGTGATAAGTGACTGGAATGCAATCCATCAATTAAGTGGTTCATATAATGAACAAGTGGCCAAAAGCATCAACGCAGGTGTTGATATGTTGATGGAACCATACACATGGAAAGAAGCGATTGATGCGATTGTTTATGGTGTAGAAAACAACTTAATTCCCATGGAACGTATTGATGATGCTGTTTACCGAATTTTGAAAGTAAAATACGAACGAGGATTATTTGAAGATCCATATATGCGTTTAGATGCATCTTATTTATATAACGAAGAACATCAAGCATTGGCACGTGAAGCAGTGAGAAAGAGTCTTGTTTTATTAAAAAATGAAGAATCATCATTGCCTTTAAGCAAAGATGAAACAATCTATCTCACCGGTGAAGCGAGTGACAATGTTGGGTATATGGCAGGTGGATGGACTACGTATTGGCAGGGAAATACCGCAGCCAATATTGGTGTAGGAACGTCTATCAAAGATGCTTTTGATGAAATACTTTCAACAAATGGTGGGTCATTGACAACATCAGTTGAAGATGCCTCAACAGTTATCGTGGTTTTATCGGAAGTTCCTTATTCTGAAGGTGTTGGTGATAACCAATCTCCAACCTTAACATCACACACCGCAGATCCAGGAAATAATGCCGCTTTAGAAATTGCAAGAGAAGCACACCTTGCAGGTAAAAAAGTGATTGGAATCCTCATCAGTGGACGACCAATGTTGCTTGAAGACCATTTAGATTATTTCGATGCATTCATTGCCGCATGGTTACCTGGTAGTGAAGGTGGACATGGTATTTCAGATGTTGTCTTTGGAGATTATGACTTCACAGGTAAACTATCTTATACGTGGCCTAAAACAGCTGCACAACTAAGTTATAGTATTTTAAGAGAAGATTATGATCCAACATCTGTCATGTTTCCGTATGGTTATGGGTTAACATATTCTAATTAAAAAAGACATCCTCGGGATGTCTTTTTAGTAGCGGTCCAAATCAATATCATAATTTGATGTAGGATCTTCTTTCATCGATTGAACAAGAATACCTTGCAAATGAGTTAACAACCCTAAACTAGCACGTACATCACGTTCTCCACGTTTAGAATAACGCATAGAATCTGCTTCATCTCTGGTATTTAAGCGATGAACATCCATTTCAGATTTTTCGACATTCAATAGTTCCTTGTGATCATATATTTCAGAATCTAACAATGCTAAAGCTGCTTCTTTATTACTTTTTTCTAAGGAATATACTTTCATCATAATATAGAGCATACGATACTTACTAGCAAGTCCGGTATAAACCAAAAAAAGATAAAAAGCGACTAAAATGAGTAATACAAAAGAGATTTGAAGAAAAAATATGGTCATAATACCAGCGGCAAGCAACACCAATATCGCAACAATGATATATAGTGCGGTGCGCATCACTAGTGTTGGTAATAATGCTTTTCGAAACTGAGACATAAAACCCCTCCTTTAGGGATAATATACAAGAAAAATGGTTGTTTTTCAAGAAAATAGTGAGAAAGTGCTAGAATTTAAATAGTGTTATGATATTAATCAAGATTGGTTTTGATGATTTTTCATCACATTAATTGTGAATTGAATGAACAGATGATCTATTTTAGAATAGCTTATTTGGTGTCTTTTTTAGAACATATTAGAAAATCAAAAAAAAACGTAAAATGGGCTTGGATTTTTCCTTTTTTATGATATGATAATTGTGTAATAAGTAATATCTGGACTATTGAGGATGCATCGCTTAACTGTTTTCAATAGTCTTTTAAAAAAAAGATTTTGTAAACGCTTGTATATTGAAAAAATAACTTGCGATATACAAACTAAAACGATACTATTTTAGTAAGGAGAATGAGATGAAGAAAACGATCTTACATAAACACCATGTCTCACTTGGCGCAACGATGACTGAATTTGCTGGTTATGATATGCCGCTGCGCTATACATCAATCACAGAGGAACATGATTTTGTTCGAAGTAAAGCTGGTGTATTTGATGTTTCTCATATGGGAGAACTTTATATCAATGGAAAAGAAGCGACTGCGTTTGTCGATTATTTATTCACCAATGATGTAAAATCAATGAATAATAAACAAGTGTTATACGGAATGATGTGTTATCCAGGTGGTGGCGTTGTTGATGATTTATTGGTTTACAAAGTCAATGATGAATCTTATATATTGGTTGTCAACGCATCGAATATTGAAAAAGATTTTGCTTGGGTAGTAAAAAACAACAAATTTGATTGTGTTGTATCCAATGAATCAGATCTGGTGAGTGAAATTGCATTACAAGGACCACTAGCTGAAAGTATTTTAAGAACGCATACTGAATATCCTCTTGAAAACTTAACCTTCTTTACCTTCGATTATATGATGATAGATGGCAAAGAAGTGCTTGTATCAAGAACAGGATATACAGGAGAAGATGGATTTGAGATTTATGGTGCAGCAAAAGATATTGAAACAATCTTTTTGGCATTATTGCTAAATCGCGATGATATAGCCCCATGCGGACTTGGTGCACGTGATACACTGCGTTTTGAAGTGGCGTTGCCATTATATGGACAAGAGTTATCAAAAGATATTACGCCATTAGAAGCAGGGTTAAGTTTCGCAGTGAAGTTAGATGCGGGAGATTTTATTGGGAAAGATGCTTTGGTGAAACAAAAAGAAGATGGTTTAACAAGAAGAATTGCAGGATTAGAAATGATTGATAAAGGGATTTTGCGACATGGATATCAGGTATTTGATGGGGATACTCTTGTTGGAGAGATTACGACTGGGTATAAATCACCTTCAACAGGTGAAACAGTCGCCTTAGCAATGATTGATAAGCCCTACGATAAATTAGGAACAATGCTTGAAGTAGATATAAGAGGGAAACGAAAAAAAGTCAAAGTTCGAAAGAAAAAATTTTATAGCAAACATTATAAAAAGGAGGAAACAAAATGAGTAAAGTAGTAGACGGATTATATTATGCAGCAACCCATGAATGGGTTAGAGTAGAAGGGGATTACGCCTTCATTGGAATTACTGATTATGCACAAGATTCTTTAGGAGAAATCGTCTTTGTGGAATTACCAGAAGTTGACGACCAGTTAGACAAAGGTGAAGAGTTTTCAACAATAGAATCAGTCAAAGCCGCAAGTGATATTTTAGCACCATTAACAGGAACTGTTGTATTGATCAATGATGAATTAGAAGATAGTCCTGAACTCATCAACGAAGATCCATATGAAAACTGGATCGTCAAAGTTGAAATGGAAGATAAAAGTGAATTAAACGCTTTATTAAGCGCTAGCGAATACGAAGAATCAATCGAATAAGAATGGAGGAATAGATATGTTTAAATATCTACCTCATACATCCGAAGACATCAAAGAGATGTTAGAAACGATTGGTGTTTCTAGCATTGATGAGTTGTTCAAAGAAATACCTAATGACTTAATGGATCCATCATTCGATGTACCAAAGAGTCATAGTGAACTGGAACTAAGAAGAAGAATGAATGAGCTAGCTAATAAAAATTTAGCGCTCATTCCTTTTGTCGGGGCAGGAGCATATGACCATTACACACCAAGTGTGATTCGTCATCTAATCGAACGTCAAGAATTCTTGACAGCGTATACTCCTTACCAACCAGAAATTTCACAAGGTACGCTGCAATACATTTTTGAATACCAAAGTATTGTCGCAGAACTCACTCAAATGGACGTGTCCAACGCTTCGATGTATGATGGCGCTACGGCGACAGCGGAAGCTATGTTTATGGCAACAGCCGCAAGAAAAAAACAAATAGTACTGGTTTCAAAAACAATGAATCCGAATATCATCAATGTGCTCAAAACATATACAAGATATCGTGAACTTGAGATCGTATTCATTGATGAAAAAGAAGGACAAACAGATTTAGAAGATTTGTCTAGTAAAATCAGCAAAGAAGTCGCTGGTGTTATTTTACAAACACCGAACTATTATGGAATTATAGAAGATTTTTCATCTGTGAAAAAACGCATCGAAGAAGCGAAGTCACTCTTTATCTTAAACCAAGATTTGGCGAGCTTAAGTATCTTACAAACGCCAGGTTCAATGGGTGTTGATATCGCAGTTGGTGAAGCACAAACATTAGGGCTTCCACTTAGTTATGGTGGACCATATATTGGGTATTTGGCAACTACGTCAAAATTGATGCGTAAAATGCCAGGTCGTATTTGTGGAGTGACCACCGATACTGAAGGAAAACGTGCTTACGTATTAACATTACAAGCACGTGAACAACATATTCGTCGTGAAAAAGCAAACTCAAATATTTGTTCCAATCAAAGTTTGCTTGCTTTAGCTGTGACTGTTTATACAGCAGTTATGGGTAAAGAAGGTGTAAAAGAAGCACAAATGAATTCTTATAAAGCAACCCATTATCTCGCAGAACAAATAAACAAACTCGATACATTCGAGCTTGTTTATGATGCTGATTTCTTTAAAGATGTATTGTTCAAAACAACACTTAATGAAGAAATCGTTGAAGAAGCTTTATTAAAAGAAGGTATTTTAGGACCGTTACAACTCAGCAAATTTGACTCATCTAAAAAAGGACAATTGCTCTTTAGTGCGACAGAAAAACGTACAAAACAAGAGATTGATCACTTAGTCCAAGTATTGGAGGCGTTATAATGTATTATAGTAAAACAATATTTGAACTAGGACGTAAAGGTAGAAAAGGATATAGTCTTCCTAATGAAGATTATGGACAATATGAATTACCTACTCATTTACAACGCACTGAATCACTTGATTTACCAGAAGTAAGTGAATTAGAAGCAGTACGTCATTATACAAACGTCAGTTTCAAAAACTTTGGAATTGAAAAAGGGTTCTACCCTCTTGGTTCTTGTACGATGAAATACAATCCGAAAATCAATCAAGATATGTCAGCGATTGAAGGATTCCATATTCACCCATATCAAAGTGTGAAAGCATCACAAGGATTACTAGAACTATATTATGAAACACAACGTATATTAAGTGAATTAAGTGGACTTGATGAATTTACCTTAAATCCATACGCTGGAGCGCATGGAGAACTCATTGGTTTAATGATCATGAAGAAATACCATCAAGACCGAAATGATCACAAAAGAACCAAAGTGATTGTGCCTGATTCTGCACACGGAACCAATCCAGCAAGCGCAAGTGTCGCGGGATTTGAAAGTGTGGAAGTGAAAAGCAATTTTGATGGAACAGTCAATGTAGAAGACTTGAAAAAAGTGCTTGGAGACGACATTGCTGGTATCATGATGACCAACCCAAATACCTTGGGAATCTTTGAAAAAGATATATGTGAAATCGCGAAACTTGTACATGATGCAGGCGGATTGTTATATTATGATGGTGCGAATTTAAATCCATTACTTGGTCAAGTACGTCCAGGTGATATGGGATTTGATATTATGCACATCAACGTTCATAAAACCTTCTCAACACCTCACGGTGGTGGAGGTCCAGGAGCTGGACCAGTTGGTGTGAAAAAATACTTAAGTGAATACTTGCCGGTCCCACGCGTAAAAAAAGTAGAAGACCAATATACACTTGAACTTGATAATGATACAACCATTGGACAAATCTCACATTTTTATGGAAACATCGGTGTGATTGTTAAAACCTATAGTTTCTTGCTCAGTGTTGGAAAAGAATACTTTAAAGACATTTCAAAATTCTCAACATTAAATGCAAATTACATCAAAGAATCTTTGAAAGAGTATTACGAATTGCCAATCAAAGGAATTTGTAAACACGAATTTGTGTTTGATGGCTTAAAAGATAAATCTACGCATGTCACAACCTTAGATGTGGCGAAACGATTACTTGACTATGATGTGCATCCACCAACCATCTATTTCCCACTCATCTTTAAAGAATCATTGATGATTGAGCCTGTGGAAAGTGAATCGAAACAAACAATCGATAACTTTATTGAGATTATGAAGAAAGTCGCGTTAGAAGCAAAAGAAACACCAGAACTTGTAAAGAATGCTCCTTACACAACTGTTGTAAAACGTTTAGACGAGGCAGAAGCGGCACGTAATCCGAAAGTAAAATATAAGGATATACAACATGACTGATGTCATCATCATCGGCGCAGGACCTGGTGGGTTTGATACAGCAATTTACGCTAAGGAAAAAGGTCTTGATGTCACATTAATTGAAAAAGATACTGTTGGTGGTACTTGTTTGAACTGGGGTTGTATTCCAACCAAAGCGTTGTACCATAACGCAAAAAAAATTAAAGATATGAGTGAGCTTGATGTTTTTGGCATCAATGCTCCCTCATTCACTATTGATCAAGAAATCATCAAAATTCGTAAAGAAACGATTGTTGAAAATCAAGTACGCAATATCCATACTTCTTTGGATAAACTTGGTGTCAATTTATTAAAAGGAGAAGCAACCATCATTTCTCCAAACAAAGTCGAAGTGAACGGTTTAATACTTGACACAAAACACATCATCATCGCGACAGGAAGTATACCAAAAAAACTTCGTTTTGAAGGCGATGATTTAGAGATTGTTCATGATTCAAAAGACTTATTATCACTAGAAACATTTCCGAAAAGAATGCTTGTCGTCGGTGCTGGTGTCATCGGTTCAGAAATGGCGTCAATATTTACTGCATTTGACTGTGAAGTTACATTAGTGGAATATCTTGATGATGTCTTACCTATGCAAGACAAGGACATCAAAAAACGTGCGAAAAACTTATTCAAACGCAAAGGTATTCAAATCAAAACAAGCACAGCTTTAAAAAAATTAACATTTAGTGATGGAAAATATATTGCTTCTTTAGAAGGTAAACGCAAAACCGAAGAAGTAGAAACAGACTATATATTACTTTCTACAGGAAGAGTTCCATTTTATGGTAACCTTGACTTAGAAGGATTAGGAATTGCTTATACACCACAAGGAATCACCGTCAATGAGTATAAACAAACAACAATTCCTACCATTTACGCAATTGGTGATGTCAATGGAGAAATGATGCTTGCGCATAAAGCAACTTACGATGGATACAAAGCAATCAATCATATCTTAGGAGAAGAATTCGCTGTTGATTTCAACTTAGTCCCTAGTGTCGTGTTTTCTTTCCCAGAAATCGCCAGTGTTGGTGTAACGGAAGATATGGTCACAGGAGAATATGAAACAAACAAATTTTTATACAAAACAAATGCAAAAGCTGAATGTATGAATGAAACTGATGGGTTTATAAAATTGATCATTGATGATCAAAGAAAATTGATTGGTTGTCACATCATTGGCGCACATGCATCTGATTTGATCCATGAAGCAACGTTAGCGCTTCATCAAAACATGAGTATTGATGAATATCAAACAATGATTCATGCTCATCCAACAATAAGTGAAGTCTTAGGAGAATGCATCAAAGGATTCAAATAACATGAATAAAACCACAACCGAAATCATTCGTTTGTGGTTTTTTTTACGCAAGATATTCGACCTTAATTAAAAAAATATATATCTTATTTAAAATTTTACGAAAACGGTATCGTAAAACGCTTACTTTTATGATATACTATATTCGAAAACGATTTCGTAAGGAGCATAATTATGATAAAACAATACGTTACATCAAAGTACGAAGGGCTTAAACACGCATTGGTAAATGAAAAACCAGAAAAAACGACACTGATAATGAATGTGAATCCAAGCAAGCAATTTCAATCGATTATTGGATTTGGTGGTGCATTTACGGAGAGTGCTTGTTACACATTAAGTCAGATGCCAAAAGGCAAACAAGAAGAACTTTTGAAAGCCTATTTTGATCCAAAAGATGGACTCGGATATAATATTGGGCGTGTTCATATCCATAGCTGTGATTTTTCTTTAGAAAATTATACCTATGTAGATGAAAATGATAAAGATTTAACAACATTTGATATCAAAAGAGAACATAAGTGGGTTATTCCAACCATCAAGCGTGCAGAAGAAATTCGTGGTGAATCTATTTCTTTACTCGCAAGTCCTTGGAGTCCACCAGCTTGGATGAAAAGCAACAACGATATGAATCATGGTGGACATCTGCTAGATGAATACAAACAATCTTGGGCAAATTATTACATCAAGTATTTAGAACATGCGAAAAACGCAGGACTCGATATTTTTGGTATCACTGTGCAAAATGAGCCGGCCGCTGTTCAAGTATGGGATTCATGTATATATAGTGCTGAAGAAGAACGAGATTTTATTCGTGACTATTTAGGACCAGCACTTAAGAATAGTCCTTATAATGATACAAAACTGATTATTTGGGATCACAATCGTGACATTATTGTTGAACGTGCAAAAACCGTATTAGAAGATGAATTGACTTCTCCATATGTATGGGGGACAGGATTGCATTGGTACGTAAGTGAAGAGTTTGAAAATGTTGGTCAGGTACATGATTTATTTCCAGATAAACATATTCTCTTTACCGAAGGTTGTATTGAAGGTGGCGTTCATCTAAATGTATATGAAACAGGAGAACGTTATGCTAGAAACATCATCGGAGATTTCTCGAATTGGTGTGAAGGATTCATCGACTGGAATTTAACATTAAATGAAATTGGTGGTCCTAACCATGTAGGTAACTACTGTGATGCACCAATCATTAGTGATACAGTGACAAAAGAACTGCACTACAATAACTCATATTATTATTTAGGGCATTTCAGTAAACATATTCAAGCAGGAGCGAAAAGAATTGCTTCAACGATTGATGCAAAAGATGTTCAAGTGATTAGCTTTCTCAATCCTGATCAAACGATTGTGTCGGTTATTTTAAACCAAACGGAACAAGATTATACAATCGCACTCATGATCAATAATGAAACACACAACATCATGAGTCATAAAAGAAGTATCTCAACAATCATTAAAGGTGGTGAACAAGGTGAGTGAGTATTATTTTGAAGATGGCGCATTTGTGATTGAGCAATACAATAAAAAGAAAACATTCGCAAATTTTTTACCAGGAGTTGCTGGTAAAAAAGGAATTCCACTTTGGGCGTTTTATGTAAACCGAAATCAAGGAATCAATGGATTTGGGTTACAAGATAAAAATCACCCAATCTCATTATTCCAAAGTGCCAATAAAGCATATGAAACAGTTGCTTATGATGGATTTCGTACGTTTATAAAAATAGAAAATGTACTTTATGAAGCATTTCATATTGGAAACGATTATCCTCATAAAATGACTATTAAACCACACGCATTTCAAATTGAAGAAACAAACACAGATTTACAAATCAGAGTCGTTGTTAGTTATTTTGGACTACCTAATGAAAACTTAGCTGCCTTAAGCAGAAAAGTAGAAATCATAAACTTAGGAGAAAAACGCAACATCGAAGTACTTGATGGCCTTGCAGAGATTCTACCAGCAGGTGTGAAAAGTGCCGATTATAAAGCAGTATCAAACTTGCTTCAATCATGGATGGATGTCGGATCTTTGGATGACGGATTTGCCTTTTATAAATTGCGTGGATCAACCAATGATTCCGCAGAAGTTGTTGAAGTAAAAGATGGAAATTTTTACATTGGATTTGATAAAGCAGGACTAATTCGTCCAATCACAGATCAATCGATTATTTTCGAACATGATATGTCAAAAGGATTTGCTTATGGACTCAAACATCATACAATCAAAGAATTGCTACATAAAAAACAAGTCAATGTGAACAAAGTACCATGTGGATTCTTACCTTATGAAGAAACTCTTCCTCAAGGTGAAAAAATCACATTATATGCACTGAGTGGACATACGCACTCGTTAGAATTCTTGCATCATTTATTACCGAAAATAAGCAAAGAAGCATACATCGAAGAAAAAATGCATGATGCCGCAAACGTAATTGAAGATTTGTTGAAGGATGTGGAAACAAAAACAGCCTTTCCAGCATTTGATGGATATATCAAACAAAACTATTTAGACAATTTCTTACGTGGTGGTTATCCTGAACCAATAGGAGAACAAATCTATCACTTATATGCAAGAAGACATGGAGACTTAGAACGAGATTATAACTTCTTTAGCTTAGCACCAGAATATTATTCAAGTGGATCAGGGAACTTTAGAGATGTTTGTCAAAACCGTCGACTCGATAGCTTTCTACATCCATATGTAGGATTATTCAACATCAAACAGTTTGCGAGTTTATTACAATTAGATGGATACAATCCTTTATCAGTAAACGGAGTATCTTATCATTTAGAAGACTTTAAAGAACTCGCTGATAAACACTTTAAAAACAATAAAAAAGTATTAGAACCATTCTTTAAAGAACGTTTTACACCAGGAAGTTTGGTTAACTTTATTGAACAACAAGAAATTGAAGTCTTAACAAGTGAAGAAGCATACTTAAGTGAAATCATCAATGCCGCAACACCACAAATAGAAGCAGCGTTTGGTGAAGGGTATTGGGTCGATCATTTTACGTATGTGCTTGATTTGATTGAAAGTTATCAAGCAATTTATCCAGATAAGATGAATAAGTTGTTGTTTGAAGAAAAAGACTTTTTATATTTTGAGTCACCAGTATCAATTAAAAAACAACATGAAAAAGCAGTGTTGCTAGATAATGGGCATGTTCGTCAATATGATAGTTTGGTTCATTTTGATCAAGAAAAAGTGGAGTTATTGAAAATGAATCCCCATGGAACAAATTATGCCAAACAAGGAAAAGCATTATACAAAACAAATCTGTTCACAAAATTATTTATTCTAGTACTGAATAAGTTCAGTTTGCTTGATCCAGAAGGTTTCGGTCTTGAAATGGAGGCAGGAAAACCAGGATGGAATGATGCGATGAATGGGTTACCTGGACTGTTTGGTTCTGGGGTGAGTGAAACGATTGAGTTGAAACGAATTCTTACATTCTTAAAATCATTTGATGATCATGAAGATTTACTGTTACCAAAAGAAGTTTATGACTTTTATCAAATGCTTTCTAAAAACAATGCTTACACCGCAAGAGTGCACGCTAGAGAACAATATAGAGATGAAGTTCGCTTTGGGTTATCAAATGAAAATATCCATTTATCAAGTAAAGAAGTGCATAAGGCATTAAATGAAATGAATGATTATTTGGCAAAACAATTAACGAAACTATTTAAACTATATGATGGAGTGATGCCAACATTTCTAACTTATGAAGTGACTAGTTATGATGTTGTGAAAAAAGATCGCACCAATCAACGCACATTTGTTCGTCCGTTGACATTCAAACGACATGCATTACCCGCATTCTTAGAAGCGCCTTCAAGATTGTTGAAAATTGATTTTGATCAGGATAGCTTAGCAAACATGGCACACAAAATTAAGAAAAGCGGTATGTATGATGAGGTTCTTCACCAATACAAAACAAGTGGTTCTTTAGAAAATGAATCACATGAGATAGGGCGAGCAAGAGCTTTTACTGCTGGATGGTTAGAACGTGAGAGTAATTTCTTACATATGACCTATAAGTATTTATTAGGATTATTAAAGGCAGGATTGTATGAAGAATATTTCGAAGCGATCAAAACGAATTTGGTGTGCTTTATGGATCCGGCTGTTTATGGAAGAAGTACACTCGAGAACTCTAGTTTCTTAGCGCCAAGCAACAATCCAAATGAAGCAATACACGGTCAAGGATTTTTTGCTAGATTGAGTGGTTCTACGGTTGAAGGAATGAATATGTGGACAATGATGATGACTGGTGGAAAGCCGTTTACTGTTGATGATGGTACACTTGTGTTCAACTTACAACCAAAATTAGATGGATCATTCTTTACCGAAGATGGAGAAGTAAGTTTTACATTTTTAGGGAAAATTAAAGTAACTTATGTCAACCCTAAAAGAACATCAACAATGGTTGATTACCATGTAGAAAAAATAGAATTATACAATCATGATGGTAAAACTGTGGTTGGTGAGCCGGTGATCAAAGGATCACTCGCAAAAGAAATTCGTAATCTAGGCTTTGAAGAAATAAAAATATATATAAATTAATTAGGAGGGTATTATGAAGAAATTTTTAGGATTATTATTGGTCGCGCTATTTGCGTTTAGTGTCGCAGCTTGTGAACCTACAGAAGAGGATCCAACTTGTGATGCAGATCAAGAATTAGTAGATGGAGAATGTGTCGATATTCCAGAAGAAGATACGACTGCTCCAACTATCAGTGGTGTCGAAGACGTTACTGTCTATAAAGACAGCGATTTCGATGCACTTGACGGCGTAACTGCAACAGACAACGTAGATGGTGATGTTACATCAGATATCGTAGTTGCAGGGACAGTAGATATTACAACAACTGGTACATATTTCTTACGATATAGTGTTGAAGACGCAGCAGGAAACAAACGTGAAGAAACACGTTATGTTACTGTTGAAATCGATCCTAGCTTAATCGGTGATGAAATGGTACCAAATGGTGATTTTGAACTTGGTTGGACAATTTGGTCAACTACAACAGGGCTTGAAGGCGGAAACGCAAACTATAGTGTTGTTGATGGTGAACTTGTTGTCGAAGTTACTAGTGTATCTGGTGGACTTTGGGAACCTCGTTTAGAAAACATTGGTATTGAGTTTGAAAACGGGAAAACTTACGAAGTATCATTTGATGCTAGAGCAGAAGAACCAAGAGCGATTCATTTACAAGTTGGGGAAATTTTACCTGCTGCTCCATGGTTTGCAAACTTTAAACCAGGACAAACTGAAATCTTTGATTTATCAACTGAAATGGAAACATACAGTTTCAAATTTACGATGAGTTTAGAAACAAATGCAAACGGTGCTTTAATCTTTGAAATGGGTACTGTTCCTGCAAATGAACTTGAAGTAAATAATTTAATTACTACAGTATATTTAGATAATGTAGAAATCAAAGAAGCAGTAGCTGATGAAGATACTACACCACCGATTGTAGAAGGTGCTGGAGATGCGATTGTGAATTTAGGTGACGAATTTGATGTTCTTGAAGGCGTTACTGCATTCGATACAACAGATGGTGCAATTGAGTTGACTCGTGCAAACGTGATTGGTTCAGTAGATACATCAACTGTTGGTGAGTATCGTATTGGTTATTTGGTTGGTGATGCGGCTGGTAATACAACTTATGTAGAACGTTATGTTACAGTACGTGAACCATTAGCACAAGATTCAAGTTCAGCTTACGGTTGGCGTGCGTTCACCAATAGCTGGGAAGGTACTGCTGGAGAATTGGTGGCTGTTGATGGAGAATTGATCTTCGATATTACAGCAATCAACAACATGACAGACAACTGGAAATTGCAAGTGATTCAAGATGCATTCGCTTTAGAAACTGGTGAAGACAATGAAGGATCTATGCAATTTGAAATGGGTAAAACATACAAAGTTACATTTGATGCAAGAGCAACGGTTGCTGGAGATGTGAATTTAGCAATTGGTCACGCTGGTGGCGGATGGACTGAGTATTATAGTGAATTGATTTCAGTTACAACTGAAATGGCTACATATACAACAACATTCACTTTAGATGATGCAGAAGCGGATTATTCAGTACTTGCACAATTCAAATTTGAAATGGGATTATTATTTGCTGGTGAAACTTCAGGACAATTTATTTTAGACAATGTTGTCATTGAAGTAGAAGAAGCTGAAGAATTTGTTGACTCAGAATTGGTTGTCAATGGAGATTTTGACGGACCAAACTTAACTGAAGGTTGGCGTGCATTTACGAATAACTGGGAAGGTACTG
>ENA-OSAI01000049-OSAI01000049.1-marine-sediment-metagenome-genome-assembly--contig:-NODE-49-length-84027-cov-14.098711_pt1 | contig 84027 bp, 84 predicted proteins | sample MGYA00237871_ERZ529316 | MGnify/ENA primary metagenome ERZ529316 (study PRJEB26369, sample SAMN03142814) | marine sediment metagenome | biome: marine; feature: borehole; material: sediment...
ACGTACGGTGGTGTGAGAGGGGCGAAGTAGATTATCTACTTCCCTCTACTTGATTACTTTTCCACGTGGAAAACTTTCTATTCAGGCTTCCTATTTCTTTACAGCCTCCTTTTTTAAAGTGTTCTATCAACAGCTTTTGCAATAACTTTTGCTTTTTTCATTAATTCATCGAATTTCTTTGGTTTTAAGGATTGCGCACCATCACTAAATGCTTCTTCAGGTTTATGATGTACTTCTATAATTAAACCATCAGCACCAGCTGCCAAACTTCCCATAGATAAACTTTCCACCAAATCCCATTTTCCAGCTGCATGAGATGGATCAATAATGACTGGTAAATGGCTTAATTTCTTCACTATCGGGATTGTTGATATATCTAATGTATTACGAGTGTATGGTTCAAATGTACGAATACCTCGTTCACATAATATCACATTTTCATTTCCACCAGCCATAATATATTCTGCACTCATCAACCATTCTTCTATGGTATTTGAGAACCCTCTTTTTAACAAAATAGGTTTATTTAATTTTCCAAGTTCTTTTAATAGTGCAAAGTTTTGCATATTTCTAGCACCTACTTGGATAAGATCAACATATTTAACAAAGAGCGGGATATCATCTTTGTCCATTAATTCTGAAACAACTGGCAATCCATATCGCTTACCTGCATCAAAAAGAATTTCTAAACCTTCTTCTCCCATTCCTTGGTAAGAGTATGGTGAAGTTCTAGGTTTAAAGGCTCCTCCACGAAGCATTTTCGCTCCAGATTCTTTGACTGCTTTGGCGATGATATCTACTTGTTCGTAACTCTCAACACTACAAGGTCCACCAATCACAACAAGATTGTTTCCTCCAACTTTTACGCCACCAACATCAATGATTGAATCTTCTTTTTTTAAGACTCTATTGACCTTTTTAAAAGGTTCTTGAATTCGAATAACACTTTCAACACATTGATAAGCGTACAAATTGCGGGTATCAAAAGAAGATGTGTCTCCTACAACACCATATATTTGATAACTTTTCCCAAAACTAGAATGGATTTCAAACCCTAAATCTTCTAGATGTTTGAGAAGTAACTGAACATCATCTTTTTCTGCATTTTGTTTTATTTTAATAATCATTTTATTTTCCTTCTCTCAGTAATAGTTTTAGTCCTTCTTCATAACTTTGAAAACCTAAACCTTGTATTTGTCCAATACATGCATCTTTTAAAACAGATATTCTTCTCCAAGGCTCAACTCTTGCTTCAATATTTGAGATGTGTACTTCTACAACAGGAACTTGAATTGATTTAATCGCATCATAAAGTGCATAAGAATAGTGCGTATAAGCACCGGCATTGAAAACAATGCCGCTATAACGTCCTCTCGCTTGATGAAGTTCATCAATCAAACTTCCTTCATGATTGCTTTGATAAATGCGTATCTTGACATTGTAGACCTTTTCTAAAGAATGTAAGTAATCTTCTAAATCTTCATAAGTCTTGGTCCCATAGATAGATTGTTCCCTATGACCTAATAAGTTTAGGTTTGGACCATTAAGTACCAAAATATTCATATAAGAGAGCCTCCAGTGCATTGATATTTGTTGATGTATGCAACGTTTGTTTCTTCAACACGATATCCGCAGTATCTAAGTATCTTTGATATCGCTTTTTATATAAATTTTCCAATGCTTCATCATTTTGAAGCAGAGGACGATGTATTAATGTTTTCGTATTCTTTAGAATATCTAATGGTGCATCGATAAACACAATGATACCGTTATGTTTTAAATTAGTAACATTCTCTTTTTTTAAAATTGCGCCTCCACCAGTAGAAATTACAACTCCTGAATAACTAGAGACTTCTTTGATGATTGCTTGTTCTTCTTTTCGAAAACTTGATTCTTTATACTGGTCAAAATACGTAGAAATTGCCATATGAAACTTTGCTTCAAAAAGGGTATCTATATCATATAATTCACGATGGTATTTTTCAGCGTAGATCTTACTATAAAGCGATTTACCACTCTTAGGCATTCCGATAAAAACAATATTTGATTGTTCTTTTTTCAATGCTCTATACAAGGATAAAATTTGTTTTGAGGATACTTGTTTATGATGAAACAGTTCATATGATTTGGCAGCTTGAGCAACCAACATATATAATCCATTCATTGTTTGTAAACCAGCATCTTCTGCTTCTAAAAGTAGTGTGGTTTTCAGTGGATTATAGATGACATCAATGACAATTTTTAGGTTTTTCATTGATGTGAGTGAGCATGGAAGAGAATCACCAATGTTTGGATACATTCCAACAGGTGTTGTGTTGATCATAATCGAAATATCTTTGTAGTCATTAAAACGATCTAGTGAATATTCATTCTCTTTAGGATGGCGAGCAAAAACCAATATTTGTTCTGCGCCTAAATCTTCTGCGAGTGCACTGATGGTTCTTGAGGTTGCACCGTTTCCAATAATGGCAATCATTTTTCCTTCAAATGTTATGTGATGAAAAGACAATGATTCCTTAAATCCTGTGTAATCTGTGTTATAAGCATACAACAGACCATCCTTTTTTACAATTGTATTACAACTGTTTGTACGCTTGACAAGTGGGTCTATCACATCACAATAAGAGATAACCTCTTCTTTATAAGGTATTGTGATATTTATTCCATCAAAATCCTTTGATTCAAAGAAAAGGGATAAATCATCCGTTTCTAAAAGTTCATAAGGAGTTCCTAAAGACTCATGTATTTTTTTTGAAAAACTATGTTTTAATGTTTTTCCTAATAAACCATGCATATTAATTCTTCTTCTCTTGAATCGCTTTACTTAAACGAAAAATAGTTTGATAGATTTCTTGAATTTCTTTTTGATAAGAGAGATTAGGAATACGATGTATAATCTTATTTTCACGTGAGGAATCAAAGATATTGATATTTGCATGTTGTTTGACATGTTTTACCTGATTTGAAAGTGCGAAACGTTGTTCAAGAAGATCGAACAGTTGATCATCAAGTTGATCTATCTTTTCTCTTAAGATTGTTAAATCATCCATGATATTCCCTCATTTCGACAAATCATTTCTAACACGGCGTATGCGGTTATTGCGTTAATTACAGGCAATACACGAGGAACGATTGAAGGATCATGACGCCCAACGAGCTCTAAGGTTGTATTTTCCATTGTTTTGATATTGACTGTAGATTGAGGTTTTCCGATTGAAGCAGTAGGCTTAATTGCTACTTTAAAGGTAATTGGCATTCCATTGGAGATGCCACCTTGAATGCCACCGGAATTATTTTTTGTCATTGTTATTTTTTGATTTTTTACTTCGATGGGGTCATTGGCTTCTGAACCATATAATTTGGTGATGTTAAATCCTTCACCAAATTCAATTCCTTTGACAGAAGGAACACTAAATATTAAATGTGAAATGATGCTTTCCATAGAATCAAAGAAAGGTTCTCCATAACCACTAGGGATATTAATAATCGCTGTTTCAATTCGACCACCAACACTATCTTTTTGATCTTTAGCAGATAAAATAGTTTGTTTAAAGAGCTCTTCTTTTTCTTCATTGATTAGTGGGAAATGGCTTTCATTAAGCCTTTTAATTAATTCCAAAGAAATGTTTGTAGGAAACAAATCATCTTCATGTATATGAATGCTAGCAAGATGAGAACCGATATAGATATTTTTTTTTAGTAATAAGTCTTCGGCTATTGCACCAAGAATGACAATCATAGCGGTTAATCGACCTGAAAAATGTCCGCTCCCGCGATAATCTTGATGACCTTGGTATTTTTCCCAAGAAGTTAAATCTGCATGAGAAGGACGTAATATTTCTGGGGTATAATCTTTTGAACGTGTATCTTGGTTTGGGATAACAATTGTTAAAGGGGCACCGGTGGTGTATCCTTTAAAATAACCACTAATAATCTCAAAAGGATCAGGTTCTCTTCTTGGAGTTGATAGGGCAGTATTTCCCCTTCTTTTTGTCAATAATTCTGACATTTTTTTAATGGGTAAGCGTAATCCTGCAGGTAAGTGGTGAATGGTGATCCCAATCATTTTCCCATGAGACTCTCCAAATAGTGATACTTTGATCATTTGTCCAAAGGTACTCATATAATCTCCTCCAAATACTCCTGTACTTTTTCAATAGGAATAGGTTTAATTATTGCTTGTCCTAGAGTTTCAACAAGGACAAAATGCAAAAATTTATCATGTACTTTCTTATCTTTTAGGATATAAGGAACTAATTCTTTCAATGGATAAGGCAAAGTGTAAGGCAAATCAAACTGTTTTAATACAGCAACTAAGCGTTGATAGAAAGGTGTTTTTCTTGCCATACAAGCCATTCCTATCGCGATCCCTTCACCATGTAAAAATTGATAATTTGAATGTTGCTCTATCGCATGGCCAAGGGTGTGTCCGTAATTAAGGATGTGTCGAATACCTTGGTCAAATTCATCTTGTAAAACAATATCGCGTTTTACGATGATAGACATTTCAATAAGTTCTAAAAGATTAGATCTCCAATCATCTTTTTCAAGGATATCTATTATAGAAGGCTCTTTAATTAGTCCATATTTTATCATTTCGGCAAGACCACTATGTAACTGATTTTCTTCTAAAGTATTCAATACGATAGGATCAATAAAAACAGCCTTAGGTTGATAAAAAGTACCAATAGCATTTTTAGCTAGTTTACTGTTTACTGCAACTTTTCCACCAACACTGCTATCTATTTGAGATAACAAGGTTGTGGGAATTTGAATAAACGATATTCCACGCATATAGGTACTGGCAATAAAACCAGATAAATCACCAACGACACCGCCACCTAAAGCAATAACAGTCCCAGATTTTGGAATATTTTGTGCAATCATTTCTTCAATTATTGCTTGATAGTTGGTAAGGCTTTTGGATTCTTCACCAGCAGGAATCGTAAATACCAAAGGATCATTTAATTGCTCTTTAACGGTATGAACATAGGCAGTAGGAATCCCTGAATCAGTAATGATTACCATATCATCAACCGTGGTAAGATATGACGAAAAATGATCTAGAAGATGTTCCTCTAAATAGACATTATATGGTGTAGATGGTAATGGAATGTTGATTTTCGTCATTGTATCAATCCTTTATGGTTATTTTGCCTCCAAGATGTTGGAAATCATGGTAAAAATTAGGGTAAGATTTATTGATAGCATAAGGATTCGTCAACTTGATAGGTTGTAATGAAACCAAACTCGCAATCGCGACCATCATTGCGATGCGATGATCATTATGTGAATCAACGGTTACACCACCCAAAAGATTTGGACGTCCTTGAATAATGATTTCATGATTTGTTGCAGTAATATCTGCTCCAAGAGCTTGTAAAGTATCTACTGTCGAAGATACACGATCTGATTCTTTTAGTCGAAGACGTTCAATATTGTAAATGGTTGTCTTTCCTTCACTTACTGAGGCCAATAGGCTTAAAATAGGACCTAAATCAGGACAATCACTAAGATCAATCCGTGTTCCTTTGGTTTTTGTTTTTTCACAAGCAAGACCTTCCTCTGAAAAAACAATTCGCCCTTTCATATCTCTAATGATATCAAGAATAACTTTATCTCCTTGAGGAGAATCGTGCTCTAAATTATTTATTCTAACAGCACCATTTAATTGCCCCCCTACCAAGAAAAAAGCAGCTTGAGAATAATCCCCTTCAACAGCGTAATTGGTTGATTGATATGATTGGTTTCCTTTGATGAAATATCCTTCATCAATTTCTTTAATCGAAATTCCAAATTCTTTTAGAATATCTATGGTGATATCAATATAACTTTTTGATTCCAAATGGTTGATGATTTTGAGGGTAGAATCTCCATCTAATAAAGGCAAAGCAAACATCAATCCAGTTAAAAACTGAGACGAAATAGTCCCATCTATTTCGTATGTTCTAGGAACCAAAGATCCTTTAATTTCTAAAAGGTTATGTTCAAGTTTATAAGACATACCTTCTGCTCGATAGATATCTTCATATATAGTCAGTGGGCGACTCATTAACGAAGCTTTCCCAGTGATAGAAAACTTTTTATTACTTAAAGAATAAATTGGTATCATAAATCGTAAGGTTGATCCTGATTCATTGCAGTCGACAACCTCATTAATCTTTTTGATTTTCTTGATTCCTTCAATCAAACAATAATCATTATATATTTTAACTTTAGCACCTAATGCCTCAATAGCAGCAAGCGTTGCGTGGATATCATTACTATAGGTGATATTGGTGATTTTGCTTTTCCCATTAGCCAAAGAAGCCGCAATGATTGCGCGATGTGTATAGCTTTTTGAAGAGGGAGCGTTTATTTCTCCTCTTAATTTACTGTTAGAAAATGTCATTGATTTAATTTTTGGTTTCATCAAGTGATCTTCTCCTTATGGTCGCTTTTTTCATCAGTGATTGTAGTTCTTCTATGTCTTTTGCTTCAATAGCATCTTTAATCGTATTTAGCGCACACTCAAACTCGTGGATACTTCTCAATAAAAAATCCTTATTTTGTAAAAAAAGTTCACTCCATAATAACTCGTTCATATTTGCGATTCTTGTTAAATCTCGAAACGAATCTCCGATAATTGCTTTTGTATGATATTTATCTTGATCACTGTTGATCAAAGCCATTGCAAGAACATGTGTCAACTGAGATGTATAACTAATCGCTTCATCATGTTCCTTATCTGTCATAATGGTGACGGTTTTAAAGCCCATTTGCTTGGCAAGGGTTTGTATTAAGTTGATACTATCATTTTCATTGAAAGGTGTTTTTGTAATAATGAAATTGGCATCTTTAAATATTGAAGCGTCGCTTTCAGTCACTCCACTTTTTTCTTTCCCAGCAATAGGATGGGCAGCAACAAAGTCTATATCATCTCGTCTATATAAGTCATATGCATCAATGACTTTACGCTTAATACCACCAACATCTGAAAGAATAGCACCTTCTTTAAAACACATAATATATTTTTTAAAGAAGTCTTTTAGTTGAGAAGGATATAAACAAAGAAACACTACATCAAGTTCTTTTAAGATATCTTTTGGGTCAGTAAAGCCTTCGGAAATGATGCCTTGTTCTTTCGCATAGTTTAATGATTCTTCGTTCAAATCAACACCATAAACCTCATAACCATAAGGAAAAAGAGCTCTTGCATAAGAGCCTCCAATTAAGCCAAGTCCAATAATACCTATCTTCATTTTATCACCTTCAATAGTATGGTACAATTATACTATAGATTAAACAAAAGAAAAAGTATAAATAGTGTAAGCGTTTTTGCTTGTTCGTTGCATTTCTTGTGATTATATGTCAAAATAAATATGAAGAGATTGAAGGAGGATTTATATGGAAAATATGGATTTAAAAATTTCGCAAAGTGTCAAAATGGAAAAAATCACAAATATTGCTTCTAAACTGGGACTAAGTGAAGAAGAAATTGAGTTGTATGGGAATTACAAAGCAAAAATCAATTTAAGTGTGATGGAAAAATTTAAGGATAATGAAGATGGAAAAGTTATCTTAGTAACGGCAATCAATCCAACACCTGCAGGTGAAGGAAAGTCAACGACGACTGTGGGATTAGGACAAGCCTTCAACAAAATTGGAAAAAATGCGATTATTGCTTTAAGAGAACCGTCTTTTGGCCCAGTAATGGGAATTAAAGGGGGCGCTGCCGGTGGAGGATATGCACAAGTAGTTCCAATGGAGGATTTGAACCTTCACTTTACAGGTGATATTCATGCGATTACAACGGCGAATAATGCGGTTAGTGCGTTAATTGATAATCATATACATCAAGGAAACACGCTTAACATTGATCCACGCAGAATTACTTGGAAACGTGCACTTGATATGAATGATCGTGCATTGAGACAAGTAATTGTTGGACTAGGGGGTATCGGAAATAGTTTACCTAGAGAAGATGGGTTTAACATTTCTGTGGCTTCAGAGATTATGGCGGTTTTATGTCTTGCAAAAGATTTAATGGATTTAAAAGAACGAGTGAAACGTATCGTGATTGGATATACATATGATCGAAAAATCGTAACAATAGGAAATTTAGAAGCAGAAGGAGCAGTTGCTTTAATCTTAAAAGATGCGATTAAACCTAATTTAGTGCAAACTTTAGAAAATACACCAGCTCTTGTTCATGGGGGACCATTTGCGAATATTGCTCATGGTTGTAACTCAATCATTGCTACTAATATGGGAAGAAAATTGGCAGATTATGTCATCACTGAGGCTGGATTTGGAGCTGATTTAGGAGCTGAAAAGTTCTTAGATATCAAAACAAAGCAAGCAGGATTCACACCTTCTGCAGTTGTGATTGTGGCGACAATTAGAGCACTTAAAATGCATGGAGGAATGAGCAAAAAAGAATTAGAGGAAGAAAATGTTGAGGCTTTAAAATCTGGACTTGAAAATCTTGAAAAACATATTGAAACAATTCAAGCATTTGGGTTACCATATGTTGTGGCCATCAATAAATTCCCTACAGATACAGCGAAAGAGATTCATGCATTAGATGTATTTTTAGAAGAAAATAATCATCCACATAGTTTGAGTGAAGTATGGGAAAAAGGTGGAGATGGTGCTGTTGATCTTGCGAACAAACTGTTAAAAGAAATTGATACCAAAGAAAACAATTTTAAAAGAATGTATGAAGATGAAGATTCATTGGATGTAAAAATAGAAAAAATAGCGACGAAAGTTTATGGAGCAAGTGGTGTTGAATGGACTACTGCTGCAAAAAAAGATTTGCGAAAATACAAACGTGAAGGATGGGATCATCTAGGAGTTTGTATGGCAAAAACACAATATAGTTTAACGGACAATCCTAAAATATTAGGACGTCCGAAAGATTTTACGATTACCATTCGTGAACTACGTCCATCAATTGGCGCTGGATTTATTGCTGCTTTAACGGGTGATGTAATGACTATGCCTGGATTACCAAAAGTTCCAGCCGCAAATCATATGGATATTGACAAAGATGGAAATATCGAAGGATTGTTTTAAAAGAGGGTTTTTCCCTCTTTTTTAAGTGACAATATTTCCAATTTCATATATATAACTACTAAAAATAATATGATATAATGATGAAAAGGAGTGAAATAATGGATAATATAAAAAAGTTTCGTGAATTGGTTAAAAAGCAAAAAGCTTATCAATATGCATTAACAATGGTCAGTTGGGATTCGAATACTGAAGCACCAAGAGGAGCGTTCGAACGTCGCGCAGAGATGATGGGTGTGATAAGTTCTGAGCTGTTCAAATTATCGACCGGGGAAGAGTATCAAAAAGTAGTTAATGAATTGTTTAATATAATTGATACCTTAGAAGACTCGCTTCAAAGAGAGATTAAAAAAGCGAAAAAAAATCTTGATAAAATTGTGAAAGTACCAGAAGAAGAATTTGTTGCTTATCATAAACTTATCGATCTATCTCAAAAAATATGGGAAGACGCAAAAGAAGAAAGTAATTATAATTTATTTAAAGGCAATTTAAAAAGTATTATTGAATTTCAAAAGAAGTTTATTGAATACTATGATATAGATGATTTACCATATAATATTTTGTTGGATGAATATGAAGAAGGTATGACAATGGATGAATATGATCTTTTCTTTAATACCCTAAGAAAAGATTTGGTTCCTTTTGTCCAAGAAGTTTTGAAGGCTAAGAAAACCTATAAAAGCGATTTTACAGGAGATTCTTTTGATGTGAAGAAGCAAGAAGAATTTTGTCAATATATTACAGATGAATTTGCATTTGATCGTTCACGTGGACTCATGAAAACAAGTGTTCACCCGTTTACATGGAATACGCATCCAGGTGATGTTCGCTTCACAACAAGATATTTGAAAAACATGGTTTTATCAAGCATCTTTGCTGCAATTCATGAATTAGGACATGCTACTTATGAACAGCAAGTAGATGAAAAATGGAATGATACATTATTAAGTGGTGGAACTTCTATGGGGATTCATGAGTCTCAGTCACGTTTTTATGAAAATATGATCGGTCGAAGTAGGGCTTTTTGGGAAACCCACCTCGATAAATTTAAACAGGTATTTCCAACTGAATTGAAAGGTGTTTCTGTTGAAGACGCTTATAGAGCAGCGAATAAAGTAGAAGCAAGTATGATTCGTGTTGAAGCAGATGAGTTAACATATCCATTACACATTATGGTTCGTTATGAGTTAGAACGATTGATTTTTTCAAGTGACATCGATATTGATGATCTACCAAAACTTTGGAATGAGAAAATGGAAGAGTATTTAAACTTAACTCCACAAAATGATGAAGAAGGTATATTACAAGATGTTCATTGGAGCGGTGGGATGTTTGGTTATTTTCCTACTTATGCGCTAGGAACTGCTTATAGTGCACAAATATATTACACAATGAAAAAAGAGTTGAATATTGATGAAGTGATTAAGAATCGTGATATTCAATTGATCAATGAGTGGCTAAAAAACAAAATACATCAATTTGGTTCTAGTAAGACACCAAGAGAAATTATGTTAGAAGTGACTAAAGAAGAATTCAATCCAAAATATTATGTACGTTACCTTAAAGAGAAATATACAGATATATATTTGACAAAATAGAAGACGATTTTCTCGTCTTCTTTTTTGAGAATTGATTGAATGTGTTATAATATAATTTGGAGGAGATAAGATGAAAAAACAAGTAGTTCCATATAAAAAACGAATGGATGAGGTTTTTGAACAACTCCAAAAAGGTGCGTTTTTAACGACTAAAAATGGCGATAAAATCAATACAATGACAATCGCATGGGGAGGAATATCTTTTGTTTGGTATAAACCTGTGTTTATAGTCTATGTGCGTTACAGTAGAGATACCTATCAAATGTTGGAAAAACATGATGAATTTACGGTGAGTGTTCCTTTATCAAGTGAGATGAAAAAAGAACTCGCATATGCTGGCACAAAATCAGGAAGAGATACGGATAAAATAGCTGATTTACATTTACACTTGAAAGATAGTCAGAAAGTCTCTGTGCCAATCATTAAAGAGTGTGATGTTCACTATGAATGCAAAGTGATATATAAACAAGCAATGGAACCAGGTAATATACCAGATGAGATTAAAAACCAATACTATAATACACACGATTATCACGTAATGTATTACGGGGAAATATTGGCAAATTATGATAGTAATGAGGAGGATTCAAATGGGACAAATCATTAGTGGAAAAGAATTATCAAAGACAATCAGAGAAGAAGTAAAAGAGCAGGTTATAAAATTAACGGATCAATATCATAGAGCACCTCATTTAGCAGTTGTACTTGTAGGTGAAGATCCTGCAAGTAGAAGTTATGTTAAGGCAAAAGAAAGAGCTTGTAAAAAGGCGATGATGGAAAGTACTGTAATCATTAAAGAAGAAGAAACGAGCGAAGAAGAACTTTTAAGTATTATCAATGATCTGAATAATGATCAAACAGTTGATGGTATTTTAGTACAATTACCATTGCCTAAACATATTGATGAAGATAAAGTCATTGATGCAATCAAACTTGAGAAAGATGTTGATGGGTTCCATCCATTGAACTTGGCTTATATGCATTTAGGGCGACAAGCGATTTATCCTGCAACACCTAAAGGGATTATGACGATGATTGAACGTTCAAATATCTCGCTTAAAGGTAAAAAAGCACTGGTGATTGGACGAAGTAATATCGTTGGAAAACCAGTTGCGATGATGTTATTAAAAGAACATGCAACAGTGACGATTGCCCATTCACGTACAGAAAATTTGAAAGCTGAATGTTTGGCTTCCGATATTATTGTTGCCGCAGTCGGAAGAGCAAAAATGATCACAGAAGATATGGTAAAAGAAGGAACTGTCATTATTGATGTAGGGGTTAATAGGGTAGAAGGAAAGCTTGTTGGTGATGTTGATTTTGATGCAGTCAAAGACAAAGCATCTTATATTACACCTGTACCAGGAGGGGTTGGACCGATGACAATCACTTCTTTACTTCAAAATACTTTAGAATGCTATGAAAGAAGAGTCAAACAATGATTGATCGTTATAAGCGAGAAGAAATGGCCTCGTTATTTACATTAGATCATAAATTTCAAGCCTTTTTGGATGTGGAACTTGCATCCATTAAGGCTTTTCGTGATGAAGGAGAAATACCCCCAAAGGATGTAGAAAAAATCATCAAGAATGCATCCTATGATGTATCTCGTATATTAGAGTTAGAGCATACTTTAAAGCATGATGTCATTGCGTTTACTAGATGTGTAAGTGAATCATTAGGTGATGAAAAGAAGTGGGTACATTATGGATTAACTTCGACAGATGTTGTTGATACTGCAAATGCGATTATCTATCAAAAAGCCAACAATATAATCATGGAAGACTTACTTTCATTTCAAGTTATGTTGAAAAAACAAGCGTTGAAATATAAAGACGTTCCTATCATTGGAAGAACCCACGGTATTCATGCAGATATTACATCTTTCGGCTTAAAATGGGCTTTGTGGTATGATGAGTTTAGTCGACATATTAAACGTTTTGATAGTGTTCGTAAGGAAATAGAAATTGGCAAAATCAGTGGAGCAGTAGGTAATTTTGCGAATGTAAGTCCAAGTGTGCAAGACAATATTTGTCGATATTTAAAGATTGGTTCAGCCAATATTTCGACGCAAGTATTACAACGTGACAGGCATGCTCATTATATGAGTGTCTTGTCATTAATTGGAAGTTCTCTTGAAAAAATAGCTGTTGAAATTAGACACCTTCAACGTACAGAAGTGCATGAGGTAGAAGAATTTTTCAGTAAAGGTCAAAAAGGGTCAAGTGCGATGCCTCATAAAAGAAATCCAATCGCATCAGAAAACATTAGTGGTATTGCAAGAATATTGCGAGGTTATATGATGACAGCGCAAGAAAATATTGCTTTATGGCATGAACGTGATATATCCCATTCATCTGTAGAAAGAGTGATTTTTCCAGATGCGTTAATGATTCTTGATTACGCATTGAATAGATACCGTAATACGTTAAGTGAATTAACTGTATTTGAAGATCAAATGATGAAGAATATCTATCAAACAAACGGCATTATTTTTTCACAACAAGTGTTAAACTTGTTAATCCGTAAAGGATTTAGTAGAGAAGAATCGTATGATTTGGTGCAACAAATCGCAATGGAGAGTTATCATAATCAACAATCGTTTAAAGAACTTCTATTGAAAAACGATATTATTATAAAGCATACAAGTGTTAATGAAATAGAAGCATGTTTTGATATTCATTTCTATTTACGCAATGTAGAAGAAATATATAAAAGAGTGGGATTGGTGAAATAAATGTCAATAATAAATCGAATAATTCAAGTAACGATATATATTACAATACCGTTTTTCTTATTAATCTTTTTTGCTTCACTGCTAACTACTTCACCATATTTACAATTGTCTAAAGGATTATATGCTACACATGATCAAATTGAGTATGATCACGATTACGCAATTGATCGTATAATGGGGTATCTGAATTATCGTTATGACGATTTAGAGTTTGGTGCAACGGAAGATGATCCAACTACAATCATGAGACCTATTGAAATACGTCATATGGTTGATGTAAAGAATTTGTATACTATGTTGCGAATTACAGCGCTTGCTTCTCTTGTGATAGGGGGCACTTTACTCGTCTATTTATATAAAAAAAATAAGCAACTATTGGCAGATACACTAAAGAATATCCACAAGGGGCCTATTTTGTTTTCATTGGTATTGGGAAGTGCGTTCATTATTGATTTCAATACTGCTTTTCGAGTATTTCATGAATTATTTTTTACAAACGATGATTGGTTGTTATACAATGATGATGTCTTGATTTTACTTTTACCAACTGCTTTTTGGATGGTGAGTGCAATTATAATTCTAATATTGTTCTTATTAACAATATTTGGAATGAATCGATTCACCAAAAAAGTATTACTTCCTAAATTATAATTTTGTAAGTGTTTTCATGCTATTGCTAAATTATTTTTCTTTTGATATGATAAAGAAGGTTGGTACTATATATGATCGGAAATAGGGTTCGATTGTCTCTACCCTGACACCTTAAATGTCGGGACTATGGTACGTAATACAAAAACGATGAGAGAATTCTCCCTTTTTTGTTTGGTGCTAACCAAAATAAAAAAAATGGAGGATTTTTTTAATGGAATTTTTGAAGACTTATTTCAAGATTGAAGAACGAGGATCAAAAGTTGGTACTGAGTTACTTGCGGGATTAACAACATTCTTAGCAATGGCATACATCTTGCCGGTTAACTCATTTATGCTTTCAGCTACAGGAATGCCAATTGGTGGAGTGTTCTTTGCGACAGCTGTTGCGGCAGCAATTGCAATGTTAGTGATGGGATTGTATGCAAATTATCCAGTTGCACTAGCACCAGGTATGGGATTGAATGCATTTTTCACTTATACGATTGTATTCTTTTATGGCCTTTCTTGGCAAGCTGCATTAGCGGCAGTATTGATTTCGGGTATTTTATTTTTCCTAGTCTCTATTTCAGGATTGAGAAAGAAAATAATTAATGCAATTCCACAAGGATTAAAGTACGCTGTAGGAGCAGGAATTGGATTCTTTATCACCTTTATTGGATTGGTGAATGCCGGAATTATAGTTGATGATCCAGCTACATTGGTCGCATTAGGTGACTTAGGGCATCCAACTGTGTTACTAGGAGTATTTGGAATTATTTTAGTTGTCATTCTTTATAGTATGGGAAATAAGTTTTCTTTGATTATAGCAATAGTTGCAACAGCAATTATTGGAGTAATATTGGGAGCATTAGGTGTTGATTTTATGCCAGCATATAATGCAGATGCAATGGGTGGTTTATTTGAGGGAACAAAAATTACTGCATTTGCTGCTTTTAGTGGATTTGGTGAATTATTTGAACACCCAGAAGTGTTTGGAATCATTTTTGCCTTGTGGTTTGTAGATTTCTTTGATACTGCTGGTACATTAATGGCAGTTGGAAATCAAGCTGGATTAATTGATGAAGATGGAGAACTTATTGGTTCAGATAGAGCTTTAATAGCAGACTCAATTGGTACAATGAGTGGTGCTTTATTGGGAACATCTAATGTTACGTCATATATCGAATCAGCAACAGGGATAGAACAAGGTGGAAGAACTGGTTTAACAAGTGTTACTGTTGCTGTATTGTTCTTGTTGTCATTGCTCGTCTATCCTTTATTAAGTATTGTAAATGGTGTAGTAGTTGACGTTAATGATTTTGGAGATGCAATAGTATATAGCCCAGTAACTGCGATGGCTCTTGTAATGGTTGGAGCATTAATGATTTCACAATTAAAAGAAATTGATTGGAACAAAAAAGAAATCGTTGTGCCAGCATTCTTAACAATAGTATTTATGATTTTAACATATTCAATCGCTACAGGAATTGCTGTTGGATTTATCTTCTATCCAATTATCATGGTTGCACAAAAACGTTGGCGCGAAGTAAACCCAATTATGTATGTTTTATCATTCTTGTTTATAATATTCTTTATTATTAGCGCTGCTTAAAAAAATATAGATTGCTTATCAATAAAATAAGAACCGAGGTCATCATCCTCGGTTCTTATTTTTTACACTTCATATTTTCGCAATGATAACATCTAAGCATTTCGTTACTAGCCGCATAAAATCTTTTTGGATGTTTATAAATAGATATCTCCCAATGGACAAAGATAAACAAACCAATACAAAAAAGAATATAGGAAACTAGATGAGGGATAAATAGTAATATCCAAAATTTCATCAATCGATCCCAATTGGTGATTCGACATGTCGTACAACATTTATTTTTTAAAAATATTGTTCGAAATGGACACCATATTAATACACAAACATAATCTGCTAAATTAAGGAGTAAAAATAGGAGAAATATGTAAATAAAAGATTGAGAAAAGTAATTTGATATAAACCATCCAATCAATGTTAATGATGAAAAGTAAAGTATAAAAATGAGTACCGCATTACGTTGATCTTCATGAATAATATCTTTATTTAATGTGACTGTCTTTGAGGGTTTATAAAAATAGGTAAATGGCTTTTTCGATCCTGCAAATTCATTAATTGTAGGAACATAAATCGATAGACTATTGTACGCAAAATACAACCCTGCTAAAGGATAAATTACAGGAAATAATTCGATAAATTTATCTTGAAAAAATAAGATCATCACAGTTGTATAAACAACCAATATGAGAGATAAAATAAAGTCTCTAACACTTTTCGACATAGTATCACCATAATTATTATAACATTTTTAAGAAAGTGTTTACATTATAATCTAAATTATATACAATATGTTTGTATGAAAAGAGGTGAACGAATGAAACAAATTATGGATCATGAAAAAATAGTCCGTACAGTAAGAAGAATTTCTCATGAAATCATTGAAAAGAATGCAGATTTATCAAGTGTTGTTTTATTGGGTATATTGCAAAAGGGAATGCCTTTGGCAAGAATGATATACGATAATATTAAGCAATATGAGAAAATTGAAATTCCACTATACGAACTTGATATTACCTATTATCGAGACGATGTTGAGCATATTGCCAAACAAATCAAACTGGATATAGATGTAAAAGATAAAGTAGTGATTATTTGTGATGATGTGCTTTTTACCGGTAGAACAGCAAGAGCCGCAATGGATGCGATCATTGATTTGGGACGACCTAGTAAAATACAGTTTGCAGTTTTAATTGATCGAGGTCATCGTGAATTGCCTATTCGTGCTGACTATGTTGGTAAAAATCTACCAACAAGTGAGTTAGAAAAGGTTTATGTTCATTTTGAGGAACCTTACAAAGTTACAATTACAGATATAAAATAAAGGAGGTAATAAGATGGAAAATTTAAGAAAACAAGATCAAGAATTATATGATGCAATTATGTTAGAAAGAAATCGCCAAGAATCACATATAGAACTAATTGCAAGTGAAAATTTTGTTAGTAAAGCAGTTCTTGAAGCACAAGGAAGTGTGTTAACCAATAAATATGCAGAAGGTTATCCAGGTAGAAGATACTATGGAGGATGTGAGTTTGTTGATATTGCTGAGAATTTGGCGCGTAATCGGTTAAAGGAACTATTTAATGTGAAATACGCTAATGTGCAAGCACATAGTGGATCAACAGCAAATATGGGCGCATACCGTGTATTATTGAATCATGGAGATAAAGTACTGGGTATGAGTTTGGATCATGGGGGACATTTAACCCATGGGCATCCTTTGAATTTTAGTGGGATTGACTATGAATTTGTTAGTTATGGTGTAGATGCAAAAACAGAAATGATTGATTATGACGAATTAGAGCGTATTGCGAAGGAAGAAAAACCACAATTAATCGTTGCTGGAGCAAGTGCTTATGCAAGAAAAATTGATTTTGCTCGTTTTCGTGAAATAGCAGACACTGTAGGCGCAAAATTAATGGTAGATATGGCACATATTGCAGGGTTGGTCGCAGCGAAGCTTCATCAAAATCCATGTGATTATGCAGATATTGTTACATCAACAACGCATAAAACACTTAGAGGTCCTCGTGGAGGAATAATTTTAACCAATAATTTTGACTTATATAAACAAATCAACCGTACAGTGTTTCCTGGTATTCAAGGTGGACCTTTAATGCATGTCATTGCTGCAAAAGCAGCTGCTTTTGAAGAAGCCCTTACTGATGAATTTGTTGAGTATCAAACCCAAGTAATAAAGAATGCAAAAAGACTTGCTCAAGAACTCATCAATTTAGGATTCCATGTTGTTTCAAATGGAACAGATAATCATATTGTACTTGTAGAAGTGAAATCTTTGACTGGATTAACTGGTAAAGAAGCAGAAGAACTATTAGATACGGTACATATTACGTGTAATAAAAACACCGTTCCAAACGATCAAGAAAAGCCATTTATCACTAGTGGTATCCGTTTAGGAACTCCAGCGATAACTACTAGAGGATTCGAAGAAGAAGATATGAAAACCATCGCAGAAGCCCTTTATGAAGCATTAATGAATCCGGAAAATGAAGAAACCTTGCAAAAAGTAAAAGATACTGTTAAAATTTTAACAACCAAATACCCTTTAAATTATTAAACAACCCCCATCACAAAGGAGTGATGATATGAATGTTGCGATATTACAGGGACCTGAACAACTTAATAAGCAGTTATTAAGGAGTTTGCAATCACATCAAATCAAAGGAGATTTGATTTCACAGATCAATAAAATAGTATTGATAAGGTATGATTTTTTAATTGTTAGCAGTGAGCAACGTCCCAAAATTCCAAGTCGTGTTTTAGAACAAATTGTCTTAGAAAAGCAAATTGTGCTGGTGTATATACATCATCAGTCAAATATTACTGATCTTCATAATTTGATAAATGATCCCTATTTTTTGTTGGTTTCTAAAGTTAGTGTGATTGAAACTTTGCCAAGTATTCTACTCACTATTTTTAAGTGGCAAAGAGAAGTCAGAGTGCTAAAACGTGAGTTGAAGGAAACAAGTTTAAAATTAAGGGATATCCAAAACAATCTAAAGGCAAAGAGAATATTAATGGGAAAAGGGTTGTCAGAAATTGATGCACACAATTGGATTCAAAAAGCAGCAATGGACAAACGATGTAAAAAATCAGACATTGTAAACCTTATCATTGAAGAAAAGATTGACATTGATTGATTTTCTTGCTATTAATATAGTAAAGACAACGGTGTCTAATTAAAAAATATTGATAAAAAACAAAGGTGTATACCCAGTAGTGGGTATACACCTTTTTAATAAAATTAAGGGAGAGAAAAATGAAAGAATTGATTACGAAAGAAATGATTATGAATCAAGTCGAAGAAGAAAATGTAAAATATATTCGCTTATGTTTTACAGATATTCATGGTGTGATTAAGAATGTTGAAATTCCATCAAGATTACTTGAAGACGCATTAGATAACCAAGTAATGTTTGATGGATCTTCAATTGATGGATTTGTGCGTATTCAAGAAGCGGATATGTACTTATATCCGGATTTAAATACATGGATGATATCTTCTTGGGAACATACAACTTACGGTAAAGTAGCGATTTTAATCTGTGATGTTTATTTACCAAATGGTGAACCATTTATCGGTGATCCTAGATATGTGTTAAGACGTAATATGGAACATATGGAAGAAATGGGATTTAAACACTTTCATATCGGATTGGAACCAGAGTTTTTCCTTTTCAAGCTTGATGATAGAGGAGAACCTACAATGGAGTATAATGACAATGGAGGATATTTTGATCTTGCACCAGTAGATGGGGCTGAAGATTGTCGAAGAGATATTGTCTTAGAATTAGAAAAAATCGGGTTCAATATGGAGGCTTCGCATCATGAGGTTGCGCCAGGGCAACATGAAATTAATTTTGAATTTCATAATGCTTTAGAAGCAAGTGATAAATTACAAATATTTAAACTTGTTGTAAGAAATATCGCTAAACGACATGGACTCCACGCAACATTTATGCCAAAACCAATCTCGAATATCAATGGATCAGGAATGCACACAAACTGTTCTTTAACAGATAAAGATGGAAGAAATGCATTTCATGATCCAGATGGTGAAATCGGGTTAAGCGATATTGCGAAATATTGGATTGCTGGGATTTTAAAAAATGCACGATCATTTACCGCGATTACCAATCCAACTGTCAATTCATATAAACGATTAATACCAGGATATGAAGCACCATGTTATGTATCATGGAGTGATGCAAACCGTAGTGCGATGATCCGTATACCTGCAAAAAAAGGAAAAGCAACACGAACAGAAATTAGAAGTGTTGACCCTTCTACCAATCCATATTTGGCTATGGCAGCTATTTTGGCTAGTGGCTTAGAAGGTATTGAGAAAAAGTTAGAGTGTCCTGAAAGAGTCTACATTAATCTTTATGAGTTAACTCGTGAAGAGCGTGAAGCTATGGGTATTCAAAATTTACCTGAAAATTTGAAAGATGCCGTTAAAGAATTGAAAAAAAGTGATGTTATTAAAGATGCGATTGGGCCTCATGTATTTGAGCGTTTTGTTTCAGCCAAACAAAGAGAATGGGATGAATTTAGAACAAGTGTTACAGAATGGGAATTGAATAAATATTTAAAATTGATGTAAAAAAATGCAATTTACAGTCTTCTGTAAATTGCATTTTCTATGTTATGATAGTTACATGATAAATAAGCTTATGAGGTGACCTAATGAACGCATTGATTATTGGTGGAGTGAGCATTGATACATTAATATATACACCTGAAATCAAACATATATCTTCAGATATGTCTATATTCGCAAAGAAAAAAACCGAACAAATTGGTGGTACTGGAGTAGGTAAGGCTTTGATGATGTCAAAACTTAGTACCAACACAACCCTTGTTTGTCAGGCTGCAAAAGAAGATTATGATTTCATTAATAAAACACTAGTTAAAAACAAAATTCATCCTGTTATTTTGGAAACCAATGTGACTGAAAAGCATACCAATATTATGCATGGAGAGAATCATAGATTAAGTATATTTACATCTTTTCCAGAAGATGTAAACAACATTAATAAAGTAGTCACAGATAAAATGTTACAAGAGGCAGACATAATATTTTTAAACATCAACTCATTTTGCAAACCATTGATACCACGGCTTTATCCATATAAAGAAAAGATCGTTGTTGATTTGCACGATTATGATTTAGATTCTGAGTATCACAAAGTATTTTTAGATGTTGGTTCTTATCTTTTTTCAAGTTGTATTTATCTAAAAAACCAAGTGGATTTCTTAGAAGATTCATTAACTAAATATAATTTAAAAACATCTGTAATAACTTGTAATAAAGAAGGTGCTTTAGGGATGGATGACGAAAATAGAGTAATTTCGTCAGAAGCAATTAAAGGTATCAAAATGGTGGATTCAAATGGTGCAGGTGATGCATTTGTTGTCGGATTTATCTATGAATATTTGAAAAGCAAAAATTTAGAATATGCTTTATTGTTTGGGAATGTTTGTGGTGCTTTTTCTTGCGAGTCTGAAATGCTAATCAATCAAGATATAACAATCAGTGAGATTATTTTGAGATTTAATGTAGAAAAAAATAGACTTCAATAAAGTGAAGTCTATTTTGTTTCTTCTATCAATGATTTGATTTCTTCTTTGTTAAAATGATATTTTGTGTTACAGAAATGACAATTTGTTTCTATTTGTCCATCTTCTTGAAGAATTTCTGTTAGTTGTTCTTCTCCTAAAGAAATTAATCCTTTTTCAAATTTTTCTCTTGAGCAATTGCAGGTATATTTTAAAGGGAGTTCTTCTAAAAATTGATGATCTCCTTTTGTGATTTCTGCAATGATATTCTCAGGAGTTAAACCCTCTTCAATCATTTGAGATACAGGCTTAATTTGTGAAATTCTTTCTTCAATGAGCTGAATGGTTTCTTCTTTACAACCAGGCATGATTTGTAAAATAAATCCTCCACTTGCGATGATTGAATTATCGTCGTTTACTAAAACACCTAAACCTACAGCACTTGGTATTTGTTCACTGACAGTAAAATAGTAAGCTAAATCTTCAGCAATTTCACCAGTTTGAATTTCTGAACTAGAAGTAAACATATCTCTTACTTTTAAATCTTTTGTGATATGTATTTGCCCATTTCCTACAGCTTGCCCTACATTTAATTTCCCTGAATTGTATTGTAAGAATACATGAGGATTCGAGACATAACCTCTCACATCTCCATGCGCGTTGGTTGTTACAACCATACCACCAATTGAACCATCACCATCAAGTCTTATTGTTAGTTCATCATCTTTTTTATACATTGCACCCATAATGACTCCACCAGTTAAAAGTCTTCCAAGTGCGGCTGCGCTTGTTGGCCATAAATCATGGATTTCTTGTGCGTGGCTAACTAAATTTGTTGTATTTGCTGCGTATATTCTAACAGTACCTTCAAAGGCGTATGCTTTTACTAAATAATCTTTCATTTTTATCACCTGAAGGTATTATATCATATTTTTAGACTTTGAAAACCAAAGTGATTGCTTTTTTCAAGAGATTTCTGTACAATAGTTAAGTATTTAAGGAGTGAATAATATGTTTAAAATTGACGATATAGAAATAAAAAACAAAGTGGTTATTGCTCCGATGGCAGGAATTTCAAATCAGGCTTTTCGTTCAATCTTAAAAGAGGAAGGCGCTGGATTGATTTATGCTGAAATGGTCAGTGATAAGGCTTTAAATTTTCACAATGAAAAAACATTGAAAATGATTGAAGTAGCTGAAGATGAGCATCCGATTACAATGCAATTGTTCGGTTCAGAAGTGGAGACAATGGTGAAGGCCGCAAAGATTATTGATGAGCAATCTAACTGTGACATTATTGACATTAATCTTGGCTGTCCAGTATCTAAAGTAGTCAAAAGTGGTGCAGGGTCAAGATTATTGCTTCATCCTGAGAAAATTTATGATATCGTAGCGTCGATTGTCCAAGCAGTAAAAAAGCCTGTAACAATAAAAATGCGTACAGGGTGGGATCACCATCAGATTAATGCGGTTGAAATAGCATTGATTTGTGAAAGAGCTGGAGCAAAAGCAATCGCAATACATGGAAGAACAAGAAGCCAAATGTACTCAGGCAAGGCTGATTATTCAATCATAAAAGATGTGAAAGAAGCAGTTTCTATTCCTGTAATTGGAAATGGTGATATCAAAACACCTGAAGATGCAAAAAGAATGCTTGACGAAACCAATGTAGATGCAGTAATGATTGGACGCGGCGTTTTAGGAAATCCTTGGTTGGTATCACAAACAGTGGAGTATTTAGAGAAAGGAACATACCAATCCTTTACTACTGATGAAGATAAACTAAAACAGATTATTGATCATACGAATCGTTTGGTTGAGTTGAAAGGGGAAAAATTGGCTCTTCTTGAAATGAGATCACATGCAGCTTGGTATGTAAAAGGGATGAAAGGTGCGACGTATGTGAAAAGGGAAATGACAAGTGTTCATACAAAAAAAGAGTTAGATAGTTTAGTAGAACAATATAGAGAATATTTAAAAACACAACCAGCAAATTAATCTTTGCTGGTTGTGTTTTTATATTGTGCGAATTTTTTTAATAGTTCTGGAGATAATTTTGTCTTGATAACTGTTCCTTCATCAACATGCGTTTGCTCAATGATTACAGCATTTTCGTTTAGATAAGATACAACATCACCATCTTTATATGGAATTAATAATGTTACTTCTTTATCTTCTTTGAACAACATTTCTGCAACCTTATCAAGTAATAGCTGAATATCAATTGGATCAAGAGCGGAAATAGAAATGTTCGGATAACTACTTGCATGGATAGATTCATCCAACTTATCAATTTTATTGTAAACATAAAGAATTGGAATATCTTTAATGCCAAGTTCATCTAATGTTTGATTTGTTGTTGCCAGTTGCTCTTCTAAAAAAGGACTTGAGGCATCTATTACATGAATCAATAAATCCATATATGTTATTTCTTCTAATGTAGATAAAAACGATTCAACTAGTTTATGTGGTAAATCGGAGACGAATCCTACTGTATCAGTAAGTAAAAAAGGTTTTTGTTTATCAATTTCGATATGTCTAGTTGCGGTATCAAGCGTTGCAAACAACATATCTTTTTCAAAAACAAGTTTCTCATCATAAGCCATAGTTCTTCTTAGCACATTGTTTAAAATTGTTGATTTACCTGCATTTGTATAACCAACTAATGCAACCTTTTTTAATTGTGACTGGATTCTTTTTTTACGCTGCAACTCACGAGTTTGTTTTGTCGAATCTAAATCACTTTTTAATCTTTGGATATCAGCGTCAATTTTTCGTCGATCAAGCTCGAGTTTTTTCTCTCCAGGACCACGTGAACCAATACCCCCCTGTTGTCGATTTAACTGACCTTTTATTTGCATTAATCGTGGTTTTAGATATTCGAGTTGAGCAATTTCTACTTGTGTCATTGCTTCTTTTGATTTTGCACGTGATGCAAAGATGTCTAAAATCAACATTGTTCGATCCATGACAAACACTTCAAGTGTTTCTTCAAGGTTACGTAATTGTGATCCAGATAACTCATTATAGAAAACTACGATGTCTATATTGTGGGCCGTTATGAGCGTTTTAAGTTCGTTAACTTTTCCATCACCAATGTAATATCTTGGATTAGGAGATTTTAACATTTGTGTTTCTTGATCAAGTACTTCTAAATATGAAGCCTCTGCCAAATTTTTAAGTTCTTCCATTAAATAGGGAATATGTTTAGTGTTTTGTAAAAAACCACCAACAATGAGCGTTTTTTTCATTGTACCACCTCTTTACATCCTAGTATAACATTAGTTTAAGAAAAATGGGTGAGAAAATCTCACCCATTTAAAGTCCACATTTCAATTGCGCATTACAATTGGTACAGGTATTACATCCGCCAAACTCTTCAACAGTTCCTTCTAAACAAATAGGGCATATGTCACCTGCTTCAACACCAATGTTTCGGTCTTGTCGATCAGAACGTAATCCTTTTGTTTTAGGTTCTTTCTTCTCTTTCTTCTCTTCGGCTACATCCACACCTAGTTCTGCAATATCAACTTGTTTTGGTGTACGCTTATGTTCTTTTTCTTCTTTTGAAAGAGTCAATACTTGTGAATCTCTTGATCCATCAACATAAACCGTTCCACCTTTTGCGCCACCATCATATAAGCGCATATATACTTGTTCAACTTCTTCTACTGAATATCCTTTTGGTGCATTGACTGTTTTTGATATAGATGAGTCAACCCAATTTTGAATAATACATTGAACATCAACATGCTCTTCAGGTTTTAGTTCCATTGCACTAACAAAGATATCTGGTAATTTTGCTTTAGTAGCTTCTGGGTGTGCGGCTAAGTATTCATCAACAATTGGTGCATTGACTTCAATAAATTGCCCTAAACGTCCACTTCTAAAGTATGTAAATGCAAAATATGGTTCTAAACCAGTAGAGACACCGACCATAGTTCCTGTAGATCCTGTAGGTGCAATTGTTAGTAGATGTGAATTTCGAATTCCATGTTCTAAAACACCTTCACGAATATGTTCTGGCATTTTTTGCATATAACCACTTTGTAAGAATTGTTCTCTACTTCCATATTCTTCTAAGAATGGGAATGAACCTTTTTCTTTTGCAATTTCAATGGAAGCTTCATATGCTTTTACTGCGATAAATTCAAATAATTGATCAACAAGTTCGTTTGCTTCTTTTGATCCATAGCGCTTGTTTGTCCAAATTAGTAGATCATGTAATCCCATAATCCCTAATCCGATACGACGTTCACCTAAAGCTTGTTCTTTGTTCTCATCTAAGAAATAATGTGTTTTATCAATCACGTTATCTTGCATTCTAATGGCTGTTTTAATCGTTTGGGATAGTTTATCCCAAGTGACTTCTTTTTGTTCTTTATCGACCATATTTGCCAAGTTTAATGCAGCTAAGTTACAAACAGAATACGGTGCTAAAGGTTGTTCTCCACATGGATTTGTACAAACAACTTTCTGATTGTACCCTTTGGCATTTGTCATATCATTTGCATTATCAATGAAGAAGATACCAGGCTCTGCAGAATAAGTTGCACAAATATTGATTAAATTCCATAATTCTTTTGCCCTAATGGTATGATAGGTTTTTACACCATATCCCTTTTCTTCCCACTCACGAACATCTCCAGAAACAACCCATTCTTTATCATAAACATCTTTCATATCACCTTTGTAAGAATCGATATCAGGAAAACGAAGATTATAAGTTTCATCTTTTTCTACTGCATCCATAAATTCTTTAGTGATTGCGACACTGATATTGGCTCCAGTAAGGAAATCAGGATTGTTGACTTCGTAATGACCACCTTTATTAATGTTTTCAAAAGCTGAATCAACAATTTGTTTTGTAAATGCTTCAGGGTTCACTTTTGATTGTTCTAATATATATTCGTTGATTTGTATTTCAGAATCACTTAAGGGTATAAATTTTAATTTTGATTTCGCAGCATTGACAATTAACGGTTCTTTAATTGTTTCGATTAGAAATTGTAGGATTTTAGGATTTTGCATTTTTGAGATAATGAATTCAATAATATCTGGATGCCAGTCTGAAAGCATAATCATTTGTGCTCCACGACGAGAACCACCTTGTTCAACCAAGTGGGTAAGTTCAGATAAATCATGAAGCCAACTGACCGCTCCACTAGATTTACCATTAACACCCTTTGCAAGCGCGTTTTTAGGACGTAAAGTAGAACCATTAGTTCCAACTCCACCACCACGACTCATAATTTCCATAACTTGTTTACGATGATCACTAATCCCACCACGAGAATCATGAATAAATGGCATAACAAAACAATTGAAATACGTAACATTTGTATTGCTTCCAGCGCCGAATAATACACGACCTGCAGGAACCAAATTAAGATTAGAAATTTCTTCATAGAAATCATTTATTATTTCATTTGGTTCGTCTTCGCCAAGGTGATGTGCTAAACGTTTTGCGATTTGCTCAAAATATAATTCTAAAGGTTTATCTAATTGTCGAATATTTCTAATAACACAACCATCTTCGTCTGCATCTTCAGCGTTTGCGATAAATCCAGTTTCAAGTTTGATTGTGACATTGTCTTTTTTGATATCAACAACACGTCCAATCCCACGAGCAGGAAATTTTGGATCGTTTTTTACAACAGTGATGACTACATCACCAATACTTAATGATTGGAGTGTTAAATCTTTTTGTGTATAACGGTCTAGCATAACAAGCCTAGAAACACCCTCGAAGGTTTTTTCCATATCAGGAGTAATTTCAAAAAGATGAGGGAAATAATTTCTAATGTCTTGATTGATTTTTTTAATAAACGATTCTTCATATTTGATCATAGTGACAGGCCTCCATTAAAAGTTGATTAAAATCATTATACCTTATAAACAATTCTTTTTTAAGGCTTGATTTAATTCTTTTTTTATGCTTTTTATTGCAAATCGCTTACTTTAGCGATAGAAGAAAAAAAGATTATAATTTAGAACAAAAATAAAGTGAGAAATAGTTCTTTTATATAAATAATCTACATATTACTAAGATATCATAAAAAAACTATATTTATGTCTTTAAATGCTTATGAAATTTATGCTATAATGTAATTAGGAGTGATATTATGGGCGAATTTGATATTTTAGTGATAAATATCTATTTATTGACGATATTTACAATTTTGGTTAAATCGAAAACGATTAGTCCGATTTATCGTTTTTTTAAGTTGCTCATAGTTGCTTTGTTTATTTGGACTTTTATGACAGGAATCATAGATGGAGTCCCTGCTTTTGAGATTGTTGTTAAGGGATTTCCCGTTGCTTTAATGGTTGTTATATTAATTCAAACTGAGGTTTCATTGGTGGTTGATTTAATTGGATTTAAAATATTTAAAAAATTAAACAACAAAATAGAAGATCCTATTAAAGTAGAAGTTATTCAAGCTGTAGATCATTTAAGTAGAAGACAAATTGGTGCACTTATCACATTTGAGAAAAATACTTCTATGAATGAGTTTATTAACAGTGCATTTCCAGTGAATGCAATGCTTAATAGTGATTTATTGTCAACTATTTTTTATCCCAACACACCTTTACACGATGGAGCTGTGATTGTGAGAGAAGGCAATATCATTTGTGCTGGAGCATATTATCCATCAACTGAGCGAACAGATATACCTAAAGAATTAGGATCCCGACATCGGGCAGCAATCGGGATTAGTGAAGTGACAGACTCACTTACCATTGTGATTAGTGAACAGTCGGGTCAAATCAGTGTGGCATTAGATGGATATCTTGACCAAGACATTAGTAAAGAAGCATTGCTTTTATATTTAGAAAAGCATTTACAAGTATAGGAACTGTTCTTACAGTTCTTTTTTATTTTCTGGATGTGAGATGTGTGGGATTGTGTTATAATAAAGGGTAATAAAGGAAATAGGTGATGAACATGGAAAAGTATGATGTTGTCATTATTGGCGGAGGACTAGGGAGTCTTACGACCGCAACATATCTCTCAAAAAGACTTCGTAATATCGCTGTCTTTGAAGAAGGCAAAAAAAAGAAATTACAAAAGTATTCTAAACGTATACGTGATGAGGAATACCGTATGTTTGAATTTCGATTTTTTAATCATGATTTGGGCGGTATACACCCAGGAAATCTTTTCTATGAGTATATTAAACGTTGTGGGTTAACTGAATCATTTGAATATTTTGATAATGAGTATGCGATGGTTGTAAATAAAAACAAAAGAATTCTAAAAAGACCAAATACGTTCAATGAATTTCTGGTGTATTTGGTACGCCATTATCCAAAGCAACGCGATCAAATACATCGCCTATTTGAGGATATTAAACGCCATTATGAAGATTATAAAGAACAAAAACTAGCAAGATTAAAGAACAAAGATTATACCTTATCATCATTGATGATTGAGTGGGGAGATCTTTCTTTAAATGATGTCTTAGATAAGTATTTTAATAATCAAGAATTAAGAAATGAATTTGTGCTTGTTTATGACAGTGTAGGACTTAACTTAGAGGATATCAATGCATATAACTATTTTATTAAGTTTATCGATACGTTCATTGAGGGATCACATTTTGTTACTTCTTCATATGAAGACATTGTACAAACATTAACAGAAGAGATTTCTAAAAATAAAGAAAAGATTTTTACTGAAAGAGGAATTAAAGAAGTAATTTTTACAGATGGATCTATTGAAAAAATGATTGATGAAAATGGTGTAGAAATTATTGCTAAGCATTATGTCATTAATATGCGAATTGATGAATTTATAGATCGATATGCCCCCGATAAGCAGGACATCAAAGAGTATTTCTATAAAGTATATCCAAAAACAAAAGATGCACAAACTTTTAATAAACTATATATTGGGTTAGACATTAACGCTGAAGAATGTGGAATAAAGGAATCCCAATACATTTTCAGTAAATTCGAAGAACAAGGGATTCAATTGATGAGCTTGGTTAGTTATAAACATATTGATAAAAATGCTTGTAAGGACGGTTTAGGTGCGATTTTGGTTGAGTTTATTGAAGATGATTCAACCAATGAAGAGATGGAAAAAAAGGTACTCAATCAACTAATCCAATATTTCCCTAAGTTAAATAACCATATTACAGTTTCTAGAATGGGAAAATCAATGCCGTATTTTGGTGGTGTTATGTCGAAAGATTTTTGGTCTAGAAAAGATATTAACGATTTATTTGATGTTGATAATCATGAGATAATCAATCCTTTTAAGAATGCATATTTTATTGGCTCTTGGTCAAAACCAGAAGCTGGCATAACAGGAATGATTCAGTTGGGTGTTGAATATGGAGATATTATCGATGACGCGATATATCACGGTGATGATGAAGAGTATTTTATTACCCATGATGAACTAATGGCGATTATTTCTCATCAGTTTATTCCTAACTCTTTAGGAAAACAAGAAAAGAACATTCAGTTTTATATTGGAAAAGATTCTTATTATGTACGTACCAAAGGAAAACACCAAAGATTGTTTAAAGGTGTTTCAGAAATACCAGATTTGATTATCATCGCAACCAATGAATGTCTTTATGATTTAAGTGTTGGAAATATGACGTTGAAAAAAGCACTGGATGCTGGAGGCCTAGAGTACGTAGGGTCAAAAGAAGCTTTAGATGAAGTCATTGATGCATTTGATATGGGAATAGAAGTTAGTAAACCAATGAGATATAAATTTGTTCAAGGACGAAAAGGATTGCAGTTAATGCTTGGAATGTTGGGTGTTATTTTACTTGCCAACTTACTTGCAAACTATCATCCATATGTCATTATTTCCCCAGTTACAATGACACTTTTGGGTGTATTAATTTACTTGAAAAATAAATGGTTACAAAAAATATTAATTTTTGATATATTTGCTGTTTCTTTGTATGCAGTGTTGTTAATTGTTAGTTTATTTGTTCCACAAGTAAACGAGTTGAAAGATAGTACATACACAATGGTATTGTTCTCACTATATTGGCTAATTTCATGGTTGATCAATAAACCAGTTGCTTATGGGTATTTTGCTCATGATTATAGGACTGACTATATCCGTACTAGACTGTTCTTATCAATGACTGGAGGACTGACGTTTATTTGGGGAATGATTTTCTTGATTATTGCTTTCCTAGGAATCATTTTAGAGCAAACATACTCTTCATTGAGTTATTATTTAGTATTTGTAGGTTTCTATCTAACATATTATTATCCAAAATCATATGTTAAAGGTACGATTGATAAATAGAAGGGATGATGAACATGGTGTTGTATTTCTTACTTGCAAATATAGGCATTCTTTTCTTGTTTATTATCATAAAATTATTTGCAAAAACAAGAAAAAAAGATTACACATATCTATTACTTATTATAGGATTAATTGGCATAGCATATTTTTACTTTATTGAAACATTTGAACATTCATACTTTACATATTTTACTTATGGATATATTACATTATTATCCCTTATATTAGCGATAAAACTTATTATAAGGGTATTGCAAAAAGATGCGACAAAAGAAGATATACATGAATTAGAAGATGACCTAGAACGAGTGAATAATGCATCAGAATTATTAAGAAAAAGATTTATTTCAACCTTAGAATTATTGAATGATGGCGTGGCGTTTAAAGATGAAGATAATAAGTACTTTGGAACTGATAAATACATGAAATTAATTGGGTTAAAATTTAATGAATTTTCAGAAGAAGAATTACTCGAAAAAATTCATCGGGATGATGTTTTAGAGTATCAAAAAAATATTAAAAATTTAACAAAAAGAAACCCGGTTTATAAGACCACATATAGAATAAAAAATAATGATGAAATCATATGGATTAAAGAAGTAGGAAAATTGATAATAAATGATAAAAAAAATTCATATATTTCACTCATTAAACCAATGGATGTTAAATTGTTTCCTGAGTCAGAAATTGATCTATTAAATACCTTACCAACTATTCAAAAAATGAAGATAGAAATGCAACGATTAAAAAGTTCAAAAACACCATATTATTTTGTCTTAATTCAGTTATCAAATATTCCAAATATTAACGAGAAATATGGCCGCGATATTGGTGACTTGTTTATGGGTGAATACCTGAAAAAACTACGCTATAATTTTATCAAAGATGAACAAAGTTTATATCGAATAGAAGGAATAAAGTTTGCAATGATATTAAGAAATGAAAAGAAATACGAAGTATTAAAAAGGGCTTTAACAGGCACTGGAGAGTTGATGAATTTTTCAATGCAATTTGGTGGTGTAGAACATTCAGTTTATCCAAATCTAGGAATAACAATGTCACCATACGAACCCAAAAGTGTTGAACTTGTTTTACAGGAAGCAACGTCAGCATTAAAAGAAACATTGATTCCAAACACGAAAAAAAATTATGCATTTTTTGATGAAAATATTTGATAAATATTTATAAAAATAGAAGGTGATTTTTAATGAAATATTCTGCGATAATTTTAGCAGCTGGTAGTGGTAAAAGATCTGGATTAAAAGATAATAAAATTTTATTAAAAATACATGAAAAAAGAATTGTTGATTTTTCAATAAAATATTTTGAAAATGATGTTGATTGCTCGCAGATTATTTTGGTCATAAATAGAAATGATTTTAACCATTTTGATATACCTAAAAATTCGAAAATTAATCAAGTTATTTTTGGTGGTCTTACAAGGCAAAAAAGTGTCTACAATTCGCTGGAATTTATTGAAGAAAAATATGTGTTAATACACGATGCTGCGAGACCTTATATTCCAAAAGAAAGTGTTGAGATACTAAAGCGTAATTTAAGTCGATATTCATCGTTAACTTTGGGTGTAAAAGTATCAGATACTATACAAAGAGTTGAAAATTCATTTGTAAATGAGACTTTGGATCGTAATCAATTGATTGCGACACAGACACCACAAGCATTTCATAAAAGCAAATTAATTGAAGCTCATAAACTAGCTTTGCAAAAAAATATAGAGTCAACTGATGATACAACATTGTTGCTAGAGTTACTGAATATACCTGCCTTTTTTGTTGAAGGAGATAAAAAGAATATTAAGTTCACTAATATGGATGATTTGTTATTTTTAGAGGTGATATTATGATTAGAATTGGACAAAGTACAGATGTTCATCGTTTAGATACTGGTTATCGTTTGATGATTGGTGGTGTTCACATTCCTAGTCAATTAGGTAGTGTTGGACACAGTGATGGAGATTGTTTGTTACATACAGTTTGTGAGGCTTTAATAGGGGCGTTGACATTGGGTGATCTTGGGAAACTTTTCCCGGATACCTCTGAAGAATTTAAAGGAATTGATTCCTCTTTGTTAGTCAAACAAGTAATGAAAAAGGTAAAAGAAAAAGGTTACCGTGTTGTAAATATAGATTCAACCATTATGTTGGAAAGCCCTAAATTAAGGCATTATATTGATCAAATGAGAAAGAACATCGCGACACTTCTTGAAATACCTGTTGAATATGTTAGTGTAAAAGCTACTACAACTGAGGGATTAGGATTTGTTGGTAGACAAGAAGGAATTATGACACAAAGTGTAGTTTTAATTGAAAAACAAGGGTGAAGCAAGTATAATCTCATATAGGTGATAAAAATGAAAGAACAAAAGCAACTTTATCGATTAGAAGAAGGAAAAATGTTTAGTGGAGTCTGTGCAGGTTTAGCGAGATATTTTAATATGGACGCTGGACTTGTTCGAGTAATATTTGTTTTGGCGTTTGTTTTCTCTGGGTTTTTGCCGATTTTGGTGGTATATATTGTCATGGCGGCAATCCTACCTATTGGTAAAGATACGTTGTATCGAAATGAGAGTCAAAAAGGCAATGATTTTGTAAAAGAAGATGACTATACAATAAACGAAGATGATTATAAGTACTAGGATTGGTGATGTAGATGGATAGATCACATAAGTATTTACTATGGATCACTGTCATTTATGGTTTTCTTTTTTTTATTACAAACCCGAGTATGCCAGCATATTTAGATTCACTAGATATAGGTGGACGTTTTATTGGGATGTATTTAGCAAGTGGTGGTCTTGGATTACTTCTTTTTTCCACAATATGGGGATCTCTTGGTGATATAAAGGATCGAAAAAAGATACTAGGTATTATCTTTATTGGATATGCAGTTGGACAAGCATTGTTTGGTTTATTTAGTGATCCATACCTGTTGCTTGTGGCTGCCTTGATTAGTGGTTTTTTTGTCGCAGGGGTTTTGGTGAATTTATATGCATACATCAATGACAATGTAACAGAAGAACAAGAACGAAACAAAATGCTTAGTTATGCGGTTTCCCTTTATATGATGGGTGGATCTTTGGCGTATATTTTTGGAGCTATTTTGACAAACTTACTTAGAGAAAATTTATCAAATGTCTTTTTTATTCAAGCAGGTGTATTGCTGATTTTTGGAGTATATATTTATTTTGCTCCAACGGATTTAAAAGATACTGATCATCACTTATCAAGACAAAACTTAATAGAGAAGATTAAAGAAGTAGGACGTCTACCATGGGTACCAATTTATACAATCACGTTAACTTTCTTTATTAGTTTTGCACATAATAACGTAAGAAGATTTTTAGATTACTACATTATTGATGATGGATATAATGCTACGGTATTAGGTTTTATCTTGTTTTTTGTAGGGTTTGTCAGTTTGATATCCAATTTATGGATTGCACCATTCTTTTTAAAAAGATTTCATAACTTTCGATTTTTACAGTTTCAGTTTTTATTTGCACCATTATTTTTATTTTTAACTTTTAGAACTGATAATTTGTTGATTGGATTATATTCTTTTTACCTATTATATACTGTAATGCTGGCGATTTATGAACCGACAGCTATTAGTTTTATGTCAGATAATAGAGCCGTTTCCCAGGGTGTCTTAGTAGGAGTTAGACAAAGTATTGTTGGTTTGGGAACAACGTTAGGATTCTTGGCTGGTGGTTTTATATATCAAGTAGAACCAATCTATGTTTTTCATTTATCAGTAATATTGTTGATTATTGTGTTTATAGGGTTTACAATCTTAATTGAACTAAAAAAAGTAGATGTAAAAAGTTATCGTGAAAATTATATAAAGGGGGTTTTCAAATGATTGAGACCAATTTTGGAGAGTTTGAGTTAGTGAAAGATTTTAAGGAATGTTTTGAAGTAAAATCATTTAATGACCGATATGTAGATTATTTAGATAAATATGAGTACATAGTAGGTGATTATAGTTCGGAAATGTTGCGTTTAAAAGGTTTTACAGATGAAACTTATAAAACAGTTGCGGATTATTTGAAAGAGTCATGTAACCCAAATACAGCTTATTTTATCTTGAAACGAAAAAGTAAGGAATAATCCTTATTTTTTTTAGCATAATAATTAACAATTGTTAGAATATGGTATATAATGTGTTTGCAATCATATGAGGTGATAATATGGATCAAGATTTAATTGTAAAACAAGTAGAAGAAATTATTAGAAAATTACGTCCTTACATTCAAAGAGACGGTGGAGATATAAAATTTGTTCGTTTTGAAGATGGTATAGTATATGTACAAATGCTAGGAGCATGTGTAGGATGTAGTGCAATAGATTCAACACTTACTGATGGTGTTGAAGCAATTTTAATTGAGGAAGTTCCAGGAATTATTGGTGTAGAACAAATTGAATAGAAAATTTGCTTTTGCAAATTTTCTTTTTTTATGCTTTGATGTTGAGTTGAATTTTGATATACTATGAATGAGTAATCTTATATGAGGTGTTCTATCATGAAAAAAGGATCAATCATAAAAGGGGAGATTACTGCAATAAAGACTTATGGAGCTTTTGTAAAAGTTGATCAAGATTATGTGGGATTAATACACATATCAGAATTTAGCAATGGTTTTGTACGCAGTATAGAAGACTACGTTAACGTAGGAGATGTTATCGATCTTAAAGTGTTGGATGTTGAAGGACATAAGTTGAAACTGAGTTTTAAGGCGTTACACAAGAAAAAGAAGAGATATAATATTATTCTACAATCGGGTTTTTCTCCTTTGAAAGAAAAATTACAAGAATGGATTGACAGTTATGAAGTGAAAAACGATGAGTAACATCGTTTTTTCTTTTGGATAGATAGCGCTTTTTTGTGTACACTAATTCATCAATGTGGTAACATATAACCGTAATAGGAGGCTAAAATATGAAAAAATATTTAACAGTAAATATTGATAATGCGAAAGAGTTTGTTGATCCAAAAGCTTTTGTGGAGATTGATCGTGAAGTTATTGAAGCACATAATACTTTGCATAACCAATCAGGTTTGGGAAATGAGTTTTTAGGATGGGTTGATTTACCAAAAGATTATGATAAAGAAGAATTTGCTCGTGTTATAAAATCTGCCAAATTGATTCGCGAACAATCGGATGTATTGTTGGTGATTGGAATTGGAGGTTCTTATTTAGGGGCAAAAGCGGCAATTGAGTATTTGAGAAAGCATTTTTCAAAAGAAAAAGAGTTAGAAATTATTTTTGTGGGGCATCATATCTCTAGTGATTACATGTTTGAGTTGCAAGAATATTTAGAAGATAAACGCTTTTCGATTAATGTGATTTCAAAATCGGGTACGACGACTGAACCTGCACTTGCTTTCAGAATGTTTAAAAAGCTATTGGAAGAAAAGGTTGGGGAAGATGAAGCACAAAAAAGAATTTATGCGACGACTGATAAAGCACGTGGTGCATTGCGAGAACTCGCAGATCAAAAAGGATATGAGACGTTTGTAGTTCCTGATGATGTTGGTGGACGTTATAGTGTCTTAACGGCAGTAGGGCTATTACCAATTGCGGCTAGTGGTATTGATATTGTTGAAATGATGAATGGGGCGCAAGAAGCCTATGAGGACTTGCTAGATCCAACATTGAAGAATCAAGCATATCTATATGCGAAAATGCGCAACTTACTCTATCGTTCTGGTAAAAAAATTGAGTTACTTGTGAACTATGAACCTGCATTGTTTTATATTGGTGAATGGTGGAAACAGTTGTTTGGTGAAAGCGAAGGAAAGGACCATTTAGGAATCTTTCCAGCTAGTGCGTCTTTTAGTACGGATTTGCATTCGCTCGGACAATATATTCAAGATGGAGAACGACACTTATTTGAGACTGTGTTGCATGTGAAAAAGACTAGACATCAACTGATAATTGAGAAAGAAGATGCTAACTTAGATGGATTGAATTATTTGGCAGGAAAATCAATTGAAGCAGTGAATGAACAAGCTTTTTTAGGAACATTACTTGCTCATAAAGATGGTGGAGTGCCTAATTTAATTATTGAGGTTGATGAAATATCTCCATATAGTTTTGGATATATGGTCTATTTCTTTGAAAAAGCATGTGCAATTAGTGGATATTTATTAGGGGTGAATCCTTTTAACCAACCTGGAGTAGAGGCTTATAAGAAAAATATGTTTGCTCTTCTTGGGAAACCGGGATATGAACATTTAAGAGAAGAATTATTAAAACGATTAAAATAAACTAAAAAAACTCCTTTATGGGAGTTTTTTTGATGCACATTATATTGCTTTTAAGAGTATAATGTAGTATATTCTTATGTTGAGGTGTTGACAATGGCAGATAAAAAAGTTGTTTTTGCAGAATTTTCTCTGTTTATTATAACCATAATTTGGGGTTTAGGATTTCCAATCACAAAACTTGCGGTGAATTATGGATTTGAAGCAAATACCATTATGGTTGGGCGGTTTTTGACTGCGACGATCATTCTTGGGATTATTTATCGTAAAAGATTAAAATTTTTGAATCGTGATATTTTAATTTATGGAACAATCACTGGTTTATTTTTGTTTTTTGGATTTTTCTTTCAAACACTTGGTAGTGTTTATACAACACCTTCTAAGAACGGATTTATTACGCAGTTAAACATTGTGTTTGTGCCATATCTGTATTTCTTATTTTTTAAAAAGAAAGTTGATCTTTTTAATATTATTAGTGTCGTTGTTGCCATCATTGGGATGTTTATCTTAAGTTATAGTTCAAATGGATTTAGTGGTGTTAATATTGGGGATATATATACATTCATATGTGCTATTATGGTTGCGTTTAATGTTGTTACTGGGAGTTTTTATCAAAAGAAATACAATTTTGATCCTGCGTTATTTGTTTTGGTTAATATATTCGTATCAATGATTTTATCAGTAACGTTTATGTTGGCTGTGGATGAATATCCTGAAATCACTGTTATTTCACTTTGGCCTTTGTTGGTTTTAGGGGTATTTAATACAGCACTAGGGTTCTTAGTACAAAGTTATGCTTTAAAAATTTCTTTACCGACAAAAGTCAGTCTAATTGTCGCACTTGAAAGTGTATTTGGAGTGGTAGGATCAGTGCTGATTATTGGAGAACCAATGACACTTAGGTTAATCATTGGGGGATTATTGATTATTAGTGGAATAGTCATTACAGAAATTAAGCCGTTTCGAAAACGACGTATGGTTCGTTTAACATAGAGGAGGAATAATAATGGGAGCGTATTTAGAATATTTAGGTTATCTTGCTTCGGCAGTGGTGTTGATATCTTTATTAATGACATCAATCAAAAAACTCAGATGGATTAATTTGGGTGGGTCTATTTTGTTTGGAATATATGGATTTATGATTGGGAGTATACCTACGGGATTAATGAATTTTGGGATAGTAATAATTAACGTATATTATTTGGTAAAAATTTATACTACTGTAGATTTTTTCAAAGTAATGTCTGTATCAAAAGAGGAGCATTATTTGAAACAATTTTTGACATTTTATGAGAAAGATTTGACACACTTTACAAAAGTTCCTAAAAATTTAATTGAAGAAGCTAAGATTAAGTTTTTTGTACTGCGAAATATGTATCCTGCGGGACTATTTGCGGCTGATCCAATAGATGAGCATACACTTGAAATTCATTTGGATTACGTCGTACCTGAGTATCGAGATTTTAAAGTAGGTTCGTATGTTTTTGAAGATCAACGAGCATTCTTTAAAGAATCTGGATATGACGAATTTGTGACATTTTCAACGGAAGATCAACATATTCATTATCTTAAGAAGATGGGGTTTGTAGAAACTTCTAGGGATGGACGAAAGTGTTTTGTTAAAGAAGTTTAAAAAAAGTAAACCAATTAATTGGTTTACTTTTTATAATGCTGGAAATGTATTTGTTTGTTGCTTGAACGGATTTCTAAGGTAGTGACTTGATTAGTGATTTCTCCATCAACTTGTGCAATTGAAGGATGAGGCATTTCAACTTTTAATGAGGATGCTTTTGCGGTATACACATAGCTTTTAAAAATAGTGTGGATACCTAAATATATTGTAATGAAAATAAAGAATATCAACCATTTAGGGATGGTATGAACGATGATGACTTCTAGTGTATTAGTTGATAAGTCTGCTTTTGGGGTGATTTTCATACCGCCACCAACATACTTTCCATTATTTGCGTTGATAAGATAAGTGTTGTGGAATGTTTTCTTTTCACCGTCTATCCATACGATAGAATCGGTGGGTTTATAGTTTTTGAGGGCTTTAAAGGTATTAGAAAAATATCGGAATTTACCTTTGTTTTTGGCTTTATCGATATACTCTAAGACTAAACCATCTATCCCGATTCCTGCACCATTCATGAATAGTTGTGTTTTTTGATCATTATAAGTAGCCTGCATGATTTCTTGTGTGTTTTCTTTTTGATGTTTCAAAGAGCGTAAGAAATCATTTCCAGATCCGTTTGGTTTTAAATAGATTGGAGTTGTTAAGGTATAGTCTTTGATGTCGTTGACAAATCTATTGATGGTTCCGTCTCCACCTAGTAAAATGATGTTTTCATATATGTCTTTTTCCTTTAAGAATTTTACAGTATCATTAATTTTCACGATACTTTTCAATCGAAAAGGAAGATTGTGTTTTTTATAATATGTAATCAATTTATGGGTTGTTATATTGCTTTTATTGTTTTTAGATAATGGGTTATAGAGTAATAAATCCATCGAACCACTCCTTATATTTGATTATAACATCACTTAGGTTAAATATATATCTTTTTTGCTGATTATGTTATAATTTGAGGTAGATTATAAGTTGGGTGTGAAATGAATGGAAAAATATCGAATAATTGATGGTCTTGTTAGTCTTGAACTGTTTGCAAAACAGCTTAGTGATTTTCTTTTTGAGGGTTTTGTGCTTTGTTTAGATGGTGATTTGGGTGCAGGCAAGACAACTTTTACAAAATTTCTTGGGAAATATATGGGAATTGAAGATACAATCAATTCTCCTACATTTACGATTATGAAAATATATGATGGAGAGTTACCTTTGTATCATATGGATGTCTATCGTCTTCAGGGTGTTGGTGTAGATTATGAATTAGAAGAATATATTTATGGTGATGGTGTAACTGTGATTGAGTGGTACCATCATATTGAGGAAATATTACCAGAAGAGCGATTGGTCATTGAGATAGAAATCATTGATGCATTGAAACGTAAGTTGACTATAAGGGGGACTGGACAGTATGAGCGAATTGTTGAAAAGCTTGGTGATTGATTCTGCGACATCACATCTATATATTGCACTTTATCATGGAGATGATGAATTAGAAGCATATTATGAAGAAGGTCATAATGACCACTCGGTTAAGTTGATGAGCGAATTAGAGGCTATGTTGAAAAGACAAAAAATGCATGTAAAAGATCTTCATCGAATTGTGATTGGGATTGGACCTGGGAGTTATACTGGGTTACGAGTAGGTGTTGTGATTGCGAAGATGTTTGGCTGGACACTAGATATTCCAGTGTATCAAGTAAGCTCATTGGCATTGCTTGCCAGTTCAGTTGATGAAGGCATTGTGATTCCAGCTGTGGATGCAAGAAGAGGAAATGCTTTTTTAGGTCTTTATGAAGTGAAAAATGGTAACTTATATCAACTAAAAGATGAAGAATTGACGAATCTTAAGGCGTATGAGGAAGCACAGACTGATGGGAAGACAGTATTGGCTGGGAAACCTAATTTAAGACTTTTACATAACTCTTCTTTGCTTGTAAAGGTAGAAGATATCCATCAGTTAACGCCAAATTATTTGAGATTAACGGAAGCTGAAAAAAATGCAAAAAGTAGTTAAACAAGAACATATCCATATTCGTAAGATGGATATGAGTGATGTTCCTTTTGTATATCACCATGAGACCAAAGTGTTTCATCAAAGAATTGAAGAAAAAGCGCTATATCAAGAGATTATTGAGAATAATTTATCGCGTTATTTTATCGCACTTATTGAAGGTAAACGAGTTGCATATATTGGTGGTTGGGTGCCGAAACCAAATGCTGAAATCATGACTATTTATGTTAAGGAGGAATATAGGAAGCAACATATTGGACATTTGTTGTTATCTTATATAATAGAAGAATTAAAAAAAGATGAGGTTGAATCCATTACATTAGAGGTTCGTCCATCGAATACTGCGGCGATTACTTTATATCGTTCGTTTGGATTTCTTGATGTTGCTGTTAGAAAAGAGTATTATCAGGATAAAGAGGATGCGCTATTGATGTATTTATTGATTGGAGGACATAAATGATTGTATTAAGTGTAGAAAGCAGTTGTGATGAAACAAGTGTCAGTATAAGTAAAGATGGAAAGACTATTTTGAGTAATATCGTACTCAGTCAAATAGATGTTCATAAGACTTATGGGGGGGTAGTTCCTGAGATTGCTTCAAGAGAACATGTGAAAGGAATTACTCTTGTTTTTGAAGAGGCGTTACAAGCTGCGAATATAACAAAGGATGAAGTAGATTTGATTGCTGTGACGAAAGGACCTGGATTGATTGGTAGTTTATTGATAGGTGTGAATGCGGCGAAAGCTTTTGCTTTGGCGAATGATATTCCCATTGTTGGCGTACATCATATTGCGGGGCACATCTATGCCAACCATATAACAAAAGATTTGGTTTTTCCACTTGTTTGTTTGGTCGTGAGTGGTGGACATACTGAACTTATATTAATGAAGGATCATTATGATTTCCAAAAATTAGGGGAAACCTATGATGATGCGGTAGGTGAAGCATACGATAAAGTAGCTAGAACAGTTGGGTTAGGGTATCCTGGTGGTCCGATTGTAGATCAGTTAGCACATCAAGGAGAAGCGACTTATCCAATGCCAAATATTGATCAAAAAGATTCTTACGATTTTAGTTTTAGCGGATTGAAGTCGCATATCATTAATTTGGTTCATAATATTCATCAACGAAATGAAACATTAAATGTTGAAAACCTTTGTGCAAGCTTTCAAGAAGTAGTGAGTGATGTGCTTGTGAGAAAAAGCGTAAAAGCAATTAAAGAGTTTGATGCGAAGATGTTTATCGTTGCTGGTGGAGTAGCTGCTAATAAAGGTTTAAGAGAGAAAATAGATAAGGAAATTCATGATGTAGAAGTGGTTGTTCCGAATTTTGAATATTGTACAGATAATGCCGCAATGATTGGTATTGCAGGTTATTTTCAATATATGACTTCAAAGAAAACAGATGATATGACTTTAAATGGTTTTTCAAGAGTGAAATTGATGGAATAAGTTCTTACTTTTCATCGTTTAATTCATAAAATTTACACAACAATACATTATACTTAAGATAGAATGATATCTTATTGGAGGAAAAAAATGAAAAAATTATTTTTATTACTACTATTTTTTGTTGTGATTATAGGAGGAATTCCTCTGGCACTCGTTGGTTTTATGTATGATGGTAGTGGGGCGGAAGATATCCCAACCGATTTATACAGTCCTATTACGGATGCTAAATCTATGTTTTTTGAAGAATTAGATACATCGATTAACGATGTAGAAGATGGAACAACAACTGATATGGAATATAATGCTACAGCAGATATGATCAATACATTTATATTTGAAAAAATACGCGAAAATCCAGATTTGAATCCGAATTATTTACCTGGAGATGATTGTGAAGAAGATTCTTGTAATAATATTCTTTATGAAAGCTTAGAAGCAGGATCTAATTTGAGTTTGCGTGGTGTATGGGTTGATTTACATGAAGATGAATTTATTATTAATATCTATCTTGAAGCACCAATTGCTGGTTTTTCATATAAAACAACTGTACGTTTGTATTTTTCTTTTGAAGATTTAGAAGATCAGTATGTGTTGTCTTTTGAAAAGATTACTCTTGGGAACATTCCAGTACCGAAAACATTTTTATCAACAGTGATGAACTTGGTTTCAAATAATGTTCCTTCCTTTGATGTAGAAGAGTTGAATAATCAAGTAAGTGTTGGAGATTTGGATATAGAAACATTTACTTACACTTTATTAAAAGATGATGTTCTAGAAGAACTTGTGAGAAATGAAGATACATCGTCAACAGGTGGAGCTTTAGCACAAGAAGTACTAAGTATTATTTATGATAATAATTTATTGGAATTTAAAGTGAAAGATGATGAGATTGTAATTGTTGCGGGTATTTCAAAATTAGAATCAACCGATGCGGAGCAAATGCCTTTGTATTTATATGATTTACACGATTATCAATGGGTTGGTTCAGAGAAAATATATGGAGATTTTAATCCTGATTTATTTGATGGACAACAATTTTTAGTCAATCGATTTACAGAATATGTGTTTACATCTGCGTTATCTAACAGTGGCTTTATGATTTATGAAGAAACATTTAATAAATTGATATATCATGCAGAAGATGGATTCAGTGATACAAGAGTTTCTTATACCTACACAACTGATGTTTATAGTAGTGAAATGAAATCAGTTGAATTTGGTCTAAAAGCACTGTGGTTCGACTTTACAGGTACAGAGATTATCGGTAAAGCGTTGTTCCAAATCGCTGGAGTAGAATCAATGTTAGAACTAACCGCAACTCAAGTTTCAGAATCATCAACTGAACTTATATTTGAGTTTGACATGATGACCATCGGTAAAGATCCACTTGAAGTGGATGGTGAATACATCAATATTACAGATATGGAACCATTTATTGATTTATTCCGTTCGATGGGAAGTATTGAATTTGCTTCATTTAACGATCAAGGTCAAATGGTGATTACTGCTGAAGGATTATCATCTTTCTTACAACAAGGTTCAACAGATGCAGTTGAAGTTACTGGCATTGCTTTAGTCAATAATGCAATTGAACTGCAAGTTAGTTCGCCTCAATATCAAGCACTGTTAGATACTTTTACTGATGAAGTATATAATGTCGTAAGTGATCCTTCATTGCTGACAAATTTAGATGATGTTTTAGATGATGAAAACAATCCTGATGAGCAAGCATTGCTTGATAAAATGTCAGAAATACAAAACGATATATTGGTTGATGGAACTGCATCTCCAGAAGATATCAATGAAATGTTTACAATGCTGGATAGTTTAGACCCAGAAACACAAGTTGAATTTATCGAAGTGATTGAATCAATGGTTGATCCTACGATTTTTAATGATTTTGACGACATCTTTTCTGGTGAATAAAAAGTATAAAACACAATAAGAAGGAGGGTATGAGATGAAAAAAAGTGAAGAACTTATGTTGTTGCTTACGTATAACAAATTGAATAGTTCAACCTATCATTTACGTAAACAGCTTAGTTTTGAGACTACACATCCTAATACACTCCTTTTTAATGCATCTTTAGAAGAGTTGATACGCTTAGATTATGGAAAGAACAAAGCAGAATTATACTTATTTAAGAACCCATTAATGTACCACCATACATGGCCAAAAGAAATAAAATCTATTGAGCAGTTTTATGTACAAACCAAAGAATCAAATCGTGTAGTTTCAATCAAGGAAATTATAGACCATCCTGCATATAAAGGAGCTGGATTGAAACGGATTTTACAAGATATTTTTGCAAAATATATTGAAGAGTATAATGTCGCATTTTTAACGATGCTAAAACGAATAAAAAAGTTGTATTTTTTACTCCCGAAAAAAGAAATAAATATATTGAAAAACTTTAAGAAAAAAATTCTATTTTCACTGTTCATATTTGTTGTACTATTTGCGATATTTTTAATACCATCACAAACAATTTTTATGAATAATTTTTTACAAAAATTTATCGATATTGTGTTTCATAATTCATCTATAATTCAAAGAGCAACATTGACCATAGGACGTCTTAGTTTGCTTGTTTATCTAATATATTTTGTGATATACTTTGCCTTTAAATCGCAAATAAAAGATGTACAAGAAATGCAAATAATTCATCGCAATTTTGATGAAGATAAAGCAATAGAAAATCATCAAAATCACATTGAAAAAATGATGCTAAATATTCAACTTTATATTGAAAAAATTGAACATGAACAAAAAGATAATTATCCATTATTAGAACACTTAAGTTATGAACAAAAAGAGGTCCAAAATTATATAAAAAATTTATCTAAAATACATCAAAAGAATGATCAACTACAGAAACAAAAACCATTCTTTATTGAGACATTAAATATATCATATTTTGTTGCCTTAATTTTATCAGTGATCTTCATTCTTTCTATCATAATCCAAGTATTGATTGGAGTGGTGTTCCATGTTTAAAAGAAAGAACAATCAATCACAAAACAATGACGAAGTTTATGTTGATTACTCAAAGGATATCGATGTCAAGAAAACAGAAAAAGATGAGGCACTTCCAGAACATTATGAAGCATTAGAGATAGAAGATGAAGTAGTTGTATCAGCAAGCCAAATTAAAGAGGCAACACAACTAAAAAAACAAAGTGAATTTATCGAACAAAAAAGACGGGAAATCGCTATAGAAAAAGAAAAAAACGTTACTGATGATTATGAGAATACAGATGCTATTAAAGAAGAAATAGAGACAATTGATGAAGATGTATCGCATTTGTCTAATGAACAGGAAGTCATGAGTAATCAGGAAACGGATGAAGATGTATCTGACTCTGATGAGAACAACCTTAGAGATAAGGAAGAGATAGTGGATGAACCGATAAATATTGATGACGCTTTTGAACAAGAAAGTGACAGAGAGAAAGAACATCGTATTTATCCTTCGTTTTTACATGAGGAATTGAGTGTAAGAAGAACAATGAATCCTTTAGATAAAATAGAAGGAAGCAATGTTGAACAAGAAAACAAAGAACAACCTAAAAAAGATATTGAAGTTTCACAAGAAATAGAAGATATCCAGGAGGAAACGTCTGAAGAAGAACAAATGGAAGAAGAAACAATCGATATTTCTATTGATGATGAACAGGATAATATTGAGAAGAAACATGATTTACATCGCTTCTTTGGCGTCGATGCATCAGTATTAAAGCGAGGAGCTAAAAAACGTAAGAAAATCGAAAAGAAATCACTAGATGAGAATGCAAGGAAACCGCTTTATACGTATCAACATCATCAATTCTATTCGATGGAAGAGTTCACTTCGTTTTTAAATTCTAATTATGTAAATTTAGATGTTATAGCACAAAAAATACTGAATGATGAACGTTTTTTCAGATGGTTGAAAGAAGAAAGTGATCAATTTGAAGAAAGTATTATAAGAATGAAAAAATTGAAACAAGATTTGAAACAATAAAGTTGCTTGTATAAAGCTTTTGTGATAATGTGTAAGTTATAAAAAGTAGAGATAAAAAGAGGACTGGTACAATGGAAATTAATCATTTTATTAACACAATTATAGAAAATGATATCAAAAGTAAAAAACATGATCGTGCGATAACCCGTTTTCCACCTGAACCCAATGGATTATTACATTTGGGTCATGCGAGAGCGATTATTACAAATTACTCTATGGCAAAACAACATGGTGGTTATTTTAATTTGCGTTTTGATGATACCAATCCAGTAAAAGAAGATACATTGTTTGTTGAAGGTATCAAAAAGGATATTGCATGGCTTGGTTGTGAGTGGGAAAATCTATTTTACGCAAGCGATTATTTTGATGAGATGTATGAACGCGCAATGTTGCTTGTAAAAAAAGGAAAAGCTTATGTTGATGATTTGACTGCTGAAGAGATAAGAGCATATAGAGGCGATTTAAAAAACCCTGGAAAAAATAGTCCATATAGAGAACGTTCTATTGAGGAAAACACAAGTTTATTTGAAGGAATGAAAAATGGAGAATTTCCAGATGGTTCAAAGGTGCTTCGTGCAAAAATTGATATGAGCAGTCCAAATATGAATATGCGTGATCCAGTCATTTATCGAATTCAAAGAGCACATCACCATAATACTGGTGATAAATGGTGTATTTATCCAATGTATGATTATGCACATCCAATTGAGGATGCAGTCGAGGGGATTACCCATAGTTTATGTAGTTTAGAGTTTGAAGATCATAGACCTTTATATGATTGGGTTGTCAGAGAGTGTGAAATGAAAAATATTCCTCGTCAAATTGAATTTGGGAAGTTATATATCGCCAATCAAGTAACTGGGAAACGTTATATTAAAGCGCTTGTTGAGTCTGGGGCAGTCATCGGTTGGGATGACCCTAGATTGATTACACTTTCAGGATTGAGACGTAGAGGTGTACCTCCTCAAGCGATTCATAATTTCATTCATGCACTAGGCTTACCAAAAAGTCAAGGTGAAACAGAACTTGATATGTTCTATCAATATGTGCGCGATTACTTAAAGTCTACTGTACCTCGTATAAACGCTGTTTTAGACCCTCTTAAGTTGGTGATTGATAATTACCCTGAAGATGAAATTGAATACGTAGAGGCGGAAAATAATCGCGATAATGAGGCTTTAGGAACTAGGTTGATGCCATTTAGTAAAGAAGTATATATTGAACGTGAAGATTTTATTGAAGAAAAACCCAATAAAAAATGGAAAAGACTTGCGTTAGATGTGGAAGTAAGATTAATGCACGCATACTTTATCAAAGCAAACTCAGTTGTAAAAGATGAGAATGGTAAAATCATTGAGGTCCATTGTACTTATGATAAAGAAACGAAATCTGGTAGTGGGTTTGTCGATCGTAAACCTAATGGAAACATTCATTATGTTGATGCGAAGAAAAATAAGAAGGCCAAATTTAGATTATTTGATGACTTAATTACGGATTTTGAGGATAAAGATACACCGTTTAGTGAAAAAGTGAATCCTGATTCTTTGATTGAAGTAGAAGGATTCATTGAGGAAAGTATTGATCCTTTAGTTGGAGATTCCTTCCAATTTACAAGAAATGGATATTTTGCGCTTGATCAAGATTCTATAAAGGATGGCCTTGTTTTCAATCAAACAGTCTCTTTACGCTCGTCTTTTAAAAAATAATTGGCTAGATTGTGTAAAAGACTTGCAATTTAAATAAAATAGTGTATTATGGAATAGACCTGTAACACCAAATAATGAAATTTATAAAAATAAGTTCGTATTACGTAACATATTTTATAAAGCAGTATTTGTAAGTATAGGAATTTTAAAATATGGAGGTAAACGAACATGACTGGTAAAGTAAAATGGTTTAATTCTGAAAAAGGTTATGGATTCATCACAACTGATGAGGGAACTGATATTTTTGCTCATTATTCTCAAATCAACAAAGACGGATTCAAATCTTTAGAAGAAGGAGAAAGCGTAGAATTTGACGTAGTTGAAGGACAAAAAGGTCCTCAAGCTTCAAATATTAGCTCTCTATAACAATTAAAAGCCACTTAGGTGGCTTTTTTTTATGGAATAAGAGAATTATTATTGCTATAATATCTTCGAGGTGGTTAGATGCAAGAATTCACAGAAGTTGTTCTTGATATTATATCAAGTATCCCTAGAGGTAAAGTGGTGACTTATGGACAGGTAGCCGCATATGCTGATTCACCTAGAAGTTCACGTCAAGTTTCGCGGATCTTACATAGTATGAGTGAATCTTATAATTTACCTTGGCATAGAGTGATCAATAAGCAAGGGAAAATTTCTTTAACAGGTCAAGCAGGACATGCACAAAAAGTCTTACTTGAGCGCGAAGGTGTTGTTTTTAAAAATAACAAAATCAATCTTTCTATTTACCAATGGAAGATTGGAGAAAATGAATGATTGCACTATGAATATAGTGCTTTTTTTGATATAATTTAAGCAGGTGATTTTTATGCATTTTTTATTAGAGAATTTAAACAAAGAACAAAAAGAAGCAGTATTACAAACAGAAGGACCAGTCATGGCAATCGCTGGTGCAGGAAGTGGAAAAACAAGCGTTCTTACTAGAAGAATCGCTTATTTAATCTACGAGAAAAATGTTCATTATAAGAATATTCTTGCCATCACATTCACGAATAAGGCCGCAAACGAGATGAAAGAGCGTGTGAAAGAGTTGACAGACATCCCAACACGTTTTATGTGGATATCTACATTTCATTCTATGTGTGCGCGCATTTTGCGTGATCATATTGAATTAATCGGATATACAAGAGCATTTCAAATTTTGGATGACGATGATACATTACAAATGATGAAAAGCATCATGAAGAAGTTGGATATTGATTCTAAAATATACAAACCAAGACAGGTAAAAAGTGGTGTACAAGCGGTGAAAGCGGATGAGGATAAACTATATGATTTTGAAGAACCTCTTCGTTCTATCATCAAACGTGTATATATTTCTTATCAAGAAAGTTTAAGACAAAATAATTTGGTTGATTTTGATGATTTGTTGTTGTTGACAATCGAGTTACTCAAAAACCATCAAGATATTCGAGACTACTATCGAGAATTGTTTCAATATGTTCTTGTAGATGAATTTCAGGATACCAACAATATACAGTATGAACTTGTGACATTGCTTGTAGGAAGTCATAAAAATTTATTTATTGTTGGTGATGAGGATCAGAGTATTTATGCTTTTCGTGGAGCCAATATTGAAAATATTAAAAAATTTCAAAAAGACTTTCCTGATTATCATTTGGTTTTATTAGAACAAAATTATCGTAGCACAAATACAATCTTGAATGCTGCAAATCAGATTATTCACCACAATAATGAGCGAATAGAAAAGAAACTTTATTCAACCAAAGGTGATGGTGAAAAGATTGTTTGTTATAAAGGTGTTACCGCAAGAGATGAAGTAGAATATGTTGCAATGAAAATCTTAGAACTTGTCCGTAAAGGGCGAAAATATAATGATTTTGCAGTTCTTTATCGTGCGAATTCAACATCACGTATGTTTGAAGATGTATTTATGCAAAAAAGAATACCTTATAGGATATTTGGAAACACAAGCTTTTTCAAACGTATGGAGATCAAAGATTTTACAGCCTATTTGCGTTTGATTATGAATCCAGACGATGTCTTTAGTTTTACAAGAGTGATTAGTGTGCCTAGACGTGGAATTGGTGGGGTAACAATTGAGCGCATTCAAGCATATATAGATGAACATCAAGTAAGCTTGCGAGAAGCGGTAGAACATAGTGATGAATTTTTGTCAAAAGCGATGAAAACGAAATTACAAAAATTCTTTGAAATGATTGAGAATCTTAGAAAAGAGTTGGATCAAAGAAGCTTGAATGATTTTGTCGATTACGTGCTTCAAACAACTGGTTACTTAGAATACATCGAACAAGATGAAAAATCTGATGTACGAATTGAGAATTTACTAGAGTTTAAAACGATTCTTACTGAAAATGAGACGGTTTATGAATCAATTACAAAAGAAGAGTTGATGATGTATCTATTAGAAGATATTAGTCTAAAAAGTGAAGAATCACAAAGTGATATAGAAGATGGAGTAACCTTTATGACGCTTCATGCGGCAAAAGGTTTGGAATTTCCTGTAATATTTATGGTGACAATGGAAAACGGTATGTTTCCTTTGCATCGTAGCTTTAATAGTAAAAAGGAAATTGAAGAAGAGCGTAGATTGATGTATGTAGGTGTTACTAGGGCAAAAGAGTTATTGTATTTTACTAGTGCGAGTGTTCGTCAGACATATGGAGAGACTATGCAAAATCCTGATAGTATGTTCTTAAAAGAAATTAGTCCTTTATTGCTTGATTTTGAAGGCTATTACACTTTGAGAAATAATATTGATCAAACAAGAAAAGAACCTACTGTGAAACGTATTTCACAGCAACAGGAATTGAGAAGTAAAAAACGTACTTCATTGGCCAATCAAAAGACAAATGATTTGAATAAAGGCGATAAAGTACATCATAAAGTATTTGGTGATGGAGTTGTTGTCAGTGTAGTGAGTGAGCAATGTGTGATTGCCTTTAAGGCACCTCATGGAATCAAAACATTACTAAAAGACCATCCTGCCATATCAAAAGTCTAAATATGATATAATAAAGTGAATGTGGGTGAGACAATGGATCCGAAAGAGCGAATAGAGAAATTACGCAAAACTTTGCGCAAATGGGGACATGAGTATTATGTCTTAGATCAACCAACTGTTAGTGATCAAGAATATGATCAATTGATGCAAGAGTTGATTAATTTAGAAGAAAAATATCCTGAATATCAATCAGCTTCCTCACCAACAGTAAGAATTGGTGGAGAAGTGTTAGATAAATTTGAAAAAGTAGAACATGATCATCCGATGATGTCGCTTTCAAATGCTTTTAATCATAAAGATTTACGATTATTTGATGAACGTGTGAAAAAAAATACGGACAAAGAGTTCCATTATTTTGTTGAACTTAAGATTGATGGTCTTGCTGGAAGTTTGAAATATCAAGAAGGTGAATTCATCCAAGCAGCAACAAGAGGTAATGGAACGATTGGTGAAAATGTTACCCAAAATGTCAGAACCATTTACAGTATTCCTTTACAAATTAAGGAAACAAGACCACTCGAAGTTCGTGGTGAGATTTTTATGAGTAAAGACGCTTTTATTAAGGCAAATATTGAGCGTGAAGATCAAGGAAATGAGTTGTTTAAAAATCCGAGAAACGCCGCAGCTGGTAGTTTACGTCAACTTGATAGTAAAATCGCTGCGAAACGTCAACTAGATATGTTTGTATATAGTTTGATGACTCCTGAAGTATTTGATATTCATACACATGAAGAAGCATTATCTTTTGTCAAAGACTTAGGATTTAAAGTAAACCCTTTAAGTAAGCGTTGTGATACCATTGATGAGGTGATTGCACTTGTTGAAGAATACACCACCAAAAGAAACACATTGTCTTATGAGATTGATGGTGTTGTTGTAAAGGTCAACGAGTTATCACTTTATGAGGAAATAGGTTATACAGCGAAAAGTCCGAAATGGGCAATCGCTTATAAATTTCCTGCAGAGGAAGTCATAACTAAGGTGCAAGATATTACATTCCAAGTAGGAAGAACAGGACAAATTACGCCTGTAGCGACATTTGATACTGTATTGGTTCAAGGATCAAGTGTGAGTAGAGCGACACTTCACAATGAGGATTATATTCGTCAAAAAGATATTCGTTATGGTGATTATGTTAAGATAAAAAAAGCTGGAGACATTATTCCGGAAGTTGTTTCTGTAGTAGTAGAACAAAGACCTAGCGATAGTGTTCCATTTGACATGATTTCACATTGTCCGGTTTGCGAAGAACCGATTGTAAAAAAAGCGGGAGAGGCTGATCATTTTTGTGTGAATCCTGATTGTCCTGCGAAAAAAATGGAAGGACTTGTCCATTTTGTTTCACGAAAAGCAATGAATATTGAGGGGCTTGGAGAGCGTATCATTGAACAATTTTATAATGATCAATTGATTACGACGATTGTTGATATATATACCTTAAAAGATAAAAGAGAAATCTTGATTACCAAAGAAGGTTTTGGAGTAAAAAGTATCGATAAAATGCTTGAAAATATTGAAAAAAGTAAATCAAACAATGCTCATCAATTGCTGTTTGGACTTGGTATTCGCCATGTTGGCGAAAAAGTATCTAAAGTGATTATGTCATATGCAAAAAATGTGTTTGAGTTGTTTGATATTACAAAGAGTGATTTAATAGAGATTGACGAAATAGGAGAAGTGATTGCAGAATCAGTGATCTCATATTTCCAAAATGAAGAAAATCGAAAACAACTAGAAATGCTCAAAGATTTAGGGATAAATATGACTTATGAAATAAAGAAATCTGATAAGTTAGATTTACAAGATAAAACCTTTGTACTAACCGGTAAACTAGAACAATTCACACGCAATGAAGCCAAAGATATGATTGAATTACGTGGTGGAAAAGTAACTGGATCTGTCAGCAATAAAACAGATTATGTTGTTGCGGGTAGTGATGCAGGAAGCAAGTTAGATAAAGCCAATGATTTAGGTGTGAAGGTATTGAGTGAAAGTGAGTTTTTAGATTTACTAGATAGGTGAATAGTATGTTAGAAAACATTATAATTAAAGGTGCGAAAGAGAATAATTTAAAAAACATCGATTTAACAATTCCGAAAAACAAGTTTATCGTAATGACTGGTTTATCTGGAAGTGGTAAGTCGTCTTTAGCATTTGATACGATTTATAAAGAAGGACAACGTCGTTATGTTGAAAGTTTAAGCGCATACGCACGTCAATTTCTTGGAAATATGGAAAAACCGAATGTAGAAAGTATTGAAGGATTAAGCCCAGCGATTAGTATAGATCAAAAAACGACGTCAAAGAATCCACGAAGTACAGTGGGAACTGTGACAGAAATTTATGACTACTTACGTTTGCTTTTTGCACGGATTGGAAAACCGATTTGTCCGACTCATCATATCGAGATATCTGGGCAATCGATAGATCAAATGACGGATAAAGTAATGGATGTGATTGAAGGTAGGGTTATTATTTTGGCACCAATGGTGCAAGAGAAAAAAGGAACCCACGCAAAATTGATTGAGCAAATGCGTAAAGAAGGTTATGTACGTTTGCGAGTCAATGGAGAAGTCACTGATATTGAAGAAGATATTGAATTAGATAAAAATAAACGTCATACAATAGAAGTCGTCATCGATCGATTGAAAATGAAAGAGGGTGTTCGCTCTCGTTTATTTGACTCTTTAGAGACTGCTGCACGTCTTGGTGAAGGAAAAGTTGTTGTTTTGATTAATGATGAGGAACACGTATTTAGTGAGCATTACGCTTGTCCTTACTGTGATTTTTCAATTGGTGATTTACAACCAAGATTGTTTTCTTTTAATGCGCCATATGGTGCGTGTCAAGCATGTAGTGGTTTAGGACATAATATGATTATCGATCCTGATTTGATGATGCCTAATAAAGATTTGTCTATCGCTGAAGGAGCTATAAAGGGTTGGCAAAACACGGATTCTTACGGTTTTGAAAAAGTAAAACAAACCGCGGAATTTTATGGTATTGATATAACGAAACCAGTAAAAGATATGAAAAAGAAAGACCTTGATATCATTTTATTTGGGAGTAAAGATAAAATTCATTTTCGTTTGGGAAAAGCAAGAAAAGACAATTATAAACACCAACAATATGAACGATTTGAAGGAGTTATTAATAATTTAGAACGTCGCTTTTTAGAGACTGGATCTAAATTTATTCGTGATTGGATTACTGGCATGATGGTTGAACAAACTTGCCGTATTTGTGAAGGAAAGAAACTCAATGAGCAAGCATTAAGTGTGAAAGTTGGTGGTCTTGATATTATCACCCTTACAGATTACACCGTGAAAGACATCATTGCTTTCTTTAAGGGACTCAAACTGAGTGACCAAGACCAACAAATTAGTGAGATGATTCGCAAAGAAATTCTCGAACGATTATCATTTTTAGAGAATGTTGGTTTATCATATTTAACATTGTCAAGACAAGCTGCGACGTTATCCGGTGGAGAAAGTCAACGTATAAGGTTGGCGACGCAAATAGGGTCTCAATTAACAGGTGTGTTATATGTTTTAGATGAACCAAGTATTGGATTACATCAACGAGATAATCATAAATTGATTGATGCATTAAAACATATGCGAGATATTGGGAATACATTGATTGTTGTTGAGCATGATGAAGAAACAATGTTTGAAGCAGATCAAATCATTGATATTGGTCCAGGTGCTGGATCATTTGGTGGAGAAGTGATGTTTCAAGGTACGATTGAAGAATTGTTGAAAGATAAAAAAAGTATTACTGGGCAGTATTTATCTCGTCAAAAGAGTATTCCTATACCAAAAACTAGACGACCACATAAACATGGATATATCAATATAAAAGGGGCAGAAGAAAACAACCTTAAGAATATTGATGTTGCTTTTCCTAAAGGTGTTTTAAATGTCGTGACTGGCGTTAGTGGGAGTGGGAAAAGTTCATTAGTTAATGAATGTTTATATAAAGGATTGTCGAATGCAATCTATCGGAAAAAACAACAAGCTGGAAAGTTTGCGTCGATTGATGGAATCAGCGATTTTGAAAAAATCATTAATATAGATCAATCGCCAATCGGAAGAACACCGAGAAGTAATCCAGCAACATATACTGGATTATTTGATGATATTCGTGAAATATTTGCGATGACCAATGAGGCAAAAATGCGTGGATATAAAAAAGGACGTTTTAGTTTTAATGTCAAAGGTGGACGTTGTGAAACGTGTAGTGGAGATGGTTTGATTAAGATTGAAATGCATTTTTTACCAGATATTTATGTTCCTTGTGAAGTATGTCATGGGGCACGTTATAATAAAGAAACACTCGAAGTAAAATATAAAGGAAAAACCATTAGTGATGTTTTAGATATGACAATTGATGAAGCATTGATCTTTTTCACCAACATTCCTAAAGCAAACAAGAAGTTACAGACGCTTGTTGATGTTGGACTTGGTTATTTAAAAATTGGGCAACCAGCAACGACCCTTTCTGGGGGAGAAGCGCAACGTGTCAAATTGGCAAAAGAGCTTCATAAACGTATAACCGCAAATACATTATATATTCTAGATGAGCCTACAACAGGGCTTCATTCTGATGATGTGAAGCGATTACTAGAAGTGATGCAGCACATTGTTGACAAAGATGCAACGGTTGTGATTATTGAACATAATTTGGATGTAATCAAGGTTGCCGATCATATCATCGATTTAGGTCCTGAAGGTGGAGATAAAGGTGGTATGGTGATTGCGACAGGAACACCAGAAGACATTACAAAAGTACCTGAAAGTTACACTGGACAATATGTAAAAAGGGTATTGGAAGGAGGTACTTATATTGAAAGATGATCAAGAAAAAAACAAAGAAGAACAACAAGAACAAAATGATCATGAAAAAACAGAAGAGCAAGATGATCAACAAGAACAGAAAGAAGAAAAGAAAGTACCTGACCTTGATATCGAAGAGTTGATGAAAGAGCTTCAAAAGCTTGAAGAAGTGAAGAAACAACAAGGTGGTAAGAAAAGTAAAATGCCGAAAATGATTACAATTGAATTTGGAGGAGTATTTCATCCGAATTTGATTGTAAATACGGTTTTTTATTTCATATTGAACTTAGCAATTATGTCAATTTTATTTGAGGTATTGTCTTTTGCGGTGTATCAAGATAGTATATTTATTATTATGTTTGTGGCTGCCTATACTTTACTTGAAATGATGTTTAGGATTTATATGATGACACATCACTTAAGATTGGTCTTTAAGACGTTTGGGTTGATTTTTTATATTGGGTATTTATTTATTTTTTATATTTTAGATAGTTTTGTGTTTGACCGTTACTTATATTTTTTGAATGAAACATTGCTCGTCGTGTTTGTCGCGATATTTGCACTGATACGCTATGTCATTAGTTTTTATATTAGACAGAATTTTCGTAAAAGAAATTTGAGGTGATTTGATGGTCTTAAGAGTAGAACAAATCGTCAATGATTACAACTTGGAAGTCATCGCTGGTGAGGCGGGATTGAAAAGAGTGATTGAAAAAGAACAGGTGTCTCGACCTGGGATGGAACTTGCTGGGCTGTTTGATTTTTATGAGTTTGATCGAATTCAAGTGATGGGAAGTAAAGAAGTTACCTTCTTTTGGTGGCTTAGTACAGAAGATCAAAAGATTCGTACAAGAATGCTTTATGAGAAGAAACCACCAATGTTTATTTTCTCGAAGAATGCGGAAATTCCAACTTTGTTTATTGAATTTTCAAATGAATATGGTATCCCTTTGTTAAAGTCAAAGAAGAAAACGTCTGCATTAATCAGTGCGCTTTATCAATATCTTAATGCGATATTATCGCCAAGAGAAAGCATTCATGGTACACTAGTAGATATTAGTGGTGTCGGTGTTTTGATTCGTGGTAAGAGCGGATTAGGGAAAAGCGAAGCAGCACTTGAACTTGTTAGAAGAGGACATCAGCTTGTTGCTGATGATCGGGTTGATATCTATCAACGTGAACTTGGAGTTGTGATTGGTGAAGCACCAGATATTTTAAAAAAATATCTTGAAATAAGAGGTATTGGGATTGTCAATGTCGCAAAACTTTTTGGTGTAAAATCATTCAAAGAAAACAAAAAGATTATGTTGGTTGTTGAACTCGAAGGCTGGGATAAGTTTAACGAGTACGATCGTTTAGGACTTGTTGATGAAAAAATAAAGTATTTTGATACTGACGTTTCTTATGTACGTATTCCTGTTACAGAGGGACGTAATATTGCGTCACTTATTGAAGTGGCTGCGATGAATGCAAGATTGAAATTTTTAGGAACCAACACTGCACAAGAATTTTCTGACTCACTCGATCACTACATCAAGCGAGATCAAGAAGAAGAATAGAGGTAATTTTATGCATGTATTTGATCCGATACCAAACATTTTTATCGATTTTGGGTTCTTTGTTTGGTACAAGTATAGTTTAATGATTCTTTTGGGGATTATTACGGCGACCTTACTTGGGTTGCGTGAAGGTAAGAATTTAGGGATAAAACAAAATGATATTTTAGATGGTTTAATCATCATTGTGCCGATAGCGATATTAGGTACAAGATTATGGTATGTTGCCTTTGAGTGGGAACGTTATGCATGGGATATCGTGAAGATATTGTCAATTACCGATGGTGGTCTTGCCATACATGGTGGATTTGTTACAGCGATTATTGCGGCGTATTTCTATACAAAAGCAAGAAAAATCGATATTTTACGTGTCTTTGATATCATCACACCAGGATTTTTAATTGCTCAAGCGTTTGGACGCTGGGGGAATTTCTTTAATCAAGAAGCACATGGTGGTGTGATTGGTGGAGTGAAAGATGGAATAGAGAATTATTCACTTGATGAACAACGTGCGTTTCTAAGTGAGACGTTGCATCTACCTGATTTCATTACGAATAATATGTATTTGTACGGACCTGATGGATTGAATTATTATCATCCTACTTTTTTGTATGAATCAATATGGAATCTCACAGGATTTTTGATCATGTTAATCTTACGTAGAACGAAGTTTTTACGTTCAGGAGATTTGTTGCCATTTTACTTAATTTGGTATAGTGTAGGACGTTTCTTTATTGAAGGAATGCGTACGGACAGTTTATATATTGGAGATACACAGTTGAGAACTGCTCAAATTACGTCGTTGGTTATGATCGTATTGGGAATTGGATTTATTGTGTTTAGTCGTCTAGTATTAAAACCAAAGCGTTACGCTAAAATTTTAGAGGAAAATCGTATATAATAAAAAATCGAGGTGAGAAATATGGATAAATATGATGTTATTATTATTGGTGCTGGACCTGGAGGTATGGCTGCTTCTTTGTATACAGTACGTGCAAATTTAAAAACGTTGATGTTGGAAAAAGCTGCGCCAGGTGGGAAGATGATGTCTACTTGGGAAGTTGAGAATTACCCAGGACTTGGGAAAGTAACTGGATTTGAAATCAGTGAAAAAATGTTTAATCATACACAGGAATTAGGTGTTGAATACAAATACGGAGACGTTTCTGGAATCATTGATAAAGGAGACATCAAAGAAGTACATACTTCTGGTGGAGATGTGTATGAAACAAAGGCGGTCATTATTGGTAGTGGAACAACACCACGTGGAACCAATGCGCCTGGTGAATCAAAATTATCTGGTCGTGGAGTCAGCTGGTGTGCGATTTGTGATGGGGCGTTTTTCAATGATAAAGATGTCGTTGTTGTTGGTGGCGGAAATAGCGCTATTGAAGAGGCGACTTACCTATCAAAAATGGTAAACCACATTACAGTTGTAAATGTTTTGGATACACTCCAAGCAGATAAAAAAGCAATTGATGAAGCCAATGCGACAGGAAAAATGGATTACAAATTAGGATATGAAATTGTATCTTTTGATGGTGAAAAACAATTAGAATCTGTGACCATTAGAAACGTGAAAACACAAGAAGTTGAAAAACTTGAAGTTGAAGGAGCATTTGTCTTTATTGGACATATTCCTGAAACGAAGTTTTTAGAAGGTTTAGAAATCACCAATCAATGGGGTTACATTGAAGTGAATAGTAAAATGGAAACAAAAATTCCTGGAATTTATGGAATTGGTGACGTGATTGAAAAAGAACTACGCCAAATCGCTACAGCGGTTGGTGATGGTACAATTGCGGCGGTAAATGTATCGAAGTATATTGAATCAATTAGTCATAAATAAGAAACAGGAGCGTATACCGCTCCTGTTTTTCTAAGCATAGACTTTTTTCTAAGTGAATGCTATAATATAAGCACCAGATTGGACGTGATAAGATGAGTTTTGCCTCAGATACAAAAAGCGAATTATTAAACATCAAAAGTGACAATTGTTGTTTGCTTGCAGAACTTGCAGCTTTACTCGCAATCAATGGTCAAGTTACGATATCAAAAGAAGGATTGAAAATTGAGTTTCAAACGACGAATTTAAAAATTGCTAGAAAAGTCATAACTTCGATTAAGAAACTTTATCATGTGGATGTGGATATCGTATCAAAAAAGCAAATGAAGCTGACGAAACATGATCAGTATATATTGATTATTCAACATAAGGCAAATACGATCATTAATGAACTCGGTTTGCTCAATCAAGATGAACCAATCGAACCAAATTTTTTAATGAAAGAGTGTGACCAAAAAGCATATTTACGTGGTGCATTCCTAGCGAGTGGTTCAATCAATTCTCCAGCGAGTAGTAGTTATCATTTAGAGATTTTTACACATCAAGAGTCACTGGCGAATGCATTGAAAGATTTGATGAATAAATTTTATTTAAATGCCAAAATGGTGGCACGTAGAACTGGGTATATTACTTATATTAAAGAATCGGAAAAGATATCAGATTTTATTCGTGTAGTCGGAGCGAATGTGGCCCTATTTACCTATGAAGATGAACGTATTAAACGTGATTTTGTAAATTCGATTACTCGAGTAATGAATATGGATATCGCCAATCAAAACAAAACGTTAGAAGCAGCGGATAGACAACTTCGTAATATCAGTATCATCGAGAATATGGTGGATTTGGCGAGACTACCCAAAAGTGTTACTGAAGCAATGACACTGAGAAAAGAATTTCCAGAGGCATCATTAAAAGAGTTATCAGAGGTAAGTATTGATGTACTCAATAAGAGTGTATCAAAAAGTGCACTGAATCATAGATTTCGTAATATTCAAGAACTTGCCGATGATTTATTGGAGAGTGTAAAAGATGAGTAGTATTGGAATTGATTTGGTTGAATTTGAAGATTTGAAGGCACGAATGAGTAAGCGATTTGTATCGCGCATATTATCAGAACGTGAACTAGCTATTTATGAAAAAATTCATCACCCTCAAAGAAAACTAGAGTTTTTAGGTGGCCGTTTTGCGGCGAAAGAGGCATATACAAAAGCGTATCGCTCTTTTGAAACACCGTTAAACTATGTTGATGTTGAGGTGTTAAAAGATGAATTGGGTGCTCCTTATATTGAAAGTAAATATCGCAAAGAAGATAAGGTGGAGTTGAGTATTTCACATAGTCCATCTTATGTTGTGGCGATTTGTATGGTTGAAAAAAGAGGCTACTATAAATTATAGTGGCCTCTTTTGATTAAATAAATTTATTTTCTGTTTGAATGCGTGGATTTTCTTTGATTGATCCACTTCTGTAAGCTTCAAGTAATAGGTATAAATCATCAATTTCTGCCTGTATTTTTTGTCCCTTATCGGTATTATACATGTAGGCTCTTTTGACATTGAGTTCTTCTTCTCGAATGGTTGATATAATGTCGGATTCTTTATCGATTAAGTCTTCCACAGAAGTGAAACGTTCGTGAGAGATTAAAAAGATTTTATAAGAGTCACTTACTAGGGTATATCCACCAATTTGTATTTTTGATTGGTATTGTTTGCTCATGCCACCATCTATGGTATAGAGTCTACCTTCAGCCATAATAGGATGTCCACCTGCTGTGATATCTGTTGGTACATGACCATTGATGATTTTTGATTTTTCGAAGTTGATTGAGAATTCATTGTATATTTTTTTTAGGATGGTTTTGTTTTCTCGCATATTAAAGTAGGGATTCATCATCTCTTTATGACTACTTTTATCATCGATAAAATAACGCTCAAATGTTTTCATTGCGGTTTTACCAAATAGTGGAGATTCTGCGCCTTGCCATAAAAATACGAAGTAATCTTTGTCACGATTGTCTTTTTGATATCGATTGAGATAGGCACTTCTTATTTTTTTATCAAGAGCGTCAAATAATGCTTTACCTTGATAAAATTTATCGTCAATCTTGATTCCTGAAAAGGCTCCTTGATTTGTAAGAGGAATGCATCCATGGAAAAGAAGATTTTTATTATAGACAAGATACATAAATCCATATTGGAATAAAAAGCGTATATGCATTTGTAGTAAGTCATTGTTTAAGAATGCGTTTTTTAAATGGTGAATGACACGTTCTTCATCTGGTGTTAATGCGTAAGGATCTTGTGGGTTGATGGTTGGAAAAAATGTGTCATTAAGTTGATAAGTTTTACCATCTATATTTATGGTATGTTTATGGTAATCAATTTGATCTAGTAATAAACGATCATCTAATTGAAAGTGAGGATTTCTTTTGAATACAGCACCTTCTAATTTGAATTGAATGATTGTGATTGCTTTATGCATTTTACTTACCAAGGCGGCTTTATCATGATCGATAGAGTATTCGGTCTTGCGAGGTTTAAAAGAGGTACACGGGTCATTTTGATAGTGTTTTAAGGCAAGTTGTGCAAGTGGCAATAGATTGATTCCATATCCCTCTTCGAGGGTATCTAATGTGTTGTATTTTGCACTATTTCTAATCACATTACAAATCGACAGTTTACTTCCTGATGCGGCACCCATCCAAATAACATCATGGTTTCCCCACTCAATGTCTAAAGAATGGTATTTCATCATTTTGTTCATCACTAAGTGAGCACTTGGACCACGATCAAAGATATCACCAACAATATGTAAACGATCGATGGTGAGTTTTTGAATTAAGTAACTGAGTTCGATGAGAAAATTCTTCTCTCTTTTGGTTTTAAAAATAGAAGTAATAATGGCAACATAATATTGTTCTTTGTCGACATCTTTGGAATTCTCATAAAGCAGTTCTTGAATGATGTAAGAAAAAGCATCAGGTAAACTTTTTCTAATTTTACTTTTGGTATACTTTTGGCTCATGAGTTGTGCTAGTTCTATGAGTTGTGCTAAAATGTCTTTTAAGAATTGTTGATAAGGTATTTCATCCATTAATTGTTCGTATTTCTTGGTCATTTGTTTTGGATAATAGACAAAAAAAGCGAGTCTATTATGCTCTTTTGAAGACTTATTTGGAAATAAAATGCGGATTTTATCCATAATAACGCCACTTCCGTTTTTTAGGAAGTGATTGAAGGTTTCATATTCACCGTGGATGTCAGATAAAAAGTGTTCGGTTCCTTTCGGTAAATTCAATATCGCTGTTAAGTTAATCAGTTCAGTACTTACTTCTTGCAGTGTTGGAAACTCTTTTGCGAGCTGATTTAGATATTTTTCTTCATATGATTCTTTCATAGGTCCTCCTAGTACTTATCTTTAATTTATTATAGCATGTTTATGATGCATTTTTTTCGCTATTTTGAAGTCGTGGTTATAATGCTTGCATTCTTGTGTGTTTTTTAATAAAATTAGAAAGGTCAAGGAGTGATTTTATGGGACAAAAAGATAGTAAATTTTTAATATATATTATTGGTGGCTTTGTGGTCGCCTTTATTGGACTTGCGCTTGCGCTTGTGATTTATAATACAGCGAATCCTACGCTAGACTATAATGATATGGAACAATTGGATAGTTTTGTGGATACATATAACCAAGAAGAAGATGTCTATTTGGTGTATTTCTATAGTGAAACTTGTCCTGCTTGTCAACGTATTAAAAGTGAAGTTTTGAGGTTTGCGGATGATAATAACGCTGATGTGCCTATGTATTTTATTGATTTGGCGAAGGTATCATTACCTGCGAATGTGAACGATATATTAACTGGATATCGTGGGACACCACATATGGAAATTGTGATGAATGGGAATTATTTTGGTGCTTCTGCTTCAGGAAGTTCAGAAATTCCTAATTTGTTTGATGAAATCAATAGTGGGTTAAACGACTATATTAATTAAATTAGCCTATGATTAGGCTTTTTTCTATAGAGGAGGAGTAAGTGAATATGAATGATCAATTGATTAAAGACTTAAGTAAGAATTTAGGAATTCCTTACAAACAGATTACGACGGTGTTGAACTTATTAGAAGAGGGAAATACGGTTCCTTTTATTGCGCGTTATCGTAAGGAACAAACGGGATCGCTTGATGAGGAACAAATTCGTGATATTCATAAAGAGTATGAGTATCAAGAAAATTTGTTGAAGCGTAAAGAAGATGTCATTCGTCTGATTGATGAAAAAGGAATGTTGACGAAGGAATTAGAAGAAGAAATATTGGCGGCTACGAAGCTTGTGGATGTAGAGGATTTGTATCGCCCTTATAAAGAGAAAAAGAAAACAAAGGCAACTGAGGCTATTAAGAAGGGTCTTGAGCCGTTGGCGGAATTTATTTTAACGTTTCCTGTTGATGTTTCTTTGGAAGAAGAAGCAAAAAAATATTTGAATGATGAAGTATTGAGCGTTGAAGAGGCGATTGAAGGTGCTAGTTTTATCATTGCGGAGCGTGTGAGTGATGATGCGGAGAGTCGAAAATGGATTCGTTCGTTTACTGAGCGTGATGGAACAATTGAGTCAAAGATTAAGAAAAACGCGAAAGATGAACAACGTATATATGAAATGTATTATGAGTATGAAGAACCAATTAAGCAAATCAAACTTTACCGTGTACTTGCGTTAAATCGTGGGGAAAAAGAAAAAGTTTTAAATGTGAAAGTACGTGTTGATGAAAATAGAATTTTTGGATATTTGAATCGTCAATTTATCATCGATGAAAATTCTGTTGTGGTTGATGTGTTAAAAGAATCTTTTAAAGATGCTTATAAAAGATTGATTCAACCATCAATTGAACGTGAAATACGTTCTTTATTGACAGAAAAAGCGGAAGATAATGCGATTCACATATTCAATGAAAACTTACGTAGTTTATTATTACAACCACCAATGAAAGGTAAAATGGTGCTTGGAATTGATCCTGCATATCGTACAGGTTGTAAACTAGCTGTTGTTGATTATATGGGAACGATGAGTTACATTGATGTCATTTATCCACATCAAAAGTATCCTGGTGAACATATGCCAGTGAGTCGAGTAGAAGAAGCATATAAGAAGGTCCTTGATGCGATTAAGAAATATGATATTGATATCATTGCGATTGGGAATGGGACTGCTTCAAGAGAGACAGAACAGTTCGCTGTTGAAGTGATCAAACGTGCGAAGAAAGAATTATATTATGTGATTGTAAATGAAGCTGGGGCTTCGGTATATAGTGCGAGTCCACTCGCAATTGAAGAGTTTCCGAAATTGCATGTGGAAGAACGTAGTGCGGTGAGTATTGCGAGAAGGTTACAAGATCCGTTAAGTGAGCTTGTGAAAATTGATCCTAAGAGCATTGGGGTTGGACAGTATCAACATGATGTCACTCAGGCAAAACTGGGAGATTCACTTGATTTTGTGGTAGAAACTGCGGTTAACCAAGTTGGTGTCAATGTGAATACAGCGAGTGTAGCGTTGTTACAATATGTTGCTGGGTTAAGTAAAACAGTGGCGAAGAATATTGTGAAGTATCGTGAGAAAAATGGGCCATTTAAAAACCGCGAGGAGTTGAAGAAAGTTCCTCGTATGGGAGATAAAGCATTTGAACAAAGTGCTGGTTTCTTACGTGTGTTAGATGGAATTCATCCATTTGATCGTACGGGTATTCATCCTGAAAGTTATGATGTAGCAGAACAAATCATGCAGAAACTAAATATTAAGGATGATGAACTAGGTAGTCCAGTCTTAGAATTAAAAACAAAAGACGTAGATTTGACTTCTATGGCCGAAACTGTTGGTATAGGGGAAGAAACATTGAAAGATATTTTGGACGCGTTTGTTGCACCAAACCGTGATCCTCGTGATGATGTGGAGTCACCATTATTACGTAGTGATGTATTGAAGTTAGAAGATTTAAAAGTCGGTATGGAGTTAATGGGAACAGTTCGTAATGTGGTTGATTTTGGTGTATTTGTTGATTGTGGAGTGAAGGATGATGGATTGGTCCACATCTCACAATTGAAAAAAGGATTTGTGAAACATCCACTTGATGTCGTCAAAGTTGGAGACATTGTGAAGGTCTGGGTTAAGGATGTTGATTTGAAGCGTCATCGTCTACAACTAACAATGATTCAAGAGAATATAAAATAAGCGAAAAAAATCGGTATTTCGTTGTTGACAGTTGGCCTAAAATATTATATTATATAAGGGCTAACTTCGATGGAGTAGTACTCAAGTGGCTGAAGAGGTGCCCCTGCTAAGGGTATAGGCCGGTAATCCCGGTGCGAGAGTTCAAATCTCTCCTACTCCGCCAGTTAAAAAGTAAACAGAACATGAAAATGTTCTGTTTTTTGTTGCTTTTTGTCGGGTTATCATATATCTCGAAATGCACATCGATGAATGAAGAAGAGAGTGATATTTGATGTTCCAACTTTGAACTAAATCAAAAGACTTACTCGTTAATTTTAAATTATAAATAAAGCATTTATTTTATATAATTAACATAGTATAATTAATTTAACTAAGTTTTTTAGGAGGGACAGTAAATGAACAATTATGTGATGGAGAAAACATCGAAAACATTAACGATTTTTGGGTTAGTATTAGAAGGGTTTGCGGCATTGAGCTCGCTTATAGCGGGTATTGTACTTGTGAATATTGATCGATTTCCTTTTGTTGAAGAGGTCTATGTGACAATACCAGCAGATGAAGAATGGATCTTTGAGTTAATGACGGGTGTAATAGGTGTTGTTATTTTGATCATTGGTATTGTACTTGGAATTATGTTTACGATCAATTTCATTTTATTTACTAAGTTGATGAAAGGTGATTATTCGAAAGAAACTGCGAAAAAAATATATAAATATCAAATTGTTTGGGGAATTATTTCTTTATTGATGAATACATTGACAGGTATTTTGTATTTGATATCAGGTTTTCAAGGATTTGAAGGATTGAAAAATAAACCAGAAGTAAGTGAGAGATACTAATGGAAGAGATTACACAAATCGTATTATTGTTGATGCCATTATTGATTGTGGAACTAGCGATGCGTATTTATGTTATTTTAGATATTTTAAAAGAAGAACGACATGTACTTGGTCAAAAGAAAATCCTTTGGATTCTTTTTTGTGGTGTTGTTACGTTAGGTTGGATTGTCTACTTAACAGTTGGAAGAGAGGATTAACATGATCGCAATAAAATTAGAAAACTTAACAAAGAAATATGGTGAATTTACTGCGGTGAACGAATTGAATCTTTCGATCAAACAAGGAGAAGTATATGGTTTTATCGGAAAGAATGGCGCTGGGAAAACAACAACTATTCATATGTTGCTTTCTTTGATTCATAGAACTAGTGGTGATATAGAAGTAAGTGAAGAAGTAGTAGATTTTAAAGATATATCCTATAAAAGAAAGATTGGGTTTGTACCTGATGTTCCCGTTTTTCCAAGTTATATGAATGCGATGGAGTATTTGGTCTATGTTGCTGATATTTTTGATTTACCCAAAGAAGGACGAAAAGAGCACTTGACTTCATTATTGGAATTTGTGGAGTTAGAAAATAATCAAAAAAAGATTTCACAATATTCACGTGGAATGAAACAACGACTAGCGATTGCACAAGCACTCGTACATGATCCCGATATTTTAGTAATGGATGAACCAACAAGTGCGCTTGATCCAATTGGACGTAAGAGTGTAATGAATGTAATCATGCAGTTGAAAGGTAAGAAAACAATTTTTTACTCTACACATATTTTAGAAGATGTAGAACGAGTATGCGATCGTATTGGACTTCTTGATAAAGGAAATTTACTTTTAGAAGGTAGTATTCAAGAAATTCAAGAGATGTATTATAAAGATAAATATTTGTTGGTCGCAAAAGAGAAGCGTGAAGAATTATTAAGTTTGATTCAAAAAGGATTTCCTAAGATTGATGCGAAAGTTGATGGCTTTGGGGTAGAAATCAAACTGAGTAATGCACATAGTGCAAACGATGTATTAAAATATGTGATAGAGAAAGATATGACAATAGAACAGTTTATGCCAGTAAAAACATCATTGGAAGATGTTTTTGTGGAGGTGACAAATGAAAACGCTCATTAAGTATGATTTCTTTTATTTAAAAAGAACTGCGAAGTTTATCATTTTTCCAGCACTTGCTTTTTTACTCGCAGTGATTAGTCCATTGACAGCGAAATACATGAACCAAATATTAGAGTTTGCTCTTGGTAGTGAAGATTTACCAATGACATTTCCTGATCCGACTGTGATGGATAGTTATACGCAATATTTGGGGAATTTATATGAAATGTTTATTTTGGTGGTCATTTTTGTTTCTGTTGGTATATTTGTTAGAGACAAAGCAAAAGTGTTGATTCCACTGATTTTAACGAAACCAATTAGCAGAACAAAATACTTGTTATCAAAATATATTACGTTTAATATACTCGTCTTTATATCATTAATCATTGGTTATTTGGTCTTTAGTTATTATACTTTTATTTTATTTGATGAAGTTGATATGCTTGGGATGTTTTATGGGACATTACTTTATATGCTTTATGTGTTATTTATTACTTCAATTGCATTGTTTGCATCTGCAGTTTTTGATACGTATATTTTGGCAATGTTTTTTACGTTTGGAATTTATATTATTATTAATATTTTCAATATTTTCAAATCCACTTTGTTCCAATATTTCCCTGGGAGAATCATCAACGCGATTACTGAGATATTGGTGGGAACAATTGATGCAGGAGATGTCGTGTTTTATATATTGGTACCAGTTATCTTTATCGCTGCATTTATGGTGGTTGGGATTAAATTGTTTTTGGCTTATGATTTTAAAGCATAAAAAAAACAGCATTTGCTGTTTTTTTTATTGCAATGTTTGGAAGAAAAGTTCTGCTGTATTAATATTAGATGCTAGTGGTATCTTGTATACGTCACTTAATCTAAACAAAGCAGAAACATCAGGTTCATGTGGTTGTGCAGTTAATGGATCACGGAAGAATAAAATCAAATCTATTTGTCCGTTGGCAACTTGCGCTCCAATCTCTTGGTCTCCACCAAGTGGACCAGATTTGAAACAATGAATTTTTAGATTAGTGGCTTCGATGACTTTTGTTCCAGTCGTTCCTGTTGCGACCAATGTATGTCTACTTAAGACGTCTTTGTGCTTAACACAAAAGGCAATCATTTCTTTTTTCTTTTTATCATGTGCAATTATTGCGATTTTCATCAATATCACCTCAAAACCATTATAACAAATTAATCACGCCGAACATAGTGTATTATGGTATAATTTTGATTGAGGGTGATTTTATGTATACAAAAAAATATCAAGTCCATACATATGAAGTAGATAATGATAATACATTAACAATTACTGCGCTTTTTCATTATTTACAAGATGTAATGATAGAAAATGCCAATTCTTATGGTGCAAGTACTCGTTTTCACCATGAAAAAGGACTCGCTTGGGTGTTGATAGATTACGACATCGATTTATATGATATGCCAACAGTTTTTGAAGATGTTACATGTGGAACATTGCCATATTCTTTTAAGAAGTATTATGGATATCGAAAATATGAAGCAAAGATTCAAGATCAGTTGGTGGCAAAAGGAACAGGACGTTTTGTCTTAATGAATATGAACGATAAAACATTGGCGATGCCAACCAAGGAACTCCTTAGTTTGTTCACAGATGCGTTAGAAAAGCCGGCATCATTGCCACTTTCTAAACATCGCTTACTGGATATAGAGCCTCACCATATATCCAGTATTGAAGTGAAAAAAAGTGATATTGATTTAAACAATCATATGAACAATGTAAGATATTTAGAACATGCATTAGATAGTCTTAACAACTTAGATTTTGACTTGGGAAGTGTATCTAATATTAGAATCACATATAAAAAGGAATGTTACTTAGGAGATCAATTGACCTTAAAGGCAATCAAAACAAAAAAGCAAGTTCAGGTGCAAATATATAAAGGCAATGATCATATATCGTTGATTACATTAACATTATAAAAAAATCACTCGTTTGAGTGATTTTTTAGTGCTTAAACATGTCAATTAATCGATCAATTTTTGCAAAGTTGATGAATTTCGATTCGCGAAGGATTTCTTTTCCTTCATTAAAAATCAATACTGTAGGGACACTAAATATTGTGTACTCACCACGGAATTCAGCAATATCATCAACATAAATATAATACACTGGTAATTCAGCAATATGTTTTACATTTTGCGCAATGATATCATTGATGGTTGTGCATGTAGAACATGAATGAGTCTTCGCAATAACCATCACTAGTTCTTGTTTGATAATATCAGTAACTTCGTTGTAATGTTTGATTTGTTGCATAGTTTTTCTCCTCCACAATTTCAAGTGCTTGCACGGGACATGCATAAATACATCCCCAAGCATTATCACAGAATTCACCTGTATTATATGCTTTTTTTGATGTTTTGTCTATTTTTAAGGTTCCTGTTGGACAAACTCTCGCACAAATCGAGCATCCAACACATTTTTCTTCTAATACATTTATGGTATAAGCCATCATTCGCACCTCCAAGCCGTTAGTTAGTATACAAAATAAACATTGTTTTTGTCAATCCTTTTCATTATAAAAGTGTTTTCAATTTGAAAAAGTAAGTATATTCTTTGTTTGGAATATAACCTTATGGTAATATAGTCATGAGGTGGTTTGATGAAAAGTATCGTATTCTTGAAATCAATTAGTAATGATACAAAACTAAGATTGGTCAGTTTACTTTTAGAAAATGAGCTTTGTGTTTGTGAACTCGAAGAAATTACAAAAGTTAGACAAGCCAATATTTCTAAAAACTTGATAAGTTTAAAAGAAGCTGGCGTTGTTGATGTTAGAAGAGATAAGCAACGTGGATTCTATTTTTTGACTGAGGAATTTCTAAGCAATCAACAATTGATTAGTCATATTCGTGATTTAAAATTAAAGGAACAAATCTTGGCAGATGATTTTGAAGCATTTTTAATACACGAAAATGTGAAGGATGACAAGATTTATGTGTGTAGTGCATATAGAAATGAGGCGAGTTAGATGATCAAAAAAGCAATGCGTGTTGATGGAATGACTTGTGCAATGTGTGCAAAGACAATCCAAAATACATTTGATGATTTAGATGGTATCACAGCCCGTGTAAATGTTGGTGCGGGAAAAGTATTGTTTGAATATGATGAAGACAAATATAGTATGGTTGATATTGCCGAAAAAGTTCGTCAAGTAGGATATCAACCAATTTTAGAAGAATCACTTGATGATTCGAAAAACGCACGTAAGAAAATGCGTAAAGATATTTATATAGCTGTTATATTCTCGATTCCATTATTGTGGGCAATGTTCCACCATATAGATGCATTTAGTTGGCTTTATGTTCCAACATTGTTTACCAACGGTATCTTTCAACTTGTGACCGCTGGGGTAGTTCAGTTTTATATTGGTAAGAGATTTTATAAAGGTGCATATCAAGGAATAAAGAAAAAATCACTTGGGATGGATATCTTAGTAGTTCTAGGAACAACAAGTGCGTACCTATATAGTATTTACTTACTCATCGAACATACCTTTATCACAGAGCAAATGATGCCAATGTACTACTTTGAAATTAGTGCCCTTATCATTACAATGGTACTGATTGGTAACTATATTGAACACATTGCCAAAGAACGTACAACAGATGCGTTAGTCGAACTGTTAAATCTAGGAGCGAAAGAAGCTAGAATTTTACGTGATGGACAAGAAATTATGGTCGACATAGATGAAGTAGGTCTTGGAGATCAAGTGATTGTCTTAGCGAACGAGAAAATACCAGTAGATGGTATTGTCGTAGATGGAAAAAGTTTTGTGGATGAATCGATGATTACTGGAGAAAGTATTCCAATTAAAAAAGAACAAGGTGCCAAAGTAATTGGGGCGACAATCAACAAACGTGAACGTTTATTGATTGAAGCAACTAAAATTGGTTCAGATACAATGCTTAATCAAATCATTCAACACGTTGAAGAAGCAAGTAGTGAAAAGCCACCAATACAACGTACTGCCGATAAAGTAGCTTCTTACTTTGTACCAGCAGTTGTATCAATAGCGATTCTAAACTTTATTATTCACTTCTTATTCTTAAGTGATGGATTTACTTATAGTTTTACAACGACTGTGGCGATTCTTGTGATTAGTTGTCCGTGTGCTTTAGGGCTCGCAACACCTGTTAGTATTTTGGTTGGTAACGGAAAAGCTGCGCAAAACCATATATTATATAAAGGTGGAGAATTCTTTGAAGTCGCAAGTAAAATTCAGGCGATTGCATTTGATAAAACTGGAACACTAACAATAGGGAAACCTATTGTGACTGATTATATTGGTGATGAAAAAGTCATATCATTGTTGTATAGTCTTGAAAAAGAATCAAATCATCCGATTTCTCAAGCAGTGAAAGAATATGCGATTGAAAAAGAGGCTGAAGATTATAAAGTATCAAACTTTGATACCATTGAAGGTAAAGGAATCAAAGGAACAGTGAATGGACATGAAGTCATGGTTGGATCAATCAAAATACTTGATGATGTAAAACTAAGTTTGGATACATTTGAAAAGGAATACAATCAATTATTAAACCAAGCAAAAACAATCAACTTTGTTGTAGTAGATAACGAAATTAAAGCGTTATACGCAGTCCGTGATGAAATCAAACCGACATCAAAACGTGTAATCGAAGAAATGAAAAAACGTGGATTAACACCTTATATGATTACTGGAGACAATAAAGTAGTCGCTGAAGCAATTGCTTCTGAACTTGGGATTGAACATGTGTATAGTGAAGTCTTACCGCATGAAAAAGCAGATATTGTGAAAGAGATTAGTAGTAAAGGAATAATGCTTGCGTTTGTTGGAGACGGAATCAATGATGCACCAGCTTTAAAACTCGCAGACGTTGGATTTGCGATGGGTCATGGGACAGATGTTGCGATTGATTCAAGTGATGTGACATTGATGAGTCATGATTTAGGGCTTGTCTTAAAAGCAATTGATATGTCCAAAGCAACATTGAAAAATATTTATCAAAATTTCTTCTGGGCATTCTCATATAACTTAGTCGCAATTCCGCTTGCCGCAACAGGTAGATTATCAATGGTGTTGGCTGCGGCAGCAATGGCATTCAGTTCTATTATGGTTGTCTTAAATGCACTAAGATTAAAAGCAACAAAACTACCAGATTTCACAATGAAAGAAGAAGATTTAGAAGAACTTATAGAAACACAAAATAGTAAAGAAAAAGGAGAAGATAAAATGGAAATTAAAGTAACAGACATGACTTGTAATCACTGCAAGATGACAATTGAAAAAGCATTAGAAGAAAAAGGATTTAAAGATGTTAAGGTAGATTTAGAAAATAAAGTTGTCAATGTTGATTTACAAGGTAAAGAAGAGAGTGTAGCAGTTGATGCGATCACTGCAAAAGGGTATACAGTAGAAAGATAGGCTCCGGCCTATCTTTTTTGACATTTGTATTGATTTTAGTATATGTGTTTGCTATAATATAATAGCGCTAAAAAAGATACCTTTCACGGAGGGGTAGCGAAGTGGCTAAACGCGGCAGACTGTAACTCTGCTCCTTAGGGTTCGGCGGTTCGAAACCGTCCCCCTCCACCATCTTTTTTATTGCATCTAGGGGTGTGGTGTCAATGGTAGCACACCGGTCTCCAACACCGTTGGTACGGGTTCGAATCCTGTCACCCCTGCCATTAAAGCAAGTAATGAAGCCGTTTTGGCTTCTTTTTTTTTAGATTTTTTTTGAGTTTATGTTCGTAGACCGTTGGTACGGGTAGTAAAATGAACATTTTTTCTGGTATTATTATAGCTTATTTTTCATCGTTTTGTTATAGATTTTTTTCAACTCTTCTTTTCCTATGTCTGCATAGATTGTGGTGGTAGTAATATCTGTGTGTCCGAGTAACTTCTGGAGCGAGTAGATTCCACCATGATTTTTCATATATCTTTCTGCCATGGTGTGTCTAAATTTATGACTACTGATGGAACGATCTATTTTTAGTCTCTTCTGAAGTTTTTCAAGAAATTTTATGACTGCAAATTTCGTTAGATGATTCTTTTCATCTGCTCCAACAAACAAATATTGACCTTTAATCTTGTATCTATTGAGATACTTTTGAAGTATCAGAGCGACTTCCTCTGTAAAAAACACATATCTTTGATTACCATTTTTTGTTGTTGTAAGTAAGATGGATCTATCGGCAATATCAATGTTCCTATTCTCAATATGGACAATCTCATTAATTCTTGCTCCTGTATCCAACATTAAACTAAACATGAAGTAATACTTGTAATAATGGGGATAAATACCCTTGTTTCTATTTACAAAGAGATGATCCATGATTTTATTAACAATATTGTCTGATAAACCCCGCACCTTATCACTTGACACCTTAAGTTTTCTGACTTTAATTTTACGGTCTGTAACTACTTCAACAATATGTCGTATTACTTGTCTATAATGATTTAAGGTTCTATTTGTTATTGTTGGATTTCTTTCTCTTTGTTCTTCAGTGAAATCAGCAATTACAAACTTATCAATATCATCAATATTCATATCACCTAGATACCTTCTAATCATTGGAACTTTTCCTTCATAGTATTTGATTGTTGAAGCTCTAACTTCAGATTTTTTAAAAGTTAGAAACTTATCGATTGCATCATTGAATTTCATATTTTTAACCCCTTACTTAGTAAATCCGTTTAGTATTGATCCTAATATAGTTCCTAGAGCAGAGAACATTGCATCGATGTAATACCAGATAACCTTTAGTAATGTTATGATAATATTGGTTATTCCACTGAATAGTCCATCAAGAATTGTATATAATATTTTCTGAGTACCTTTAAAGATGATCGTTCCAGTGATATATCCGATAATTAAGATTGTGATGATGTAAGCAATTAGGTCAGCGCCTTTTGGTGAGTGTTCTTCAATAAACTTCACTATATCAAATATTACACCAATATCTGGAAGTTCAGGAGCGCCATCAAATTCATCTTCACAATCTTCACCAATACATGGTGATGTCATTTCTTCACCAAAGTTTACATCATACTCACTGTATTCTTGATTGAGTATATTGATCGCATTTTGTTTCTCTGAAGCAGTGAGGAATGGGTTTGTAATGATTAAGTAATATTCTTGTTCATACTGTGCTTGAATGTCTAGCATTAAGTCTTGAACTTCTGCATCTGTTAATACATAGGTGAACTCTAATATTTTAACTCTTGAATCAACTGCTTTGTTTTTGGTTGTATGATCTAGATTGACAACATAGTCATAATCACCATCAATTGATCTAGTTATGTTTCCTTCACCAAATGCATCTTCAAGTGAGGTTGCTCCATCTAGTCCAGTGTTTGAGTCATCATAGGTAAATGTTCTAACTCCGGAATAACTATCTTCTCTACCACCAAATAAACATGTGATGTAAGGACAGTAGGAATCGACTTCAAATTCGATTGTGATGGTCTTTAGATATTGTGTTGCTCTTGTTAACTTGAATTCCATGAAGTAGTGATATGAATCAATTGCAGTGTAGTCAACTAAGAATGGTGAATCAATTGAATTGTTGACTGCGAATAATCTAGTTTCAGATGCAGTGATGACTCCATACCATAGACCATCAATCTTCTCAATACGATCATAATCTGAACGTTCAGCGTATCCTGAATAAGGTACATCAGTTTCACTGGCCAGGGTAGGCTTGAAAGAAGTGAATAGAATTAAACTAAGTACTATCATGCATAGTGCTTTTTTCATGGAGTCACCACCTTACTGATTATTTTTTATTTTGATAGATTCCGAATCCAACTAAGAAAGTAAGACCTAATATCCACCATATCTTTTTGAATAATACCCAAGCACCTGTTGCAATGTCACTTGCATTTTCAAAGAATGTTGGATCATCTTCAATTACGTTGATGTTTGGATCAACTACACTGAGGGTAATATCTCTTGAGTAGTTAGATCCTGAACCAGATGCTAAAGTGAATACTTTTTCATAAGATCCATTTGCATCAGCATTTGCTGTATAAGTATCACTTACTGAAGTAAATACAAAGTTGTCATCTGGTAAGTCACTAATACGTTTTAACTCTTGCACGAACTGTTCATCTGTCAATACAGTGTCATTTGGTACAATCCATTTGTATTGATCAATGATTAAATACGCGAACATCGTGCTTTTGACCTTGATTGTTAATGTATGGTAAACTTTATTTCCATCAGTATCCTGAACTGAAAGTACTACTTGATAAGTTCCTACTTCATCAGCGTTTCCTAAATATTCATTGCTTTCAACTGAAATTGATGAAGTTAAATCTCCATCTAGATTGTCAGTCGCTTCAAAGTAAGATAAGAAGAAGTTACTTGATAAGATGTATTCATCTTTTTTGATAATCTCAGCTGGTCCAGTGATGACTGGAACGGTTAAATCTTGGACTCTTAAAGTGTATTCCAGTTCAGCTGTATTCCCTGAACTATCCGATACTCTGATGATTTGAGGGTAATCACCTTTGACTGTGAGATCAATTGCTGTTGGATCATCAATTAATGAATCATAGACAATTGCACTTTCTGTTAAGGTTCCTTCAAAACTATCGATGATGTGAAAGTTTTGTGGTAAAAAGTCTGCTTGAATTTCTGCGATGGTCGCATTCAATGGAACTCTGATAATATTGCTGTTGGAATCAAAGTCAGCGAACTCTACAGTAGGTGGCAAAATATCTCTATTGTCGACTACGACAATTTGATTGGTTGTTTGGCCATTGCTGTCAGTAACACTGAACGTGATATCAAACTGGCCAATGATTGTTTCGTTTCCAGTATAGTTGTCGGTGACGATAGTAATTGTGTCAGTTAAATCACCATCTAGATCATCATTTGCAGTTAAGTGTGCTTGAATTTCTTCTACGGTTGAAGGGTTCTCAACATCATTGAAGTAGACCAAATTTTCACTTGCAAATGAGGACTGTGCAAAGAGAATTGTTAAGGTGAATAATGCGATTAGGGTAATTAGTTTTTTCATTGTGTAACTCCTTACTGTCCGAGCATGAGAGCAATGATTTCTTCAGCTGTCATGCTTGCGACTTGAGATAGGGGGATAAGATAAGAAGAACCGGTAAATGTAGGAGCGTTATCTTGTTCAACTGTAATATTTAACGTGTGATTCATGATATTACCGTTTGAGTCAGTTGCACTGATGTCTACAGTGTAAATACCAGGTGTTGTTGCGTTTGCTGTATAGTTGTCTACATCGATGCTGTAACTATCCGTTAAATCACCATCATAGTTATCAGTTACTTCTATGTTGGCCAAGAGTTCAGTTAATGTTTTACTTTGAGAATTGTAAGTTGTGATATTGGTTACTCCACCCACTACTTCAGGAGCAGTAGTATCTTGAACAACAATGGTTCTTGTCACAACATCGGCCACATTGCCTGAACTATCTTGTGCATTGTATGAAACGGTGTAAGTACCAAGTTTTGTATCATCGACAATACCTGATTTAAAGTTATAAACGGTGTCATCATAGTTATCAGTTACCTGGTATCCAGGATCTGTAAAACTTGATCCATATTCTATGTACATTGTTTGTGATCCATTTAATATGATGATTGGTTTGTCATAATCTTCTAACCGAACTGATACCCAGTATTGATTGGTGTTACCAGCTGTGTCACTGACTAAGAATTCAATCGGATGGTTTCCAATCTCATCCATACTCTCTGAATAGTAATCAGTTCCAATTGTGATGCTTGATGTTAAGTCTCCATCTACATTGTCACTAGCAGTTAATCCTGCTTTGATGCTTTCTAATGTTGGTGGATTATTGATATCAGCAACAATAATATTGTTACCTTCAATCACTGGACTAATTAAGTCACTATTATCAATTGAGAAGGTTAATTCAGTTGTCGTATTGATGACTTCAATATCCCTAGATTCATAAACTGGGAAGGTATCAGGTGTTGTATATTGATAAGTGAATCGATATCCAATGACAGTTAAAGTTTCAGATGTTAAGGAAGGATCAATATCTATTAAGATTTCAGATGATGTCTCACCAGTATCTAATGATCCACCAGATGAATCAGTGACATCATGCCAACTGTAAATATAGGAATCAGATGCTGTAAAATATTCAGCAATTAAAATTTGACTAACTATCACAACATCATCATTCGATACAGATACGGTGATTGGTAATCGTGGACTACCTTTATAAATCTTTGATGGATAGTTGATGATAATAGATCCATCACCATAGTCTGTGCCAGTTTGATAAATTGCTTCTTCCATCACTGCATCGCTTGGAATGGCAGCGTAAGTTTTATTACTAGATAACGTGAACGCAAGTAATAAGGTAAGGGTTAAGATAAATAGTTTTCTTTTCATTATTGAACTCCTTTGCTGGCAATGTGTGCTTTGATTTCTTCTTGAGTCATCGCATCTGCCTCAGTTTCTGTTAATAGGTAAGATGAACCTGTGACTACAGGAGGTACATCATCTTTGATTTCAATGGTGAAACTATGATTCATGATGTTGCCATTTGAGTCAGTTGCACTAATGGTGACAGTGTATGATCCAACTGCATTGTTGGCAGCTGTGAACTCATCAGTTGTGACTGTATAGTTCCCTGTTAAGTCACCATCATATAAATCGAATACTTTGATGTTTGCTGTTATTTCTCCAAGTGTTTTATCTTGACTGTTGAAAGTTAAGATTTGTGTTAAGTCACCTTCCACATAGGGAGAAGTAGTATCTTCGACAATCACGGTTCTAGTAATACTTTCAGCAACGTTGCCATTGCTATCGGTGAACGTGTATGTAATGGTGTAAGTTCCCAGTGTCGCTACATCAACTGTACCTGAAACATTTGCTGTACCACTACCATCATAATTGTCAGTCCATGATGCACCTTGTTCGGTGTAGTCATCACCATATTCAATGTGAATTGTTGGATCGCCAATTAAGATAATCGTTGGTGAAGTAGAATCTTCAACAACTACGGTTCTTGTCATTTCATCGGCTACGTTACCGTTAGCATCTGTATAGTTGTAAGTAATGGTATATGAACCTAAAGTAGAAGTATCAACTGTTCCAGTTACAACTGCATCACCAGTACCATCTACATTATCATTAAAGACTGCGCCTAATTCTGAATATGTACCGTTATATTCAACATAAACAGTTGAATCACCATTTAGTGTAAGAGTTGGTTTTGTTTGGTCTTCAACAATCACAGTTCTAGTGATCGTGTCAGCCACGTTTCCATTACTATCAGTGTACGAGTAAGTAATGGTGTAACTTCCAAGTGTAGATGTATCGACTGTACCTGAAACAGTTGCTGTACCACTGCCATCATAGTTATCAGTCCATGATGCACCACTTTCGGTGTAAGTTCCATCTAAAGCCACATAGACTGTAGAATCACCGTTTAAGGCAAGGATAGGTTTTGTAGAATCTTCAACAACTACGGTTCTTGTAATTTCATCAGCTACATTACCATTTGCATCTGTGTAAGTATAAGTAATCGTATATGATCCTAAAATAGAAGTATCAACTGTACCTGAAGCAACTGCATCACCAGTACCATCTACATTGTCATTAAACACTGCGCCAAGTTCTGAATAAGTTCCGTTATATTCAACATAAATAGTTGAATCACCATTTAATGTAAGAGTAGGTTTTGTTTGGTCTTCGACAATGACAGTTCTAGTAATCGATGTTGCTGCATTACCTGAACTATCTGTATAAGAGTAAGTAATCGTATATGAACCTAAAGTAGAAGTATCTACTGTTCCAGATGCGATTGCACTACCTGTTCCATCAACGTTATCTGAGTAAGTTGCGCCTTCTTCAGTGTATGTTCCACCAAGTGCAACATAAACTGTAGAGGATCCATTCAATGATAAGTTAGGAGCTGTCGTATCTTGTACAACAACCGTTCTTGATTTTGTGTAAGCACTGTTTCCTGAACTATCTGTATAGGAGTAAGTAATCGTATATGATCCTAATACAGAAGTGTTGACTGTTCCTGATGAGTTGGCACTTCCTGAACCATCTACTGCATCACTCCAAGTTGCTCCAGCATCATTGTAAGTATCACCATATTCAACATACACAGTACTTGATCCAGTGACATTGATGACTGGTCTTGTGGTATCTCTTACGATGATTGTTCTAGTACGTTGTGTTGCTGTGTTACCAGAACTATCTTCTGCATTGTAATATTTATAATATGTTCCAAGTGAGTTGGTATTGATCGATCCACTAACTGTGACACTGACATTCGTGTCATAGTTATCACTTACGGAATATCCTGGTTCAGAATAACCACCACCATATTCAATATAGACAGTAGAAGAACCGCTCAATGTAATTACTGGATCATCAACATCGACTACCCTAACATATACATATTTATAACCTATGTTTCCAGCAGCATCAGTGACTTTCCATCTTGTAGTATATTCACCTATAGTGTCTTCATTTCCACTGTATCCATCACTATGAATAACAATGCTTGATGTTAAGTTTCCATCAGTTTCATCACTCGCTGTTAACTCTGCTTTAATGTCTGCAAGTGAAGCAGGATCTTCGACATCACTGTAATAATAACTACCACCACTAATGACTGGTGGTGTGTTGTCACCACTCACAACTTCAAAGGTCATACTTTCACTCAAACTTGTCACAGAACGATTTGTACTTTCATACATAGGGAATATTTCTGGATAAGTATATGAATAGTTAAATTTATAACCTCTTACATAAACTGTCTCACTTGAGGTTGGTGTTCCATCTACATCTAAATAGTAAGTTGCTGAATCGCCTGGTTGTAAAGTACCCCCACTATTGAAGGATGATACATTTACCCACTGAGCGACATAAGTCGTTCCAGTCCATCGTTCAATGTAGATTGCTTCAAGATAATTTACATCAGATCCACTTGATAATGATACAGTAACTGGTAAATCAGCATTATCGAATATCTTTGATGGATAAGAAAGGGTAATTGTTCCATCTCCATATGAAGAACCTGTGCTATATGAATTAGTTTTAGTTGTATATCCATCTGGAAATGCTGCATAAGTATCATTAGCTGAAACAGTGATAGTGATTATAAATGCAAGTAGAAGGAGTAACCCTCTTTTGAAATATTTTCGATGTCTCACCAGTTAAACACTTCCTTTGCTTTTTGATATTTGTCAATGATCCAGTCTATTCCTCTAGATCCAAGATTTTCAACTTGACTTAGGTTCACTACTTGGTAATCAATCAATAGATAAATTCCTATTAAAACTACTAAAGCAAAGACAATTCCTTTTAACATAAATTATTCCTTTCTATCGAACTTTTTCCATTCGATCATAAATTGATTTAATAGATGGTGTTTCCATTCTTCACGCTCTGGTTTTTTCATATTTGTGATTTCTTCAATATCATTTACTTTTGGATCAATACCATAGTCAATTGCTAGATTAAGTAAATCTTCTAAAGCCAGTAAATGATAGTTTGGTAATTCTCGATTTGTGCTTAACTGTAAAAATTTCTTTTCTTGTTTCTTTTTTAACTTCTCTTGCTTGGCTATTTCATCAAAAGCTGCTTTTAAAACTTCTAACATACTCTTGTAATTCATGAATGTTGCATCTTCAAGATGAAGTTCAAAACTGTTCCAGTTTGGTAGATCATTGAAATGCACGTTATGTCTTTTGTCTTTTTCTTCACGCATAAAACTCATATAATGTGTATCGAATAGTCCGAAACAATCTTTCACTTTTACAGTTTGTTTGAATCCAAATGCGTTATAAGTTAACTTGTTGGAGTCACTTTCAATGAGGACTCCAAGTCGTGGAAATTTCACTTTCTTAGTCACATCTTTGATGTTGTCATACACGCCAATGTAAAATTCAATGTATCCATTGGCCAACTTCTTAGCTTGGCTTGATCTAAGTTTCGCAATCTTTTTTCGAACTTTATTGATTCGACCATTCGTGAAGATTGCTTTTCCTTTATTGCCAGATGGTTTATCCAACTCTTTTACTTTAAGTGGAGTATAGGTTTTCTTAACCCATCTATAGAAGCGTATTCTAGTTATTTTAAATCGTTTTAATCCGATCAGTATCTCTAAAAAAAATCTTGTAAAATCAGATGTTGCTCGAAACTTAAACTTAAAGACATGTTGGTAACTTGGATAGAGTTCTCTTAATGCTGCGATTGGTCTTAAATGATTTTGCGTAATTCCAGTGATGAATAAATCTTCACCTAACAAATGTCTTTTTGCAGCATATAAGTTGGTTGTACCAGAAGTATCTTTTATTTGATGTTCAAGTTCTTTATCTGCATTGTTGTAAAATTGTTGTGTTTCAGTTTCAATCACATATCCACGTTTTGGAAATGGCATTGGATGATCTTCTTTAATTCTGAAGTGATCATGCGATAGTTTTTTGGAAAACAATTTCTTAATTTGCTTTTTGCTTACGATTTCGGCCACTTCAAGTACTGGTTGATTACTCATGATGAAGTTCGGTATGTAATTGTGATAGATATACAGTTCTACATATTCCTTCAGTAAGTCTAAATAATTCTTACCACCAGGAGTGAGTCCATCCTCAAATGCAATATCAGGAACGGCTATTCCATTTTTCATTTTCCATTGAAAGTAATGCTTTCTAGGATCAATGTGTTTCTTTTTTACCCAGTAATCATGTAAAAAGTAATTATTCTTACGAATCATTTTAGTGTATGCCTTTTTGAATCGCTCTTTTCCAGCTACTAAGAACTCCTGGTAATGTTGATCTAGATATAGATGCAACTTGTTGAAATCATACATATACAGATAGTTCTGCATATCTTTGATTTTCTTGCGTTCCTTTTTCAGGGTTCTTTCTTTTAATATCATGGCTCCTGCGATGGTAGAGGTATCTTTACCAGCGCCAATATGACCACTCTTTTGGTTGACATGGTTGATGTCTTCATCTAATGCTCTAGCACTTTCTCTTCTGTAGAACTTTAGTAATAACCTTTCAAAGAATGATTTGTAGAATACATATGCAGTAAGCAATATGATCAATCCATATTTTATTCGTTCTTTTAGGTATATCTCCAGGAAGGTAATATCCCATCTACCTGAGTAGTACATATAGAAAGCATAAAATAGATAAATAGTTAAGATTGTGAGAATGATATTTAAAATGTATTTTGCAAAGAAGAGGATGATTTTTATCAGTATATTCATTAAGCTATATCCTCAAAGAATACATTCTTTTTAATTCTTTTTTCTCGCTTGTCACGTTTGATTTTCTCTTTTACTCGGTTCATTAAATAGTCAGCGCGACTTGTAAGTGTAATAATATGAAATTGAATATATGCTTTGTCAGGATTGTCATTATTATAGACTGGGCGATCATGTAGTAAGTTCTTTTCTCTGAGTTCTTTAATATATTTTTGAATTGTTCTGACAGTACACATTCTTTGCTCAGCTAACTTTTTTGTGGTTGTTTTGATTTGGTCTGTTGCATCAAAAAACTTCCTTAAATCCACAAAGAAGTCAGTAGCACCTTTAGAAATGCCACCTTCTTTCAATTCTTTCTTCAGATAAAAATCTTCATCAGTTTGGATAAACATGTCACCACCTCTTTTCTGTTCCAGTTTCTGGCAGATGCAACGAACTAGGATAATTCACTGCATCTAGCAAAAAAAGGAGGATTGTTATGGATTTTCAATGTGCTCTTTGATTTCTTCTTTCATCAAACAATACCCATTGTTCCAATATCGTATTATGGTATAATGAAGTAAACACACTTAACATAACCAACACGAAAGGAGGAACATTTTATTAAGAAAAAGGTAATCACTATAGCAAGTTTTTTGATTATTTGCAGTCTAGGTTTCATGGCTTTTTTGAGTAAAACAGTCGATACAACACCACCTGTTATACACGGCAGTTCGTATCTTCTAACCCAAGAAGAAGCCGATAACATGACTCAAGAAGAAATCAAAGAACACATTGATAGTAAAGAATAATTAACATAGATATGAAGATAGAAACTCAATCTTTATATCTTTTTTTTGATATTTCATTTGATTGTTGTTGGAATATATACTTTAAGCCGATAAGTGTATTAGCAAGTACAACGATATAGAGAAACATAAATATATAGAAGTAAATCGCTTTTATTGGATTAGAGGATTGAATAATATTTAGAAATCCTAATATCATTATTGTCCAGGTAAGAATAACCAGGAATAATATAAATAATTTTTTATGCATGTTTATTCTTCCTTTCCTGATATTCACTCATCTCAAATTTTCCATTAAGCCAATCAAGTGCATCTTGCATATTGTCAAATTCTTCAGTCCAGGCATCACCAGTTGAATTATCTACAGCTACAAAACTATTTTCATCTACTGTAAGGAACTTACCAATTATGTCCTTATCTGGTGAAGGTGAGTCAAAGGTTTCAATAATATTTGATATTACTTCTTTAACTACTAATTGAATCATCTTGATCACCATCTTTTATAGATTCAAGTAAGTTGATCGCTTTTTGTTTTGAATTGATTCCTTCAGTTTTAAGAATTTCTAACAGTTGATTTATATCACTAGATTTAAAAGCAAGTTCTGGACCACTACACATACAACATGTATCATGAGGATATCTTTCACATTCTTTTTCAATTTTCTTTGTGAATGGATTGATACAAACAAGTCTAGTATTCATCATTTTCTAACCTCGCTAACATTGTTTGAATCAATAATAATCTTAACTTTTGTATAGTTGTAATATTCTAGATAAAATGGTAGTTTCATGTCATGAAGAATGTCATTGATTCCATTGATTTCATTTCTAATATTTGGTTGTGATCCATTTGCTAATAAAGCAGCTGCTAGATAGTAAACTTCACTTTTATCTTTGTTTACTTTTACTATGTCACACAAATACTTGATTTTATCGAGTCTTAGTTTGCTCATAATTAACCCCTCGTATAATATGTGTATAAGATCGTAATGATTTTATACACTTTTATTTTTTAAA
>ENA-OSAI01000050-OSAI01000050.1-marine-sediment-metagenome-genome-assembly--contig:-NODE-50-length-83212-cov-17.690910_pt1 | contig 83212 bp, 92 predicted proteins | sample MGYA00237871_ERZ529316 | MGnify/ENA primary metagenome ERZ529316 (study PRJEB26369, sample SAMN03142814) | marine sediment metagenome | biome: marine; feature: borehole; material: sediment...
TCCAAAGGCTGTTACACTGCTTGTGAGAGGTGGAACGGAGCACATTGTTGATGAGGTCGAGAGAAGTCTGACAGATTCAATCAAGGTCATAAAGGCTGCACTTGAAAATGGTAAGGTTGTTGCAGGAGGGGGAGCTCCGGAAATCGAGCTGGCATTGAAGCTCAAGGAGTGGGCTCCAAGCCTTGGAGGAAGAGAGCAGCTTGCAGCTGAGGCATTTGCATCAGCCCTTGAAGTTATCCCAAGAGCTCTGGCAGAGAATGCAGGACTTGATCCAATTGACATACTCGTTGAGCTGAGAAAGGCTCATGAGGAGGGCAGAGTTTACACGGGCATCGACGTGTTCTCAGGAAAGGTAATAGACCTCAAGGAAGAGGGGGTTCTTGAGCCACTGAGGGTAAAGAAGCAGGCAATAAGCTCAGCAACAGAAGTGGCGATAATGATACTGAGAATCGACGATGTTATTGCTGCAAAGGGACTGGAGAAGGAGAAGGAGTCAGGCGGAGAGGACTTTGACACAGATTCATCATCAGATGAGGACTGATCCAGTTTAGATTTTTTTCTTTAAATTTTCCAATATTTCCACAAGCCTTTTGTCAAAATTCTCATCCCTGAAAAATGGATCGGAGAGTATGACATGATCGCATTTTTCAAGAAGCTTTGCTACTTTGGCTGATATCTCTTTCACGCTTCCAGCAAGGGAGAAATTTTCCAGAAGGAATTCTTTGTAATTTTCAATATGCCTGTATTCCTTCAAACCTCTCAAATCCATTCCCTTCTGTCTTTTAGTTATCAGATCGATCACGTCTATTCTGTTTATTTCCCCGTATATTTCCGAGTAGCCCATGTCCTCTATAAAGCTTCTGCTGCTACCCATTATCATCGCAGTTGCCAAAAGAAGATCCTGTTCAAGAGGAGATGGGAGAACGAGACACGGCCCGTAAGCAGCGACAAAATCTGATCTGACGTATTTCAGGGCATATTCTACATGATGAAGTGAGATGTGATTTAAGAGAATTCCATCAGCCATTCCGGAAAGCAGAGATATTGATTTCTTTCCGGTTCCGCCTGCCACAACAGGAAAAGTAAAGGATTCCTTAAGGATCTCAATGCATCCTGCAGCATCTCTCAGCCTTCCTCCATCTCCTGCTGAAATACCCACTATTATCCGACCCTCATAATCAGAAAGTTCTTGAAGCTTTTTTATGGATTTAAGGCAGTTTTTTGCCCTGAGAATTCCGAACCCAACAGTCAGGCTGGTGTTTTCAAGAATGAGTCTGGCAACATGAAACGAGTCCTTAAAAAAATCTGAGTCCCCTATCCACACAGTTTTGACATGTTTTTCTGCCCTGAGTGCCTTCTCAACCAGAATTTCATCCTCAAAGTCTCCGTTTATGTTTATTCCGAGACTACCAGTCCTCAACAAGCTTTCGTATGTCATCCCTCTTTATCTCTTTCTCCTCTCGTTCAATTTTCATTTTTGGCCTGTATCCAAGCTGATCACCCAGCTCTTTTACGAGAATTTTTGCAGAGAGCTTTGCAAGCATGTATGCCTTCTCAGCATCCTTCATGTCCGGCTTTTGCCTTTTCTCCTCAACACTCCTGTCTGAGTAATACACACAGAAAAGACACTCGTACGGGTGTACTGGCTGTGGTTCAGAATCGATGTCAAGTCTTGTGTAGGTTTCAAGGGCACAGTACCTTCCATCACTATACCTGCATTTTCTGGCTTTCTCAGCACCCTTCTTTCTTGCGAAGTTCACAAATTCAACAATCTCCCTTGGAATGTCCCTCCTTCTTTTGAAGAAATACCACTCGAGAAGCTGAGTTATGAACTCTGACGGGGATACGCCAAGCTCCTCACACTTCCTCATCAGTGCCCTTTCAACATCAGGTGGTATGTCAACGCCAATCCTCATTTCTTCTTTCTTCCCTTCTTCTTGCCCTCATTTTCCTGTTTCTGCTCCTGTTCTGATGTGCTCTCCTCACCTGCATACAGCTTTGCGAGTTTGTAAAATCCCCTTGCATTTGCAGTAACCGGATCATCCGGGACTGATATATCCCCTATATCCCTGAAGTGATCCCTGAATTCCTCCTCAACCCCCGGAAGCCTTGCACCTCCACCCGTCAGAATTATGTTCTCAACTAAGGAGATTGAAAGTCCCTCAAGCAGCATGTTCACCCTGTTAACAATTCTCTCAACCCACGATTTCATGAACTGACTGTATTCTTCAATAACATCTTCCTTTGATACAGCTATCTTCTTTCCTCCCCTTACCTTACCGACCCTGAAGTCTTCCTGGGAGAGGAGTTTTGTCATCTCTTCTGGAGTTATGGTTATGCCAAATCTGTTCCTTACTGTCATCTCCATGTTCTCGTATATCTTGTCAACACCGACAAGCAGCGTATCACCCTTGAGATACTCCATGTCAGCCAGAACGATAACATCGGTTGTTCCAAAACCTATGTCAATGCACACACCTGTACTCACATCCATGTATGCCATCGAACCTACAGGCTGGGGGAGGAGAAGGATGTCACATCCAAGAGCGTTTTTGAGCTCCTCAACAAGCTCCGCCCTTTCCTTTTTTGAGCTTTTAACCGGAAGGCCTGTAGCAACAAACTTCCTGTCATTTACGCTGAGAAGGTGAAATGCATGTTTTGCGAGCTCTATGTACGAGCTGTGCATCAGTCTTCCCTCATGCAGCGGTCTCAGCACCTCAACATTCTCCATGCTCTGAGCCATGTGAGACGCTTCCTCACCAACGTAAACCTCTCTCTCAGCCTCCCCCTTCAGACTCCACTCCTTTTCCTCTCCGTAGACGACAAGGCTCGGAAATGTTATGACAGTGTTCCCATCTGAAGTTGCCTTCGTGTAATTTGTACCTATGTCAAGGCCGATGTGCTTCATACCACCAAGAGATGTGCAAACAATTAAAAATGTTTGCATTCAGTTAACAAACTCCGTTACGCTTAAATTGCATCGACATCAACTGGATGCATGTTTGACAGAAAAACCAGAATGATGCTCCTGCTGGGGGTTCTGAATGACTGTTTTGGGGATGTGAGATCAACAATAGCAAACATCTCGGACTTCATGGCATCCCACAGCTTTGAGGAGATGGAGGAACTGGAGCTGAGAGAAATACTTCAAAAAGCACAGGAACTTGAAAAAAAGATACTCGAGGCAATGGACAAGGCCAAAAAAGAGATTTACGGCTGAATATACGATAGAATTGTCTGAGCCATCTCCATTGTTTTCAGATTGCCTCCAAGATCGGGGGTTGTTTTTCCATTTTCAATTGCCATCTCCACGGCTTTCTCAATGTCATCTGCAAGCTCAACATAACCAAAGTGCCTGAGCATCATGCATGCGGTCAGGATCATTGCAGAAGGGTTTGCTATTCCCATTCCCGCTATATCGAAGGCTGCACCATGAACCGGCTCGAACAGTGCATACCTCTCACCTACGTTGGCTGAAGGTGCAAGTCCCAGCCCACCAACAACACCCGCTGCAAGATCAGAAATTATGTCCCCGAACATGTTGGTTGTCACAATGACATCAAACATCCGGGGTTTCATTGCCATGTACATGCATGCTGCATCTATGTAGTAGTCATCTGCCTGAATATCGTCGAAATCTCTGGCAACCTCATAGAAAACTCTTTTGAAAAGTCCGCAGGTTTTCCTCATCACATTTGCCTTGTGGAGTGCTGTAACCTTTTTCCTTCCCTCATTTTCTGCAAGCTCAAAGGCATACCTGACTATTCTCTCGCTTGCCTTCTCCGTTATAATCCTCACTGCCTCCGCAACACCGTCAATCTCGAACTCTATTCCCCTGTAAAGACATTCTGTGTTCTCTCTCACTATAACCATGTTAACATCACTGTGAATCGATGGGACACCCCTGAAGGCTCTTGCCGGCCTGATATTTGCGAATGTGTTGAGCTCTTGCCTCAGCCTTACAATAACATCTGCTGCACTTTCCCCTGCGGCTCCAAAAAGCACAGCATCACATTCCTTGACCTCCTCAAGTGTCTCATCGGGAAGGGGTTTTCCGTGCTTTTTCTGAGCTTCATCCCCAGCCTCAAGCCAGATGTAATGAAAGGGGAGGTCAAGGTTTTCAAGAATTAGCATTGCAGCATCCATGACTTCCTTTCCTATCCCATCCCCCGGGATGACTGCTATCTTCTTCATCCCCTCTCACCGTACATCGACCTTGCAAAGTTGACAAGCCCACCACTCTCGAGAATCCTCTTCAGAAAATCCGGGAGAGGTGTAAAAGAGTACTCCTCATTCTTCGTTCTGTTTAATATTCTGTTTCTGCTGTAATCTATCTCAAGTTCATCACCATCATCTATTCTGTCAGTTTCCCTGCATTCAATCGCCTTCAGGCCTATGTTCACAGCATTTCTGAAGAAAATTCTCGCATAGCTCTTGGCTATGACAGCTTCAATTCCGGTTGCCTTCAGGGCAATTGGGGCATGTTCTCTGCTCGATCCACATCCGAAATTCTCTCCGGCAACAACAAAATCCCCTTTCTTCACATTTTTTGGAAATTCCGGTCTTATATTCTCAAAAACATGCCTTGCAAGCTCTTCAGGATCATTTATAACCAGGTACTTTCCCTGGATTATGACATCTGTGTCAATGTCATCTCCAAACTTCCAAGCTCTTCCCATGGGCCTGATTAATGGCAGGAGGGTTAAAAACTTTCCGGAAGTTATAAATCTCCAGAGAAGGCACAACAGGCCATGAAGCTCAAGGAGATTGGAGATGGAATTTACATGGTCGATGTCGTTCCACTGGGGTATGAGAATCTGATTTCATGCTACATCCTTGATTTTGAGAAAAAGGCTGTCGTTGAGACTGGTCCGAAAAGTTCCATTCAGTCAGTCTTCAGTGCACTCAGAGAAATCGGGATAAAAAGCCTGGACTACATCTTTGTATCCCACATCCACCTTGATCACGCTGGTGGAGCTGGCACCTTGGCAAAGGAGTTTGGTGGTAAGATAGTTGCACACAGGAAAGGAGCAAAGCACATCATAAACCCCAAAAGGCTCTGGAAGGCTTCTGTTGAATTCAGCAGAATTAACGAACTCTACGGAAAGCCGGATTCTGTTGGTGACAGGCATGTCGTGATGGTTGATGAAGATGTAACTTTTAATCTTGGAGAGGTCGAGCTTAAAGCCTTCAAAACTGAAGGACATGCTCCACATCACCTCAGCTTCTTTCTTGAGAATGAAAGAATCCTCTTTTCAGGTGACTCTGCCGGAATGTGCATTGACGGCAGTGTGATACCCACCACTCCAAGCCCATTCAATTTAGATGAGTGGGCTGAATCGGTTGAAAGGATGATCGGTCTTGAGGCCGAGCTGATAGCATACACCCATTTCGGAATTTACGGTGCGGGTGATCTCCTTGAAAGGGTGTTGAACATGGCAAAAAGATGGGCAGAAATTGCCTCAGAGTCAAGAACAGTTGAGGAGTTCTCCGAAAGGGTTAAAAGAGAGGATCAGGAACTCAGAAGGTTTGCAGATTACTATTCCCACTGCGATGTGATGGTGAAATGGATTGATTACGGATTTGAGGGGATGTTTGAGTTTCTTGCCAGGAGAGGGATGAGATGAGGATCAGATTTGTGACATCAAACAGGAACAAGTTTCAGGAGGCTGAGAAGATAGGAGGGGCTTACGGAATTGAGCTTGAGTGGATCGAAAGAGAGTACCTCGAACCCCAGGGAAGTGATCTTGAGAAGGTGGCCAGAATGAGTGCAGAAATGCTTGCAGAGAAAATCAATCCTCCTTTTTTTATTGAAGATAGCGGTCTGTTCATCGACGCTCTCAATGGATTTCCAGGAGTTTATTCATCCTATGTGTTCAAAACCATAGGAAACATGGGGATACTTAAGCTGATGGAAGGTGTTGAGAGAAGGGAGGCTTCCTTTGTCTGTGTGGTGGCATACCATGATGGTGAGCAAGTGAAAACATTCAGGGGAGTGGTTAAAGGATCGATATCCTCAGAAATCCGTGGAGATTACGGATTTGGATACGATCCGATTTTTGAGGTGAATGGCAGAACATTTGCAGAGATGGGAGAGGAGAAAAACATGCACAGTCACAGAAGGATTGCTCTGGAAAGGTTTTTCAGCTGGCTGGCAAAAAGTTTTTAATCGAATGGTACTGCTTGCAAGAAGGGGTTGATAAGGATGGCAAGGATGCATGCAAGAAGAAGAGGTAAATCTGGTTCAAAAAGAGTTTACAGGGACTCTGCTCCAGACTGGGTAGATCTGACTGCAGAGGAGGTTGAGAAACTCGTCATAAAGCTTTACAACGATGGATACGAGCCAAGCATGATTGGAACAATACTCAGAGATGTTTACGGGGTTCCATCTGTAAAGCAGGTAACAGGAAAGAAGATCGTCAGAATACTGAAAGAGCATGGAGCCGAGATAAAGCTTCCTGAAGACATAAAATCACTTATCAGGAAAGCCATAAACCTGAGAAAGCACTTAGAGGCCCACAGAAAGGATCTCCATAACAAGAGAGGTTTGCAGCTTATAGAGGCAAAGATTCACAGACTCGCGAGCTACTACAAAGAAGAGGGAGTCCTTCCTGAGGACTGGAAGTACGATCCCGTTAAGCTTGAAATCGAGCTGTTCAGGTAATGTCAAGGCTGAGAGGTCACCACCTGATCTGTCTAAATTTTTTCAGAGGAGAGGGTTACAGTCAGGAATTTGCTGAGAACATCAGGGAAATTATTGAAAGCAGCTCACTTCAGGTTGTTTTTGGCCCAGATGATGTCTGTCTGAAATGCCCCCATCTTGAAAACAAGACCTGCATGTACTCTGAAAATTCTGAAGAGCACGTCACTGAGCTTGACCAGAGGGCCTACAGACTTCTCGATGTTTATCCGGGAGATCAGATAACCTGGGAGTCTATAAAGGAGAGAATTCCAGAGATCATGAAATCCTGGAGGGATTTTGCATGCTCAGACTGTGACTGGAGAGCTGTTTGCGAGGAAAATGAGGAGTGGAAAAGTCTTTGAGGAGATAGTTGCCAGAGGGCATGAAAACATATCTGCACTTCACAGAACAACACTTGAGATAACAAAGGAAAAGGAGATGACTCCAAGGGGAGACTGCATAATAGGAGTTGATGCAGAAAGGTCTGTGAGAGATCTGAATCAAGAAATAAAGGAAAGGATATGGAGCGAAGCAAAATTGGAGATGGATCTTGTCCTCCCAGACTACAACATGAGGATCAGCTTTTCAGCAAGAGGCAGCAGAATGCTTCCTTTAACCCACGAAACAGATGTTGTGGTGAGGAAGAGCAGATTTACATGTTCGAGAACCCTGTGCATAGAGTCGGACATATCAGCAGGAGATTTGGACAGGGAGTTCGTTGAGCTGCTGAGAGACAGAAGAACGGAGATCATCATGAGAATATATGCCTGAAAAAATTTATATTTTTGAGAGGTAAAAAATAAGCGATGGAACCGAGAAGTGAAATTCTGCGAAAGGTATACATTCATCTTGCAGTTGCTTTCATCTCCGGAGTACTGCTCTACTTCATGCTTCTCGGGATGTTTGAGATGGTTCTCAACTTCAGACTCTACATACCAAGCTCCTACACCTTTCTGGTGTTTGCTATTGCATTTGTTATCTCAACGGTTTTTATCGAGCACAGAAGTCAGAATCCTGCCCAGCCCTACTATCTGATTGGGGGGTTCATAATTGCCGTTCTTGTTACATGCATATTCGTCAGCACGGCAAACGGAATTATGATTACAATGGAGAACGGTCTTCCATCTGAAGAGGAGCTTGTGATGCAGATCTCGGTTCTGACAGCGATAGCATTCGCAGTTATAAAGCTTGTTGAGAACAGAATGAGGGGTTACTAAAAAATTAAATCAGTCCTGCTCTCTGCAAAAGCAGAATATCCTCAGTTTCGAGCTTTTCGCCCTTCTTGAACATCTCATATATCTCCCTTGCCCTCTTCATGAGCTCTTCCTTCTCTTTCTGCTCCTTGCTCTTACTCTGTTTCAGCTTCAGTGCCTTTATAACCTTCTCAAGATCTTTTATGTCCTTTCTCGTTTTTATGATCTCTGCATGATACCTGTCTGCCTCCTTCCTTGAGTTGAGAAACTTTTCGTGCATTTCATCAGCCTGCTTCCTGGTCTCATCCACTTCTCTGAGAATTTCAACGATTTCAGCATGAACCCTGTCTGCAGACTCCTGGTATTTCTTGAGTTCCTCTGTAAGTGCCCTTACCTCATCCTTGAGCTTCTTTATCTCTGATATAAGCCTCCTGAATTCCTCATGCTTCTCAAGCTGCTCTTTTCTCTCTTCAAGCTCCCTTTTAAGCTTTGCAATTCTCTCAACAAGAGCTCTCTCTTTTTCTATTGTGAGAACTGCGGTCTGCTGCCTGAACTCAAGCTTTCTTATTTCCTTTTCAATCTCACCGAGAGGTCTCCCTCCCTTGTCGATGTTCCTTCTGAGTCTGTCAAGCTCCTTGTAGAGCCCATCAACCTTCTTGTGAAGTTCCTTTCTCTGACCTCTAAGCTCCCTTGCCTTGGCGTTGAGCTCATCTCTTTCCTTCTTAAGCTCCCTGACCTTTTCAAGAAGCTCCTTTGTCTTTTTATTCAGCTCATTTCTCTTTTCAGCATACTTTCTGGATTCCTCATTCAGCTCATCCCTTTTTCTGATAAAATCTTTGAGATCTCTTTCGAGCTGCTCCTTCCTCTCCACCAACTTTTCGAGCATCATGGTCTCACAACAGAGGTCTTTGTAACTGCTAAAGGCAGAAATATGAGGGGAATTTAAACTTTATGCTGTTTGTTCAGACCAGAGAATATAAAAGTTTTGGGATATTGCCCCTTCAGACAATCCAAATAAGCAGATTTTGAATTTGAAAAATAATGACCTTTTGCTGATTCATTTCACTGAAATGCTTCCTGCAAACTCTTCTGTTAGGGTTTAATTCAGATCAGCACATTTCCGGAAAATCATAGGCTGGATGTTCCTCAAATGTGTATTTCAGTGTGTTAAACTCTCTTCTAAGCTCAGCAACCTTATCCCTTGCCCTCCAATCAGAGATTTTCCCATCAAGAATTCCAGAGATCAGCTCTGCAATTTCCTCCATCTCTCCCTCATTCATTCCGAGCCTCGTCAGCTCCTGAACGCCAAGTCTGATGCCAGATGGGTTTTCGGTGTCCTTGAGGGTGTCCCAGGGCATCAGATTCTTGTTGATTATTATGCCTGCCCTTTCAAGCTTCTCTGCCGCCTCTGCTCCACCACCGTGGTTTCTGACATCAACCACAACCTGATGGGATTCCGTAAATCCTCTGCCTTCACCAATAACCTTCATTCCAAGATCGTGCATCCTTTCAGCAAGCTTTTTTGCATTCTTAATCACCTGGCTGGCATAATCTCTCCCAAAGAGCTTCATCTCCATTGCAGCAACAGCATACCCGGCGAGTGTGTTCAGGTGGTGATTGCTTATTATCCCCGGAAAGACTGCCCGATCAATAATATCGGCGATCTCTTTTTTGCATACAATTATCGCTCTCTGAGGGCCGAAAAACGTTTTGTGAGTGGAGCCGGTCATTACATCCGCCCCCTCGTTCATCGGATCCTGAAATCTCCTGCCCGCTATCAGACCGAGAACATGGCTTGCATCGTACATCACCCTCGCATCAATCTCATCAGCTATCTCTCTGATCTCCTTCACAGGCTGAGGAAACAGAATAAGGCTTGAACCGAGAATGAAAAGTCTTGGTCTTTCCTTAAGGGCAATTTTTCTGGTTTCATCAATGTCAATGTCAAACTCCCGGCTGTCAAAGGGATAGTAAAGGACATCAAGCCCCCTGAGACCTGCTGAAGATACTCTGTCATGACTTATGTGCCCGCCACACGGGACGGAAAGAGAGACAATTTTATCTCCGGGCTCTGTCAGAGCGAAAAAAGCTGCAGTGTTGGCAACAACACCGCTTATTGGCTGGACGTTGGCATGTTCAGCATTGAACAGCTCCTTTGTCAAATTCAAAGCGATTTCCTCGATTTCATCTATGAAAGCACATCCCTGATAGTATCTCTCTCCAACCTTTCCCTCAGCATATCTGTGACCCAGATCAGAAACATAACACCTCCTGACAAACCTGCTTGTCAGGTTTTCACTTGCTATCATTGGAAGCGAGTCAGCATAAAACCTGTGATGCCTTTCAATGATTCCGTAAATCTTCCTGTAATCCATGGGTCCAGGTAACCACATATACTTTTTAATATTTGTGCATTCTTCTCAAACCAGCCTGGGATGGTGGAGTGTGACGAGAAAAATGGAAACATTTTAAACCCACCCCAGAAAAGTTCAGCATGAGATCCGGAGCTGTACTTCTGCTCTTCCTTGCATCCCTGATCCTCATTTTCCTCATGCCTTCCGAAAGCAGTCTCGGAGAGAGCTACAAGCTTGTTTATTTCCATGTACCGATAACAGTCATAACCATAGGCTCCCTGCTGGTGTTCCCCCTCCTTCATTTCAGAATTGATATTCTGGAGATGAGAGCACTTTCCGTTTCAACAGCAGTATATTCAGCTGTTCACATAGCAATATCCTCCATATTCATGTTAATGGCGTGGGGCGGTCTGATTTTTTCAGAGATAAGATTCGTTTTCAGCGTAACCCTCTTCCTGTTTGCAGTAACCCACTCTCTCCTGTGCTTCATTGACGTCAGGCTTGCAAGATTTTACTCATTTCTGATATATCTCATGGTTCCCTATTTCTACTTCCAGCTAACAAGAGCTGAGTTTCAGCTCCATCCCACCATTGTTCAGATGCCCGCTATGCTTTACATTCCCTACACCCTCTCATTCCCTTCTGTTTTTATTTTTTATTTGATGATGGCTAAAGAAATAATAAGAACCTTAATTCCACCATCTTGATCTATTTTTTAGATTTCTTTAAAGCTACAGCAATAATAAAAACTCCCGATATTGCAATAAGCATTTCATAGGCTGGAAGGGTGAAGTATAATTTCACAAGACCCATTACATCATTCAGTATTTCCTGCCTCTCTGTGACATCTGACGTAGAAAAGTAAGCAATCACAGCATTTATAACAGCCTGAAGAATGTCTTGTCTGGATGGGGTTTGTGTTTTCCAGTCAAAAGAGGGGTTGTACCTGCTGACGATCTGCTCCAAACTATCATTGATATCATCTGGAATCAACTCATTTGTCATCATTTCCATTATAGAGAAATTCCAGATTTGACTCTCTGACTCACCGCCTTTTCCGTCCTTCACCACAACCTTCCAGTAGTAGGTGTTCCCCTCAGAAACCTGAACGGTGTAGGATGTGGATGTTATTCCGGAGACATGAAGTGGAGGATTCGTGTCAGTTCCAAAGTAAAGGTCAAAGGTCAGGGAATCTCCATCAGGATCGCTTGCTGTCCACTGGAGGGTTACCTGGGTTGTTGACGGAGCAAAGTTCTGGAAGCTTGACGGAGACAGGAGTGTGATGGATGGTGGGGAGTTCGTCTGAGTCTCGGGAGAGAGTTTTATCAGCCAGAAATCAGCTCCTCCTGCTCCGAATGATTCTGTCCATCCGGCAATGATATATCCTCCATCACTCGTTTGCTGGACTGAATATGCTAACTCACTTCCATTCCCACCAAATGTTCTGTTCCAGATTTCATTTCCATCTGCATCTGTTTTTATTAACCAGAAATCATATCCTCCTGCTCCTAATGGATTTGTCTCTCCGGCAATGATGTATCCTCCATCACTCGTTTCTTGGACTGAATATGCTCTACCTGTGTACATCCCTCCACCAAATGTTTTGTTCCACTCCTCCACCGGCTGTGCACCCGCTGCAGATATTGCTGCAAAAAGAATCAAGAGGGTTAAGACGGTTCTGAGCATTTTTCTTACCCCCCAGTACCCTGCAAAAGGACCATTCAGACTTTTTCGGGTCTGAATGAACCGATCTGCAGGGATTATGTATCTTACTTTAAAGATATCAACCATATAAATATTTTTTGTTTTGTGGAAGTCATCTTTCCAGAAATTAGCTCTCCAATTCAGAGGACTCTAAAGTTTGAGATTTTGTGTAGAATAACAAATAGGAGATTCGTGTTGGACGAAATCAATAATGGTTGGTGAGATATTAATTCTACGCATCTGCAAGAGATGATAAAAGACAGAGACATAACACACTTTAAAAATGAATGGAAAGACTGAGAGATTTTTATGATACCATAAAGGGCAGACTTTGTACATTTTTAGGATTTTGGGCGAGTTTGTTGGGTGTTACATATCACAGCAGAATGACTTACAGGAGTCTCAGCCTAAATTAATCGAAGAGCTTTTGCTGATCGATCTATGTGAAAATCATACTAAAACCCAAGCACATACATTTATTAACGACCATCATACCAGAACTAATGACCTCAAAGATTGGTCTGAAATGTTATGGCATCAAAAAGGGCAGGACAGGAGTTGGAATTGCCCTGATGGAGGGGCAAGTATTTGCCGTTTACACACGGAACAGGATAAAAGCCGCACCCATCCTATTCAACATGAGAAATCTCGGAGAGAGAGTAAGAGGGATAATCGTAAACTCCGGAAACGCCAATGCATTTACCGGAGAGGAAGGGATAAGAAACGCAGAAAGAATGGCCAGATTCCTGGCTGAAAAGCTGAATTGCAGCATCAGTGAGATAGCTGTGGCTTCAACAGGAATAATTGGCAGACAGCTTGACATTCAGGAAATAGAAAGAATTGCTGAGGATGTTTTTGAAAATCTTGGAAAGGACCAGAAATGCATAGATGCATTCGCAAGGGCAGTGATGACAACAGACAGGTTTCCAAAAATTGCAAGACGGGAGTTTGATGGCGCTGAAATTCTCGGGATTGCAAAGGGGGCCGGAATGATCTCTCCAGACATGGCAACAATGCTTGCATTCATATTCACAAATGCAGGTGTTGAGAATATGGAGGAGGTCTTCAGGGAGGCTGTAGACATGTCGTTCAACAGATTGATCGTTGACGGGGACACATCAACAAATGACACCGTGTTCATGATAGCATCCGGGGATGTTGAAGTGGACAGGGAAAAATTCAGAAAAGAGCTCACATCACTCATGGTAGAGCTTGCAGAGATGATTGCCGGTGATGGAGAGGGTTCAACAAAGGTTTTCAGGGTTTATGTTTCTGGTGCAAAAAATGACAGAGATGCTGAGCTCATTGCAAGGGCTGTTGCCAGATCCAGCCTTGTGAAAACTGCAATCTATGGAGAGGATCCTAATTTTGGCAGAATTGTGTGTGCAGCAGGATACTCTGGGGCTGATGTTGATGAGATGATCACAATTGAAATAAAAAGCAGAAAGGGTGAAGTGAAAATTATAGATAGGGGCAGGGTTCTTGAACACGCCATGGAAACCGGGAAGGATGTGATGTCCGAAAAATTTATCGAAATCCATATCCGGCTTGAGAAGGGTAATGGAAGATATTATGTCATAGGCTGCGATCTGACCCATGATTATGTGGAGCTGAACTCAAGGTACACCACGTGAAACCATGAACATAATTGTCGGTGGAGGGAGAGTTGGCAGAAGAATTGCCGAAATGCTTGAAGACTGCATCATAGTTGAGAGAGATGAGAGAGTATGCAGGGAGCTTAGAGATGAGGGTTTCAATGTCATTCATGGAGATGCAACCGAAAAAAGTCTGTGGGAGAGGATTCCGGTAAAGGACTCTGTGATAATCCTTGCAACAAATGATGACATTACAAATCTGGAAATAGCAAGAGCTGTCAGAGACTTAGAGCCAAGGGAGATTGTGGCCAGGATAGAATCCGAGAAATACCAGCATGAGTACCACAGAATGGGAATAAGAGGTGTTACCTGCGGGAAATCTATAGCATCAGACCTTATCCATGAACTCATAGAGTCAAGAAGGAGGTACTTTGAAATTGCTGTCACAGAAAAGAACTTTGCCGGCGTGAGACTTTCAGATCTGAATGTCGGAGATGATTGCACAATAATCCTGATATACAGAGAAGGAAAAATATTCCGCCCCCATCCAGACTTCATTCTTGAAAAGGGAGATGTAATTGGTATAATATGTGGAAGAGAGATCAAGAAGACCAAGAACCCCTTTGATGAAATTCTCCTGATTGTCAGGCACCCTGAAAATTATCAGACCGTTTTCAGGGAAGCAAATGCGGTCTCACGAATAGTGGATGCCGATCTGCTCATACTCCACAAGCATGATGGAAAAATTCTCTGCTCTTTTCATGCCGACAGGATTGAGGAAATGGAGCTGGATGAGGCCATAGACATACTGAATGCACTGGAGGATAAGGTTGATCTGGTTATGACCGACCCACCTATGGCAAAGGTTGAGTTTGATCCGAAAATTTTCAGGAGATTTCCAATTCTCTTTGCAAGAGGAAAGACATACTACGGCGAGATCCTTGCCATTGTCAACACCTCAAACCCGGAAGTGGTTCTGAACTATGCAACATCCTTTGCCAACTACTTCGGAAGGTGCAGGATAATGTTCTTAGACAGTAATCAGCTCAAAACCTCCTCATCTATCGTTGAGTCTCCCACAGTCGAGATATCCGTAACAAGATTCAATCCCCTGGTTGAGGTGGTCAGAGAGGTGAAAAAGGGATACGACCTCATAATCTTTTCAATCTCAAATGATGTCGGGAACATAGATCAGGAATTTCTGTGGAAGTTCATACTCGAAACAGAATCCTCAGTTCTGGTGGTGAAATGAGCGAGCTAATTGAGATATCAATGATCGTCCTGATCGCATTTGCATCACCCATTGTTTCCCAGAAGGTAAAGGTCCCTGCAGTTATCATAGAGATAATGGCCGGCTTTCTTCTGGCAATGGCCACCGGATTTTTCATAGAATCGGAGTGGTTCAACTTCTTCTCCACAATAGGTCTGATTTTTCTGATGTTTCTGTCTGGCTTAGAAATAGACTTCTCCCTGATTCTGAGAAAATTCAGAAACTACTGGAATGTTCCTGTTTATGTCACGGTATCTCTCCTCCTGTCCCTTCTGATTTCCCGCTACTTGGGCCTGAACATAATTTACGGTGTGTTTCTCGCAAATGTTTCCCTTGGGATTGTCATGCCTGTCATGAAGGAGGCAGGAATCACGGATACAGAGTTCGGTCAGAAAACCCTGCTTGCAACATTTTTGACAGATCTGATAACAATATCTCTTCTCTCCGGTATAGCAGTTAGCTTCAAGCCAACAAGCTCTCCTCTCGAGCTCATACTTCCCGTGATGATAGTTCCAGCCTTCGTTTTTGCATACTACCTGGGAAGGTACCTGATATGGCACTTTCCAGACTTTATGGCACGATTCTTTGATGATCCGATGGAGCTTGGGGTCAGGGGGAGTTTTGCGATAATGATCATTTTTTCAGGACTCGCATACATCCTCGGAAGTGAGACAATACTGGGAGCATTTCTGGCAGGTGCTCTCGTGTCAATGATATTCAGAGGTGCAGGAAAGCTTGAAGAAAGTCTCATGGGAGTCGGATACGGAATATTCATACCTTTCTTCTTCATAAAGACAGGGGTTGACATCTTCTACAGGATTTCAGAGATTACACTCTACCTTCCACTTGTTCTTCTGATTTCCGGTTTTGCTGTGAAGATCATTCCTTCACTGATATTTGCAAAGGAGTTCAGGCCAGCTCACCTTTTTGGATTTGGGATCCTTCAGAGCTCTAAGCTCGGACTGACGCTTGCTGGCGCTGAAATTGCAAAAAACATCGGAATCATTACGGCAGGAGAGGCCGTGGGAATTGCAATATGGACTGTTATATCAGCCCTTCTCTTCCCAACACTTTTCAGACTTGTGGTGAGAGCATGAGGATCGCTGTGATAGGAGCGGGACTTGCAGGACTGAATGCTGCAAGAATCCTTTCAGAATACTGCGATGTAGATGTCTACGAGAGCAAAACAGTTGGAGGCCTTGCAGGTTCGGTGTGCTCTGGCAGATACTGCATAGAGGTATTCTACCATCACTTTTTCAGAAATGATCTGTATCTGATCGGTCTGCTGAAAGATCTGAATCTGAGGAACAGAGTTGTATGGAGGGTTGTGAAGGTTGGTCAGGAGTACAGAGGAAAAATCTATTCCTTAAGCACGCCATCAGAGATTCTCTTCTATCCCGGAATGGGCTTTACAGACAAGCTGAGGCTTGCACTCTTCACCCTGAATGCCAAGAAGATGAATTACAGGGAATTCGATGAAATCAGTGTAATCGATGGACTGAAAAAAGACGTTGGGGAGAATGTTCTCAATCGATTTTTCATGCCCCTTCTAAGATCAAAGTTTGGAGAGAATTACAGAGACGTGAGCTATGCCTGGCTTCTCGCAAGAGTCAGTCTGAGGGGAAACAGAAAGCTAAGAGGGGAGGAGCTTGGCTACCTCAGGGGCGGATTCCAGCAGCTTGTTGACGCACTCTCTGAAGATCTTACCATAATAAATGAAGGTGCAAGAATCACAAGATCTGGAGGCTGGGAGGTAAATGGTCGGAGATACGATGTTGTCGTTTACACAGCTCCAATTCCAGAGCTTGGGGATCTTGCAGCGGGTCTTGGTATCAAACCTGTGAAGTTTCAGAGCAGCATTTGCCTTTTGATGGGAATGAAAGAAGAATTTCACAGCTCTCTTTACTGGATAAACTACGAAAGTGAGCCATTTGGTGCAACAATAGAGCACACGAACTTTATGAACCCAGACGACTACGGAGAACATCTGATGTATGTTGCATCCTACACAACTCCTGACAGGGTTTTTGAGAAAGGGGATGAGGATATATTCAGGAGATGGACAGGCATACTTTCAAGGTACGGTATGAACAGGGAAAAAATAAAATGGTGGAGGGTTTTCAGAGCAAAGTACAGCGGACCAGTTTATGAAAAAGGCTACATGAAAAAAATAACCCCGTACAGGGTTCGAAATGATTTTTACATTGCAGGAATGACTTCCATGACAAACTATCCGGAGAGAAGCATGAACGGAAGTTTGCTTGCAGGAAAGGAGGTTGCAGAAACTCTCATAGAAGACCATCTCTCTTAGCAAGCTCAATCTCAAGATCGAGTTCGGTTCTTATGCCGCACCTGTTCAGAATTTCACTTGCTTCATAAACGCTTTCAGTACTTCCCAGCATTTTCGCAATTCTGCTTCTTTCATAAACATCTCTGAGCATTAAGTAAAAAATCAGGGAGTTGAGAATAGAGATCTCCATGTCCTTCTCTCCCCAGAAACTGTATTTTCCGAAATATCCATTCCTTGCTATTGCCGGTATCTTTGATGCTTCACTCTCCACAGAATTCAGAAATTCTGCCAGCCTGTCATCAGTATCAACAATGCTGACACCGAAAACTGAGGAATGAAGTTCTGAAAGATACTTCTCAAGAGTTTTTCTGTCAAGCTCACCATCACTTCCAAATCCAACAACAGCCAGAATGCTGTTGAACTGGGAGAGAGCAGAGAGCATCATAGAGTCTGCAAGCGGACTTACAAGCTCCCTTTCATGTCCCATAGCAAGCGAATCCCCACCTGCATCAACACCAACAACCAGATCAATGTCATTTTCCGATATAAATTCTCTGAGATCTTTTGCAAGGGTCCTTACACCCTCAGCTATGCTCACAGCGAGTACCTTTTCAGAGAGGAACTCCGCAACCTGTGATACGATCGGTCTCACATCTCCGATTCTCTCATTTCCGGAAACGTATCCAAGAGTCTTAGATACTCTTTCCACACCATCAATTTCATCAATTGCCCTTGGACCGGGCTTTCTGTCTCTTCTGTATCTCTCCCATACAACGCCCCCGCAAATACACCTCACACCAAATTTCTCCAGAAAACCCCTGATGTAAATCGTGCTCACAACATCTCCTCCCCCACCTATACCAATAAGAAGGGCAGATTCTGTATGTGATGCAACCTCAACGATTTTCACAAGGATAGAGAAATGCTCGAGGTAAAAACCCTTTCGAAAGTTTAATCAATTTTGTAAAGGAAATCTGAATTGATGAAAATCGGAAAAAGAGTTTTTATTGCCAGCACAGCAACTATTGCAGGAGATGTGGAGATAGGAGATGACTCAAGTGTGTGGTTCAATGCCGTTATAAGGGCGGATCTAAACAGAGTGATTATTGGGGAGAGAACGAACATTCAGGATAACTGTGTTGTCCATGTTGACGAAGATCATTCATGCATCATCGGAGACATGGTCACCGTTGGTCATTCCGCCGTTGTTCATGGAGCAAGAATTGGTGACAGTGTCATAGTTGGCACTGGAGCAATGGTTCTTGATGGAGCAGAGGTAGGCAGCCACACACTGATCGGAGCGGGAAGTGTTGTGACTGGTAAAAAGTATCCTGAAGGATCACTGATTCTCGGAGTCCCCGGAAAAGTTATCAGAGAGCTGAATAAAAAGGAGATAGAACTGATTGAGAAGAGATGGAAGGACTACTGCAAACTGAAAGAAATGTATCTCCAAAAATCGGTAAAATTTTTAGATCAGCCTAAGTAATCTCTCATTATCATTTCTTTAGAAACATTTTTATAGGAGGACATCAATATGACATTGTCGGACAAATGGTAGACGTGATACCACCCTTGACACCCATAGGGTGGCGGCGGGGAGACAGGGGAGGACACATGTCCTCCCCCTCTTCATTTGAAAAGGAGCTGAAGAGAGATGAAGAAGATATCAATCAGAATCACAGAGCAGCAGTATGAATTTATCGAATCCCTCGTTGCATCGGGGGATTATGCAAACATAAGCGAGGTTATCAGGGAAGCTCTCAGAATATTCATGACCAGAAAAAAGAAGGAGATCAAAGAGCTTATTGGAGACGAAATAAAATGGATGGGGGAGAATGTATGAAGTTGTTTATTAAAGAGGCTCAGGAGTTTTATAGAAGAGAGATGGAGACCAGAAGAGACAACTTCTCAATTGAGGAGTTTGGGACACCGAACATAGTTGTCGTTGGATGTGGCGGGAGTGGAAACAACACGATAAACAGGCTGAAGAACATAGGTGTGGATGGAGTGACTACAATTGCAATAAACACCGACAGACAGCACCTGGAGATGATCAAGGCTGACAAGAAGGTTCTCATAGGACGAAGCATCACAAAGGGGCTTGGAGCAGGAGGATACCCGGAAATCGGAAGAAAGGCTGCAGAACTTGCAAGAGGTGTTCTTGAGGAGCTTCTGGCGGGTGCAAATCTTGTGTTTGTCTGTGCAGGTCTTGGAGGAGGGACAGGAACCGGTTCAGCACCGGTTGTTGCTGAAATAGCAAAGAAACAGGGAGCAATTGTTATAGGAATGGTCCAGACACCTTTCAAGATGGAGAGAGCAAGAATTGACAAGGCCAAAGAAGGGTTAAAAGAGCTTAAGGAATACACAGATACGGTTATAGTTCTGGACAACAACAAGCTTGTAGAGTATGTGCCAAACCTCCCTATTGAACAGGCCTTCAGTGTTATGGATCAGATAATATCCGAAACTATAAAGGGGATCACGGACACCATAACAAAGCCCTCACTGATGAACATAGACTTTGCAGATGTCAGGGCGATAATGGAGCATGGTGGCGTTGCCGTGATGCTTGTCGGAGAGGCAAAATCCCAGAACAAAGCCAGCGATGTTGTCAGGGAGTGCCTCTCACATCCACTGCTTGAGGTTGATTATACAGGTGCCACAGGTGCACTTATTCACATAAACGGTGGCCCGGACCTTACAATAAAAGAGGCTGAGGAGATTGTGAAGGATCTGACATTCGAGATCTCAGACAATGCCATGGTGATATGGGGTGCCAGGATATCGAAGGAGTTTGAGGGGATTGTCAGGGTTACTGCGATAATGACAGGAGTAAATCCAAGGAGAATATTCAAAGAAGAGGAAGAAGAGTTGCAGTATCAAGCCTATTACAGGAATAATGGCAGAAAAGGAACCTCATCAGGTACCCATTCTCCTGTTCTGAGAGAGAGTATACCCTCAATGGTTGCTAAAAACTACAACGGGATTGACGTTCTTTAAAGTTTTAAAGAAGTAGAATCTTTTATTTTTTATGATCGCTGAACTGTCGGTTGTACCCCTGGGATCCGGGGAGTCCCTGAGCAGATATATCGCTCAGGTTTTGAAGGTGATTGAAAGCAAGGGGTACAGGTATGAGCTGACTTCGATGGGTACCATTATTGAAATTGAAAGCTACCAAGAACTCGGAAGGTTGCTTGAGGAAATAAACAGAAAACTTCTGGATATGGGTGTAAAAAGAGTTTACATGATCATCAAAACAGACTGCAGGGTTAAGGGAGGAAGCATGGAGCAGAAGAAGAGGTCCGTTATGGAGAAGCTCTGAGTGGGATCTGCTGATATGAGATTTACAGTTTTTATTAATTTTTTAAAGTCTTTAAGCTTTTTACGAATTGTTTAAATTAAGCCCCCAAAAAAGCTCTCAAAGTGGAAGGTCTGATATTTGCTCTGACGGCGTCTGTATTTTGGGGAGTGAATGGAATCCTCCTGAGAATTGGGTTTGAGGAGGAGGACGTTTTTTCATCCACAATGACAGTTGTGTTCCTGAGTTCGCTCATCACATTCATGGCAGCAGCAAGAGATATCGGAAGGGCTGAGGTTATTCCCGGAAATGTGCTTCTGCTGGTAACTGCGGGCTTCATATCCTACTTCCTTGGAAGGCTAATCACATACAGATCCATCCCAATAGTCGGTTCCTCAAGAGCATACTCAGCATCATCAACCAGGATTCTCTTCTCGGCAATTCTCGGGGTTGTGGTGCTTGGAGAGGAGATGAACTCCCTCATACTTTCAGGCACAGTCCTCATGATACTCGGCCTGTACATCTTCACGACAGAGGAGATCAATGTCAGGGAGTTTTACGTATCAATCTCAAGCGGACTGTTTTTCGGTCTGGCATCCATGCTGGTAAAAAAGGGGATGCTCGAAAGTGTTTTTCTCAGTCTGGCAATATCAACATTCTCCGGATTTGTTTTTCTCGGCATTTTCTGTGCACTTACAGGAAGATTTGTTCTCGTCAGAAACAGGTACATACTGCTATCAGCGGCAACACTCACAGCAGGCAACATCCTGTTCTACCATGCCCTGAAGGTCTCTCCGCTGATCATCGCAATACCTCTTTCGAACCTGTATCCCATAATAACCACATTCATCGGATTCATAGCAATAAGAGAGCTTGAGGGAATCAACCTGAAAACCGTAGGAGCCTCAGTAATCACCGTGCTTGGCTCTGTTCTGATCTCTGCAGGATATCCGGGCTGACTCCGATGAACCATCACTTTTAAATATGTATTTTCCCAAAATGAAGGTATGGAATCTGAGGCCGAAAACAAAAACAGATTTACAAGATTTGACAGAGAGTTTTTGAGAGAAATTGGAATGTTCCAAAGGCCAAGGGGCTTCAGAACTGAGATTACTCAGGAAGAGCTTCTTGAGGATCTTGAAAGATACAGAGAATTCGCCCTTAAGCTGGGATGCAGCGATGCCAAAATAATCCCCGCTTCAATCGTGAGGGTTGATGAGAGGCTCAGGCTCAAATGCAGAATTTCAGTCTGCCATCACTACAACAACTGCATAAACTGTCCTCCCCACAGTCCAACTGCCGAGGAGATAGGAAGAATCATCCCAAAATACAGCTATGCTCTTGTGATAAAGAGAGATGTGGATCCAAAGGATGATTTTGTAGACCCCAAAAAGGAGGAGGACATTGCAAGGCACTACAGAAAGAACATGGAAACTGTGGGACTGCTCGAGGCTCAGGCGTTCAGTGATGGGTATTACTTTGCAATGGGTTTCGCTGGAGGATCATGTCAGCACGCATTATGCATGATGCAGCCATGCAACGTGCTTCAGGGAAAGAGATGCAGGTTTGTGCTCAAATCCCGACCTGCAATGGAGGCTGTTGGCATTGATGTCATTGACCTGATAACAAAGCTTGGATGGGAGCTCTATCCCGTTAGAGCAAGGCCAATACCACCGCAGGAATATCCATGCGCACACACCTTTGGCATAGTGTTTGTTCACTGATTGAGTTTTTGACATAATCTCAGCATCAAGATCCGAAACAAGTACTCTGGTTAAACCAATACATGAAGGAGAGGTAAGGAGATTTCAATTAAGGATATAGGGGTTTTCAAACTGTTTACTGCAGTCTAACAGTATTATTTCATAGATTTTCATATTCTGAAATTTTCCAGCCTGCTATAAAAATCTTTGACCCCATTCTCAAATCCACTCAGAGTTTCAAGCTTGGTGAGAGGATTTCAGAATTTATCAAAAAATTCGCTACAGATATGTTTTGAGCTTCACTTTCAACCTACCCAAAACAGATTAATACACCCATGCACCACTTAAGGTTTGAATGCCACTGATCAGCAGTCCACCGGTGTGGCGGGAGTTCTTCCAGTATTACTATGAGAACGAGATAAACAGGCTTGCAGGAAAGATATCTTCAGGTGATGGAGCTGAGAGAAGCATTTATGTCGATGTTCTGTCTCATTTAGCCTTTTTCAAGGAGGGAATTCTTGCTGAAGAGCTGTTCACAAATCCTGACAGGGTTATCTCAGATGCAACCAGGGGGATCGAGCTCACCGAGAACATATACGATGTAAGGCTTGAGAACTGCGTACCGAGATTTGTAAACCTTCCGGTGGCAAGGAGGGTCCTCATAAGAGATCTGAGAGCAGACCACATACTGAAATTCGTCTCCATAGAGGGGATTGTGAGAAAGGTCACTGAGGTAAGGCCAAAAATTGTTGAGGCAGTTTTCACCTGTACAAGCTGTGGAAAGAAAGTTTCCACTTATCAGGAATCATCAAATCTGAAATATCCCTACGAATGTCCTGCATGCAAGTCCAAAAGATTCGTGTTCCATCCTGAGGAGAGCACGCTGATTGACAGCCAGAGAATAAAGATTCAGGAGTATCCGGAGAATCTTAAGGGTGGAGAACAGCCTCAGAGCATTGACGTCTATCTTGAGGGAGACATAACGGGCCTGGTCAACCCCGGAGACAGGGTAATCATAAACGGGACAGTCAGGGCAAATCCGAGAGGAATGGGACAGAAGAGGCTCGTTCACATGGATCTTTTCATAGAGGGAAATTCAATTGAAATTCTTCAGCAGGAGTATGAGGAGTTTGAGATTACTGAGGAGGACAAGAGAAGAATTCTGGAGCTGAGCGAGGATGGAGAGATCTACGATAAGATAATAAAGAGTATTGCCCCATCAATTTACGGGTATGAGGATATAAAGCTTGCAATCGCCCTTCAGCTTTTTGGCGGGGTTCCAAAAAGGCTTCCAGATGGAACCGAGATAAGAGGAGATATTCACATCCTTCTTGTCGGAGATCCAGGAGTTGCGAAATCACAGCTTCTAAGGTATGTTCACAGAATTGCTCCGAGGAGTGTCTACACAACCGGTAAGGGCACAACAACAGCAGGTTTAACGGCCACTGCTGTAAGGGATGAGATCGATGGAAGGTGGACACTGGAGGCCGGAGCTCTCGTTCTTGCAGATAAGGGTATTGCACTTGTTGATGAGATTGACAAGATGAGAACCGAAGACAGAGGTGCATTGCATGAGGCTATGGAGCAGCAAACGATAAGTGTTGCAAAGGCCGGAATAAATGCCGTTCTGAAGGCAAGATGTGCTCTGCTTGGAGCAGCAAACCCGAAGTATGGTAGATTTGACAGATATGCCCCGATTGCTGAACAGATAAATCTCTCTCCAACTCTCATGTCAAGGTTTGATCTGATATTTGTCCTCACAGATGATCCTGATGAGAGGAGGGATGTTGAGCTTGCCAAGCACATTCTAAGAACTCACAGGCTCGGTGAAAAGCTTGAGAAGATGAGAAATGTTTCCAGTGAGTTCACAAGGCAGAGCATTGAGGAGGAAATCCTGAAGGTAACTCCTGTAATAGACCCGGAACTTCTCAGGAAGTACATTGCCTATGCCAAACGAACTGTTTTTCCGATTCTGACCGATGAAGCAGAAAAGAGGATAACTGACTTCTATGTTGGGATGAGGAGCAGGGCTAAGGAGAACTCTCCTGTACCGGTTACTGCGAGGCAGCTTGAAGCACTCATAAGACTGGCTGAAGCTTCAGCAAGAATCAGACTTTCGGACAGAATAGAACTTGAGGACGTTGAGAGGGTGATAGGGATTATAAGAAAGAGTCTTGAGCAGATCGCTCTCGATCCGGAAACGGGAGAGATAGACATAGATTACGCTTTTTCCGGAACTTCTAAGACCCAGAGGGACAGAATAATGATGATCAAAAGGCTTGTTGAGGAGCTTGAAGCTGAGTATGAGAAGGGTGTGCCTGAGGATGTGATATTCGAAGAAGCTGAGAAAATGGGAATTGAGAGGGGAAAGACCAGAGAGCTGCTGATAAAGATGAGAGAAAAGGGAGAGCTTTACTGCCCAAGACCAGACCATTACAGGGTGGTGCACAACTACTGAATCATCTCATCAGTTTTATCCATTTTCTCGTAACAACCACAGTGCTGTCTGTTCTCTTTATCACCTTTTCAGGGAAAAGTCCCCTCAGGAAGTTGTATAGAAATGCTCTCTCACTTGCTCCCAGAAGGGTTATGTCTGATTTGTCAGCCTCTGCAGCAATTCTCCCTGCAGGGTCGGTGTCAATAATGAAGTCTCTTTCAACCTCCATGCCCTTGAAAAACCTCTCTGAAAGATTTTCAAAGATCTTCTCCGCTTCATTCCTGTCATTCTCCGATTTTCCAACATAAATCAGCCTTATACTCCCGTTTCTTTCTCTTGCAATGCTCCCGGCAATCTCGCATGCCAGCTCCACATGCGGGCCGCCTGCAGCAGGTACAAGGATTCTGCTGAACTCCGGCATCTTCTCCCCATATCTGAATCTGATAACAGCAACATCACATCCCGCTCTCATGAGAACCGGGTCTAATGTGCTTCCAAGAACAGCATCCTTTCTGAATGTTCGCCCTCTCCACCCCATGACTATCAGGTCAGCCCTGAGTTCCTCAGCGGTTGTTATTATGGCCTCAGCCACATTGTGACCGGCTTTCAGTATACCTCCAGCAGGTACCGAAATTGATTCGATTACCTCCTCCAGGTTCTCCTTTACCTCCCTGATCTCATCAACAACTGCAGAGGGTGGAGTCTGCATTGGAACCTTCACAACACTCATCACAAAAACAGCCCCATCTTTCTGTTTTGCGATTATCTCTGCAAACCTCACAAGCTTCTTTGCAATCACCGGATTTGCTATCGGGACAAGGATTCTGTACTCCCTCTTTTCAACAGGAAATTCGGAGTAAACTGTCACAAACTCCTCCTTTATTTTCTTTTCAATCTCCTTTTCAGAATAAGCATAGTAAACAAACGCTCCCAGGAACATCCAGCCAACTGTTATGAGAAATACATTGATACCATGCTCGATGTGAGTGATGAGGTAGTATGAGATCACAGTCTGGAAAATTATTGCGAGAGATGAAAGCAGGTATGCCATGGGCAGCTTGAAACTTCTCTTCAGATCTGGACGTCTCAACCTTAGAACTATCAGTGAAGCATTTACCGAAAGAAAGAGGATTATGAACATCAGGCTTGCTGCTGAGGCAACTGCCTCAATCGGTGCGAGAGATGCAGTGGCAACTATCAGGTAGCTGAAAAAGATGGCATGGTGGGGCGTTCTTGTTTTTCTGTTTATCTCTGAGAAGATTCTGTGAAGGTATCCTGTTCTGCTGAGGGCAAATATCACCCTTGAAGATGAGTAGATAGTTGCGTTCATTGCACTTATTGTTGATATTATGCCTCCTGCAAGAATCAGATACCCGCCAAAGAGCATTATGCTGTCAGCAACCCTGACAAGACTCAGCTCTGCAAGCTCCCCGAGGTACACCCAGCTGGGGACATCAGCCTTTATTGCTCCGAGCAGTGAAAATGCAACAAGCAGATATATCACCACAGCACTCCAGAGAGACACAACTATTGCCTTGGGAATATTTCTCTCGGGGTTCTTCACCTCTTCTCCACTCTGCACTATGATCTCGAATCCCTCAAATGCTATGAATGTAAGACCCATTGCTGCAAGAACCCCTGAAATTCCCGCAGGCATGAAGGGTGTGTATGAGCCCATCCAGTCAGGGTATGTTAGAGTTCTGTATATCCCAAAACCTGCAAAGACAACAAGTATCAGAACTTTTAGAAGGGTTACAAGGCTGCCAAGCTTTCCACTCTCCTTTGCACCTCTATAGTTCACGTAGGCAAGAAAGGTGACCATTGCGAGGGCTGAAGCCTTGGAGAGAATCTCCCTCGGCATATCAACTCCAGCAAATCCGATAACAAGTTCAGCAAAAAACGCTCCAAATGTGACAGCATAGAGGGCACAGGCAATTGTGTGAGCAGCCCAGTCTATCCATCCTGCCATGAATCCAGGAAATTTTCCCATAGCTTCCTTTATCCAGATGTATCCCCCTCCAGCCTGAGGAAGTGCTGAACCAAGTTCAGCATAGGCCAAACCTGTCAGAGTTGCGATGATGCCGTTTAGAAGAAATGCGAGAAGGATAGCCGGACCCGCAATTCCGGCAGCAATTCCTGTTAGGGCAAATATACCTGCTCCAATCATCCCTGCAATTCCAATCATCGTTATGTCAAAAAGAGAAAGATCTCTGCTCAGAGATACCTGAACCTCTCTATCCACACAATCACCTGAAAAAGCTATAAAAAGGGTTTGAACTTAAGTCTTTCCTTCACATTCTTTCAAGAGCCTCAATCCCCAGCAGTTCAAGTCCGTTTCTCAGAACGATTCTTGTGGCATCAACAATTGCCAGCCTGTGCATTCTTGTATCCGAATCATTAACTATAACCGGGTTTTTATGGTAAAAATCGTTGAACTTCTCTGCAATATCAAGAATGTATTCTGCAAATGTGCTTGGCTTCAGGGATTTCACAACCTTCTCGATGTTGAACGAGAATTTGGAAAGCAGAAGGACAAGCTCTCTCTCTGTCTCGTCCATGAGATCATACCTGAAGTCAAGATCAGCATATCCCATCTCAACGGCCTTTCTCAATATGCTGCATGCCCTTGCGTGTGTGTACTGGATGTAGCTGGCTGTCTGCCTTTCAAAATCCAGAGCTTTTTTCCAGTCAAAGGTCATCGGCTTCTCAGGCGAAACCCTGACAAAGTCAAATCTAAGAGCTCCTATGGCAACAGCCCTTGCAATCCTCTCTTTATCCTCATCGCTGAAATCTCTGTCCTCTATGAGGACTCTGGCTTCCTGATACGTTCTCTCTATCAGTTCATCGGCAGATATGAACTTGCCCTTTCTGGTACTCATTGATCCTTCAGGCAGTGACACAAACTCAAAAAAAACAATTTCAGGAGGTTTGAGGTTTATGGCCCTCAGCAAGTCAGAGAGCTGATTTGCTATGAGCTTGTGATCGGAGCCGAGAATGTTCACAAACCTCTCACAGTTCTCGTTCTTCCATAGGTGGTACGCGAGATCCCTTGTTATGTAGAGGGTTGTTCCATTCTCTCTTCTGAGAATCACATCCTTCTCGTATCCAAATCTCCTCATGCTGACCTTTAAAACATCATCCCTCTCAAGCAATCCTCTCTCCTCAAGCATCCTGAAAATTCTTTCCACATAACCATTTCTGACAAATTCAGACTCCCAGATGAAGCTGTCATGACGGACATTCAGCCTTTCGAGTGTCTCTTTTACTCCCTCAAGGGCTCTCTCTATGACATCCCTGAACATCCTGACAGCATCTTCCTCTCCCCTCTCATACCGGATCATCAGCTCTTCCAGCTTAGCATTTATGCTCTCATCCTCCTCGGCATCGGCGTTGATTCTTATGTACACTTTTGCAATCTCATGATCCGGCTTTCCGCTGCCAATACCGTATCTTGCAGCTCCAAGCACAGCCATCGCTGACTGTCTTCCCATGTCATTGACGTAGTACTGGGCATTTACCCTGATCCCGGCTTTTCTGAAGATTCTGACAAGGGTGTCGCCGATTATCGAGTTTCTTATGTGGCCAACATGCAGAGGTCCATCAGGATTTGCCGAGGTGTGCTCAACAATCACCTCTCCTCCCAGCTTCAGTTCGCCATATCTGTAATCCTCATCCAGAATGGCATTTATGGTGTCTTCAAAAAACTCCTGACCTGCAAAGAAGTTGATGTAGCCGTTTTCTATCTCAATCCTGCCTATGTAATCTCCTGAGATCTCAAAGCTCTCAAGAAGCTCCTCAGCAACTTCCTGAGGTTTCTTTCTTTTTTCCTTTGCCAGCTTGAATGCAACTGTGCTTGCGAGATCGGCATGATCACTCTCTCTCAGAAATCTGTCGTCAATTCCTGTTGCTCTCTTTACTTCCTTGTAGAAGGCTCTGAACATCACCATCCCTCTGGTTTAAATCTCAGAATCGCTCCAATCCCTCCAAAGGCATTCTTGAGCATAGCACCTTCCTCAGAGTCGGTTGATATGAACTCCACCTTTGCCCCGCTCTGCTCTGCAAGCTCAGCAAGCTCAAGTATCACGTCTTTTCTTTCTATCTCCTCCATCTTCACATTATCCTTCTCGCAGAAAACATCCCTGTCTGAATTCTCTTTTAGAGTGAGATCCCTAATTTCTCCGCAAACCGGGCATCTGAACTTTACCCTGTCGTATCTCAGATCTTCAGAGATGAGTAGGGTATCCACAGCCCCCATCTCAAGATATCTTCTCACCTCATCCTCTCCGTAGGCAGCACTTCCGTCGTTCACAACCTCTTTCAGAAATCTGTTCATTATCCTTTTCTCCCTCATTATGTCAAGCTCCTGCAGAGCATCGCTTGCCTTCTCAACAAGCTCATACAGCCCGCTCTCATCTGTGTAGCTCACGTCAAAAAGCCCTATTATCTTCTTCTGAAGCTCGTGATGCAGATAACCTCCCTCATAAAACTCCTCTTTTGTTGGAGATGGCCCTCCTATGAGAATACCCACCAGATCCTCCTTGTATGGAAGAAGTGCCTCATTGGCCTTCTCGCCGATTCTCTTGTAAAATTCATGAATTGCAATCTCTCTCAGTCTTTCAAACCTAACGCTGCTCTGTCCTCCCTGCCTGTGCTTTCCGGGAACATTTGATGTTGCATACGCGAGGGATTCAATTCTCTTTCCCTTCAGAATTCCTATTGCAGCCTCTCTCCTGTCGAGAACAATCAGCCCGTAAACCTTCTTTTCAGCAAGCATGTCCTTCAATGGCTCAAGATAGAATGTTGAGTCGCAGTGGTACTTGTATAATGGCACGGGCTCGGGAGGTTCAATTATGTCTGTTATGTGCTTCTCCCGCCCGCCTCCCAGATCAATGACACCGCTGATTATCACCATCCCGTTTTCGGGAGGCTTTCTGTAAAGCTTTAACCTCTGAAGTATCGCCTCAAGCCCCGCAATAACGTGGGTCCTTGTCTGCTTTGACTTTATGTTCTGGGCCTGGCTCAGTTCGCTTCTGAGCTGGGATGAAACATCTGCTATGTTCTTGTCAGGAGGAATGTAAAGGGTTATGAGCTCTGTCCCCCTCCCCTTGTACTTCTCAAGCTCCTCAAGTTTCCTTCTGAACTCGTACTTGAGCTTTGAATCCATTGAATCACCTCATCAGCTGTGTTTATAATACCTCCCAACAATGGTCTGCCACGTTCTTATCGCTCTGAGCAGGTCTATCTTTCTGAAAGAGGGCCAGTAAACATCAAGGAAGTAGGTTACCCCTTCAGATGACTGCCACGGCAGGAAATTTGAAAGCCTCTGCTCCCCACCTGTTCTTATCAGAATGTCAACCCTCTCGTATCCGTTGGCAGAGTAGAGGTATGAGGAGAAGAGACTCTCATCAATTTCATCCGGACTTATTCTCCCCTCTCTCACCTCATGAAGAATGCTCCTGACAGCGTCAAGTATCTCCTGTCTGCCTCCGTAGGCGAATGCTATGTTCAGGTAAAACCTGTCATACCCTGAGGTTCTGCTCTCAACCTCTTCAACCGCCTCCAGAACATCATCGGGAAGCATGTCTCTTCTTCCTACAACCCTCACATTCATCCTGTTCCTGTGGGTTCTGGGGTCATCCAAGAGCCTTTTGATCTCCTTCTTGAAGAGATCGAATATTTTTCTCTTCTCCTCCTCACTCCTTCTGAAGTTCTCTGTTGAGAAAGCGTAAAGGGTTACAACCCTCACTCCAATATCCCTGCACCACTCGAGAACCTTCTCAGCCTTTTTCGAGCCGAAGAAGTGGCCCATGTATGCCGGCATACCTCTGCTTCTCGCATACCTCCTGTTGCCATCCATGATTATGGCTACATGTTCCGGAATTCTTCCACCCTTTACCTTTTTCTCCAGCATTATCTCATATATCCTTGCTATCATACTCCTCAAGCACCTTTTTCACAAGCCCTCTGTACTCCTCTTTCATGTAATATCTGTTTTTCTCTCCCATTTCAACCTTTAAAATGCCCAGCCTTGCACTGATCAGACCGACCATGGCTGAGACCCCTCTTATGTTCAGATCAAAATTCTTGCTGATGAGCATCCTGAATATCTCATCGGTTGTGTACTTCTCACCATTCAGAAGGAGTTTGATGAGTTCTCTCCTCACTCCATTCCTGTCTCTGCTCAGATATTTCTTGAGTCTTATCTCAATTTCCCCGGTCTTCACTTCCTCACCCCAGCGGGTGTTTTTCCAGCACGATTCTGCTGTACGTGGGGTACCTCTCAATGATGAAGATCTCTCCAGCATCCATAACTCTCTCTGCCTCTTCAGCGGGAATCTCAAACCCCTCGTTAACCTCCACGAACTCAACCCCTCTTTGAATTAAGATTTTTCTGATTTTGTCCTTGTCACCCTCAACAAGTCCGCATATAACTGTACCCTCTGATGTCACCTTGTAAAAATCCGGCAGATTGAAGGCCATTCGTATGAGCCTTCTTCTGAACTGGGCAATCTCCTTGAACCTGACACTGCAGTAATGAAATTTCTCAACCGTGTCCCTGTACATCTCCACAATTTCAAGGCTTCCCTGTGCCTCGTAAAATTCTCCCCTTTTCCATCCCCTTTCCATCAACCTCTGCATGTTCGATTCGGAGAATTCCAGCTCGTTCACATTCAGAAATGCATCATTTCTGTTGAGTATTTCCGGGATTTCTTTGGTGAAGGATATGGCCGGGATTTCAAATCCAGCCTCCATGCCAGCTCTTTTGGCACCTCTTACTGACTTCTCGTAAATTCTCACATTTCTGAGTTCAGGAGGATGAAACCTTATTTCATCAAGTCCCTTTTCAGAAAGCTTTTTGATAGTATTATCACTGGCGGCAATTGACGTGTAAAGATGCGTGTGAAGCCCTGCTCTCGAAAATATCTCAAGATACTCCATAACTCTCTCAGATCTCAGCAGGGGTTCCCCTCCTGTTATTGCAACCCCCCCTGCTGACATTGAGAGAATCTCATCAACCACATCATTCACTTCCACCACCGGTCTCTCATTTGCGTAGACAAAATCCATTCCGAATCTTTCATCTGAGACGGGGCAGTAATAGCATGAGTTGGAGCACTTTCCCGTGATGAACAGAACCATCTTGGCTCCCCTTCTGCAAAGCCTGCATCCTTCCGTAAGGTATGTGTAAAAGCTTCCACCCTCTATTCTCCTGAATCTCATACTTCCATGAACCTCTTTCTGACAAAATCTGTACCAAGTGACTGAAGGAAATATCCTGCCCTTGGACCATGCTTTGTATCGAGTATGGCCTTGTATATTGCCTGAAATGCCTTTGACGCCTTTATTCCGGCCTTCTCAGCCACATCGTAAACCAGTCTGTGGAGCCTTTCAGCAGACATTCCCTCCTCCACCGACTCTGCAAACATTCTGAGAAATCTCCTTTCATCCTCGCTGAATTCTGATCTTATCTCCTCTCTGCTTTTCACCCTGAACTTCAGATTTTCGGGTGCGTATTTCTCAAGCCATGCCCTTGCATATCGCGCTCTCCTCTCAACATCCATTTTCAGACTTTCTGTTATCTCATGCCCATTTCTTTCGAGAATCTCAAGAATTCTGTCAGTATCCCATCCGGCAATCTGTCCAACAACAATCAGGTGCCTGAATGGTACCTCACTGTAACTGCAATCTTCAACAACCGATAGCTCAACACTTCTGTCCGATCTTCTGTAGGCATCCTCAAACTCATCAATTATGTCCAGCAATCCCAGCCCCGGGTCAAATTCTATGTGTCTTTCAGGCTTGCTTCTGATTATTATGTATCTCACAATCTCAGGTGGAAGAATCTCAACCATTTCCCGGACAGGCACGACAATTCCCTTTGAACTCTTCATAGCTCCCTTTCCCTTCAGATTTATCCATTCATAAACAATCGGAAATGGTGGATCTGTTCCAAAAACCTCCTTGGCAATTCTCTTTCCCGTGTCATAGCTCCCTCCTGCTGCAGCATGATCCTTGCCAAATGGTTCAGCATCTATTTCGAGAATTCTCCATCTTGCAGGCCAGTCAACCCTCCATACAAGCTTTCCTTCATTTATTCTGCACTCACCCTCATGCCCGCAGCTCTCACACCTGTATCTCACCCTGTCTCCATCAAAACCTGTTACAGTGGTTGAATTTATTCTCCCGCAGCTTTTGCAGAGTGGCATGAAGGGGCTCCAGCCATTCTCAACATCCCTTCCCGAAACCTTTTTTATAATTCCTGCAATTTTTTCCCTGTTTCTGAGGGACTGGATTATCATTTCATCGTACTCTCCGTTTTTGTACATCTCATCTGCCTTTTTCAGCGTTACAGGTATCCCGAGAATGTCAAGCGACTCGAGAAAGGGTTCAAGAAAATGCTCTGAATAGCTGTCATGGCACCCCTCTGGGTCTGGTATGTTGCTGAGGGGCATTCCAACATATTCTTCATATCTATCAGGTAAAAAGGGATATCTCTTTCTTAGAGGGTCGAACGTGTCTGCAACATACACTATCTCCGCATCTCCTCCCATTTCCTCAATTGCCCTTCTTATGGCATCAGCTGTGAGCATCTCCCTCAGGTTCCCGAGATGAATGTGACCGCTTGGTGTTATCCCCGTTGCTATCCTGACCCTATCCTTCTTTCTCAATATTCTCTCGGCCATCACATCAGCCCAGTGGATCACATCACTCATTGTTCAGCCTGAAGGGAGGAGGTTTTAAAAACATTTTCTCAGCCAGTTCAGAAGCCAGCATAAAGCTTTTGGAGAGATAAACCCTGAAAATCTCGGATTTTATTACTCCCTGAGTTTTCGCACGTAAAGTGCAAGAGCACTCTGGAAGTAGAAGAGGAGTGAGAAAATCAGAAACGGAGCTGCAAAACCTCCCGTCCTGTCCATGAGAAATCCAGTTATCGATGGGGCAGCAATCCCTCCAATTCTGCCAACCCCGGCTGAAGTTCCGACTCCAAGGCCTCTTATGCTCTGGGGATAGGTCTTCTGGGTGACGAGAATCAGCAGAACCCAGGTTCCGATGCTGAAGAACGAGGCTGATAGAATTGAGGCGAATCTGATAGCTGGATCATAAACGGCTGTGAAAAGTATGATTGAAAATCCAGCGAGAGCAGCATAGATGAAGAGAAGCTTTTCTGTGTTGGTTTCCTTAGAAAGGACTGAAAGTAAAAGTGGAGAAACAATCTGAATTCCGTAAACTGGAATCAGGAGGGATGTGATTGAGCCGAAGTTGCTGGAGAGCCATACATCGGGAAGCCAGAGAAAAACTCCATAATACGTGTATATTCCGCAGAACCATATCATCCATATCACCAGTGTCAGATTTCTGTATCTCGTAAACAGGGTTCTCACGTTCCCTGAAATCTTCGCTTTCTCGGATTCAACATCTGGGAGCATTCTGAATACAGGCAGAAGGATTGCAGGAAGGAGTCCAACGAGGAAAAGTCTGCTCAGCTCACTCTCCGAGACAAGATTGTATGCAACAACTATCATGAGTGCCCCAACTCCCCAGAATGACTCAAGATAGCACATGTATTTTTCAACAGGCCTGTCTATGGCTTCCGGCAGGGTGGTTATGGTCATTGTCAGGCCCCCTCCCAGTCCCATGCCGGACAAAAACAGAAACAGGGCCAGAAACTCAATCCTCTGAGAGAGGGACATCAAGCCCATTGAGATTGAAAAAAGGAGTACTGATGTGTAGATGACAGGCTTTCTCCCGATCCTGTCTGAAAGAGAGCCGAAAATTATTGAGCCAGTCCCTACTCCAATCATGAGGCTTGTTCCCAGCATCCCGGCCTCGGTTCGGCTGTAACCATAGTTCTCTATCAGGGAAGGGGTTGCAAAGCTCAGAAGAAGTGTGTCAAAGGCAGTTATTGCAAAAAGAGTACCCAGAATGAGAAGGTTAATCCTCGAACGCAGAGCCATTAAAATTCATGGTCTCTGGACAGGATAAATATTTTACCTTGAGAATGGTCAGAGAACAAGCCTCCTCTTAACTAAGGGGTTCCTCTCTATTATCTCCTTGAGTTTGGTTTCAAAGCTCTCGAAATCATGGACGATCTCACTCACAAACACTCCAGTCCTTCCTATCTCTCTTCTCCTTTCAAGAACCCTGAATCTCTCCCTGACTATCTCAATTCCAACTCCAAGAAAGCCTGCAAGCTCGCTGGCATCGAGCTCATTTGCGGGAATTTCATAGTGTCCATCGCTGAGAGGGATTATAAGAACAAGTCTCTTGTCCACTCCTGGACACCTCTTTCTGCTTTTCAGTGATTCAATATCAACACAGCCACCAAACCTGTAAAAATCCATTTCCTTATCCTTCATCTTTACGAGAGGGAAGCTGACATTTGCATTCTCAAGCACGATTTCCCCCTTAATTGCATAGTTTGGTGTTGCCTGAATGATCCTTTTTTCAAGAATCATGTAATCCTGAAGGGCAAGTTCGATTTTGTAAGATGGCATGGCTGTTGGGATGAAGATGTCAACATCACTTGCCCTCCTCACATCCCCTCTTGCCACAGAGCCGTAAACAACAGAGTCTATACCATGACTGGCTAGAGCCTCCATTATTTCCAAGGCTATGTCTCTTTTCTCATCAAGGAGCCTCCAGTGCTCCCTGCCGTACTTTATTTTTTTCCTGGACCCAAACACAGCTGTTTTTCCTCTCATTCTTCCACAATGCTATCAATCCACCTGAGAAATTCCAGGTTTCCCTCCTCAACCTGCAAGGCACATATGCACGGGGTGGTGTAGCTGTGCAGCTTTTTTATCTCATCTCTCAATTCGGAGAATTTTTCAGCCTTTGTTTTGATAATCATTGCAACCTCCTGATCCTCCTGAATCTCCCCCTCCCACCAGTACATGGAGTCTATTTTCCAGAAATTGACACAGGCAGCAAGCTTTTTCTTGAGAATGTGTCTTGCGATTCCGACAGCCTCATCACGGGATGGAAATGTTACGTACACGAAGTGGTACATGCTCACAGTTTCTCCGCAATCTATTTAAATTTTTAACCTGAAAATCCCATGGAATGAGGGTGGGCATAACGCTTGTGGCTGTTTTCATGCTGACAATGTTCTCCCTTTATGCCTTCTCGTCCATCACCATTTTCATTGCAAAGCAGGAGTTTGCTGAGGCCTTCAGACAGGAGGCCAAGAATTACGGGATTGAGAACGAGGATGTGGAGGGTCTCATTCCCTACGTGGCGTGGTTTGGGCTGGGATTCTCACTCCTCTACCTCCTCACCGGAATAGGGCTTGTAATGCGAAGTGAAACTGCAAGAAAGGCAGGGATGGCAATTGGAATTCTACACGGGATCTACGGATTGCTGGCAGTCTACATCCCACCCATTGCAGCACTCAATCTTGTAATAGCGACCACCCTTATTTACTACCTGAGGAGAGATGATGTTCGGGAAGAGTTTGTCAGATCAGTTTCAATTGAAGAGAGAATTCTCGGAAAGGACTGGGAAGGGAAAATTAATTAATTGAGCTTTTCCAGTTGATGATGATGAACATCACCTTGGCGATCACAGTCTTCATGGGATACTGGATTGTTGTCGAGTATCTGAACAGAAGTGGATGGCTTGAGAAAAGAAACATATCCGCTTATGGACCGGTTCTGATGATAAGAACAGAGAAAGGACTTAACCTCTTAAAGAAAGTTGCTTCTTATCAGAAATTCTGGATCCTACTTGGAAATCTCGGAATCCCTGCGGTTTTTGCAGGAATGATTTTTATGTTTGTATTAATTGTTTTAATGGATTATGCACTCCTGACATCACCTCCACCTCCATCCGACATGACAAGTCCGAGAAATGCCCTTCTAATCCCCGGAGTGAACCAGTACATCCCGCTTGTGTGGGGACTGATTGGACTGATTGTCACGCTGATTGTTCATGAGTTCAGCCATGCCATATCTGCATTGGCAGAAAACATAAGGGTGAAATCTCTTGGTGTTCTCTTTGCAATTGTCCCGATTGGTGGGTTTGCAGAGCCTGATGAGGAAGGATTGATGAAAGAGTCGAAAAGATCAACAAGACTGAGAGTTTTCTCATCCGGAGTTATAAGCAACTTCATAACTGCAGCAGCTGCCTTTTCTGTTTTCTTCTATCTTTTGGGGTTCATATCCCCTTCCATAGCTGTTATCAAATCTGAAAGTCCGGAACTGAAAGTGGGGGATGTTGTGGTTGAGATAAATGGTCTTCCGGTGAAGACAGCGGATGATATCTCCAAGGCTACAGGAGATGGGAGAGAGATCGTTCTTAAATTGAAGGATGGGAGAGAGGTGAGACTTGAGGGGGTTACCGGGGTTAGGGTTGTTGGAGTTCTGGACGGCTATCCTGCAAGGGAAGCCGGAATAAAGGAGGGCTGGATAATAACGTCTGTCGATGGGATGAGGGTGAGAACTCTAAATGATTTTCTCAGTGCAATGAAAGGTAAAAAGGCTGGAGAAACGGTTGAAATTGAGGTGTATGATGGAAGTGAATTCAGAAGGATGAGTGTTGAGCTTAAGGAATCTGATGGAAGAGCAATCATGGGTGTTCAGGTTGAGGAGTACTTTGCTGGAGTGGCGTTCAGCTACTACTACGCGGGCAACATACTCTCAACCCTGAAGAGCATACCATCTATGCTCCTGAACCCTGCCGGATGGCTTTTCATAATTTCAATGCCGATAATTTTCTTCAACAGTTTCTCTCCTCCGATTACAAGCTTCTTTACATCAGAGTTTGGCTCCTGGATTTTCTACGCTTTGAACATATTTTACTGGATTGGATGGATAAACTTCTATGTTGGGCTTTTCAACTGCCTCCCAGCACTGCCACTTGATGGAGGAAGGGTTTTTTACGACATCATGGAGAAGTTTGGAGGAAGAAAGAGGGCTGAAATTGCCACAAAGGTTTTCTCGTTCGTCATATTTGGATCGATAATACTTTCAATCGTGATCCCCAACATGCCACGATGAAATGCCAGAGATGTGGCAGCGAACCATTTGAAAGGTTCAGGGGAGGGATGTACTGCAGAGAGTGCTTTGCTGTCAAATATGAGGGAGCTGTGGAGTCTGCTGTCAGAAGATACAGGATGATCGGGGAGAATGAGAGAGTTCTGGCTGCGGTAAGTGGTGGGAAGGACAGCGTTGCAATGCTGTCTGTTCTTGAAAAGCTCAAAAAGAGATTCAGATTTGAGTTTTCGTCACTTTTCATTGATCTCGGAATTGGTGATTACACCAGAAATTCAAAAAGGATTGTGGAGGACATCTGCAAAAAGCTGGACATTGAGCTCCATGTGGTGAGGCTATGTGATTATGGCTTTACAATTGATGACGTTTCAGGAAAAACCTGTTCTGTGTGCGGAAATGTGAAAAGGTATATCATGAACAGATTTGCAAGGGAGAATGGCTTTGATTCGGTTGCAACCGGTCACTGTGCTGAGGACATTCTTTCCAATTTTTTGAAAAACCTCTATTCAGGGAACATTCAGTGGAGCGAGAAACAGAGGCCAAGGCTTGATGGGTATGACAGAATGGTGACCAAGATAAGGCCTCTCTACGAGATGGGGGAAAGGGAGAACATTCTTTACGTTCTTTCAAGGGGCCTTCCTTTCGTTGAAGATGAGTGCCCCCATGCACCGTCCACAATCTGGAAAGAGATGGTGTACGACATTGAAAGAAGAATTCCAGGATTCAAAATAAGCGTTCTCAGAAATCTGGCAAGAGAGAGGAGGGAGGATTCAGCCGAGTACAGATACTGCAGAATTTGTGGAGAAATCACATCATCAGACATCTGCCAGTTCTGCAGGAATGTTGCAAGATTTTCCAGAAATCAGTAGTCGTCATCCATTTCCACATACTTCATTTCCCTCAGGTATCCAACCTTAAGCCCGATTTCTTGTGCCCTTTTCCTCAGCATCCTGTCATTTGTTATGACTGCTGCGTTTTCCATCTCTGCAAGCTTCAGAATTGCATTGTCGCTCCCCTCAGCCTCAATCTCAATAACATCACAGTCACCGCAGTTTTCAATTATGGCCAGTGCAAACAGTGCAGCCCGTTTCTCATCGCCTCCAAGGGTTTTGCTGAGATTTTCAAGCTCTCTGATAATGTGAATCGGAAAAATGAATCTTCTGTATCCAAGATTTCTCAGCTGTGTAAACACATCTGCCTTTCTGGTGAAGATGTACATCAGGATGTTTGTGTCTATTATGGCCTTTCTCAGGTTATTGTTCCTGCCCCTATCAGCCTCCATCTTGAGCCAACCCTTCTGCTTATGGCAACCTTAGCCCCCTTTCCTGCACAGACCGGTCTTCTGAGCCTGACCTCAACCTGATCGTCTCTCGCAGAGGTCACAACTCCGAGGGTGGTGGATGTGCCTATGCTCAGCATCAGGGGTTCGTTCATCTTTATCTTCTCAACAAGCAGCTCTTCCTCAGCTCCCACAACTCTCTCGAGCAGCTTGACATCCATTGTGAAGTCATAGAGAACATCTGGAAGCCTGTCAGGATGGCCAACAACGTTGCCAACAAGTCCATCTCCTTTTGTAAGGTATGGATCGAGCTTTGTTGCAACTCCTATGAGGCCGCCAGGTGTGGCGTTTTCAACGGTTTTACCTGAGGCCATTATGCTGGTAACCTCGGTGAAAATAGAGTTGTAGGTTCCCTTTTCATCCTTCAGACCGGGTCTTATCTCTATCTCATCCCCGACCTTCAGCACTCCTCTTGAGAGGCTCCCTCCAAGAACGCCTCCAACAAGCCTTTCGGGCTTTGTTCCGGGTCTGTTAACATCGAAGCTTCTGGCAACATACATGAGAGGTGATGAGCTCAGATCCCTCTCAGGAGTCGGTATGGTGCTCTCGATTGCCTCTATCACCGCATCTATGTTTACCCTCTGCTGAGCGGATACCGGAATTATCGGGGCGTTCTCGGCTATGGTGCCACTTATAAAGTCCCTGATCTCATGGTAGTTCTCAACAACCCTCTCCTTTGAAACGATATCTATCTTGTTCTGAACTATGACAATTCTGTCAACTCCTATTATCTCAAGCGCCATCAGATGCTCCTTTGTCTGTGGTCTCGGGCATTTTTCGTTGGCAGCTATCACAAGAACCGCCCCATCCATGAGTGCTGCTCCGCTCAGCATTGTTGCCATCAGGGTCTCATGACCCGGACTGTCAACAAAACTCACAGTTCTCAGGATCTCTGTCTCAACACCATGCCTTGGGCAGGTTCTCTCAACCATGTAGGCCTCTGTCCCCTCACACTCGGGACATCTTCTGAAGGTGGTGTCAGCATAGCCGAGCTTTATGGATATACCCCTTTTCAGCTCCTCGCTGTGTCTGTCTGTCCACACACCGCTCAGAGCAGCAACCAGTGTTGTTTTGCCGTGATCAACATGACCGACCATGCCGATGTTGATCTCAGGGAGAGGAACATCATCGCTCATAGGACAACAACCAGGGGCATGGTATTTAAATATAATTCAATTGCTCAAAATCATTCTGAAAAATTCTCTATCAAAAGAAAATTGGGTATGGAGTCTTTACTCTTCAGGTATCTCGATTTTTCCCTCCCGTATCTCCTGCTGAAAATCCTTGGGATGCTTCCCCTCAACAGTCACTCCCATTGAGACAGCGGTTCCAAGAACCTCAAGAACAGCAGATTTCATCGAGTATGCCAGCATCTGCTTTCTCTTTATCCTTGCTATTTTTATCACCTGATCGAGTGTAAGATCTCCAACAAACTCCCTGTTTGTCGCCTTTGAACCCTTTTCTGCTCCGATCTCCTTCTTTATCAGAGCTGAAACAGGCGGCACGCCCACCTCTATGTCAAACGTCCTGTCCTCATTTGCTATAACCTTTACAGGTACTGGCAATCCGTCAAAGTCCTTTGTCGCTTCATTGATCGCATCAACAACTGCCTTCACATTTAGACCGAGGGGGCCAATAGCAGGACCAAGTGGTGGACCCGGAGTGGCTTTTCCACCTGGAACAAGCACTTCAACAACCTGTGGCATTCGTTACACCTCCTCTTCTCCTGTTTTTTCCAGAATTCTAACATTATCTGCCTTTACAGTAACGGGAATTGGCACAACAGCCTCAAGAAGTTCAACGGTGATTTCGTTCTTCGATTCATCAACTCTCTTAACAACCGCAAGCTCTCCCTTGAAAGGGCCGCTTATTATCTCAACCTTGAACCCCTCTCTAATCTGTTCAGCGGCTTTCTTGGGCTTCAGAAAGTGCTCTATTTCTGTAAACGACACATCTCCCTTCACAAGACCTTTTATATGCGGGACACCCCTTATGGCATTCACTATGTCCTCGTTGCTCTCTGCCTCGACAATTATGTATCCCTTGATCTCCTTTGGAGACAGAATTGAATATAAGTTGATCCTTCTCTTCTTCACTCCAGCAGCCATCAGACTTGCAACTATCTTTTCCTGATTTGCCGTCGTCTTAACAACAAAGTACTTGGTCATTTCAGAGCACCCGGAAGAACATCCATCAGAATGTAAATGAGGAACCCTATGAATCCAATTACCGCCATAACTCCTAAGGCTACCTTTGTTGTGGTAACGAACTCCTCCCTGTCCGGCTTTCTGGTCATCTTGAGTATGTTTATGTAATCCTTAAGGCTATCGGTGATCATACCTGTGCCTTTCCCGGGTCTGTTTTTAAATATTTACCTGACGAAATCAATTCCGTATCTCTTGGCTATGGCAGGCCCCTTTCTTCCGTATATCTGAGGTGATTTAACTCCAGTAACAATAACGAGAGTTCTTATAGTACCTTCCAAACTTGGATCTACCATGGCGCCCCATATTATTCTGGCATCAGGATCTATCTTACTGTAGATTTCCTCAACTATGCTTTCTGCTTCTTCAATAGTCATGTCCGGTCCTCCAGAGACGTTTACAAGAGCTGCCTTAGCACCGGTTATATCAACATCAAGCAATGGGCTCTTCAGTGCTTTTCTCACACTCTCTGATGCCTTGTCTTCCCCACTTGCCTCTCCAAGCCCGATCATTGCAACCCCTCCCTTCTCCATGACGGTTCTGACATCTGCGAAGTCCAGGTTTATCAGGGCGGGCTTTGTTATGAGCTCTGTTATTCCCTTAACTGCTCTCATCAGCACCTCATCTGCAACCTTGAAGGCAAGCTGCATTGGATAATTTGGCACAACCTCAAGCAGCCTGTCATTTGGAATCACAATAACCGTATCGGCAACCTCTCTCAGCCTTTCAAGACCCGCATCTGCATTTGACTTCCTTATGGCCCCTTCTGCAGAGAAAGGTAAAGTGACAACAGCTATCGTTAGGGCTCCTGCATCCTGAGCAGCTTCAGCGACAATTGGAGCTGCACCTGTCCCAGTCCCTCCACCAAGGCCGCATGTGATGAAAACGAGATCCGAACCTTCAAGGAGTGCCTTTATCTCCTCCTCATTCTCTCTTGCTGCCTCCTCTCCTACCTGAGGAAGACTTCCGGCACCGAGCCCTCTTGTCCTCTTCTTCCCTATGAGCACCCTTCTGTCTGCCTTTGTGTAGTAAAGGTGCTGAACATCCGTGTTTATCGCAATCAGTTCTGCCCCCTCGATGCCCTCATCGTACATCCTTGAAATTGTATTGCACCCGCTCCCTCCGATGCCAACAACCCTTATGATCGTTTTGAGCTCGTGAAGCATCTCCAGAATTTCGTCATCCTCACCCTCTCGAACAAAAGCCCTTTTCTCCTCATTAGCCCTTTTTATAGCCTCTTTCACTATTGAATCCATAATCCTCTCCTCACTGAGTTTTTGTTTTAAATTTCCAGAATAGTATTTAAATCTTTGTTCTTGTGCAGTTGCAATGAACATTCACGGAAAAATCCTGCTCCGTGACAGGATAGTTACTGCTGGAATAAAAATAGAAGATGGGATTATAACCCGGATAAGCAAGCAGATTGACGGTAAAAAGCTTAAAGGTCTCATAATGCCTGCCGGAATTGATGTTCATGTCCATCTGAGAGACTTTGAGGAAAGTCACAAGGAAACAATAAGAAATGGCACACTTGCGGCTCTGAATGGAGGGATATGTCTTGTTGTTGATCAGCCGAACACAAGGCCTTTCATAGATTCTGAGGAGAAATATCTAAGGCGAATCAGATATGCTGAAAAGTTCACGAACACGGATTATTCTCTGAACATTGGAATGACAAAGAGCAACATGACAAGAATAAATGAGATTGCTGGGCAGATAAAAAAGAGAGGATACAATCCTGCTGTTGGAGAGGTTTTTCTTCAGCACGACAACCCTGAATACCAGATCCCCTTAGATGCCGTTAGGGATGTGGAGCACTTCACAACCGTTCATGCCGAGCTACCTGAGTTTGTTGAGTCCAATAAAATACCCAACTTCAGGTTCAGGAAAAGAGAGGCGGAAATCAATGCTGTCAAGAATCTCTGCAGTGAAGCTCTCTACTTCTGTCACATCTCCACAAGAGAGGCGTTTGAGATGATATCCAAAAGCCGATCACTTCTGGAGGTAACTCCACATCACATGCTTCTCGATGAAGCTCATTACGCAGTTCTGAGGGAGAAGGTTAATGTAAATCCTCCGCTCAGAAAACATGAAGACAGAGAATACATTCTCCAGAACTTCTCCAAGGTGGATGTTGTCGCCTCAGATCATGCACCCCACTCACCTGATGAGAAGGAGAGAGGAGTATCTGGATTTCCAGGGGTCGAGACTCTGTATCCCCTGCTCATGGGACTTGTTTTTTATGGAAAGATCAGCGTTTTTGATGTTGCCGAAAAAATATCCCGAAATCCTGCAAGAATTTTCGGATTTGAAGGGTATGGAGAGATAAAGACTGGAAATTATGCAAATTTTGCGGTTTTTGATATGTCGGGGGTGGAGAAAATAAGGGCCGAAAAACTTCACCACATCCACAAGTGGACTCCTTTTGAGGGATTTAATGCAATATTTCCACATATCGTAGTCTTCAGAGGAGAAGTGGTAAAAATGGATGATCAACTGATCGAGGAAATGGGAAATGTTTATAGATCCAGATAGGTATCACAGAGAACTTAAAATGGTATCCAGAAAAGCTAACTGAAAACCGCCATATTCAGAGTTCGGAAGACATAATCTCCTTGCGATGAATCCTTGGAAAGGAGCCTACAGAAAATTTTTTATAAGTTTGTCACTGTTAAATAATATAGCGGTGATTAATCATGAGGTTGTTTGTGATGGTCTGGGGGATAATGTTTGTGGTGATTTCGGTGGTACACATAGCGATACTATCCATTGCATATGGGGGAATGCCAGACCCGGAGACGCATCTTAGAGTTATTGGAATAACCGTCGGCGCATCTTTTGTTTTCGCATCAATAATAACAACCTTGGTAAAACTGTCGAGGGGCTTCAGAGGTGTAAAAAGTCCAGAAAGAAGAGATACAGTTTGAAACAGATAAACTTGCCAATGTATTTATTTTTTGTTAAGGATGTGGTTTTGTTTTTTGGCTTGACAATCAATGTTATCTGACATCATACTCATCTGCTTCACAGAATTTCATAAAGCGTGATCAACAGGTCTTTTTGACTTTCAGCACGAGATCATTTCCGGATGGCACCATAACCAAACTGGATGTTGCTACACTAGGAGGTAATGTTATGAGTTCTTTGTCCACATCGAAAAAGAGCAGTAAAAAGGATTCTGTAGATCTTTTTGTTAAAGATGAATTTTACCAGCCTTGACTATATTTTTCTGTAACCTTTGATAAAGCAATTACAGCATCTTATTAATTCAGATATAGAAAAATTTAAATCCTAAATAAAAACAATATGATCTATGAGCCTCGTTGATGGTCTTGAAAAGTTAAAGACAGGTGCCATGCTTGCGATTATTGGTGACGTTTTAGCAATTGCAGGGGTTATCTTTGCTGTTGCAAGCGTTGGCACTGGAATTAACCCAGCAGACATTCAGTCAATATTCCTTGTATTAGGTGTAATCCTCATTCCATTTCTCATTGCAATGATTCTTGCAATAATCGCATTTATTCTCTGGTTTCAGGCCACAGGCAAGCTTAAAGAAATTAAAGATGACTTGGGAATAGGCAGGACCGGAATGATCCTTCAGTTAATTGGCTTGCTTCTAATGATTGCTTCAGTGGTGATCGTATTTCCTGTTTTCTTTGCATCTTCATCCCAGATTCATTCATTTGAGTCTGAAATGATCTGGCCCACAATAGGCGCAATGGCATTTGGGATGATGGCTCTCATGGGCCTTGGAGGTCTCATCATTGTAAGTGGAGCCATACTGTTCGGAATAATGCTTCTGAGACTCTCAAAAGTGGAGGGGGTGGATCAGGGATTCAACACTGCAGGAATCCTCTATCTGATAGGCATAGGAGCATCTGTTCTCTTTGCAGCAGTTGGAAGCATTCTGATGTTTGCAGCACTTGTTTTGATATACATGTCCGCTAACAGGAGTTTGAAAAACCTGAACTCCTCACAATCCCTCAGTTAACGTTCCGGTGAAATCAGTTAAATACCACCTTATCAACTTTTTTCATGGCACAGAAAACCCAGACCGTTCTTGTAATTGGAGCCGGCACGATGGGTCACGGAATTGCTGAGGTCTGTGCAATGAGTGGCTATCACGTAATCCTTGTTGACATCAGCCGCGACATTCTTGAAAAGGCCATGAAGAGAATTTCATGGAGCCTTGAAAAACTTGAACGAAAGCTGAAAGTCAGAAAAGAAGATGTTATCAGGAGAATAAAAACAGAGACAGATCTCGTCAATTCTGCAAAACATGCTGACCTCGTTATTGAGGCTGTGGTTGAGAAAACAGATGTGAAAAAAGAGGTATTCAGAATACTTGACGAAAACTGCAGAGAGGATGTTATTCTTGCAACAAACACCTCCACGATACCCGTCGAGGAGATTGCGAGAGCCACAGACAGGAAGGACAGGGTAGTCGGACTTCACTTCTTCAATCCCCCAACACTGATAAGGCTTGTTGAGGTCGTAAGATCACAAAACACCTCTCAGGAAACAGTTGACAGAGCAATAGAATTCGCCAGATCCATAGGCATGGAACACATTGTTGTCAGAGATGTCCCCGGGTTTCTGGTAAACAGGATAAATCTGAGAGTGTTTTCACAGGCTTTCAGACTTCTCGACATGGGATACAGAATTGAGCAAGTTGACGCATGTGCAAAATACAGAATTGGTATGCCAATGGGAATTTTTGAGGTTGCAGACTTCAGCGGAGTTGATGTCCTCTACAATGTCATGAAAGAGATGGTTTCAAGGGGTATGGACATTGAAATACCCGGAATTCTCGAAAAAATGGTTTCAGAGGGGAAAACTGGAATGAAGGCCGGTGAGGGATTTTACAGATATTCCGGAATGTATGGAAGAGCGAAAATACCGAAGAGTCTTGCTTACGATCTAAACCCGGCATTCATCCTGTCTCCAGCTGTGAACGAAGCGTGCTGGATTCTCAGAAATGAAGTGGCAGGAAAGGAGGACATTGAGAAGGCAATGAAGCTGGGTATGGGATACAAAAAGGGAATACTCGAGCTTGCGGACATCTATGGCATGGATGTCATTGCAGAATTTCTCGAAAAATCTGGCATTCAGCCAGATGACATGCTCAGGGAGATGATTGAAGATAACAGGCTTGGTAAAAAAACCGGAGAGGGATTTTTCAGATATGCATATGAGAAAATCCAGCTTGGAAGTGTTGAATACGAAAAAAGGGATAGCTATGCTTTCATAAGGCTGAAAAGGCCCGAAAAGCTGAACGCCCTGAATGAAGATCTGTGGCTCAACACGGCAAAAGCACTTGAAATTGCAGAGAACGACAGGGACGTGAAGGTTGTTCTCGTAACAGGAGAAGGTAGAGCGTTCTCTGCCGGAGATGATATTGCCGTTATGGGTTCATGGAAGGGGATCGCCGATGGAAAGGAGTTTTTTGAAAGGGTGGCATCCCCCCTCATAACAAGGCTCACTGAGTATGAGAAGGCAACGATATCTCTCGTAAACGGAATTGCATTCGGTGGAGGAATGGAGATAAACCTGCTGATGGATGTTGTCATTGCAAGCAGGGAGTCCAGATTTTCTCTTCCTGAAGGTCTGATAGGTGCGTTCCCTCCAATGGCATCAACTATCGGGTTTTTCATGAATAGAGGAGTGATAAGATACTGTCTTACAGGAGAGGAGTTTGATGCTGAAGAGGCTTTCAGCTTAGGACTTGTTGATGCTGTTGTTGAGCCAGATCAGCTTGAGATTGCAGGAATTGAAATAGCTGAAAAAATATCCGAGCTCGCTCCTCTCTCCATAAAGGCCGTTAAAAAAGCAAAGAACTCTGTTATGAGAGTGTTGAGAAACTCCCTGGACAACGCTGTTTCCGAGCTCATAATGCTATCAGCAACGGAAGATTTTGGCGAGGGAATGGCAGCGTTTCTGGAGAAGAGAAAGCCAGTGTGGAGGGGTAGATGATGGATTTCAGCCTGAACGAGGAGCACAGAATGATTCAGGAGGCTGTGAGAGAGTTTGCTGAAAAAGAAATAAAGCCTTACGGAAGGGAATGGGATGAAAGGCAGGAGTATCCATTCGAGCTTTTCAGAAAGGCCGCAAAGCTCGGGTTTGTAGGAGCAGATTTGCCTGAGGAGTACGGAGGTCAGGGGCTGGATTACCTGTCATCGGCACTGATATGCATTGAGCTGACAAGGGCTGACAGCAATGTGGGGAGTGCAATTGCATCATCAACTCTCGGATGTCCCATGCTGAAGTACTTTGGCAGTGATGAGCAGAAGGAAGCTTACATGGCCAGAGTTCCGGGAGGTGAGACAACATCGGCAATAGCCATCACCGAGCCCGATGTAGGCAGTGATGCTGCAGGTATAAAAACGAGAGCAGAAAAAAGAGATGATGGCTGGATCATAAATGGCACAAAGACTTTTATAACAAACGGAAGCATTTCGGACTGGATAATTCTGCTTGCAAGAACCTCGGGAAATGATTACAGGGGGATATCAGCATTTGTTGTTGAGACATCATGGAAGGGTTACGATGCCAAGCCGATAAAGAAGATGGGGCTGTCATGCCATGATACTGCAGAAATATCCCTCAAAGACCTCTTTGTCCCCCATGATAACCTTGTTGGGAGAGAAAACCATGGATTCTACCAGCTGATGAGATTCTTCAACGAAAGCAGAATAATGGTCGGTGCAATTCACCTCGGCATTGCAATAGGAGCATACGAAAGAGCTTTACAGTACGCGAAAGAAAGAAGATCCTTCGGAAAACCACTGATCGAGCATCAGGCAATAGCCTTCAAGCTTGCAGACATGTACAGGGACATTGAGGCTGCAAAGCTTCTTGTTCTGAAGGCTGCGTGGCTTGTTGATAGAGGTGAACCTGACCCAGCTTTGAGTTCCGCTGCCAAGCTTTTTGCAACTGAGACTGCTGTTAGGGTTACATACGAGGCTGTTCAGATATTTGGAGGCTATGGGTTCAGCAGGGAGTACGATGTTGAGAGGTATTACAGGGATGCGAGGGTTGGGACAATCTACGAGGGGACGAGTGAAATACAGAGACTGATAATTTCAAGAGTGATTTCAGGCAAACTGTAACGGAAACGTAAAATTTTTTAAATTATTAATCCTTGAAAAAAGCGGAGGTGTATGAATGAGGTTTGTGAAGGGTTTTCCCGCAACAACCATGGAAGAGTATCAGCTGAACCTGACAAGGATAATCGAGTACGCAGCAACCTACTTTCCAGACAGGGAGATAGCATCAAGGCTTCATGACGGAAGCGTGATGAGATACAGCTATAAAGAGGCTTTTGAGAGAATCAGAAGAATTGCAGATTCGATGGAAAAGCTTGGCATTCAGCCTGGAGACAGAATCGGAGTGATAAGCTGGAACACTCACAGATTTTACGAACTTTTCTTTGCAATTCCGGCAATAGGAGCTGTTCTTTTAGAGATGAATCTCAGACTCCATCCGAAGGAGATAATATACGTGGCAAATCACAGCGGAGCAAAGGCAATTTTCGTTGACGAGACCCTTTTGCCTCTCGCAGAAGGGATAGCTCCCCACATCAAAGCGGAGAAATACATAATAATGTCAGATGGAGACATTCCTGAGACGAAGCTCAAGAATGTCAGCAGTTATGAGGATATGGTTGATGAAGGAGACCGGGATTTCGAACTGCCCATAGTGGATGAGCATTCCGCCGCTACAGCCTGCTACACATCAGGAACAACCGGAAACCCCAAGGGTGTCTATTATTCCCACAGAGCCCTCGTTTTGCATTCGTTCACAGAGCTCTACGCTTTAAAGCTCTCGCCTGATGATGTGTACATGCAGCTCGTTCCCATGTTCCATGCCAACGGTTGGGGACTGTTCTATCCGGCCACAATATCCGGTTGCAAGCTTGTTTTTCCGGGGAGATATGGAGTTGACAATCTGAAGCCGGTGATTGATCTGATGAAAAGCGAGGAGGTAACCGTGACTGCCGGAGCCCCGGCCATATTTCTCCCAATGCTGAAGTACCTTGAGAGTCTTGAAGAAAGGCCGAAATTCAACGTGAGAGCGTGGAGCGGGGCAACAGAGCCCCCGGTTGCCATGATGAAGGGTTTGCTTCAGTACGGCATAGAGGTTGTTCATGCCTATGGAGCAACAGAAACAGCTCCACTTGTCTGCTACAACTTCATAAAGCCAGAGCTGAAGGACATCGGTGAGGACGAGAAGTGGGAGATAAAGAGAAAGCAGGGAATCCCGGTTTTCGGCGTGGAGGTGGCTCTTGCTGACGAAAACGGCAATTTTCTGCCGTGGGATGGTAAGAGCATAGGGGAGCTTTACATACGGGGTCACTGGGTTACGGGCGTTTACTATGATGACCCGAGAACAGCAGAATCATTTGTTGGAGACGATGTGCTGAAGTGGTGGAAGAGCGGTGATGCCGCCACGATAGATGAGCACGGATACATAAAGATAGTCGACAGGTTCAAGGATCTGATAAAGAGCGGAGGAGAGTGGATAAGTAGCATTGATCTTGAGAACTATCTGATTGCTCATCCTGCTGTCTTTGAAGCATGCGTTATTGGAATTCCCCATCCAAAATGGGAAGAGAGGCCACTGGCCTTTGTTGTGCTCAAAGATGAGTACAGGGGGAAGGTGACGAAGGAGGATCTGCTTGAGCACCTCAGCCAGAGATTTGCGAAATGGCAGCTACCCGATGAGATTCTCTTTGTTGATGAGATCCCAAAGACGAGTGTCGGGAAGGCAAGCAAGAGGACTTTGAGGGAGCAGTACAGGGACTTTTATGCAGGCAAACGTGAATAGTATCACCAATCTTATTTTTTCAGAGATAAAAAAACAGAGATGATGCGATTCTGAAGTCTTTGTCCGCATCCTATTTAACTATTCCATACCCCGCTTTAACCCAAGCCAGAATTCCCCCATCTATCTCGTAAACTTCTTTAAACCCAAGCTCCCTGAAAATTGGCATCGCCAAGCCGGACCTGTGACCGGTTCTGCAGTAAACGACATAGGTTTTGTCCCTGTCAAGTTTGCTGAGCTTCTGCTTGAAATCGGGATCGTAGAAGTTGATGTTGATGGCGTTCTCAATATGACCCATTGAGAACTCCTGCGGGGTTCTGATGTCTATAACAGCAAAATCGGGATTTCCCCTGTTACTTTCTATCAGCCTGTAAGCCTCATCTGGACTTACACTAATTATTTTCTGCTGGGTTTGCTCAGATGTTATGCATCCAGCTATGGCTGTGGCAAAAAGTATCAGAAATACAGCGACGAGATTCTTGAGCTTCATGAGAAGATTTGATACCGGAGAAGATAAATCGTTTTCAGGATTTCGGGAGAACCTCAATAGCGATAAAGTAAAATATTGTCATAACAGAATCTGAGGGTGTTTGTAGCCATATACCATGCCGGAGATCAGGAGAACATTTTAAAGGCTTTAAAAAACCTGAAACCAGCTTTCAGAGTTGAAGGAGATTATCAGATAATTGCCTCCGATGAAAACGGAACTGTACTGGTTGGAAAATACAGAGATTCCCTTTTTGTTCTGTCCGAGAGGGATGTTGAAGCAGATCTGGAGCCTCTTGAGAGGTTCAGGGTTGAGTTCGGAAAAACCGAGATGGGAAGGAATTTCGACTATGGAAGATACAGACTTGAGAACGGCATGCTAAAAATAGAGACTGAGAGAAATAGAGAGAGAATTATCACCACCATACCTCCTCTTCTCGCTGAAATTACAGTGGCAAAAATCCTGATTTCTGACGCAAGCATAAGGGCAGAATACCTCACCAGAGAGGAGACAAAAATAATAAACAAAACAACTGAAATCCTTGAGGGGGCAAGATCTCTGAGCATAGCAAAACTTGAGGAACTTGCCTTCAGCGTATCCTCACTCAAAGGAGTGTTTTTCTCCGCATACATGAGATACAAGGATGAACTTGAGGAGATCTCCTACCGCCTTATCAGAGCAGAAAGGCTCTCCAAAAAAATTGGTTCTCTGCTGTACAGTGAAATACAGGAAATGAGAGAGGAACTTGAGATACTGAAGTACTTTGAATCAAGCTTTGAATCAACCCTGAATGGAGTCAGAGATGCCTTGGACACAATTCATCTAAAACTGGAAAGTCTTCACAGAAAGGAAGACCTTGAGATGCAGAGAAAGACCTCATCACTTCAGGCCGCTGCAGCGGTCATCGAGTTCATAGCTGTCTTCTATTACTCTCTTGGCATATGGAACAAGTATGCAGACCTCTCGGCAGTACCAAAATGGATTACATTCTCGCTTCTGACATCCCTTTCAATTCTGGTCGTGATTTACACGGAAATAATCGGAGAAATATTAACAAAAAGAGAATTCGAAAGAAAGTTCTACATTGTTACAGGGATGATAGTTCTTGTTGTGTTTGGAATGTTCTACATCACTCTTTTTCACTGAGTATCCTAACAGCCTTGAGCCTGTCATTTATCATCTTTAGATGCTCCTTCTCCTGAGTTATGAGAAAATCGAGAAGCTCTCTTGTAAGGGGGTCTGCATCTTTCTTCATTTCCTGATACGTCTTTATGGCATCAGTTTCAAGCTGCCTTGCTTTTTCGAGAATCTCTTCAGGAGTCATCAAAAACAGTAATGTTACAGGACAATAAAAACATTACATCGGACAGAGCTCACCGTGATCGTCGTGCTCTTCTTCATCCGGCAGACTGTCAAGTCCAAGTCTTTTCAGATCCTCATCCCTTCCCTGCTTTTTCAGGTAATCTGCTATTGCCCTTTTCAATGCATCTGCAGCAAGATTTGAGCAGTGCATTTTTTGAGGGGGCAGTCCACCAAGAGCCTCTGCAACAGTTTGTTTTGTGATCTGCAAAGCCTCCTCAATCGTCTTGCCGATTGCAAGTTCAGTTGCCATGCTGCTTGTTGCTATCGCTGCCCCGCACCCAAACGTCTGGAACTTTATATCAACAATTCTGTCATTCTCAACCTTGATGTACATTGTCATCAAATCCCCGCAAACAGGATTGCCAACTGTGCCAACACCATCTGCATCCTCGATGACTCCAACATTCTTTGGATTTCTGAAGTGCTCCAAAACCTTTTCACTATACAAATTAACCACCTCCTGACTTTTTCTTCATGTAAAGTGGAGACATCATTCTGAGTCTCTCAATTATTGGTGGAAGCTTCTCGAGAACGTAATCCACATCCTCCATCCTGCTCCATCTTCCGAGACTGAAGACAACGCTGCCATGAGCCTCCTCATGCTTCAAACCAATCGCCATGAGAACATGTGAGGGCTGGAGAGTTTTTGACGTGCATGCAGACCCTGTTGAGGCCTGAATCCCCTCCATATCCATGCTGAGCAGAATTGATTCACCTTCAATGTAGCTGAACCTAACACTTGCGTTGTTTGGCAGTCTTTCCTCCGGATGGCCGTTGAGGAATGTGTCCTCAATTCTGAGCAGACCTTCTATAAGTCTGTCCCTCATTTCTCTGAGCCTTTCAGATTCCCTCTTCCACTCCTCCTTGGCTATTTCAGCGGCCTTTCCGAATCCAGCTATTCCGGGTACGTTTTCCGTTCCACCTCTCATTCCCGACTCCTGTCCGCCACCAAGTACTATCGGATTGACCCTGACTCCCTTCCTCAGATAAAGGGCCCCAACTCCCCTCGGCCCGTAAATGTCATTGGAAGACAGGGTGAGCATATCAGCCCCCATCCTTTCAACATCAACCTCTATCTTGCCAAGACTGGCTGTGGCATCAACATGAAGCGTTGTTCTCACAATCTCTCTTATCTCATGAATATCCTGAACCGTGCCGATTTCGGGATTTGCGTGCTGGATCGAAACAAGAATCGTATCATCTCTTATCAGGTTCTCAAGCTCATCAAGCCTGACCTTCCCGAATTTATCAACCGGAGCGTAATCAACCTCGAACCCATTCTTCATCAGGAATTTTGCAGAATTTATTACAGATATGTGCTCAATGGCACTCACAATTATATGAGTTCCCCTTCTCTTGTTTCTCATCGCATAACCGATAATGGCAAGATTGTTAGCCTCAGTTGCTCCTGAGGTGAATATTATTTCAGATGGATCTGCATTTATAAGGTTTGCAACCCTATTTCTTGCTTCTTCAATAATATTTCTCGCCTCAAGACCGAGAGAGTGAACGGATGATGGATTGCCGGGATGCCTGAAATACTTCACAATCTCCTCAACAACCCTTTCATCAACGGGTGAACCTGCAACATAATCGAGATAGGGCATTTCAGACACCTCTCCTGATTCTGATTATGAAAATACCGTCTTCCTCATCAATCCCAAGAACCTGATGCCCGCTCCTCTCTGCCCAGTCCGGAATGTCCTTCTTGGCTGAGGGATCATCTGCAAGCACCTCAATCACCTCCCCAACCTGAACCTCCTCAATTGCCTTTCTTGCCATGAAAAGCGGCATTGGACAGAACATTCCAAGGCAGTCAACGGATTTCTTGCTTTCCATCATTTTCCCTTAACGCCGTAAATTATATATTGATTTTGCAATTTTGCTTTCACTCTCTCACCCGTACTCAAAAACCTCAGCATTGCCAACAGCTCTATCTTCTTTCAGACTGCACATCTCCTCCATCCTCTCAACATCCTCAAGTGATGCGTTTGTCACCGGATGCTTTGAAACCAAAAGGGAACAGCAATCCTCGTACGGCTGGATTGATATTTCGTAGGTTCCAATTCTTTTGGCAAGCTCCACAATCTCTTCCTTATCAAGACCGATTAAAGGTGCAAATACAGGATGCTTTGATGCAGAATAGATGACACTCATGTTTGCAAGGGTCTGAGATGCCACCTGACCGAGATTGTCTCCTGTGAATATTCCTTCCGCTTTCTCCTTTTCAGCAATCATGGATGCCATTCTCATCATGCTCCTCCTGTAGACAACCATTCTGTGGTCAGAGGGGATGCATCTTATGATCTCAAGCTGAATTTCCCTGAAAGGAACCATGTAAAGCTTTATCCTGTGAAATTCCGATAACCTTTTAGCTATATCATGGATTTTTCTCCTTACGGCAGGTGAATGTATTGTGGAGTTGAAGAAGTGTACTGCAACAACCTCAGCTCCCCTCTTCATGGCCATAAACGCCGAGACAGGGCTGTCTATTCCCCCTGATAGCAAACAGATGACCCTTCCTGAAACACCAACAGGAAGGCCGCCTATCCCATCTATCCTCTCAGAATAAACGTAGGCATTTCTGTTTGAGATCTCAATGTAGATTGTTTTTTCCGGATTTTTCAAATCAACCCTCAGGCTTTTCCTTTTCAGTATCTCCTCTCCAACGATTCTGTTAACCTCCACTGAATTAAGCGGGAATTCCTTGAAGCCTCTCTTTGTCTCAACCCTGAACGTTCCTGAGTTTGGGGAAACATCTATGGCTGCCCTTACGATCTCGTCCATTTCCAGATCCGTCATTATTGCAAGAGCCGAATACTTGATTCCAGGGGTTTTCTCAAGAATCCTTCTTATTTCGGGATTGTCACTTTCAATCACTATCCTTCCGTACTCTCTTCTTATTTCTGGAGTTTCAATGTCTTTAATTTTATTTTTTATGTTTCTGACAAGCTTTTTTTCAAAATAGCTCCTGTTTTTGCCCTTCAGTGCTATTTCAGAGTAATGAACAACGTAAACCCTCATGCCCTTACACTCATCTTTAGCTTTCTTGCCTCCTCGATAACACTGTCTATTTCTCTGCCAATCCTCTCCTCAAAATCGGGCTTTCTGTATTCTTCAAAGACATCAAGCTCAACAACCTTTGTCACTTCAACCCAGTTCTCTCTTGGAATTGCCACACATTCTCCTGAGTGGCTTTCAGCAGCACTGACTGCTTCATCCTCGCTTTTGAATTTGACAGACGTGAATATCCCAAGTGTGTTCCTTTCACCCTTGAATATGTAGAGCTTAACACTTTTTCCATTGTAGAATCCCATGAAATGATCCGTTGCCTTGTCAAACCCCATAGCCTCGAATTTTTCAATCAGATCCTTGGGAAGGTCATCCATCAAACACCCACACAGGGCTTTGACCTCCTCTCTCCTTATTGCCTCCTCCATTCTTGCAAATATCTCATACGGAAATCCAATCACGATCTCCTCTCTCCTGTATCCTCCAATCTCCCTTGCCCCGGGGCAGAGAAATGAGATGTTGGGCTTTCCTTGCTTTCTCACAAGTGCTGTTGCCTCTCCGCACACAGCATTTTCCCCTGAGAATCGGGCATGAAGCTCCTCATCAAAAAGAGCTCTGTAAAATGAAGAAATCCTCATTATCCTCTCGGGATTGGTAACAACAAGCACAACATCACACTTCTGCTTTCTGTAAGGCTCGAGAATTATGCTCCTCGTCTCTCCCTCTTCAGCCATCTCGGTTATAAAGCCAAGGGAAACGAGAGCTCCGGCACAGGTGAGATTGAACTCATTCAGAACTATCCTCTCTTCACTCTCAGCAACCCTCCTGACAGCCTCACAGAATCTGTACTCTCCTGTACCTTCAAGCTCCTCTTTCCTGAATATCACTGCAACAGGATCAAGCTGAATCTCAAAATACCTCCTGAACGTCAATCCTCCACCTCCACACCGTATTTTTCTGCTATGTCCTTAAAGGCATCGGCAACCTTCCCAAGCTCCTCCCGGCTGAGACCGTAGATATTAACCTTGAAGTTCTTGGTCATTCCAGCCTGAACTCCAAAAACACCTCTCTTTTTGAGCTCATGGTACAGGAAATACCCTCTTTTTTTGTGCTTCTTTGCTATGCTGTGGAAAGCTGGAGATTCGAAATGCATGAGAGTGTGATTTTTTGGTCTCTCTCCAATAAGCTGAACTCCTTCAATCTTCTCCATCTCTTTCACAAACCATCTTGCCTTTTCAATTTCATCATCCCAGTGCCTGACCCTCTCAACAACTCTCGGGAATGATGCCATCAATGTCATCACAGGTAAACCAAAAACCGGAGAACAGCCGAACATTGCTATCTCCTTTTTTGTAAAGGCTCTTCCGCTCCACTCTCCCCTTACCTTCGAGGTTCTGAAAATTATGTCTGAAAATTCATAATTTGTTGCCAGAATTCCAATTGGAGCGGTTGCTGACCAGCTCTTGTGACCACTTGCAACAATGAAAGCCGCTCTCAATTTCTTTCCATTGATCTCCATCACTCCAGAGCTGTATGCGGTGTTGAGAACAAATGGTATCCCGTATTCCTCGCATATCCTCCCAACCTTTTCCGCATCTGCAAGATTTCCATACCTGTAATCCACATGGGTCAGCAGTGCAAGATCCGGATACCTGCCTGTATCCTCTTTAACCCTCTCAAACGTCTCTGCATACATTTCGGCATCAATTCTGAAGTCAGGATAACCTGAATTAGGAACCTCATATATTTTCATATCATTGAGTTCTGCAGCTGTGTAGGATGTGTAGTGGGCCAGCGAATCCAGCACCACAATACCTCCATGAAAGCCTGCCATCACTGCAAATTTTGCATGCCTTGCTCCAGCAGTGAATCTGGCAGTATCCATTCCAAGAAACTCCGCAATGTCCTGTTTGAGTGCATCAACCGGTGGATTTTTCAGCAGATCAACCCTCCCCTCAAGACAGACATCGCACACAGAGTAACCATCTGCCCACTCAATCAGAACTTTTCTCGCTTCTTCGGTCAGAATGCCACCTCTCTGAATCGGATGAATGTTAATCAGTCCTTTTGATGGTCTTTTCAGGTTATTGGGGCTGTATCTGTTCAAATCCATCCCTCCTCTTAACACTATCTGGCTATTTAAAATTTACCGGCTATAAGCGTTAGAGACGCAAGCCCGATGCTTCCAGAAATGGCCATCTTGAGCGTTGATGGGGAGCACCTTTTGGATACGAGATATCCCGCAAAGGCTCCAGTGATTCCGGCTGGAATCAGCTTTAACGCCAAATCAAAATCCACATTTCCCAGCCATCCATGAGAAAGCAGAGCAAATCCTGAAAGAAGGGTTGAGGTTACAAGATCTGTTCCAACAACCCTGTTTGGCTTGAGGTTGGTCAAATTCAGCACTGCAAAGGTGAGAAGCGTTCCACTACCAACAGATGTTAGCTGAACGAGAAGTCCGACAGCAAATCCCACAGCAATGAGCCAGTAAGCATTCCCTCCATTGCTCTCAAACGTCTCGCAGTATTTTTCACATGCAAAGCATTCAGTCTTTATCCTGTGCTTTATTCCGCTGTATATCATGAGAACTGAAACAACAAAAAGGACAGCTCCAAGAATGGCAGTGAGAGTGTCACCATAAACCACCCTTTCCCTCAGCAGATAGTATCCAGAGAGGATCCCTGCAATTCCGGAAGGTGCGGTGTAGAGAAAAAGTTTTGAGTCAAAGTTCTGACCTCTCTTGTGAATTACCGATGAAAAGGATTTGATCGTAAATGCGTAGGCAAGATCTGTTCCAACAGCTCTCTCAACCCCAACTCCCAGAAGGATGAGCGAGGGGGTCATCAGGGCTCCTCCACCTATCCCTGTCAGCCCTACAAGGAATCCCACCGCAAGTCCGAGCAACTCGAACATTGTATCAGCCAGCATCAATTTTTGGATGGGTGGTTTCTGACAGGGTATTAATAATTAACGGCGTTAAATTTAAAAACCATAATATCTCAGATCACAGCATAGCCACGAGGGGAGAAAGCATGGAGATCAGCATAGACGTTGGAGAAATAGGAAAATTCGTTGGAAAATACTCGCTTGGCAGGGATAATGGAGAGAATTCGCTCCACTTTCTCAGAATAAAGATTCCTGCCGGACAGATAGACTCTGAAAGACTCAGAAAAATTGCAGAGCTCTCAAGAAAGTACGGCAAAGGGTATGCGGAGGTGACTGACAGGCAGAGCATTCAGCTCCACTGGATAGACAGCGATAACGCCCTTGAGATATTCGAGAGGCTTTACGAAATTGGATACACAACAGACATGTGCGGACAGGCCTTCAGCGGGGCATGCATGGGAGATGTGAGGAACATAGTTACATGCCCGTTAAGCGGTAAGATCTCAGAATTTGATGTTTCAGAGCTGTCAAAAAGGCTTACAGAGTTCTTTACAGGAAATCCAGAGTATCTGGATCTGCCAAGAAAGTTCAAGATAGCTTTAACAGGATGCGGTGGAGACTGTGTCAGGCTTGGGATCAATGATCTGGGAATGTACGGAATTATCCACAACGGTGAAAGGGGATATGCTCCATTTGCCGGTGGAAGCATAGGGGCAAGCTTTCCAGGACCGACAATTGCAAAACCTCTCGGAATTTTCATTCCTGAAAGTCAGGCTTTCGAGTTTGTAAAGGCGGTTGTTGAAATCCACAGAGATTTTTCAAGCAGAGAAAGCAAGGCAAAGGCGAGATTCAAGAATCTGGTAAATAAATGGGGCATTGAGAGGCTGAGAGAGGAGATAGAGAGGAAAACTGGGATGGAGTATGAGAGAATTGAGATATCAAATCCAAAGCCATCAGATCACAATGGACATGGAATTCAGGCGGACGGGCTTTACTATTACACACTCCCGGTTCTGGGAGGGGTTTTATCTGCTGAAAAGCTTGATTTCATTGCTGATATGGCTGAAAAGCATGGCAGTGGAGAGGTGAGGCTTACTCCAGAACAGAATGTGACCTTTGTTGATGTTTCAGATGTTGATGTCCTGAAAAGGGATCTAAGCAGAGTTTTTGAAATAAGAGAAAGCAAACTCAGATACTCCTCCATTGGATGTGCCTCAAACTTCTGCGGAAAAACAAAGGAGCCCCATGCAAAGGACATGCTGCAAAAACTGGTGGAGTTCTGTGAGAGCAGGGGCGTGGAGGATGTGAGCATATTCATCTCAGGATGCAGAAATGCGTGCGGCTGCCATCATGTTGGAGAGATTGGTTTGGTTGGGAGAGCTGTCAGAGCAGGTAATGGAGTTTCTCAGGGTTATGATCTGCTTTATGGAGGCAGCTTTACAGAATTGAAGCTTGCAAAAATATGGAAGGAAGGACTCTACGGTGATGATCTTTTCAGAGAATTTGAAAAGGTCTTAGAGGTGGTGAGGAATGGAGCTAAAACTGAAGCAGATAAATGATGATGTTTTTGAGCTTGATGTTAGAGGAAACACATGCCCCTTTCCCCAGATATTCACCGAGCTCGCCCTCAAAAGGATTGAGAGTGGCAGACTTGAGGTTATAACAGACAATCCTCCATCTGCAAGAGATCTGCCAATAGTTCTAAAAAGAAGAGGATATCAGGTTGAGTTAGAGAAGGAGGGAGATCACTGGAGGATAAAGATATGGAAATAATCTCAGCAGATCTGGCAATAGTGGGTGGCGGGACTGCAGGATGCATGGCAAGCTATGAAGCCAAAAAGCAGGGAATCGATGCGATTATCATTGAGAAGGCAAGGGTAAGAAGGAGTGGCTGTCTTGCTCCTGGAGTTAATGCCATATACTCCTACCTCCATGAGGGAGAGAGTCCAGAAAACTACTATGAGTTTGTCAAGTTTCAGGGGATGGGTCTTGCAAGGAGGGATCTGGCCTTAAGCATGATAAAAGAGACACCCTATGCAGTTGGAATTCTCGAAAATCATGGCTTGCCTGTTCTCCATGAGAGGCAGGGAAGATTTGGAATGAGAATTTATGGGGAGCACATAAAGCCGATTCTTGCAGACATTGCCATTGAGTCTGCGGAAAACATAATTGAAAGAGCCTACTCATTTGACCTTGCTGTTGAGGGCAGCAGGGTTTATGGGGTTTACGTCTTTGATCTCAAAAATCAGGATGTGTTCTTTGTAAAAGCTAAGGCTGTTCTGATAGCAACAGGTGGTGCAAGCGGACTCTACAGAAACTACACCGTTCCATGGTATCCACAATCAAACGCAGGAACAGGTTACGCTCTTGCGATAAGAGCTGGGGCAGAAATAGAGGGGTTTGAGTTCAGATTCATACCTCCAAGAATAAAGGACGTGAACAGCCCCATCGGCGTAACAGCTGTGGGATTCAGAGCTCCGCTTGTAAATGCTGAAGGAGAGGAGTTCATGAAGTCAGGATATCAGGAATTTGGTGGTGAAACAGCCCCAATTGCTATAAGAGCATTTGCCCCATCAAGAGAGTACCTTGAGGGAAGGTTCCCTGTTTACATAAACACAGAGAGCATTACAGAGGAGCAAAAGGAGAAGCTGATAAAGCTCTATCTGAATGCCTGGCCAATGTTTTATCTGTTCATCCATGCAAGGGGAATAGATTTTGCAGAAAAAATGCTTGAGGTCATGCCATGCGAACCCTACATTTCAGGCTCCCACACGGTTGCTGGCATATGGATTTATGAAAACAGAATGACATCGGTGGATGGACTGCTTGCAGCAGGAGATGCTGCAGGAGGTGTGCCTTTAAAGCATGTTGGAGGTGCTCTGGCTGAGGGAATAATTGCAGCAAGAACTGCCTCTCAAATTAAGGGTGAGAATGGATTCAAACCGGAAGAGAGGTACCCTGAGTTTGGAGATTACAGCTGGAGGGATGCCGAGGAGAGAATGCAGTTTGTTCTGGATCACTATGCCGGAGGGGTTTCAAGGTACTACATATACAACGAGCACTCAGCCAGAATTGCGCTTAATGAGATAATGAATTTGCAGAGTCTCAGACTGGATGGAAAGGCTGTCAGGGTTCTGGAAACCTGTGACAGGCTTGCTGTTGCAAGAACAATGCTTGAGCATATGATTGAAAGAAAAGAGACGAGAATGCCACCGTTCCAGATGAGAAGTGATTATCCAAAGCTCAGCAGCTCAAACTACATTCTCGTTTCAAGATTTGATGGGCAGAAACACTCTTTCAGGAGGGATTACGTGTGATAGTCTTTGATTACGATCTCTGCATAAAGTGTGGCAAATGCGAGAAGATATGCCCATGCCTCGCCATTGAAATGATTGATTTTCCAAAGCTTGCCTATCCGGATAAATGCTGGCACTGCTGTGCATGCATAAAGGAGTGTCCATCAAATGCCATAAAACTCAGACTGCCACCTCATATTGGAGATCAGAGATATGAAATGCTTGTTCTGGACAGGCAAAATACCATGGTTTTTCAGATATTTTTCAGTGGAAGGATGATTGATGAGATGAGCATTCAGGTGAGAAAATGATCGAGCCCCATGGTGGAAAGCTCATAAGAAGAGTTGCAGATGAGAAGCTTAAGGAGGAAGCAGAAGAGCTTGAAAGAATTGAAATAGACAGGGAAAGAGCATTAGACATTGAGAACATAGGGCTTGGAATCTACTCACCCCTTGAAGGTTTCATGTGCTCATCAGACTTTGAGGGTGTTCTCTGGGAGGGAAGGCTTGAGAGCGGATTGAGCTTCACAATTCCCATTGTTCTCGATGCTGAACTCAGGGAAGGTGAGAGTTATGCATTAACGCACAAGAGCACCATCATTGGAGTGATTGAGGTTGAGGATGTTTTCAGCTATGACAAAAAAGAGTATGCGAGATGCGTTTTCGGCACTGAGGACATCAATCACCCGGGAGTCAGAAGGGTGATGGAGTTTGGGGAGAAGCTATCAGGCGGGAAGATATGGTTCGTTAAAACTGCAGACAGCAGATTTGATGACAGATACTATCCCCCGGAGGTCTCGAGAGAGATATTCAGAAAGTGGAACTGCGTTGTTGCATTTCAGACAAGAAACGCTCCTCACTTGGGGCATGAGTATGTGCAGAAAACAGCTCTCATGGCAGTTGAGGCTCACACAGGAAAGGAAGCTGGACTTTTCATAAATCCCGTCATAGGAAGGAAAAAGAGAGGAGATTTCAGGGACGAGGTGATTCTTGCCGCTTACGAAACCCTCATTGAGAATTACTACAGGAAGGATAAAACCCTTCTTGGTATATGGAAGACGGAGATGAGGTATGCTGGTCCAAGAGAGGCTGTTTTTCATGCAATAGTCAGGCAGAATTTTGGTGCCACACACTTCATAGTTGGAAGAGACCATGCTGGAGTTGGAAGCTATTACGGCCCGTACGATGCACATGAAATGCTGAGAGAGCATGACGATCTCAAGATAAAACCTCTCTTCTTCAGAGAATTTCACTGCTGTGACAAATGCGGGATTGTGAGCAAGAGCATCTGCCCCCATTCAGCTTCAGATTTCAGCGGAACCTATGTGAGGAACTGCCTCGTCAACAACCACCCGTGTGAGTTCATAAGGGATGAGGTTCTCGAAGCTGTGAGAAAATTTGATAATCCCTTTGTTGGTGAGGCTGAAGTGTGAGGTGAAGAAATGATTTCCATAATACTCCACAGCGGTGAATGGGATAAGATATATCATGCTTTCAGCATAGCATCAACCTACTCAGCCATTGGTCAGAAGGTTAGGATTTTCATAACCTACTGGGCCATAGACACCGTAGCAAAGGGGAGGATTGATTGCGGAGAGGATGAGAAGAATAAGATAATCCAGAAGGGCATTGAAAATGGAAAGGTGAAGGGGCTCGAGGAAATGATAAAACTCGGTAAAGAATTTGGAAACGTTGAGGTTGTGGTTTGCAGTGGAAGCATGGAGTTGCTTGGGTACAGGGAAGAGGATATGCCTGAGTGGGTTGACAGGATTGGAGGGCTGGCAGAGCAGCTCATGGAGGGAGAGAGGATCATATTTATTTAATTATTGATAGTAATTTTCAATTCGGAGAAAATTATATATACTAATTACCTGACCATAGCTCATGAAGGTTGAGGCACTGAAGTGCAGAATATGCGGTAAGGAGTTCCCTTCCGAAGCACTGTACACGTGCGATAACTGTTTTGGCCCACTTGAGGTGAAATACAACTGGGACTGGATTCATGATCATGCAAGCAAGGAGAAGATTGAAAAAGGCCCAAATTCACTCTGGAGGTACAGGGACTTTCTGCCTGTGAATGGTGAACCCGTTGATCTCGGTGCAGGCTTCACAAAATTTGTCAGGGCAACAAACCTTGGAAAAGAGCTTGGCCTGAAAAATCTCTTTCTCATCGATGATTCTGTAAACCCAACATACTCGTTCAAGGACAGAGTTGTGAGCGTGGCCGTTACAAAGGCAAAGGAGTTTGGAATGAAGGCTGTTGGGTGTGCTTCAACTGGAAATTTGGCTGGAAGTCTGTCAGCCCATGCGGCAAAGGCAAATCTTCCCGCATACATCTTCATGCCGAGGGGAGTTGAGAAGGGGAAAATAATTCAGGCTTTGGTACATGGTGCAAAGGTTATTGAGGTTGATGGAACCTACGATGATGCCAACAGGGTTGCAACCGAGGTGGCTGAGGAGCATCCTGACTGGGGATTTGTCAACATAAATCTGAGACCTTACTATGCAGAGGGGAGCAAAACTCTTGCCTACGAGGCTGCTGAAAGGCTTGGGTGGAATTTGCCTGATCAGGTTGTTGTCCCGATGGCTTCTGGAGCTTTGCTTTGCGCCATATACAGGGGTTTCAGAGATCTGGAGAGAGTTGGATTTGTTGAGGAGAGAGATGTTGTTTTCAACGGCTCACAGCCCTATGGGCTTCCAATTTCAAAGGCCGTAAAATATGGGGGCAGTATTGAGCCTGTGAGGAAGATGGACACTCTCGTTCACAGCCTTGCAATTGGAAACCCAGCAGATGGAATATTTGCAAAGGACATCATAGAGAAAACAGGTGGGTTTGCTGAAGATCCAACAGATAAGGATGCGATAGAGGCTGTAAAGCTTCTTGCAAAAACAGAGGGAATATTTACGGAGCTTGCAGGTGGAGTTACAATTGCAGGGTTAAAGAGGCTTGTTGAGGATGGAAGAATAGACAAAAGCGAAGTGGTTGTTGTTTATCTCACAGGAAATGGTCTCAAGACAGGAGAGGCTGTTCTGGATTATCTTGACGACACAATCAAGATAAAGCCAAGACTGGAGGAATTTGAGGAGGTGGTAGCTTGATAAAGGTGAAGTTCCCATCGGTCTTTGTTCAGGTGACAAAGGAGAGGAGAGCTGAAGTTGATGGTGTGAGCAGTGTAAAGGAGCTCCTCGACACTCTTTTTGAGAGATATCCGGGGCTGAAGGAAAAGCTGATAAAGGATGGTGAGCTAACACCATTCATAAACATCTTTGTCAACGGTGAGGATATAAGACATCTGAATGGTGTTGAGACTGAACTGAAAGATGGAGATGAGGTGGCGTTCATTCCTGCAATATCAGGTGGCTGAAGATGGAGGATGAGCAGATAAAGAGGTATGCAAGGCAGATCATAATGCCTGAAATAGGTGTCAGGGGTCAGAGGGAGCTGCTTGAGTCTTCAGTGCTTGTTGTTGGGGCTGGGGGCCTTGGAAGTCCTGCAATACAGTACCTGGCTGGAGCTGGAGTGGGAAGAATAGGAATTGCTGATGGAGATGAGGTGGACATATCCAACCTTCAGAGACAGACAATACATGCTGGAAATCTCGGAAAAAACAAGGCAGAGTCTGCGAGGGATTTTGTGGAAAGGCTGAATCCCGATGTCAGGGTGGATGTTTATCCATTCCATCTCGACCCGGAAAATGTGAGAGATATAGTAAGAGGTTATGATGTTGTTCTTGACTGCACTGACAACTTTGTTTCAAGATTTCTCCTGAATGATGCCTGCGTTATTGAAAAAATCCCGCTTGTTCATGCGGCAGTTCTCCGATTTGAGGGAGAGATAATGACCATAGTTCCAGGAAACTCTGCCTGCTACAGATGTGTTTTCAGCCATGCTCCACCTCCAGGGAGCGTTCCAACCTGTCAGGAGGCTGGAGTTGTTGGGGCGACAGTCGGAGTGCTTGGAACCCTCCAGGCTATAGAGGCAATAAAGCTCATACTTGGTATAGGAGAGCCGTTAAAAGACAGAATGCTTCATGTTGACCTTCTAACAATGGACTTCACAGAGCTCAAGCTCAGAAAAAATCCTGAATGTCCGATATGCAGTGGGAAGGTGAAGGAGATAATTCCTGAAAAGTATGTGGAGAGCTGTCAGCTATGAAGAGGGTTGATCTCAGAGGGGAGGTCTGTCCTTTCACATTCGTCAAAACAAAGGTCGCACTTGAGGATGCTGAGCCGGGAGAGATTCTTGAGGTCATATTTGATCATGAGCCAGCGGTGAGGGATGTGCCGAGAAGTGTTGAAGCAGAGGGGCATGAAGTTTTAAGCGTTGAGAAGATTGACGAGGATGAGTGGAAGGTTGTTATAAGGAAAAGGGCTGAGGAGTGATTTTCAAGGATTTAGAGTTTTTTATTACACTATCCTTTTGTGTTTGGCGAGCTGCTCCATCTCAGGAACAGGTGTATTAAGGCTTTACTTTTTTGCTTTTACCTTCTTTAAGAACTCAATTATCAGCTCATCCTCATTTATCAGAATAACCTTTGTTTTTGCCCCCTAACAATATCTACCTTCGTTGTTTTTCAGGTTCTTCAGGCTTACAGAAATCTTCCACCAGCCGGGAGGGTTGCCTTTTGTTTCAAAATCCTGCATGTTCCAAAATTGTTACAGCTTTATAAAAATGTATAGGAACAATCAGAGCTTGGCAAGCTCTCTCAGGAGATCGTCATACTCTTCCATACTCTCCTCTAAGGCTTTTCTGTATTCAGGCCTGAGAGCTTCTTCAATTCCCTTTATCTTTTTCTTCTTTTTTGACGACATGCTTTTCCCTTCCTCTCAGTATTTTCTTTTAGCCATATAACTATTTCGTCAATATTTTTTCCTTCAATTGCGAGTTCCAGTATAAATTTCAGGATCTGAGATTTAGAGGCCCTGAAGCTATACCCACGGGATCTCAAGATTGTATCTGTCACCTCAAACGCTGTTCTTTTGTTGCCGTCTACAAAAGGATGCCCGGAAACTATTCCCCTCAGCAGGATGGCAACTTTCCAGTAAATTGATTTTCTGGGATGGCTGTTTACCCAATCCACAATGAATTCGAGCTCACCTCTGTTCAGGATGCCTGACTCTCCACCGTATTTTTCTATAATCCTTTTGTGAATTTCTATTACTTCCTCGATGGTGATGAACTTTTTCTGCTTAGCCATAGTGCCTCGTCCTCCTCACAACTTCATGAGCTTTGATGATCCTCAGCTCATTCGTGTAGTGATCGAATTCCAGCACATCATACCTCTGGAGCTCCTTGTTAATTTTTTCGAGTAATAATAACTTTAACCACTTGAACCAATGAACTAAACTATAGCCATGGAAAACTTCTCTCTTCCAATACTTAGATAACAGGGAACACTTTCTGCAATTAACATCCACCGCACACCAAATAGTAGAATGGTTTTGTTTTTCTAACTTTATTTTCGATGATCCAAATCTCGGCAGTTTTCCTACAAAAAGTTAGGAATACAACTATTAGAACGAAAAGAAGAATATTATATTTACAGTAGGTTTCAATGCAATTGGGGTTATAGAAAACCACGAACAAAGAAATTAAAAAACGATGGAGAGCTGTGCTGCAACTCTCAAAGATCCCTCTCTTTTTAGATACTCATAGTAAACTACAGAAACAGACACAGACAACAGTACAGATATTGATATTGCTTGAAAAAGGAATTTGATATTTTGTACTTCAATTACCATAACTTGTTCCACACAATATCCAACAATAATTTTTTCGTTGGAGAACAAAAGATATTAACTTCCACCTCATTTAAAGCTGTATGAAATTAAACCATATACTCTCTAAAGTCATTGAAACCATCAAAGCTCATCCAAATGTGATAGCGATCTACCTTTTTGGTTCCCACGCCAAGGGAGAGGCAACTCCAATGTCAGATGTTGATGTCGCAGTAATCCTTGAAAATCCAACCCCGGAAACTGAAGCAGATATTGGAAGCCTGGCATCTCCGGAAATTGACGTTGTTCTGTTTCATCGTCTTCCGTTGCACATAAAATTTGAGGTCCTCAAGCATGGAAGGGAGCTTTTTGTCCGAGATGAAGAAAAGCTTGCAGAAATAAAGTTCTGGGTTATGCAGGAATATCTTGACACATCTCCGATGTACAGGCGAATCTCCTCAGAGGTGCTAGGATGAGGTTTGCAGACCTCATACTGCGTTTTGAGAGACATCTCAGAGGTGCCGTAAATCTCAAGTCAAAAGATGTGCGTGATTACTTCGTTTACAATACTCTGGCAATGGAATGTTTTCAGGCTGCCAACGCCCTCATAGATTTAGCCCAATACATAGTTGCGAAGAAAAAACTGGGCTTTCCCTCAACCTACAGAGAGCTTTTCGAAATCCTTGAAAATGAAGGATATACAAGCGAGGATGAACTCAAAACCTTCAAACGCCTGATATTTCTCCGAAATCTTATAGTTCACGAGTACTACAGAATTTCCGAGAGCGAGTTGCTTGAGATGGTGAATCTGCTTGGGAAGTGCTCTGATTTCGTTAATAGAATAAAAGCTGAGGCTGGTGTAATATGAATGTAATCCGAATTCCAAATGTTTTAATGGCTTCGGCAACAGAAATTTCATTCCCACTCCCCTATTCAAACAGCACTCATAACTTAAAAACACTCATCCTTAAAAACAAATAGCTGATCCATCATTATATTTCAACAGAGACAAAATTAAACAACTTTAAATCTAAAATACATACATGCTTCATGCTGTTGTTGATGTTGGGACCACTTCAATAAAAGCTGGAATTGTGAGTGATGAAGATTACAGGATTGTGGATAAAACCTCAATCCCTGCCCGAGTGATCCATCCAAAAAGTGGATTTGCAGAGCAGGATCCAGATGCACTTTTTCAGAGTGTTCTGGGGTTGTTAAAGGATGTCTGTGATGGGTATGAGGTTAAAAGCATAGCCCTGACGACTCACATGGCCGGATTTGTTCCAGTAGACAGGGAAGGAAAGGAGCTCTGCAATCTCATCATATGGCTTGATGAAAGGGGAAAGGGATACCCAAGAAAACTGTTTTCCGGTTTGCTTAAAATTGAAGGCTACAACGCCTTAGAGCTTCTGAGGTTTCTAAGAGCAACCGGAGGAGCTCCAAGCAGAACCGGAAAGGATGTTCTTTCAAAGATTCTGTGGTTGAGAGAGAACGAGCCTGATATCTTCAGCAGAACATGGAAGTTTCTGGATGTGAAAGGCTATCTGCTATTCAGACTGACTGGGAACGCTGTGATGAGCCATGATGAAGCAAATCTGACCTGGCTTGCAGATACAAGAAAGAAGAGAGCAGAATGGCACGATGGTCTGATGAAAAGACATGGTCTGGGATCAGAGTTATTTCCTGAAATAAGGAGCAGCACCGACATAGCCGGAAAGGTTCTGCCTGAGATCAGAAAGGAAATCGGGCTGAAAGGTGATGTTCCCGTTTTGGTTGGATCAGGTGACATGTGCACCTCTGCAATAGGTTCAGGAGCTGTAAAAAGTGACGAGATTCACATTTATATTGGAACAAGTGACTGGATTGCTGCACATGTTGACAGGAGAATGGCAGATGTCAGGCATTATGTTGGTACGATCCTGAGCGGGATTCCGGGAAAATACCTTCTGGTTGCAGAGCAGGAGGTTGCTGGAGGGGCCATAGACTGGGTTTCATATAATTTTGGAATATCTGATCACAGGAAGATGGATGATATTGCCATGGAAACTGAAACAGATCTCATTTTCACACCATGGTTTTACGGAGAGAGAGCGGTTATTGATGATCACCACATCAGAGGCAGTCTTGTGAATCTCAGCCTATCCACAAGAAAGGAAGAGGTGGTCAGAGCAGCCTTTGAAGGTGTTGCATTGAACATTGCCTGGGCATTTGAGATTGTTGAAAAGTTTGTAAAGGCAAATAGAATAACTGCTGTTGGTGGAGGTGCGAGATATGACAGCCTCTGCAAAATTATGGCAGACGCACTCCAGAAAAGGATTGAAAGGATTGCTGAGCCTGAAGATGCCGGACTGAGGGGGCTTGCGGTAATCTCATCAGTCGGTCTGAAGAGGGAGAGTTTTGAGGACGCTGTCAAAAAGTTCAGGGTTGAAAGAGTTTTTGAGCCTGACAGGGAAATGGAGGGTTACTATGCCAGAAAACTTGAAATCTTCAGGGAGTATTACAGGAAAACAAGAGGAATATTCAGAAAACTCAATGTTCTGTGAATGCAGCAGGGATTCAGAGCGTGATGCTTCTAAACTGAAAAAGCGATGGGGATCGCAAGAGTTATATTCATGTTGCTATAGCCTTCAGTCAGGGGTCGTGGCGTAGCCAGGAAGCGCGGCGGGCTCCAGCGGTGTGATGACTGATGGGTCTGCTGAGCGGTGATGATCCGCTGGAGTGCTGACCCGGGGAGACCCGCCAGTCGTGGGTTCAAATCCCACCGGCCCCATTCATATACGGGTTTAACAACCTCTCCAGATCTCTACATTCATATTCCTATCAAGCCATCGCAGCATAGGGATTTTATCTCTTTTCAGTCTCCTCGGGAGTTACGTATCCTACAAACTCAAGCTCAGATCTGTAAATCAGACAATACTCCTTCTTTCTACCTCTACCACAGCTTGTAAGCAATTTTGAACTCCACCCTGAGGATCGTGTCCACGTATCGCTTTCTTGTCTTCTCTGCAGGAAAAAATCCGCATTCCTTACTCTATCGCCCTCCACACCTCTGACATCTTCTGTGATAGAGAGTCCTCTCAACCCATCCGCAGTCCTCACAGAACCAGTAGCTGTCTTTAATGGATCTCATGACTCAGCTCTCCCCCATAACAGCTTTTTCAAACCTCTCAATCATGAGCTTACTCCTGTTTATGGCCCGGATCAGTACCCTGTCTCCGCTTTCGAAGTTCAAAAAATCTCTATCAGAGTTTTTGGGATATATGTTCTTCCTGTTCCTTTCAGATCTATATGAAAACTTTTCACATCTATTCTGATCATGTTCAGAAGCTCACATATGGCCTTCCTCGATAAATGATCTTCTTTCTCGCATAGATCCTCAGGAGCTTGTTGTAATTCTCGGCAATCTGCTTTATCTGGGCAGTTTTAAACATCCTCGTGTAATCATCCCCCATTATTCAATTTTGAGTCGTGCCAGAATTTCATCCGCCATTTTTGTAAAAACTTTTCTTGAGGGAGAGAGAAGTCCTGAAAGCCTTACATGGAAAATTGTTTTCCCCATCTGACTTGCTTTTCTCAGGTGTTCGTCGTAAGGCACTATGGCAAAAACCCCCATATGCTTAAAATAGGTCAATTCTTCTGATTCGGCCATGTTTATGATAAATCCCTCGTGAGAGCCACCTATGGAGGACACGAGCTTCAGAACTCGCATCGCATCCATATATGCTGGTTTAACATCTGCAGATACTATAAAGATATGGTCTGAAAACCTGAGCGGATAAACCACGTACTTTGAAAGACCCGGAGCCAAATCAATTAAAATGTAGTCAAACTGACTTCTGAAATAATCTATCACGCCATTTATTTCTTCCACATTAATCTTTTTCTGAAAATCTACCACAGATTCCGTAGGAACTATAAAGAACTCAGCATCCTTTAAAACAACTCGGCCCACTATTTGATCGATTTCCACCTCACCGTTTAAATAATGGGTTAGCGTCCCAAGTGGCCTCTCATCGAGATACATGTGCACATTGGGAAGGGCAAAATTTAAATCCAACACAAGGACTCTCTGACCTCTCAACGCCAGTGCAGAAGCAAGATTAATAACTATGGTTGTTTTGCCCACTCCTCCCTTACCTGAAGGAAATGCAAGGACTTTACCTCTGATCCTTCTAAGTTTATAATACCTTGAAATCACGCTTTCCAGTTCTTTTCGAAATTCAGATATGACTTCAACTGTCATGATATCATTTGTGACTTAAAGTATTCTTGGAGATCTCCCTTCTACTTTCTTTTCTCTCAAAATTCTGTGTTTTTCGATTGTCTGACTCCTAAGATTTTCTATATCCACAGATAATCTCTCAACAGAATTTTTCAGTTCCTGGATCTCTTTTTCAATCTTGCTTACTGAATCCTGAATGTTTCCAAATTCGAAGGTATCTTGTGCCTTATTCAGTTCACTTAGTCTCTTCTGGAACTCATTTTTCAGTTCTAAGAACTTATTTTCCAATGATTCAAAAATATCATTCTCTACTTCCTTTTTAAAATATTCTATATTGCTGGAGTAATCGCTGCCTATTTCCGAGATCCGATTCTCCATTTGATCCAATCGATCTTCAAAGGATGCCACCTTTCTATCCAATTCTGCAACTCTTTTTCTTAATTCATCTATTATGATCTCGATTTTGGGTAAATTGTTCTGAATAATTCCTCTAAGTTCCTCGAACAGCAGATCCCATTTTTCAAGTCTTTTTTCAAGTTCCATTTCATCTCACCATCTAACTTAGTGTCGTATTGCAACTGGAAGCCATACCATGAAATAAATTTATGAGGTCACTTCAGGTTATTTTTCGACTCTTAGCTTGGAGATGAGCAGTGCACCTCTCGCTGATGCTGTTAATGGGTTTTCAGGACATTTTACATTAATTGAAACACCGAGTTTCTCTGAAAGTAGTGTCGCAAATTTTTCTTTCAAACCGGGGATTTCTGCCATCCCACCAGTAAGTATGAAATCCGATTCAAGAACTTTTTTGTACATTTTAAAGTTAAATTCAGCGAGAGAGGGGAGGAACTCCAGAACTATGTAATCAACCAGATTCTCCAAGTATCTTTCAACAGGCCTGTTTATAGCTTCATCAATTCTGAAGGTGTAAAGCCCCTTCTCAAAAAGCTGCACACTTTCCTGGACACTCTTCCATTCCTTGAGATTTGCGTATTTTTCCTTGTAGCTCCTTGCGGTTGATAGGTCAACGTTGACTGCTCCTCTTGTTTCATTCATGATCTCATTTTTGATCCACCTGTCCACCAGATCTCCAGAAACTTCACCGGTAACCATGCTGAATACTATCTCACCCTTTCTGACTGCCACGATGTCTGTTGTTGTGGAGCCAGCATTGACAACAACGAACGTCTCGTCTAAAATGTCGAGGCCTTCTGGCAGGGATAAAGCTGAAAGAAATGAATCATTCCACACTTCTTTTCCAGCCCAACCTATGGGAACCTGGCTGACTACCTTCTTAAAAAGCTGAACTCCTTCTTCAGATTCAGTTGAAGGGATACCGTATGTAACATAAGAGTTTTCCGGGATTCCGTATTCGGATGCTATCCTTCCAAGAAATATCTTCAACAGTTCCGCTTCATCTTCCGTTCCAGGTAATCCGGCTCTCAGCATATAAACTGCCTCATCACCGTAAAGTTCTGCTGCTTCATTACCTATTATGTAGTCCTTTTCCCCCGTGATGGGATTCTCCCGTTCCTTAATGCATGTTTCAACGATGATTGTATCGTTTTCCTTAGCAATGACAGTTCTCTGGGACCCGATTTTTATCCCAACTGGAACAGTTTTTCCCTTTATCTTTTCCTCAGTTTCTGTTTCGACATTATTTTTTGCAGAGCTCTCTTCATGCTCCATAACTGACACCCAAGTTAAGATTTTTGAATTTATATTTAAAACTTGCCAAAATCAGAGACAATATCAAGGTGTCAATTTCTCGTGAGATGATGAGGACCGATATTTCATCCACAGGGTTGTAAAGATGTAATCAGCTGCAATTTCTTTCTAAAAAATGAAATCAGACAATTTAAAAGAAAATGTTTTTATATTTTAATTAAATAACAGAAAGGATGATTAGACCAATTCATTATATTGCTGTCATTATTATTTTCCTGTTCACTGCAGGAATAACACCCTTAATACCAATAAAAAATGAATCACAGCAATTCGCATACTGAATTAACGTTGATATCAAGTTTGAGAGGTTAAATTCAAGTCATGCTGAACTTGCTTTCTATTTTGATATTATAAAATCAAATGATTTAAATGACTTCAATATTTCAATAAGTTCTTAGATGCATCAACAATCTTTCCCCTTATCAGTTTTCCAAAAAAATCGTTGGCGATGGAGAATATGCATCAGAAGTTGTGAGGTGCGCGGTGAAGAAAGGGTACAATTACAGGGTCAAGATATATCTGGAAAAAGATGGCAGAATTTATTCAACACGAGATATAAACATTTCAAGCTCTCCCAGATATCATCTGATGAAGAGAGGATTGAGATTACTGTGAAAAACGCGGATTTTGCAGTTCTGAACAAATCAGACAGCAGAGTGGTGCTGAGAGCAACATACTATGCTGAAAGCCCCGAAACAGTTGAAAGTGTGAGGTTCAGAATTAAGGCAGTACAGCTTGAGTCAAACCTGCTTGTGGACGATTTCTGGTCTGAGAAGAGTGTTGATGCTGGAAAAACCAATCTCCTTCAGTTTGACATTAATCTGATTGACAGATACAACTACAGAATCGTTCTTGAGATCTGGAGCGAGAATTATGTGACGGGCACAAAAGAGGATGTTGTGAAGTTCAATCCGGAGGGTTACAAAGAGAGTGAGGTAAAGAAGAAAACGTTCAGGGTTGAGGACTTTGTCAGAGAAGATATGAGAGAAACTCCTGTTCCTGAATACAGACCAGAATACGTACCAAAGGCCGTTCCGGGATTTGAAATGGTTTCTCTCATAACGGCAGGAGGTGCTGCACTGTGGATGGTGAGAAGGAGATGAACAGGATTGTTCAGATTGTAGCCGGAATACTGGCGTTTGTTGGGATAGTCGGGCTTTATTTCAACCTCAATTCAGTGATTGGAATGTTCTTTGATTACAAAAGGCAGCACTCATCAGAATAATCTTTGACATAGGGATTATAATAACAGCAATATTTTTGCTGGACAGAATTAGAAAATAAAGAATTAGACGAGCTTTCCTTCCATGAAGTCCTGATAAGCCTTGAGATCAAAGTGTCCGTGGCCGCTCAGATTGAACACAATTACCTTTTCCTCGTTGTTCTCCCTTGCCTTGATAGCCTCATCAATCACGACCTTTATGGCATGGGTTGATTCCGGAGCCGGTACTATTCCCTCTGTTTCAGTGAACATCTTTCCTGCCCTGAAGGTGTCAATCTGGCTCACAGCTCTTGCCTTCACGATTCCGTGCTTCACAAGAAGGCATAGAGTTGGTGCATCGCCATGATACCTCAACCCTCCGGCATGAATTGGTGGTGGAATGAAGTCCTTGCCCAGGGTGTACATTTTCAGCAGAGGTGTTAAACCAGCAGTATCTCCAAAGTCATACCTGTATTCTCCCTTTGTCAGTGTGGGGCAGGCCTCAGGCTCAACTGCAATGAACTCCACCCCATCATCGTTTATGAATGGATAAACAAGCCCGGCAAAGTTGCTCCCCCCTCCAACACATCCCACCATAACATCCGGTCTTTCCTCCGCAATTTCGAGCTGCTTTTTCGTTTCAAGTCCTATTATTGTCTGGTGCAGAAGCACGTGATTGAGAACACTCCCAAGGCTGTAGTTTGTGTTTTCATTTTTAACAGCATCCTCAACAGCCTCGCTTATAGCTATTCCCAAACTTCCAGGGTTGTCCGGATCCTTTTCCAGTATTTTTTTACCGCTTTCGGTCATATCAGACGGACTGGGTATAACCTCCGCGTTCCAGAGCTCCATGAGCACTCTTCTGTATGGCTTCTGATGGTAGCTTGCCTTCACCATGTAAACCCTGCAGTCCATTTCAAATAACCTTGTTGCAAAAGCTAAAGCAGATCCCCACTGTCCCGCTCCTGTCTCGGTTGTGAGCCTTTCAATACCCTCTTTGGCGTTGTAGTAAGCCTGAGCTACAGCTGTGTTTGGCTTGTGACTTCCGGGAGGGCTTACACCCTCATACTTGTAGAAGATTTTTGCAGGAGTTTTCAGAAATCTCTCAAGTCTCTCTGCCCTTATGAGAGGGGTCGGTCTCCAGAGCTTGTAAATCTCAAGAACTTCACCGGGAATTTTTATGTACCTCTCTTCGCTCATCTCCTGCTTCAACAGCTCCATTGGAAATATGGCAAGAAGCTTTTCCGGAGCCATTGGTTCGTTTGTCTCTGGATCGAGGGGTGGAGGAAGAGGTTCTGGAAGATCAGGCAGAATGTTGTACCACCTGTCTGGCATTTCATTCTCGTCAAGCAGTATCTTCTTATCCATGCATTCTGGGCATCTTCTTAGTATTTATGCTTTTTCCTTTTTTAGATGATAATTCCCTTTAATAATTATAACAAAATAAATTAGCGAAAGTGAGTATTTGACTCAGAACCTCACATATCAAGAAATCTTACTTTTTCAGAGTGGCTGTAATCTGTTATGCCTGCAATAATAATGGCTGAAAGACGTGATGGTTGTGGATTGTGCATTGATGCATGCAGAGGAAATGCGATAAGAATTGTCAGATCAAAGGCTGTGATTGAGGAGATGCTCTGCATGGAGTGCGGAGCATGTGTCAGAGCATGTCAGAATAACGCAGTTGTCATCGAGTGGTAGCACTCAGGGATCATTCTTGCAAAGATATTTTAAAACCTGAGATTCCTTTCTCCACTATTATGGAGACCCTGATTGAACACGCAAGAAGTGGAGATATGCCTGAGTGGCTTGGAGAAGTTGAATCCTACGAGGGCATCGATATAGAAAAAATTCTCACACTCATCGATCAGGGAAAGGTGGTTGTGCCCAGAAACATAAAAAAAGGTGAAGATTTCAGGCCAAGGGCAATTGGAAAGCTGATGTCAACAAAGATCAACGCCAATATCGGCACCTCAGCAGACTACATAAACCTTGAAGAGGAAATTGAAAAGGCTGTTGTGGCTCAGAAGTATGGTGCAGATGCAGTAATGGATCTGAGCAGCGGTGGTGATCTGGATTTCATAAGAAAGAAAATAATGGAGGTTGTTGATGTCCCGTTTGGCACAGTGCCTATTTATCAGATTGCAAGAGAGATGGATGTTGCCGATGCAGATGAAGATGATTTCTTCAATGTCGTGGAGAAGCATGCCAAGGATGGTGTTGATTTCATGACAATTCACGCTGGAGTCTGCAGAACAACAGTTGAAAGACTGGAAAAAAGCAGCAGACTTCTCGGGATTGTGAGCAGAGGGGGATCGCTCACAATAGCCTGGATGAAGCATACAGGAATGGAAAACCCGTACTATGAGAATTTTGACTATCTTCTGGAGCTGATGAGGGAGTATGACGTGACCATAAGCCTTGGAGATGCTTTCAGGCCCGGATGCATTCATGACGCAAGCGACAGGGTGAAGTTCACCGAATTCATAATTCTGGGAGAGCTAACCGAAAAGTGTAGAGAAGCCGGAGTTCAGGCCATGGTTGAGGGACCAGGTCATGTGCCCGTAGATGAGATTGCAACAAGCGTTAGGGCAATGAAACTTGCAACGGGTGAAGCACCCCTTTATCTCCTCGGCCCCCTTGTTACAGATATAGCTGCAGGTTATGATCACATTGCAGGAGCGATTGGTGCTGCAATAGCCGGGATGCACGGAGCGGATTTCATATGCTACGTCACACCAGCAGAGCATCTGGCCCTGCCAACTGTTGATGACGTGAGAGAGGGAGTCATCGCGTCGAAGATTGCTGCCCATGCCATAGATCTGGTTAAGGAAGGGCAGAGGGAGAGGGCAAGAAAAGTTGATTATGAGATGAGCTTAGCGAGAAAAAGACTGGACTGGGAGAGGCAGTTCAGACTCTCACTTGATCCAGAAAAAGCGAGGGAGATTCATGCAAGAAGGAAATCAAAAGGTGAGACGTGCAGCATGTGTGGAGATCTCTGTGCGATAAAGACAATAAATGAGGTAATGAGCGGAAAAGGACAGTGAGTTTGAATTTCTGCAATGCCAGAAATGTAAGAGATTTGAATTTTTTCCTGAAATGCTGACCGTCCACAAAACCTATAAGCTCAGGGTTGGGATTATGCAAAAAAACAAAATCACTGTGGTGATGCGGGGGTTGCCGAGCCAGGCCAAAGGCGGGAGACTCAAGATCTCCTCCCGCAGGGGTTCGTGGGTTCGAATCCCACCCCCCGCACTTGCAAAAAATTTTCACCAATTTTTGCAGCATTCTATTATTCTTCCAGCAATTTTTTTAATTTTGCGGTCAGATCTGAACAGATAGGCTACCAAGAAAACGAACCACAGCCCAATCAGAAAAATTACAGTGTTTATAGATATCTGAGCCATGTTTAATGATACATATCCAAGAAATGTGAGAGTCAGAAGAAATGGGAAATTGAATATCCTCAAATCCTCCTTAGCTCTTTTCTCAGCCAAATAGAAAATACCGGTTATACTCTGTCCCATTAAAAGAGCGATAACAAGTCTGTCAGAAAAATACCCAAAGGTGTTCAGAGTTAGCAGTGTTACCCAGGTGGCAGATACTGAAAAACAGATCGGACAGAAATCAAAAGTTTTTATTACATTCCTCACAACAAGAGAGAGAAAATACAGAGCCGAGATAAAGGAAATCACAATCAGCAGTGTATCACTCAAATACAACCTCATCACCTCCAAACATCATCGTATCCTAACCTCCCATGCAATTCCCTGAATAGCAATTCCAAGTGCTACCAGAATCAGTAATGTGAGGATGACTCCCTGAAATGCAATCCTTTTCCCATCCCTAATCTTAGTAATCTCCTCACTTATCCATGGAGTGGTCATTGCAGCGACCACACCAATCAAACTACCCACAACGAATCCATTGAGGAGGTATGTACGGTTTAGCACTGAGCCGTAATCTCCTGCTATTGAGATATAAACAGGCAAAACCCCTCCTGTTAATGGCGCCAGTGGCAGAATTGTAATTATATATGAAATCCATCCGAGAAACAGTTTCTGGTATTTGACGTACCCCTTTATGTTTCCAATCCAAGATCCCATTGAGAATGCAAAGGCTCCAACAAAAAGCCCGATGACAGTTGTTTTTACCCCAAGAAATGCTGCACTGCCAGCTGCAGCGGCAATACCTATCGTGCATAATGGGCAGTGAGCACTAACTTTGGAAGTAAAAGAAACTGTGACCAAGAATGTGAGAGTCAGAAGGGAAGCTCCTCTTTTCAGTCGCAATAGTATGGGAGACAATGTATGTTCCATCACCATTCACCTCGATTTGGCAATCTTTCTGTGGTGGACTTATGTTCTGCTCCATTTCCCAGCATTTTACTACCAAAACCTATTATACACCTGATGTATAAATAGATATCGAAATCAGGAAAACAAAATATCAGATCCAAGCAGCAGCATTATCTGATCTTCAATGAATTGCAGATCGTCTTCGATTGTTTATCCCTTAGAATGGCAGCCGGGCAGTGCTGGACAGCTGACAGTATATCCTCCCTCTTCAGCCACTTGTATGATGACCTCAATATTTCATGACAGAAAATTGTTGGAAGAAGTTGATAAAACTACTTAGAATGTTCGGAGTCCAGTAAAAACAATTCGATTCGCCTCAATCCTTTTATATATGCAATCTCCTCCTCTTCTGGGATAAGCCCTCTTAGCACCCTTGCAGTCAATAAGACCTCCCCTATTGTTGCTAATTTGAATATAATCAAATAGCCCCTCATCAATCCCTCAAGAATGGTGGTTATGATCGAAAAATAAACGGTTAACGGTTTGGCGGTGCTGATTAGCCCATATAGGAATGGGCCCGGAGGGATTTGAACCCTCGACCGCCCGGTTATGAGCCGGGCGCTCTGACCTGGCTAAGCTACGGGCCCTACTTTTACCCATCTCTATGATTTGTTTATAAGAATTTTGGAAGATGTCCTTGATAGCGGATTTAAGGGATTTAAATTCCTCCAAAATAGCATCAAACCCCATCTCAATTAGATTAAAATAAACGGAAGTAGAACAAGTGTTGGCGATAAAATCCAGTACAGCATAGTAAGCGGATGAATGTACTGCCGGTAAATTCTCAGATAGTCACCGAATTTTATTATTATATAAAACTTCTGAAAGAATTTCCCAGAAAAGAAGCATTCCAAGAGTGGCAACAGCAAATTCATGTCAGTCTGCGATTCTCTGAAAAATAAAAGGAAGATGGTATGCAAGAACAAATGGAAACATCTGAACATAGTCAAACTCGTGAAGAGGCTCCATCTCCCCTCTGATTTTCTGATTAGATCTCATCTCAAAAGAAAAGTTTGCAAGCTGAAAATGTCTCAGAAACCCAATTCTGGTCCTTCGGTTACTCCATATAACTGTTTCAAACTCAGGTCCCTGCCATGATTTCACTCGTTTTCTTCCGATAATCTTGCATTTATCGTTTGTCATCCCTTTTTACGCTTAACCGGCGGTACATAGTTCTTCATCAGCAGGGAATTTGTAACAACACTTACGCTGCTCATTGCCATTGCCAAGCCAGCCCACTCAGGTCTGAAAGTCAGTCCTAATGGGATGTAAAGCAAGCCAGCCGCAACAGGAATCAGTATGGTGTTGTAGATCATTGCCCAGAAAAGGTTCTGCTTTATCTTCCCCAGAGTTTTCTCGCTGAGCTGTATTGCAGCAACAACGTCCTTTATATCATCTCTCATAAGCACGATCTCACCACTCTCAATTGCAACATCAGTACCGCTGCCTATGGCTATTCCAAGATTGGCCTGAGCCAATGCCGGAGCGTCATTAATACCATCCCCAACAAAAGCAACAACCTCTCCATTTTCCTGGAGCCTCTTTACCTTCTCCGCTTTCTGGTGGGGCAGGACCTCAGCCATAACAGTATCAATGCCAAGCTTTCTCGCAATTGCTTTTGCAGTTCTGCTGTTATCACCGGTTATCATTGCAACCTTCTTTCCCATTCTGTGAAGCTCCTGAATGGCCTCAGCTGCGGACTCCTTTATCGTGTCTGCTATCCCAATAACACCCACTACTCTCCCATTGGTGGCAACAAGTACTGCAGTTTTTGCCTCTTCCTCAAGGCTCTGAAGATCCTTTTCAGCCCTGTCATCAACTTCCACTCCATTCTCAACCATGAGCTTTCTGCTTCCAACGAGAATTCTGTTTCCATTCAGTGAGGCCATAACACCCTTGCCAGCGATAACCTCAAACTTCTCGGGCTCATCAATCTCAATTCCTCTTTCCTCAGCTTTCCTGACAACTGCCTCTGCCAGTGGATGCTCGCTTCTTTTTTCTGCAATTGCTGTCATCCTCAGAACCTCATCCTGAGTGCCGCTGAAGGTGATTATATCCGTCACCTCCGGTTTACCTTTCGTCAGAGTGCCGGTTTTATCAAACACAACCGTTGTTACCTTTCTTGCAATCTCAAGGGCATCTCCACTCTTGATCAGTATTCCAAGCTCGGCACCTTTTCCCATCCCAACAGTCAAAGCGGTGGGTGTTGCAAGTCCAAACGCACAGGGGCATGCTATGACAAGAACGGCAACAAGGGTTGTGAAGGCAAACAACGATGGAACCTCAGCAATGAAGTACCAGTATATGAACGAGGTTATGGCTACCGTCAGCACAGCAGGAATAAAGTAAGTGACTATGCGATCAGCAAGCCTCTGAATTGGAGGTTTGCTGCCCATTGCTTCCTCAACAAGCCTTATTATCTGAGCAAGAACAGTATCACTCCCAACTCTTGTTGCCTCAATTTTGAGAACGCTGTTCTTGTTTATTGTTGCTCCAACAACCTCATCTCCTGGCTTTTTGAGATTTGGCACCGGCTCCCCCGTAATCATGGACTCATCAACATAGCTCTGACCCTCAACAACAGTACCATCAACCGGAATTTTCTCTCCCGGTCTGACTATCACCAGATCTCCAACCCTCACATCCTCCACCGGCACCTCAATCTCCTTCCCATCTCTGACAACAGTGGCAGTTTTTGCTTGAAGACCCACAAGCTTCTTTATTGCCTCACTTGTCCTTCCTTTTGCTATCGCCTCGAGGGTTCTTCCCAGTAGCAGAAATGCGAGAAGGAGAACTGCAGTCTCGTAAAAAAGATAATCTTCAGGTAAAAGGCCTATGGTTGAAAGAACGCTGGCAACGTATGCTGAGCCTACACCCATTGAATACATAACATCCATGTTCAGAGTCCTATGACTCACCGCTCTCAATGCAGCTGCAAACATGCTTTTTCCGGAGTAAACCATGACCGGGGTTGTGAGTGCAAACTGGATCAGGCTGCTGTAGGGTACCTCGGGGACTCCGATGTATTTTCCGTACTGCATAACAAGCAAGATGGTACCAAAGAATGCTGCAAAGGCAAGTTTCTTCTTCATTTCTGCTATGTGAGATTCTCTGGGTTCCTCTTTTACTTTATCACCTGCAACACCAATGAACCTGTAGCCTACGCTTTCAACAGCCTCCTTAATGTCCTCAAGAGTTACAAACCTTGGATTGTAAACAACGATCGCGGATTCTGTGGCAAGATTGACACTAACATCTTCCACTCCGGAAAGCTCACTGAGTACCGTTTCAATAGTTCTGACACATGAAGCACATGTCATTCCTCCTATCCTCACAGTCACACTTTTGCTTTCGTCAGCAATTTTGTATCCTATGCTTTCCACAGCCTCCCTGATCTCATTCATGGTCACACTTTCAGGGTCTATCTCCAGCAAGAGTGTCTCTGTTGAGAAGTTGACACTGGCTTTTTTCACTCCCTCAAGCTGAGACACGGCAGTCTCTATGTTCCTTGCACAGGATGAGCATGTCATTCCCTCAACCTTCAGCTTCAACTTACCTTCCTCTTTCACAAAATAAACTAACAATGTCAGCACGTATATACCTAACTCCTAACAAAATGTAAAGAATAAACAGAGTTAAATTTACCTGAAGTCACTTCAGCAGCCTTGCATTTATTGCAACTATGATCGTGCTGAGGGACATGAGGGCAGCACCAATGGCTGGGGTGAGCAGAATGCCAAGGCCGTAAGCCACTCCAGCTGCAAGAGGTATTGCAACGCTGTTGTAGCCTGTGGCCCAGATCAGATTCTGTATCATCTTCCTGTAGGTCTTTCTGGAGAGTTCAATTATATTTACAACATCTCTCGGGTCACTTCTTACAAGTATTATGTCTGCCGTCTCAATTGCCACATCGGTTCCCGCTCCTATGGCAATTCCCACATCTGCCTGAGCCAAGGCCGGAGCGTCATTGATACCATCACCCACCATAGCAGTGACGTACTTTTCCTGAACCTTTCTGATTATCTCCGCCTTTTCATGTGGAAGGACTTCAGCAAAAACCTCATCAAGTTCAAGCTCCTGAGCGACCCAAGCTGCAACTGCTCTGTTGTCGCCAGTCAGCATCATGCACTTCACACCCATCATCTTCAGGCTCGCTATCGCTTCTCTTGACTCTGGCTTGATCTTATCCGCCAAGGCAATAGCCCCAATGATTTCAGAGTCTTTCAGCAGGAAAACTACTGTTTTTCCCTGTTTTGTTAGCTCTCTCGCTTTTTCATCAAGATCAAGTCCCATCTCCTTCAGATACCCAGGACTGACGATTCGGTAGGTTTCTCCGTTAATGGTTGCCTCAACACCCTTTCCCGGAACGGCTCTGAACTCATCAACCCTCTCCATCTTCAGACCTCTTTTTTCGGCCTCTTCAACAATACTCCTTGCAATTGGATGTTCGGAGTGCATTTCAATGCTCGCTGCTATTCTCAGAACCTCATCCTCTTTTTCTCCAGAAATCACGACATCGGTAACTCCGAACCTTCCTTCGGTCAGAGTTCCGGTTTTGTCAAACACAACTGCCTCAACATCCTTTGTTCTCTCAAAAGCCTGTCTGTCTCTTATGAGCAGCCCGTTCTTTGCAGCAAGGGATGTTGAAACTGCCACAACAAGCGGCACCGCAAGTCCCAAGGCATGGGGGCATGAGATGACCATGACCGTAACAGCTCTCTCAACTCCAAATGCAAGCTCCTCTCCGAACAGTATCCATGCCACAAATGTTACCGCTCCAACGCTTAGGGCGATGATGGTCAGGTAGAAGGCAGCTCTGTTGGCGAGATCCTGGGTTCTGGACTTTGTTTCCTGTGCCTGTCTGACAAGCTCTATGATCTTACTCAAATACGTTTCCTTTCCTGTCTTTTTCACCTCAACGGTCATTGACCCCTCCATGTTTATTGATCCTCCGATTACCTCATCGCCCTCCTTTTTCAGCACTGGCTTGCTCTCTCCCGTAAGCATGGACTCATCAACATAGCTCTGACCCTCAACAACAGTACCATCAACCGGAATT
>ENA-OSAI01000051-OSAI01000051.1-marine-sediment-metagenome-genome-assembly--contig:-NODE-51-length-82188-cov-84.421694_pt1 | contig 82188 bp, 99 predicted proteins | sample MGYA00237871_ERZ529316 | MGnify/ENA primary metagenome ERZ529316 (study PRJEB26369, sample SAMN03142814) | marine sediment metagenome | biome: marine; feature: borehole; material: sediment...
TCCATGAATCGCCCATGCATCTAAGCTTTCATCCAGCCCGATCTTTATTCTGAAATCCATTGCAAAGTAACAGATCACTCCAGCTATTAGCCCAATCAGAAGTGCTCCCTTGACATCAATAAATCCTGCAGCAGGAGTTACTGCAGCAAGACCTGCTATTGCTCCACTTATGATACCGAGTGAGGAGGGTTTTCCATTGATCCACCCGATAATCATCCACACAAGTGCTGCAACAACTGCCGAAACATTTGTAACGAGAACTGCTCTTGCCGCTGTTTCATTGGCTGCAAGTGCACTACCACCATTGAATCCAAACCAGCCGAACCAGAGTAGGGCTCCCCCAAGCAATGTCATCGGAATGTTATGGGGTTCAATGTTAATCTCCCCGAATTCCGTTCTTTTGCCTATAACTGCAGCGAGTGCAAGAGCTGAGAAACCGGAGCTGATATGAACAACTACTCCCCCTGCAAAATCAAGGGCTCCAAGCTGGGAGAGCCATCCTCCACCCCATAACCAGTGCGCAAAAGGAGTATAAACAAAGGTAACCCACAAAAAACCAAATAAAATGAAGCTGCTGATTTTAATCCTTTCCGCAACGGCTGAAATTATTATTGCGAGTGTAACAGCAGCAAACATCATCTGATAAATAACAAAGACAGAGTGAGGTATCCCTGTGTCAAGTTCACCTCCAGTTCCCTCGAGAAATGCATAGTCAAGATTTCCTATGAAACCACCAACATCCGAACCAAAAGACAGGGAATAGCCGAATGTGACCCATTGGATTACAACGATAATCATTGATATAAATGCCAGTGTTATCATTGCAACGGCACTTTTCTTTCTCACCATACCTCCGTAGAAAAGTCCTACTGCGGGTATCATCAGCATTACAAGGGCAGAGGATACGAGTATCCATGCTGTATTTCCTGCATCCATTTAACATCACCCTTTCAGGAAAATTCACCACTTTTTTTAACTGTTTTTAATACATTTTCACAAAATGGATGATTAGATTCATAATATCTCAGATATCGAAAAATAAACTAAAAAATTTTCAAAATTTGGAGGTAAAATCGGAAAAGCGAATAACACTATAGGATCGAAAGCAACGAGTGAATCAGTAAATCTGATATAACTCTCTGACAATCTGCCAGTATGGCAGCTATCAAAGCCCTGACAGTTGATGTGGGAACTGGCACCCAGGACATCCTGCTCTATGAAAGCAACAAAAACATAAGAAACTGTCTTAAAATGATACTTCCTTCTCCAACCCTTATTGTTGCAGAGAAAATAAAAGAAATGACTGAAAGGCAAAAAAATATCCTTCTAACAGGTTACACGATGGGAGGGGGACCCTCAACCTTTGCCATAAGAAAACACCTCGAAAGAGGGCTAAAGGTTACCTCTCTTCCTGAACCAGCCCTTACAATCAATGATGATATAAGGAAAGTTGAGGAGATGGGGGTTGAAATATCAAACAATCCTGAAAGAGAAGGTTTGGTTGAGGTTGAACTGAGAGATGTATTTATGAGAGAGTTCCACTCCTTTTTCGGTTCAATTGGCATCGAAGTGCCAGATAAAGTTTTCTTAGCCGTTCAGGATCACGGCTTCTCTCCAGACATGAGCAACAGGAGGTTTAGATTCAGAGTTTTCGAGAAGACTCTGAGAGGTGGAAACCTTTACTCATTCTTCTACCATGAAGATGAGGTACCAGAGCATTTTAACAGGATGAAAAGTGCCCTGAAATCTATAAAAGACTTCTCGGATGGGAAAGGACTCAAAATTGAGAGTTATGTTATTGACACGGTTTTTGCTGCCTTAATCGGAGCTATGACTGATTTGAAGAGGTTTCCTGCCTTCATAGTGAATTTCGGTAATTCTCACACGATTGGAGCTGTTGTAGATGAAGATGGGAGTGTTTTCTCCCTTTTCGAGCATCACACCTCCATAATGAGAAGAAAAGGCTCTGAAGGAGTTAAAAAATTTCTTGAGAGCTTTATTCATGGGAAAATAGATAACGAACAGGTCTTCGGAGAAGGGGGACATGGAGCTTTTGTAAAGGAAGTTGTTGAGGTGAGAGATTTCGTTGCAACCGGACCAAATGCTGAACTGAGCCCCTATAGAACAGCCAATCCGGCTGGTGATACGATGATAACAGGAAATGTGGGGATGATACATGCCTACTTACAGCGAAATGGATGAGATTAGCTGGCAGGAGTTTGAGGAAGCTGTTAAAGAAATTTTTGAGAAAAACGATTTCAGGACAGAATTCAGATTTGTCTTCAAAGATGAGGTAGGAAGAAGTGAAATTGATATAGTGGCAGAGAGATTCGGCACTCTCATAGGTGTGGATGCAAAAAGATACAACAAAAGCTGGAACAGAAAAAGTGCAATAAAAAGAGAGGCGTTGAAGCATGGAGAAAGGTGTAAAAGACTTTCCAGACTGAAAGAGAGAAAAGTAATACCCGTAATAGTCTCACTAATTGATGATTCTCTCATAAGCTACCAAGGGTGCATAATTGTTCCCTTTAATTCACTGAATGATTTCCTTGTAAATTTCGAGTACTACATTGAAGAACTGGGTTACTGAATTCTGCACTATCTGTCGAACACCAAAATGTTTTATTACAATCCGTCCAACCTGTAGAGAGGTGATTTTATGATCACAAGAGATGATGTCCTGCACATATCTAAGCTAGCAAGAGTAAAACTTGGGGATAATGAGGTAGATAAGTTCAGAGAAGGGTTCCAGAGCATTCTGGAGTACTTCGAGATCCTTGATGAAGTTAAAGATGATGTTGAACCCACCTTTCAGGTTTTACCTATTAAGAATGTCTTCAGAGACGATTCCATTAAGGAGTCTCTTGAGAGAAAGGAAGTCCTCATGAATGCAAAACATGTTGAAAATGGATACTTTAAGGGACCGAGAATAGTTGATTAGCTGATTAGCTGGTGATCATATGATTACTATATCGGAATGGAAAGAGATGTCTAAGGAGGAAACTCTTGCAGAATTGCTTGAAAGGATTGAAAAGAGCAAACTCAATGCCTTCATCACAGTGAATGAAAGAGCAATTGAGGATTTTAAAAAGCCGGAAAATGGTAAACTTGCTGGCATTCCAGTTGCTGTTAAAGATAACATCTCCACAAAAGGTATGTTGACGACATGTGCATCAAAGATCCTTCACAACTATATTCCTCCCTTCGATGCACATGTGGTTGAGAGACTCAAGCAGGAGGGGGCAGTAATCATAGGCAAGACGAATATGGATGAGTTTGCGATGGGCACAACAACAGAGACTTCCTATTTTGGAGTGGTCAGAAATCCCCACGATCTGGATAGAGTTGCAGGAGGGAGCAGTGGAGGTAGTGCTGCATGTGTGGCAGCAGGTGAGAGTGTACTCTCCTTGGGAAGTGACACAGGAGGAAGCATAAGGTGTCCAGCAAGCTTCTGCGGTGTTTATGGGTTAAAACCAACCTATGGACTTGTTTCTAGGTATGGTTTGATTCCATATGCCAACAGTCTGGAGCAGATAGGTCCATTTGCAGCCTGTGTGGATGATTTAGCACTTTTGCTTGAGGTAATTGCCGGAAAGGACGAAAGAGACTCCACAAGTGCAGGAAAAGGCTTTAAATTCAAACCAGAAAACAGGAGTTACAGAATTGGCATCATCAAAGAAATGACAGGAGACGAGCATGTGATATCATCTTTCAATGAGGCTGTGGAGCTTATAAAGAGAGAGCATGAGGTAGAAGAGGTTTCAATGCCATCCTTCAAATACGCTCTCGCTGCCTATTATATAATAGCCATGAGTGAAGCATCATCAAACCTGGCAAGATACGATGGTGTGAGATATGGGTTATCACTGGATGAGCTAACATCCTGGAACGAGTACTTTTCAAGGGTAAGGGCTGAAGGCTTCGGAGATGAGGTGAAGAGGAGAATCATGCTTGGCAGTTATGCACTTTCAGCAGGATATTATGGTAAATACTATCTCAAAGCTCTGAAAGTCAGAACGCTCGTTATAGATGACTTCAAAAAAGCTCTCGGCAAATACGACATCCTGATCTCTCCTACTATGCCCTCCCTCCCATTCAGAATAGGTGAGCTTGCAGACCCGCTGACAATGTACAAAGCAGATGTTAATACAGTTCCGATAAATCTTTCAGGAATTCCATCTCTTTCGATGCCCATTTTTGAGAGGAAAGGGCTTCCGGTTGGACTGCAGATTATGGCAAACTATTTTGAGGAGAACAGAATTCTCTCCTTCGCAAAGTGGCTTGAGGAAAAAATTAAGGCTGTCAGCTAAGGGATAAAATGAGGTTTGATGCAAGGAAATATAAAAGACTCACAGAAGAGGATTTCGAGGATGCATGGGAAAGGGGGAAGGAAATCCTTACACCCAGGAATCTCAACCAGATTTTTCCACGATACAGCTACATGCTTGGAGAAGAGCATCCCCTCTTCAGAACAATAAACGATTTAAGGAGAGCTTACATCTCCCTTGGATTCAAAGAAGTTGTGAATCCGGTAATTGTTGAGGATGTCCATGTCAGAAGGCAGTTTGGAAAAGAGGCAAATGCTGTTCTTGACAGGTGCTTCTATCTTGCTTCACTGCCAAGACCCAACATAGGAATCTCGGCAGAGAGGATCTCTGAAATAGAAAAAATCACGGGGAAGAACCTAAACGAGAGTGAAATTGAATCTCTAAAAACAGTCTTTCACGATTTTAAGAAAGGAAAGATAGATGGCGATGATTTGAGCTACGAAATTGCCAGATCTCTCCAGGTAAGCGATTTAAAGGCTGTTGAAATTCTTGATAATGTCTTTCCCGAGTTCAGGGATCTGAAACCTGAACCTGAATCTTTAACTCTCAGAAGTCACATGACGACAGGCTGGTTCATCACTCTCAGCAAAATATCTGACCGCCTGCCTCTCCCGATAAGACTTTTCAGTATTGACAGATGCTTCAGAAAAGAACAGGGGGAGGATGCGACAAGACTCTATACTTATTTCTCTGCAAGCTGTGTGGTGGTGGATGAGGATGTGAGTGTTGACGAGGGTAAAGCTGTAGCAGAAGGTTTGCTCAGACAGTTCGGGTTCAAAAAGTTCAGGTTCAGACCTGATGAGAAGAGAAGCAAGTATTACATCCCCGGAACACAGACAGAAGTTTTTGCCTTCCATCCAAAAATTGTTGGCTCAAGCACAAAGTACAGTGATGGCTGGATAGAGATCGCCACATTTGGTATTTACAGCCCCACAGCCCTGGCACAGTATGATGTGGAGTATCCTGTCATGAACCTGGGGTTGGGGGTGGAGAGACTGACGATGATTCTATACAACTTCCCGGATGTCAGAGAACTCGTCTATCCCTGGATATACGGGAAGGTCGATTTATCTGATATGGATATAGCCAGAGCCATAAAGCTTAAAGATGTGCCCCTCACCCTTGACGGCCTCAAAATTGCTGAAAAGATAATGGAAACCGCTTTGAACAACGCAAATCTTAGAGGTCCGACTGAGGTTACAGCTTTTGAGGGTGAACTTTACGGAAAGAAAATCAGGGTAAGCATAGTTGAGAAGGAAGAGAATGTCAGGCTTTGCGGGCCTGCTTTTTCGAATGAGGTTGTGATCTATCAGGGAAGTGTACTCGGTGTGCCAAAAACCGACAAATGGAGCCATGTTTTCGAGCATGGATTTTCAACAGGGATCAGGTACATAGATTCCTTTGCCCACATGGCTGCCCGAAGGATTGAGGAAGCGGTTGCAATGGATGAGGGGGAGGTTGAGGTCAGGGTGAGAATGGTTGAGAGTCTTACTGACATCAATCTCACACTGCAGGACAACATCAGAAGGTACATTATATCCACCGGGGGCAAAATTGATGTCAGGGGGCCCATGTTCGTTGCTGTAAGGCTTGAGGTAGAATGAGGACGGATGCAAAAATTGACCTTGAAAAACTCAAAAAAATTCAGGAAGAAATTGCTGAATCCATAATCCTCGAAGATTTGATAAGCTTTGAAAACATCAGATATGTGGCCGGTATCGATCAATCCTTTCTTGATTTTAAAGAGCCAAACATGGTTATTTCGACCTGTGCCCTTCTCGACTTCAGAACACTGAAAACAATCAGAATCGAAACAGTGGTTGAGGAGGTCAATTTCCCTTATATTCCAGGATATCTCATGTTCAGAGAGGGTGAAGGAGCCTTAAAGGCTATCGAAAGGACTATCACAGACAGAGATAAAACGATCATCTTAGTGGATGGCAGCGGTATTGCACACCCAAGAAAGTCAGGACTTGCAAGCTACATAGGATTGAAAGCAGAAATACCTGCAGTTGGGGTGACAAAAAAAAGGCTTGTGGGTGAGCATGAGGAGCCCGAAAAACCAGGAGAGGCTAAACCACTTCACTACAACTCTGAAATAGTAGGTTACGCTCTCAAAACCTGCAAGAGATGCAGACCAATTTATGTCTCACCCGGGTGCCATATATCATTGCAGCAATCTTTGGAAGTTGTTAAATCCTGTCTCAAGGGTTATAAACTGCCAGAACCCATAAGAATTGCCGATAAAGTGTCAAAAGAGAGGAGAAAGGAGTTTGTAGGGTGAGATGATAATTCAAAAGAGTTAATTAATCATCAGATGAGGGAGTAAAGATGGAAATTGTTAGAATTGGGGACGCTCTTGAACTTGCTGAGGAGATTGAGGTAACACTTTACATAAATGGTCTCCCCTCACACTTAATGTGCACACCAGGAAATCTCGAAGAGCTTGCAGTGGGGTTCGTTGTATCTGAAGGATTGATCGACAGAAGAGATGCAGGAAAAATCAAGGTAGATGTGGTGGATAATCAGATTTTCGTTGATGTCGATGCTGATTCTTTCGTGCTGGAGCTCAGGAGCTCTGGATGTGTTGGTGTTTTCAGAGAGGGAGAGGTTCTTCCACCGGTTGAAAGCGATGAGAGATTCAAATTGAGGGAGCTGAAAGAACATCTGAAAGTAATTGAGATTGAAGACTACAGAAGAACAAGGGGTTACCATACTGCCGCAATAATCTCCAGAGATTCTTTTATAAGAAGAATGGATGTGGGAAGGCACAATGCAGTTGATAAAGCAATTGGAGCAGCAATTATAGAAGGTATAAATCCCTCAAAGTCCTTTCTTCTGCTTTCTGGAAGGATAAGCAGAGGTATTGCTGCAAAGGCTGTTAGAGCGGGGATACCTCTTGTTGTCTCAAAAGCATCAGTCCTTGATTCCGCCATAGATGTCTGCAGAAAAACCGGGCTTTCGATTGTTTCATTTGCTTCCGGTATCGCGGTGGCTGGAGGGGCTTTAATTCTTGAGGAGTGAAACAAGGAGGAAACGAGGAAGTATCGGTGAAACCAACGATAAAATCAGTTAAAAGTACTACCCAAGAACTTTTACAACTACCTTGGAAGACAGATCCTCCTGTACTCTGAACTCCTCTCCATTGATGTAAATATCATCTCCTCGCTTCTCGATAATATTTCCAGGCTCAAAACCAAGTTTTCTCATAATGAGGGGGGAGACAACCACTTCAAGCCTCCCTTCAGGAGCCTGATTCAGAAGGTAAAAGCTTCTGTCACACTCTCTGCATGCAGAACAGTCAGATGATGCAATAAGCATGCAGATTCTATCAGCAATATCTTCATTGACATGGTGCTCAAGCTCACAGCTCAGTTTATGTGCCTCCTCTCTGTCAAGTCCGAGAAATTCAGTAAAAAATGCCTCAAAAATTCTGTGGAATTTTTTTATTCTTTTCGCAACACTCAAACCCTTATCAGTTAAAACAGCTCCATAGTATGGCTGATATTCAATGTATCCCTTGTCACTCAGTTTCAAAAGCATCTCTGTCACACTCGATGGCTTCACACCCAGCTTTCCAGCTAAATCATTTGTCCTCACTGCCTTTTTCGTCTCCTGCTGGAGGTCATAAATAGCCTCGAGATACTCTTCTGTCCTTTCCACAAAATAATCTGGGTTTAAGGATTAGATATGTTTTACTCTTCAGGCATAATAGAGTCAAAAAACTCCCTCACATTTCTGGAAAGAACATCGAATTTACCAAAGTAGAAGTGATCAGTATCAAGTTCTAAGGAGTGCTCTGGTCTCAACCACTCCACTATATCTCTGGATTCCTCTAAGGGAACGATCTGATCATTTTTTGCATATATTACAAGCTTTGGTACATTATAGTTCACGAGTTCGATTGAATCGATTTTTCTCAAAGGAGATATGAGAACAAGAGCATCACAATGTTCCGAAATGTTTGAAGCCACTACACTTCCGAAGGAGTAACCCAGCAAGCCAACATGCGCATGTCTTGCCCTCAAATGAAGTATGCACTTCCTGGCATCCTCTACTTCTCCCTTTCCCATCCTGAAGGGTTTGCCGTAATCGAAACGGAGAGTTGAATAGCCTGCTTTTCTAAGCTCATCCGCAATCCTCTCGAGTCTTATATCGAATCTGCTTCCACCCATCTCTGGATGTGGTGGGCAGAGGAGTACTGCATTCTCCCCCCTGATATCGTAGCTCGCATTGATGCCAAGAATGTTCACCTCGGCCATCCAATCACCCCGGTTTATTATCAAGTCTCATCTTTATTTCCTCTATCGCCTCATTAATGCTTTCCCTGACTTCCTCATTTTCCTCTTCAAGTTTCTCAAGTAACTCAATATCCTCAATCTCACCTATTTTCCCGAGAATCATAGCGGCATCCTCTCTGATTCTGAAATCATCATGATTGAGGAGTTTTTTTATTCTCTCCTTAGCTCTTTTTACAGCTTTTTTGTCTCTTTCGTAAAGCACTTCAAGCAGATACATCGCTCCGAGTCTTTTGAAAAAGTCGCCTTTTTCTATCAAATTTGCAAGAATCTCGTCGTAACCCAGATTTATAACGGTCTGTGCCACATCTTTTGCTCTTCCTTCAGCAATCATCTTCTCAACAAAATCCTTCAAAAACTCAGGATCATCGTACCTCTCCAACCAGTCAAGCAACTCTTCCAGATTTTTTTCCCCGCTGATCCTTACAATCTTTTCTATGAAAATAACTGGTACAGAAATTATCTCGAATTCCTCAGCAAGAGAGGGGAACTGAGTTGCATCAACAATGGTGATTCTCACAGCGGGATTCAACGCAGATATCTGAACAAGTTTCCTGACAACCTTCCCGCAGTGAGGGCAGAATGGTGCAACAAAAACAGTAACTTCAACACCCTTAATGTTTCGAATTCTCTCAGCATTACTCATGACGTCACTGTCAAGGTCTTTACCCTGAAGGTGTTCTATTGTTTTCATGAAAAGCTTTTTTTCAATTCCCTCGGGAACTCCCACATAAAGTATTCTGGAGGGTTCGAATTCGAAGGATGGGTAGGCAGGCAAATCCCCCCCATTCCGGATTACTTCAGCCCTGAGATTGTTATCTGAAAGAAATTTTTCTGCTTTTCTTGATAGTTCCGAATCATCAATGTATAGTTTTATCCTGCCTTTCATCCCTCCACTTCCTTTCTCTGTATTATAAACTGCCTGTTGAATTGTGCCACCTGATTGTCGGGCTCAACACTCAGAACTCTGTCAAAAACGTCTATAGCCTTATCGAGCTGTCCAAGCCTGCCATAAATTATGCCAATGTTGTTCAGAGCCTGCATGTTTTCAGGTTGAAGCTCAAGAACCTTTTCAAAGCACTCCATGGACTTTTCGAACTCTTCCTGTGCATAGTAGAGCAGTCCAAGGTTGTACCAGCCAGAAGGGTTATCGGGACTCAGTTCAATTGCCTTCATGATTGACTTCTCTGCCTTTTCGTATTCTTTCATGCCATACAGTGTGTAACCGAGGTTTACCCAGGCATTGAAGTCCTTTTCATTGACTTTCAGAATTCTCTCAAAACACTGAGAAGCTTCCCTAAATCTCCTGTTCTGCATCAGGGCATACCCTAAGTTGAAAAGCCCATCAGTGTAATAGCTGTCTATTTCAAGAGCCCTTACGAAACACTGGATTGCCTCCTCCTGCCTTCCTGAATCGTAAAGGGCAATCCCAAGGTTATTCCATGCAGATGGATTGTTCGGATCTTTTTCTATGCTTTTCTGAAAGCAGAGTATTTCTTCTTCAATATTTTTTGCTTTCAGCCCTTTTTTAAACCATTCTTCTGCTGATAGATCCTCAATTTCTTTTTTATCTGACTCCTTTTTTTCCTTTTTTTCTTCCTCCATCCTTTCAATCAACCCCTGTATGGTTTCTCAGGATTACTACAGGAGTTTAATAAATGTATTGACTATCTGATTTTTGGCAACCTTCAAGATTTTGAGTACTTTGTTTTCCATGTTATCGAACTTTCATTGCCTTAGTGCTAAGGAGAAAAAGAAAGTAAATCGGTCATGGAAAGAGAGGAGGGAAGTTCAGCCCCATCTCCTCTCTTAGTCCAAACATGACATTCATGTTCTGAATAGCCTGTCCACTTGCTCCCTTGACAAGGTTATCAATGGCGGAGACCACAACAACTCTATCTTCTCCCTTGAATATTCCTATATCACAGAAATTGCTTCCTCTCACATAACTCAGTCTTACAGTTTCCTGAAATCTCACGAAGTAACAATCAGAGTAGAATCTCTCATAAATTCTCTTCAGCTCATCTTCATCAAGTTCTCCTCTCAGGAAAATATGGGCATTGGTGAGGATACCCCTTGATCCAGGGAAAACCTGTGGGGTAAAGGAAACTTTAATGTCTCCCTGAAATCTACCGAGTTCCTGAACCATTTCCCAGTAGTGTCTGTGGGAGGTTATTTTATAGGGAACAATTGCCTCATGAAGGTTGGGGTAGTGAGTAAAATCTGTAGGATTTGCTCCAGCTCCACTTATCCCACTTTTTGAATCGAAAACAACTCTCTCGATCAGCTCCATATCTGCAAGAGGTGCTGCTGATAGTATCGCTCCTGTTGGATAACAACCGGGATTTGCAACAAGCTCAGTCTTCTTTATTTCCTCTCTGTGAAGTTCTGTAAGTCCATAGACTGGCTCTGCATCGATATCATATCCGATGTGTTCTTTTGAGTAGACTTCCTCAAAGGTTTCTCTGTCAAGTCTGTAATCTGCTGAGAGGTCTATAACCTTCAAACCAGCTTCAAGAAATTGTGGAGCAAATTTCATCGCCTCCCCATGTGGAACTGCAAGAAAAACCACTCTGCAGTCATCGAAGTATTTCAACTCAGGATTAACAAATTTCAGTGAATAAAAACCCTTTAAGAAGCTGTGAAGCTTCCATATCTCCTTTCCTTCATACTTACGGGATGTTACAGCCTTCACCTCAACTTCAGGATGAAAAGCCAGCAGTCTTAACAGTTCAGAGCCTGTATATCCGCTTCCTCCCACTATTCCAGCTTCAATCATTTCAACACCCGGTTAAATTTCCGGATTACTGCATTTAAATCATTTTCTCTCCTGTCGGTTCTGATACGACTAACTCAGAAGACCCAAAATGTTATATCTAATCTTGGCAATCTAAAATCGATGTGGAGCAAGATTGTTGAGAAGTTCGAGAGATACCCATCACAGATTGCTGTTGTAAGAGAATTTCTGAGGCTTGGAATATCTGTTAAAGACGGAAAGGCTTACTGTGGAAACATCGAGTTGATTCCTACCAAGATAGCCGATGCGATTGGAGTTGACAGAAAGGTTGTCGTTTCGGCAATTCAGAACATTGAGGGGGATGAGGAATTGAGAAAGGTTTTCACATCAATCAAACCTGTTGCAAACATAGCAGATGTTGCCAGGTTCTACGACTATGGTGTTCTTGAAATATACGCAGAGAGTAAAAAAATAGGAATTGTTTCGGGCATTACATCTATTCTCGCACGAGAGGGCATTTCAATCAGATACATTCTGGCAGAAGACCCTGAGATAAGTGTTGAGTCAAAGTTGACAGTTGTTACAGATTCAAAGATTCCGGGAAGGCTTGTAGACGAGTTCCTGACTGTTGATGGTGTGGAAAAAGTTGTAATAAGCTGATGAAGCGCTACCACTTCTCCCGCCAGAATGAGGGGATAAACAGTGAGAAAACGGTAAAAATCTCCAGCCTTCCTGCCCACATGTTGACAATCAGAATTATCTTAACCACAGGGTGAAGAGCAGAATAGCTTTCAGATGCGCCAACAGCTCCAAGTCCTGGTCCAACATTTCCCATCGTTGCTGCTACAGCAGAAACTGATGAAAGCAAATCAAGACCAAAAAAAGATATTGTGATTGAAGAAATTGCAAAAATGATCACATACAGGGCAAAAAAAGCAGTTATGTCATCAAGAATTTCCTTTTTTACAGTTTCCTTTCCAAATTTTACAACTCTTGCAGTTCTCGGCTCTGCTTCCCTTAGAATCTGATGTATGGCATATTTAACCAGTAAAAATATCCTGATAGCCTTCATTCCACCGGCAGTTGAGCCCGAACATCCACCGACAAACATTAAAGAGAGTAAAATCATCCTTGATGTGTCACTCCAGAGATCAAAATCAAAGCTTGCATACCCGGTTGTTGTCATTATGGATATCGCATTGAAATAGGAGTATCTGAAGGATTCAGATAGATCACCATCATAGTTGAGAAATGTCAGGAAAAGAATTGCCACAATAAGAATTCCCGCGTAGAATCTGAATTCCGGATCACGAAATATCTTTGGGTTTCCTCTGAGCATGTAGAAGTGTAGGGCGAAGTTTGCTCCAGCTATAAACATGAATACCCCTATTATCGCCTCAATAAGAGGATCCCTGAAATATGCAATGCTTTCGGTGTGGGTTGAGAAACCCCCTGTGCTCATTGTTGTAAAGGCATGATTTACAGAGTCAAAGAGACTCATACCTGCAAGATAGAGTAGCAAAACTTCAGCAATCGTGAAAAGAAGATACACAACCCACAGTCTGAGTGCGGTGTCCTTGAGCCTTGGTGTGAGTTTGCTCACAGTTATACCTGGCACCTCAGCCTGAAGAAGAGCATGCCCCTTTCTCGCCATTGAAGGGAAAACAGCCACGAAAAGGACGATGATACCCATACCACCCAACCACTCGGTAAGGCTTCTCCAGAGGAGGATGGATTTTGGCAGAATCTCTACTCTGTCAAATATGGTTGCTCCTGTGGTTGTAAATCCAGACATTGATTCAAAGAGAGCATCAACAAAACCCACTCCGATAACAGCGTATGGTATCGCCCCCATTACACTTATGATAAGCCATCCAAGCCCCACTATGGCGAATCCCTCTTTGTATCTGAAGACATCACTCTCAGGCTTTATCATATAGAATGTGAACCCGACAATCAGTGTAACAATTAACGCAACAAGGAAGGGCTGGATGGACTCATTATAGATGTAGGCTATCAGGAGAGGGAGAGAAAATAGGAGAGTGAAATATATGAGCATCCTGCCGAGAAAATTGAAAACCAGCCCATAGTTCATCTGATCACCCGGGGCTATGAGAGGTATTTCTCTACCTTTTCAACCTCTTTCCACGGGGCAAAAATAAGGAGCCTATCACCCTTAAATACCTGAGTTTCTCCTCTTGGTATTAAACACTCTTCTCCTCTCAGAATCCCACCTATTATTGTCTTCTCAGGAAGTTTCAAATCCATTATCTTTTTCCCTGAAAGTTTTTCTTTGTTCAGCTGAATTTCTGCAACAACGGCTTCTCCTTTCTCGAATTCTGCCAGTGTCTCAACAGCCATCATCCTCAGATGTCTCAGAACTTCCAGGTAAGTTATTGTTCTTGGCGAGAGAACCACATCTACTCCCACCTTTTCAAATAACTTCATGTAGCTTCCCTTACTCACCTGTGATACTGCTTTTTTTGCCCCAAGGCTTTTTGAGAGCAGGCTGACGAGAAGGTTCTTCTCATCATTCTCCAAGCAGGCTACAACCACATCTGATTTTCCAATGTTTTCCTCCTGAAGAAAATCCAGGTCTGTTGGATCGCCAATAATAACCCTGACATTCTCAAAAATAGTACACAGATGTTCGCATGTCTCAGGGTTGGGATCAACAAGCTTGATGTTAAGGTTACTCGAGTCCAAAATTTGGGCAATATAACTTCCGACCGTCCCTCCCCCGAATATCACAACATTCCTTGTAAACCTGCCCTGAAATAAGTTCTGAACTGCCAGCAGGTTTTCTGCCTTTCCAACAACAGATATTCTGTCATCCGCTATTATCTCCGTCTGTCCTCTTGGAACTATCAGTTCTCCCTGCCTGTAAATTGCTGTGAGAACAACATTTTCAGGGAGAGGAATCTCACTGACTTTTTTTCCCACCACCGGTGAGTTCTCATCTACCTCAACTTCGATCAGATTGAGTTTACCCGCACTGAGTGAAACAAAATCCACAGCCCCACTGAAGGTTATTATGTTGGCAATAGCTCTTGCCAGAGCAAGCTGGGGGCAGATTATCAGGTCAAAACCGAGGGAGTGGTTTTTAACATAGGGTCTGTCCACATACTCGGGGTTTCCAACCCTGACAATGGTCTTCTTTGCACCCATCTTCTTTGCTGCAATTCCCGACAGAAGGTTAACCTCATCATTTCCGGTTACACCCAGAAAAATATCTGCCTCACCAACCTTTGCTTTTTTCAAAACTCTCATGTTTGCTGCATTACCCTTAACAACCTCAACATTGAGCTGGCTGATCTCATCAATCTTTTTTTCATCAACCTCTATGACGAATACATCATAGTTATCTGAAAGAGCCTTTGCAACATTATATCCAACCTCTCCTGCGCCTGCAACCACTATTTGCATCTGCATCGATTAAAACATCAAATAATTAAAGCTTTACCATTTATCGACCATTTCAGAGCCATCAATCTGCTGTGATTTTTGTGGTACTTTATCCTCCTTTCCTCTTCTTTCCATCAAGCCTGCAAGGAGTATGCTGAATTCATACATCAGAGCAACCAGCCCGAGAATTACAACCTGGCTTATGCCTGAGATATCAAAGGTTATGTTTGTGGCAAGGATGAAAATGGCGGCATAAACCAGTATCCTCTTTCCTCTGAGCCAGTCAGAATTGATCAGCTCGATCTTTACAGCTATTAGTGCCAGAACAGGAATCTGGAAGGCTAAACCAAAGGCAAAAAATATCTTGAAGGCTCCATAAAGGGTTCTCTGAACTGAGAGCTGGGGTTCTGCTCCGAAGTAAGATACGACAGCCCAGCCATAGAGCTGGGGAACAACTATAAAGTAAGCAATTCCGGTTCCAAGAAGAAAAAGGAGATAGGAGAAGGGGAGAAATGTTTTAATGAATCTCCTTTCATGCTCGAACAAACCTGGCTTTGCAAACTGATAAAGCTGATACACTATGTAGGGGTAGGTTATGAATACTGCAACGAGGAGGGAAAATATAAGCTGAGTAACTATCCATTCAGTGGGAGTGTAAACAACCATGTTTAGCTCCTCACTGAAAATGCCGTACCAGAATCTCTTAATAATGGAGGGAACAAAAGGGAAAACGACGGATATTCCTGCTATGAGAGCGATTGTTATTCTGATTGTGCGTTTTCTCAGCTCACTCAAATGCTCTCTAAGTTCCATCTCCCTGTCCTCAGGCGGCTCCACAATGCTGCTTGTACTGAATTGGCTTTATACTTTTCTGAAGTGCGAAAATTATCCAGAGTATCCTGACAAATGTTTCACCAATGCTACACAAACTAAAAAGAACAGGAAGGGAAAGAGAGGAGAAAAAAGAAACCTTAAAATCTGATAAAATGGAGATGGACACTCATGGACGCTGTAATTGTTGGTGCAGTAAGAACCCCGGTGGGAAGATTCGGTGGCTCTCTGAAGGATTTACAGGCTTATGAGCTTGGCGCCATTGCAATTAAAGGCTTGCTGAAACAGCTAAATCTGAAACCGGTGCCATCAGAGATGGATGTTGATTTTTATCCATCCAAGCTCCCGAAGGGGATGATAGATCTTGAAAAGCAGTACTACGACTTTGACGGGACAGAGCTTAAGATCTGTGAGGTTATAATGGGGAATGTTCTTCAGGCGGCACAGGGCCAGAACCCGGCAAGGCAGGCCACTATTCTTGCAGGGTTGCCGAAGGAGACACCAGCCTACACGATAAACAAGGTCTGTGGAAGTGGGCTTAAAGCTATAGCGATAGCTGCATCGGAAATAAAATCAGGGAGTGAGGAGGCTATCATTGCTGGAGGAATGGAGAGTATGAGCAATGCCCCCTACGCACTCACAAAAGCGAGATGGGGCTACAGGATGTTCAACGGAGAGGTTGTAGACCTAATGGTCCACGATGGGTTGTGGGAGAAGTTCTATGGATACCACATGGGCATAACCGCCGAAAACATAGCGGAACTGTACAACATTTCAAGAGAGGAACAGGATCAGCTCGCCTATGAGAGCCATATGAGGGCTGTTAAGGCAATAGATGATGGTGTGTTTGCCGAGGAAATAATTCCAGTGGAGATCGAACAGAAAAAGGGGAAAGTAATCGTTGATACGGATGAACATCCAAGAAGAGACACCTCGCTCGAAAGGCTCGCAAAATTACCTCCTGTCTTCAAGAAAGATGGGACTGTTACAGCAGGAAATGCCAGCGGGGTTAATGATGGCGCATCAGCAGTACTTGTCATGTCGGAAGAGAAGGCAGAGCAGCTGGGCTTGAAGCCACTCGTAAGAATCGTGAGTTACTCTGCTGGAGCGATCGATCCAGCCTACATGGGTCTTGGACCGATTATGGCAATTCAGAAGGCTCTTGCAAATGCAGATTTGGGCATAGATGATATTGATCTATTCGATATAAACGAGGCTTTTGCAGCCCAGGCTCTTGCTGTGGTCAAGGAACTCAACCTCGACCTCTCGATAACCAATGTTCACGGCAGCGGAATAAGTCTCGGTCATCCGATTGGATGTACGGGGGCAAGAATCACAACAACCCTTGTGAAGGAGATGGTGAGAAGGAAGGCAGACTATGGTCTCGCAGGACTGTGTATTGGCGGTGGAATGGGCTTTGCAATGATTTTCGAGAGGCTCTGATGCGAGATATAGCAGTGAGATGTGAGGTAGACAAATGGTGTAAAGCAGTGTAAAGCGGTAAAGATATATTGAATTTAGCAATTCCACCTTTTTCTGAATTTATTTCCAATCTAAAATTCCTGTTTCAACGAATTTAGAACTTCATAGATAGTCAGAATCATCATCCAGCTTATTTCCCTGAACCACCAAGCGATTTCCTCGCAGCAGCCTCAAGAGCCTCAATCAGGGCAAATTCAACTCTATACTCCATCATTTTTTTCAATCCCTGGATTGTTGTTCCACCAGGAGTGGTAACTCTTTTAATAAACTCATCTTCTCCCTCTCTCCCGAGGTGTCTAGCGGTGGCTCTGAAAACACTCAGTGTTGCTTTCTTGGAAAGTTCTGCACTCAAACCACAACTAAGTCCTGCATAAACAAACCCACTTATCAGCTTTGCTACAAAAGCTGGAGAGCTTCCGGAGAAAGCAGTCATGACATCAACGATTCTCTCCTCATCTACTCTTTCAGCCTCTCCAAGTGATGAAAAGATATCAGCAATATCTGAAACATCTCCCTCACTGTAATATACCGTGAAGGCATTCCCGCTTTCAGCAAAGAGATTCGTCATCGCCCTTATTATCCTCACATCCTCCAGTATTTCTTTCATCTCTCTTAGTTTAACCATGGCAGCAAAACTTATCAGGGTCTTTCCCCTGACAGAATTTTTTATCTCCCCAAGGAGGCTCAGAACATCATTTGGTTTCACGGTCACAATAACGACATCACATCTTTCCACAGCCCTGGGATTCGTTTCAACCCTGCAACCGAGGTTCTGAAGTTCATCAAGAATTGCCTTTCTTCTTCCAGTAACATAAACCCGATAGCCAACCTCAACCAGCCTTTTTGCGATCGCTGATCCAAGATTTCCTGCTCCAAGAATGGCAATGCTACTCGAGACCGAGCTCATCCCTGACATCCATTAACCCCCTGATGCCAAGTTCGTAAAGTGTTGGAAGCTCTATGTTCAGCTTCTCTATCTCCCTGATCCTGTTTCTGTCACACCCTGCTGCAAAACTCTTCTCCTTGAACTTCTTCTTAACCGACTTTGGAGTGACATCAGAAAGCTTTCCCTTCTTTACAAGTGCACACGCAATTATAAGCCCTGAAACAGAGTCAGCGGATTGCAGAGCTATTTCAACCGGCTTTTCATAATCACCAAAGAGCATGTGGTTGTGCCTCCTCACAACCTCAACTATCTCCTCATCAACACCCTCTTCCTTCAGTATATCTGCTCCCTTCAATCCATGTTGCTCCATATCTTCGCCAACAAGCTCGTAATCTATGTCGTGCAAGATCCCTATTACCTCCCACTTCCTTTCATCCTCTCCCAGATGCTTTGCAATCTCTCTCATCACCGCTGCGGTTGCAATGCAGTGCTTTATCAGATTCTCCTGCTTTACATACTTTTTAAGAAGCTCAAGAGCCTCTTCTCGACCCATTGACAATTTCATCCCCCCTCACATCAGGTTCGAAAGACTCAGCATACATGAACCCAACACTCAAACTTACCATGCCCGATATCAACATACTTGACATACTTACCACTTAACCCAATTTAAAAAAAGTTAATCCCTCAAACCCGAATTCCTCAACCCGAGTGATAGTACTCGCTTAACCTTTTCCGTATCAACTTCTGTATTAACACAACCAGCCTTTGTAAGGGGAACAGCCTGAAGTTTGTAGCCCATTAGTCTTTCAACAGCCTCACTCAGTTCAGGATAGCATGCCACACCAACTGCAGCTTCTATATCCACTTCTCTCAGGATTTTTATCACCATACTACCTCCCGGAACGATGTATATATTCCTGTAGCCAAGAGCCTCAGCGTATTCGATTATCTCATTGATAACACAGCTACCACACTTCATGCATGAATAACCCCTTTCAGTCAGCTTAGCCTCACACTTTTCTGGATTTCTGAGGCACTGGGGGAGAAAAAGGGCTCTTTTCTCAACAGGTGTATCTGAAAAATCAGATCTACCTGCAGAATTTTTTACCGAAACATAAACCTGATCAACAAGCTCATCAGCCTCAGATTCTCCCATGAAAGACAGTGCCCTCTTTATAGCTGCTCTTGAACTCAAATCCGCTCCGAGAGCCATCAACCTTGCAATGAGGTTGAGCATAACTAAACTGAAATCGGAAATGATTTAAAATTTCTTATATCCTCATTCCGTCTCTTGATCCCATTCTTGCTTTAACTTTCATCTTCAGACTGGACTTTCAGCTTTCATTTTTTCATAAATCTCCACAGCTCTTTCCCATTCCCCTTCAGAGAGCAAAGGATCTTTTGATGAGTTTTTGAGAAAAGCTTCAGTTCTTTCTAAGCATGTTCCGCAGCTCAGACAGGGTCTATCCTTTCCCTCATAGCAGCTCCAGGTAAGCTCATAGGGAACGCCAAGCTTCAGTCCTAAAGCAACTATCTCACTTTTCTCCATTTCAACAAAAGGTGCTCTGACCTCAACAGGGGTCCAGAGATTTCCCAGATAGAGAGCAAGATCGAGTGCCTTTACAAACTCCTTCCTGCAGTCAGGATAAATGCTGTAATCACTTCTGTGGGCTGCATAGTACACTTCTCTTATTCCCTCACTTACAGCATAACCTGCTGCAATGGAAAGCATGATCATGTTTCTGTTGGGAACTATCGTCCTTTTCTGTGTTTCCTCTGTATAGAATGCCTTTGGCACCTCATCTTCTCCTGTCAGAGAACCCTTCATTATAAGTTCTCTTATCGAAGAGATGTCGATGATTTTATGGAAGACCTTTCCTCTTCCCCTGGCACTCTCTGCAACCATGATCGAGTGCTCCACCTCCTTTGAGTGCCTCTGACCGTAATGGAATGTAAGGGCATGTACTTCATACTCCCTGTCAAGAAGGAGAAAAAGCAGAGTGGATGAATCGATCCCTCCACTCAGGATGAGAACTGCAGAGTTTTCCATGAGAATGCTACAGCAAAGGTAAATTTAATTTTTATGCAGTTCTTATACAATTTTTATGCAAAGTCTTTTAAATCCCGAAGTATTTGGGGAAAAGCCTAATCTGGCGATGAAAAAGAGGAGAAAAAGAAATGATACAAATTGAGGTTACCACATCATGCAATCTGAGCTGTTCATACTGCTTCAGGAACAGTCAGGGGAGAGATATAGACCCCTCCATCGTTGAGAAAATCTCAAGCTGTGATTCTGAATTCGTTCTCTATGGATTTGGAGAGCCTTTGAGTAACAGGAACATAAACAAGATAATCAGGATGCTTGACGGAAAAATAACACTGAGTACAAATGGAATAGCAGATATAGATGAGATAACCTCCCATGTCGATAGAATAGGCTTCTCCATCGATTCTCTAAATGAATCCTACCTCCGAACCACCAGAAAAGGTTCAGATTTGGGGAAGATACTTGGAAATATAGAGAAAGCAAATAGCAAGGGATTTATAGAGGTCGTAATTACTCGGGATAACTTCAATGATGTCGAAGAGCTTATTAAACTTGCAGGAAACTTCGGCATCGACTTGATTCTGACGAATGTTGTTCCCCCATCTCGGGAGTTCTATAGAAGAGTTCTGTACTTTGAACCAAGTAAAAGGGTTCTTGAACTGGCTGGCTTTCTTGATGGAAACGATTTGGAGGAGGATTTCATCGTGAAAGTAATAAAGGACTGTTCGCGGGGAAAAGGAAGATACCTCGAGAGATACATGGAGATACACAGAATCGCTCATGAAGAGGGTCTTCAGGTGAACCTCCTTTCGATGATTGAGTCCATTGAAAGAGTACAGATAGCCATCCAAGCTGAGAAGAGAATGAGGTATTTCGAGGAGATGGCAAAGGATTATGGTATCAAAATCGATTCTCCAGAGTTCTTTGGGGATGCTAAGAATAGAGAATGCCCCTACAAGAACTCGATTTTCCTCAAGGCTGATGGAAGGGTTTCAAGCTGCATGATTCTCTCTCGAAATCACATCGAGTTCGTCAACAACCACGGAAGAGAGGTTGAAGAGTTCATTGCAGGAGACCTGAATTATCAGGAATTCGATGAAGTTAAGGAATCGATGCACTGGTTTGATGAGAGAAGAGAGGATATGGAGAACTTCCCATGGTGTGCAGACTGCCCCCATGTCAGCGGTTGTTGGTATATAGCCCGGAATGAGGATTGCTACATAAACAATCCATCCTGTGGAGAGTGCCTTTACAGTACTGGCATTGCAAAATGCCTCTTTTAACTTTGAATTTCTTTACTGCTTCACTAAAATCCCCTTTCTCTCCAGAACACCCAGACAGAATGAGCAGAACCTCCAGTCTTTTAAATCTACCTCAATTATGGAGTTGGAAAATCGCATAACACAGAATATATTATTGCAGTGCTTCAATCCGAAGACATGACCAAGTTCATGAACTGCCTCCTTCAAAGCCCTCTCTCTAAAAAGATCATCGTTTTTCTCACCGTAAAGCTCTGGTTTGAGTCTGAAAAGGGAGATTATCGCCCTCATACCTCCAAGTTCAGCCTCTCCAAAGACAAAGTTCAGGTTGTCAGCAAATAGATCATGCTCGGTTACAAATAGTGTGGTGCCATCAACCTCATAACTCCTGAGGAGACAGGTGGAGATGTATCTCCTCCTGATGCTGTCAAAGCACCTCCTGTTTATTTCCAAGGGCTTCAAAATTTCTGCAGAGCCAAAAATGCCTGAAAGCTCAGCCTGAAGATAATCAATAATTTTTCTGTTAACATATCCGAGGGGCTGGATTCTAATTCTCCTGAATTTGAACTCTTCGCTCATACCTGAATCTCTAAGGAACTCAAGTTACAATTTCTTCGAGCCTTCCAAGCTCTTTTGCTTTTATTATCTCCATCATTGAGAGATCGAGCGGATCCTCAATATTTATACCATGCTTCAGCTTCAAATTGCGCATTTCTGGAGAAGTTGGACCTATGGCTGGATCTCCCGGAACCCTCGGTGAAACATCGAATATGAAGAACTCGAGCCTGTCATCATCATAAGCCATCGCACCCTGAAGTCCGAAGAGACCAATTATTCCTGGCGGATATTCCTGGCTACATGTTCTGATGAACTTTTCAGCGCACTCATAAACCATCTGCTGTTTGCTCTCCCTCATTGTAATTCCGTAGTGTCCTATCTCCTCATTTTTTACAGGAACATTGATTTTAAGCTGATCTCTTGCTGGAAGGTTCAGGAATCCCTGAAGGTTCACCTGCCTTCGATCCGAGAAGCCGACGAAATCAAAACTTCCAAAAACATCCTTTAAAGCATAACTGTGGAAGTTGGCGTTGAACCTTGCCCCGAGGACATACTCCTCGATTCTTGCTTTTTTCAAGCCATCCTCTGTGATGATACCCTGTCTGATTAACTCCTCAGCCTGAGCGTAATAATCCTCCGGAGAGGAGGCGTAGAAAAAGGCTCTCTCAAGGGGGTTCTTTGCCTGCTGAACCTTCACCACGACAAGTCTGTCTATGTCTTCAGGTTTCTCAAACTCAACTGGAAATCTGAGACCTGCCTTTTTGAGGAGGTAGTACTGTCCCTTCTCAAAGTTCCTCTCTTCAGCCCTCAGCATGAACCTGTTTCCGTAAACGGGCACAGCAAATTCCCTCTCTATTCTGTCATATCCAACATAAACAGCAAAACTTCTGTTGGGTATGAAGATTGTATTCAGCTCAAGGAGTTTTTCCTGAATCTCTTCATTCAAAAGCTCTTTGAATGAGTCCAGAATGATTACTTCATCGTAAAGATGCCTGTTGAATTCCGTGTAAAGCCTGTCTCTCCCCCTCTGAACAATTACAACGGTTTTCAAACCAAAGCTTTTTGCCGAAATGCCAGTCTCTTTTGCTGAATGAGAACCAAAGATTCCGACTGTAATATCTTTATAGTCCTCAACCACTTTTTTTATCCTTTCAGTTATTCCACTCATTTTCCCACCATATTCTGCAGGATATTATGCAGAATAACATAAATAAAAATTAGCCAGAAGTTTACCCACCTTTTTTCGTATCCTTGAGGATGCTTTCTGCAGCTATCAATCCGGTGACTGCAGCTCCAACGATACCTCTGCTTATTCCTGCTCCATCTCCAATTGCGTATATATCCTTGAGGTTCGTCCTCATCTCTGCATCCACTAGTAGTTTGAGGGAGTAGAACTTTATTTCAGGAGCATACAGCAATGTTGAGTCGTCAGCCACTCCTGGAATCACCCTGTCAAGCTGTTCAAGGGCATCGAGGATGTCCGTAACAACCCTGCCAGGATAGGCAAGACTGATGTCTCCCGGTATTGCTTTCTTGAGGGTCGGTCTTACGAGCATGTTGTTCTTTATTCTGTTCTCAGTACTTCTTCTTCCAAGCCTCAGATCTTTGAGCCTCTGAACAATTGGATTTCCACCACCGAGCTTGGTTGTTATTCTTGCTAGGTCTCTACCCCACTCATTGGGATGTTCAAATGGTTCTGTGAACCTGTAGTGTCCAAGCAGAGCAAAGTTGGTGTTGTTTGTTTTCTCTTTTGCCTTGCTGTGACCATTTACGAGACAGAAATCCCCATAATCCTCTCTTATAACCCAGCCCCGCGGACAGGTACAGAAGGTTCTGAGATAATCGTCATGCTTCTTGGTTATCACCTTCAGCTTGGGATCGTATATGACAGAGGTTATCTCATCCATTATGGACGCCGGAACCTCTACTCTAACACCCACATCAATGCTCCTCGCTTCCGAGTCTTTACTGACTGCTATCTTGTACTTCTCTGTCCACTTTTCAAGCCACTCTGCACCCCATCTCCCAACGCCGATTATCAGCTTGTCATACTCATACTCCTTTCCCTTCGAAGTCTTTATTCTCTTTTCAACTGGATTTATATCAACAACAGATGTTCTGGTGTAAATTTTCACTCCGTTATCCTTTAGATAATTTTCAATGTTTTTTATCACCTTTGGAAGCTCATCACTGCCAACATGCCTCTGTTTAAGTGGAACAAACTCTATCCCAGCTGCATTTGCCTTCCTCAAAAACTCCTCAAGCTTTCCATTATCCATTCCATAAACCTCATCCGGAGCTCCATTTTCAAGGAAAATTGAGTCAACCTCATCCATTTTCTGAAGAAGATAATCTCTATCAATCAGACCAAGGAAGTCTCCACCAACGGTAAAGCTTGAGGGGTACTCCGGTTTGACAAAATTGAGCTTACCATCCGAAAGACCACCTGCACCTCCAATACCTGAGGTTATATTGCAGGGGTCACATTTCAAACAGAAAGTCTCTGAGAGGTTACTCGGACATTTTCTCTTGTCAATATCTCTTCCCATCTCGAAAACAGCCACCTTTGTTTTATTTGCCAGTTTGTGTGCTGCAAACATTCCTCCAGGTCCTGCTCCAATAATAATTACATCAAATTTCATACATTTTTCAACTGGAATCAGGAGGCTTATTTAACATTTTCCTTTCTTCTGATTATCTGCCAAAATTGATTTCTGTTTTTTAGTTTTTGACAGAATTTTTGAGGTGATGAGCAGTGTAATGCGAGGTTTTTTCAGTTGTGTTGTCAGAAAAAAGATATCTGCCAAAATTCAGTCCATTAACCTGCTATTTACTTCTACCTTCTCTCAATTATGCGACTGCCTGTATAAATTAACAACAACCTGACCGGATTAATTAGTAGTAACCAAAGATTTCCTGCAAAAAATGCTGGGGGAGTGTATATATTTATAAGTGTAATGCATGTAAAAAAGCTTTTCTAGTTAAATCGTGAATGTGTTATTAAACGAATCACTTTCAATTTCTTATTTTTTAATTTTTCTCTTCAACCTGTCCACTTTTTATTTCTTGCTCACAACTTTCTTCAAATAGATGTGAGAGGACTGATCAATAAGCATTCTTTTTAAATAAACTTTATACCTGACTTCGTCAATTATCTCAAAAGGCAAGTCCTTGGCAAACAGACCCCTATATCCGGTAGTTATCTTTTTCTTACTCATATCATCTATAATAGGTTTTATGTCCTCTTCTGTTAGAGAGGCACTTTCAAGACGATTCCAATATTCCTGTCTTACAAGATTAATCTCTTCCTCACTTCTTGGTTCGGATGTTCTCAGAAGATTTGGAATTCTCTTGGTCAAGAAATAAAAGATGATGCACTTCTTTTTTACATGCTTTTCTAAGCCTTTGAGTTCAGGCTTCAAGGTGAGTAACCACTCTTGGATTTCAGGTGAAATCACATAATAGAGGTCCCTTAACTCCCCACCTATAGTGGAAACATAGTAGTGAGTCTTGACACAGAGACCCAAATTCTTTAGCTCCTTTAAAATCTTATTTCTGGCTATTAGCGTGCGAGAATCGTTTAATATTGTGTCTCTCCAATCAAAAATAAATTTCAATTGTTCAACGCGAAATTGAAGCCTCGTTGCAAAATGCTCAAATAAGAGAAACCTTAGAAGGTTCTTTGGAATACTATCTATGAATCTATCTTACACCATCTTTTTTAACTTTAAGTTCGTTGTATAGCTACTCCCGAGATACCTTTGCTCCTATTTCTGTTGTGAGGTATTGTTTAAAATACCAGTAATTTTCCCTGATGAAATCCGTCTTTAACAAATTTTCCACCTGAATTTCGCTAAAATCAGAGCTTAAAACCCCCCTCACTTCTTATATTCTGTCCAATGTAAATTTTTTTGAGAGTTTGAAGATTTTTTTCAATTTCAGAGTAGGATAAACCTTCTTTTTCCCACTCTCTTGTTATTCTCTCCAACCCACTCATTTGGTTCACCTCGTTTGCATTCTATAACTGCTTTTGATAGTTTTAATCAAGCTTAATTCCGATAGTATTGCCGGCTGGAGTCAACGGTTTTAAGTAAGATTACTAATTTTTATGCTTTTTGTGAGATTAATATCTATCATCTGATTTTGGTTGGATTATTAGTTTCCCGGTAAAGAATCCAGAGTTTCTTCTTAATCTAACTCCTATTATTTCACATCTCATGTTAGGTGCTTAGTTGTTGGATACTAAAATTTAGAGAAACTAACAAAGGCTAATGTTCGCCCAGATACTTCTCAACAACTCCGATAAGCTTCTTTCTCGTGAATGGTTTCTCAACTATCTTCAAGGCTCCAGCTTCGAGCAAATCCTTCCCCACCTTTTGCCGAATGCGGTTACACTCACTATTTTGGCATCTGGATCTTTTTCCAGAATCTTCTTCGTCGCATCTATCCAGCTCATCTCAGGAAGCATTATGTCCATTAAAACCAGAACGGCTTATAGGTTTCGTAGAGCTGCACCGCTTTCCTGCCGTTTGTTGCAACTATATAGTCATACTCTGCAAGCATGAGAGTTAATATCTCTACGAGATCCGCATCATCCTCAACGATTAGTATCCTCTTTCTAACCAAATCATCGAAACCCATAACACAACACCATAACTATAACATTTAACACGCCCCTTGATAAGCTCTAAAGCTAAAGCTCTACTACTCTATTGCTTCACTCTTTATTACCTCCTGTCCTGCTTCCTAAGCTTACCCCCTCAATTCACCCCTCAAGAATTTTCTAACCGTTTCAGATTCAAGCCAACCTTTATCGAGCTTCTCTACAATTTCCTCAATTCTGTAAACGAGAGTTTCGAACTTCTTGCGAAGTTCATCATCCTTAATTTCCATCTCGGCAAGACCGAGTATCGCAGCGAGCGGGTTTCTTATATGGTCGACGAGGATCGCGTAGTTCTCTATGTTCTTTTCTATCTGTCTAAATGCTTCCAGCCTTGCTTTTTCCAGCTTGATCTTCTCTGTTACATCCAAGAGAGTTCCAATGACTGCCGGCTTGCCCTTATAGATTATTCTTGAGCCATAGACATCGTTGTACCTTATTTCCCCATTCTTTCTTACAACTCTAAAGCGATAGCTAATCGACTCGATCTCTCCCTTTATCCTTGCTTCAAGGTTTCTTCTCACAAGCTCCTTATCTTCAGGATGAATGAAATCAAGAGAGCTTCTTCCAATCAATTCTTCAACGCTGTATCCCCAAAGCTCAGACATCTTCGGATTTACGTACTTGAAAACTCCGTCTTGGATTAGGTAGATCCCAACCAAAGATTTCTCAGCGAGCTTCCTGAAGAGTTCTTCGCTCTCTTTCAAAGCTTCTTCCAGTCTCTTCTTCTCCGAAACATCCCTGACTATTGATGTGAAAAATATCTCTTCTCCGCTTCTCCAGACGTAGTAGCTCACCTCAGCGGGAAACTCCTCTCCGTTCTTCCTTAGACCGATAGCTTCCCTAACCCTCCCTTGGGGGTAATCGAATTCAAGTCTGGGTTTGAAAACGGATTTAAAGAGGCTGAAGCCCTGTATAAATCTCTCACGATATCTTTCGGGCATGAGCATCGTCAAGGGCTTTCCTATAACCTCTTCAGCCTTGTAGCCGTAGATCCTCTCAGCTCCCTTGTTCCACGTGAGAATCTTTGCTTTGCTGTTTATCGTTATTATCGCATCTATTGATGACTCGACGAGCAGCCTGTAACGCTGCTCGCTTTCTTTAAGCTTCCTCTCCATTTCCTTTCTTTCTGTAATGTCTCTGGCTATCATCATCAGCTTGTCGGAAACCTTCGTAAGGCTCGCCTCCAGCTCTATCTTCCTTTCATCTCTGCTTAAGCTTAGCTCGAAGAACTGGGGTTCAGCTTTTGCAGCCTCTATCCTGCTTTTTATTTCATAGCCAAAGAGATCGTAAACGCTTTTGCCTAGAACTTGCCTAAAATTCTTGATTCCAAGGATCTCCATCGCCTTGGGATTGCAGGAAACTACTCTTTCTCCCTTAAAGATTATAACTGCCTCGAAGGATGATTCGAAGAGCATTTTGAACTTCTCCTCCATCTCTCCGAACTCCCTTTCCAGTTTCCTGTCGATGAGCTTCTGCAAGTTTTGCATGCTTTGCACGCTTCGCATATTCGTTTTAAGCTTCTTTAAAAAAGCTTCAGGAGGAACGTAGTTAAGATTTTCCTTGACTTCCTTTCCGGCAATTAGCTTTGGATGCACCTGAAGTGCTTTTAGCAAAAAGTCTGGGTTGAACTTCCTCTCGTCGAAGAAGCATAAAACTATACATCTTGTTAGAGGCAGGAGCTTGTTAAGCTTCGTCTCGAATTCGAGGAATCTTTCCGCCTTTGGATAGCTTAAAACCCAGCTTGCATCTCCAACCAATCTCAATCCCCTGTATCCTTCAGCCAAAGCCTTCTCGTCAAGCTCTGCAATGTCTTCAAGCATCCTGTCTACATCGAAGAATCCATCTCTTAGATAGGATTCGTCCTTGGAAAGGAATATTAGCTGCTTTTTATCAAGAAATCTTTTTACATCTAATATCTGGCTAAGAATAGATATCAATTCCTCTTCATCTTCGTTCAGCAGGATTACGAGTTCGTCATTCTTTAACCCATCCGCTATGAAAAGAATCTCAGTGTAGAGCTTTTCCCTCTCGTCATCGTAAATCATGCAGAGGTGATCTCCGAGTTCGATTTCAGCTGTCTTTGATTCAGATGTCATTTAAATTCCGAACCGAGTGGGTTATATATAACGGTTATCAAAAAATAACCATTATTATCATAGCTTGTGCCATTATGAGGCTGGATAGAAGTATAGGAATGGTAGAAGTATAGGAATATAGGACTAGCAAAATGAAAACTATCACCGAATTGGTTTGATGCGAACCAATTTTGATTTCTTTATTTTGCAGAAAGGTAGGAGTCTTTCCTGTCATAATACCTCCAATACTACCTTTTTTAGCTAGCTTATATCCATTGGTTGTTCAATGAATGAGAAATTCCATTTCTTCTGAATTGAAGAAATTTTCCATCGTACTTCATTTCATTCTTTGTTGAGATTGAATTGATTCTTTTCTTCGTAGAGGTTGATAGCTTCTTCAGTCAAACTCTTTCTCTTATGATCTCTCACAGCCCCATTATTTCATTTGGTGGGAGATATGCTGTTGGTAAGAAATTGGTTCTTGTTAAATCTGCTAAAAATCTCGATCAATTTTGTCTCCTTTTTAGCAATAGGTATATCAAAGCAAACAATCCTGCCAAATAAATTTCTCTTTTCTTCAAAATTTAGTAAAACTTAGTAGGGAATTACTTATTAAGAAAACACCTAACTCTTGAAAAGAAAAAGAAAACAGACCCAAGGTCAGCTGAATCAATTGGCTTTGATTGAGAATACTTAAGAGACTTCATTCCAAGCTTTCTCCAGCATCTTTTCGTAGTACTTGAAACAGGATAGTCACTAAGGCATTTTATGATAGTCCAAAAGTGAGAAAGTTCATTGTTCCAATTCGTCCATGTCCACCATCAATAGCTTCTCTGCATTCTGGCTATTTATACCATCTAAATTTGTCTCCCTGCTTCGAACTCCTAAAACAATGCGGGGGGAGGGATTTGAACCCTCGGACCCCTTCGGGAGTGGATGTCCCACAGGGTCTTGAGTCCACCGCCTTTGGCCTGGCTCGGCAACCCCCGCTCGATTTAGCCCATGCACTATGAGTCATAACTGGATTTAAAATTATTTTGCTGAGGCAGTTTTCATCCTGATTAAACTTGCAGACCTTTGAAAAAAGTTAAAGTTCGCAAATTCAGAACAGAAGCTCCCCTTCTGCAGCCCTCATCAGTTCAAGAGTTTTCCTCAACCTCTCTGCATCCCTTCTTGAAGCAAGCTTCATCAGTTTCCTCCTCCAGAAATCCATTCTCAGATCTCCAGACTCAACTGCATTGATGAAACTTCTGTAAAAGGAAACTATCTCCCTTATCAGGCTAACCGAGTATTCTCTTCCTTGGATTTTCAGGCAATCCACCACTTTCATCAGCCCGGGAATTTCCTCGAGCAGAAGAAACATGTCGTTGGGGAGATTGAATCCCTCAGAGTAAACTTCCTCTCCCTTCAGCTTCCATCTTTTGAGACACGGTCTGAAACAAACCCCCCCTCTGTTTGGACTTCCGATGTAATAGCTCTTGTTTCCGATTTTCTCAGGTCTCAGGGACATGTAGCTGCTCATCCAGCACTTACCGAGATAAGTGAAATCCGTGTTTGCGTGGATTAACACTTCAATACCCACCTTGGCTTTTTCCTTTATTTCTTTCAGCTCATTTAAATCAAGTTTACAGTCCGCTACAATCATATCCGCCCCGGCTTCTCTGTAAAATCGAGCCTCTTCATGATTTAAGATGTTACATCCGATGCTTGCAACGATCTTGATATCAGGATAGCGATCTCTGATCAGTCTGATTATGCCGGGATCATTCAGAATTAGAGCATCCACCTCCCTTGAATAAAGAAAATCAATCTTATCCATAAGCATGGGAATCTCCATCGATGAAGGAGTGGCATTAATGGCTGCCCTCAACTCTCCGCCAGAGTCGTGGGCTATTCTCACAGCCTCCACAATTCCTGAATCATCCAGCTCATACCGAGAGGCTCTTCTGCTCCATCCCTTAACCCCTGCATACACGCTGTTTGCTCCAGCCTCGAAAACAGCCCTGACCATATCGGTGCTTCCACCAGGGGCGAGTAACTCAACCATGATCAAACACCTCCTGTGTAAGTCTGTCCGGCTCTGTTGAAATAAAAGCCATTGCAAAGTCCGTATTTGCTCAGTCTTTTCAGCTTTTCAAAGTCATCGTCGCTTTTACCTTTTTCAATTCTTCTCCTGTATATTCTCCCAATCTTCTCTCTGTAGCCGATCCTTTCAGATATTCCCTCAATCCTCAGTGCATCCACTCCTGAATTCCTCAGCTTCTCGATATGCTCATACATGCAGACATCCTTTCCACTGAGTGTAACGCTGCCAAAGGGCTTTAGAATGAGCCCATCAGATTCGAATATCATTTCCCTCCTGCAGAGACTCGGGCATCTTATACCCGTATCCTCCTCAAATCTGAGAAGGAAGCATTCATGTGATATACCAACCGGGATTTTGCCATGAGCAACAACTTCAATCTCCACACTTCCTTTTAGCTCTTCAATCTCTCTGAGAGAGAGTTCATAGGCTGGAGTAACTCTCTCAATCCCTATACTGGCAAGCAGTTCTACTGTGGCAGAGGTGTAGATGTTCGCAAGCCCTCCTGCATGAACCCTCATTCCATATTCCCTTTTGATATATTTCATCACACCAAAATTGGATGACTCAACCGCATCAATCTCAAGCTCAACGAGTTTGTCAAGTAAGCTGAAAATTCTCGGCAAATCTCTGTTTCTCGGAGCTGCAAAGGTTGAGACATAAACCCTTTTACCCATATCTCTCAGCATTTCCACAGCAATACCCAGGTCATCCATATTTGAAACAAGGTTCCCATCATAATCCCAGCAGTAAGGATTACCCAAATAAACTGCGTCATAGGGCTCAACACTACACTTACTCAACTGCTCCAGATTTGGTACATTTGTAACGAGCTCCATATAAACACCTCTCCAATTAGACTAAAACTTTCTGAACTGTCTTCCCTCTACTTTGAGGTACTGGGGTTTGATTTTCAAATCCCCTTCAAATTTCCTGGCAACAGGATTAAAGCTGACCTTTTTCAGCTTTCCATCGTAAAAAACATTCCACTTCCTGCAACACTTTTTCGTGCACACGCCCTCTTTCTTTGTACTTATGCCATCAAAGTAGGCTGAAAGCAGGCATTTTCCTTTATAGAACATTTCAAGGAGTGCAAAGATAAAAATCTCTATTTTAACTGCCTTTAACTTTTCTTGAAGGTTTAACGCTTCCTGTAGTTTGGATTCCTGAAAACCTGATCCTTCAATCTCAGAAAAATCCTCATTTAGCTCCGGGGGGATCACAACGATATCGACTCCTATGTCCTTCAAAAACTCGATATCCAGAATATTGAGGGGGTTTAAGCCTACACTTGAAACTATCTCCTTCCCGCATTCCCCCGCTTTCCATATGGTTCCCACATCATTGAGAATAACCCCTTTACATTTAAGCCTCCTGATTACTTCAATTATCTCTTCTGGCCTTTTAATGCGGTTAAGGGCAACATATACTTCTTTTTCATCCGAAAGTTCATTTATCTGCTCGAGTGTCATTGCATTCTCATCAGAATATCTGCTGAACCCCTTTAAACCCACATAAACAACACCGCCATCAACATCAGGAGACATCAGCATTGAACCACCATCAAACGATAGATATTTAAGGGTTGTTAAATTTTGTAATTATAAATTTTTTGAATACCTTTCAGCCACAATTGCATACTGGCAGAATGGAGAATGCAAACAGACAAAAGCAGATGCCAAAAAATAATTATACTAAGGGGAGATTTCAGGGTGAATGATTGGTACGATTATAAACTCAGTCACAATCATCCTCGCAAGCGTAGCTGGACTGCTGATAGGGTCAAGACTTGATGAGAACCTTAGGGCCTCCCTTATGAGGGCTCTTGGTCTCGTCGTGGTTCTCATCGGCTTGACTATGGCTCTGAAAACAGAACAGATTGTCCTCTTGACTCTCAGTATTCTGATTGGAACTGCTTTCGGGGAGATTATCGGTATTGAAAGAAGACTTGAAAACTTTGGTCTCAGGGTTGAAAGAAGATTTGAGGGTTCAAGATTCGCTGAGGGATTCGTAACCTCAACCCTCCTTTTCTGCGTTGGCTCAATGGCGATCATCGGACCGATTCAGGAAGGTCTTACAGGTGACTACTCAATTCTGCTCACCAAATCAATGCTCGATGGAGTTGCAGCCATTGCCCTCTCATCAACACTCGGAATCGGGGTTCTTTTCTCATCGATTTCAGTTTTTCTGTATCAGGGATTTTTTACGATATTTGCAGTTTTAACATCAGGTATGATTCCCGAAGAAATTGTGACCGAAATAACTGCAACCGGTGGGCTTCTTATAATGGCAATAGGTCTCAGGCTTATGGAGATCATCGACATGAAACCGGGCAATATGCTTCCGTCCCTCATCATATCTCCACTGGCACTTTACATTCTCGAGATACTTTACTGATGAGAAAGGTTAAAAACAATCTCTGACTCCAGAGAGCATGGATGCTGTAATCTATGGCTTTGGACCAATCGGGAGACTTATTGCAGATTGCTGTCTGAAAAAAGGGATTGAGGTTGTTGGAGCAGTGGACATAAACCCGGAGATTGCAGGAAAAAGACTTAGTGATTTTGGAATCAATTCAGATGCTCCGATTAGAAACACCCTCACTTTTAGTGGAGATATAGTTTTTCTCTGTACGGGTTCATATCTCGATAGAATCTACCCACATATTGAGGAGTGTCTCAGCAAAGGGTTTAATATTCTGAGTACATGCGAGACGCTGAGCTATCCGTATTACAGATACCCTGAACTTTCTGCAAAAATAGACTCTCTTGCAAGAAAACACGGAAAAACGATTCTCGGTTCTGGCATAAATCCTGGATTTCTCTTAGATTCACTGATAATAACACTCTCCGCACCCTTCACAGAGGTAGATAGGGTGCATGCTGTGAGAAGCATAGATGCGATGAAAAGAAGAGAATCCTTCCAGGAAAAAGTTGGTGTGGGCAAAAAGCCAGAAATAGTTGAAAAAATGCTGAGAGAAGGAAAGATAAGCGGTCATGCCGGCTATGCAGAATCTGTGATTCTCGTTTGCAGATCGATGGGTCTTGAGCCCGAACATGTAAAAGAGGGGCAGGAGATAGTACTGGCAGATGATGATAGCCCGGTTGAAAAAGGGATGGTTGCCGGTATGAAAGGATTTGGAAGTGCGATAATCAGCGGAGAAGAAAAAGTCAGGATAGAGTTCCACTCATATGCTGGAGCTGAGGAGTACGAGGAGATAGTAATAGAAGGTGATAACAGCATAAAGTGGAGGAGCACCGGCACTAAGGGTGACCTTGGCACCGCCTCGGTCATCGTAAATCTTGCTGAGTTTGTTGTAGAGGCCAATCCCGGATTAATAACAATGGCTGATATAATTCCCTTCAGACCATCTTTCAGGAAATAAAATCGGGAAAATCGGCTCAGAACTCAATACCCTCATCATCCTTCAGAGGGGTCCATTCATCATTGCCTAACATATTTCTTCCCCTCTGGATTTATTTTTTCCGGATTTATCGAATTGTTTTTAAACTTCACTCCTCCATTAAAATTATGACCCGTATTGGTGCAGCCGGAGAACTTTTTGGCACTAATGGGGTACGGGGAATAGCCAATAAAGAACTCACAGCCGAGATGGCGCTTAACCTGGGAAGAACAATCGGTTCACTCAGAAAGGGAAGAATTGCCATTGCTGGAGATACCAGAATATCAACAGGAATGTTGAAGGCAGCGGTAATTGCAGGCATTACCTCTGTTGGCAGCGATGCGATTGACTTGGGTGTAGCTCCAACCCCAGCTCTTCAGTTCTATGTCAAGAGCAGAGATGCTAACGCTGGTGTGATTGTAACAGCGAGTCATAATCCGAGAGAATATAACGGAATAAAGTTCGTCAGCGAAGATGGAACCGAATTCACAAGAGAGATGGATGAGGAAAGTGAAAGAGTGTATAAGAGCAAGCTTTTCAGCCCTGCTTCTTGGGATAATGTCGGGCAGGTGTATTCAGATGACTGTATCAGGCTGTACATCGATGGTATTAAGAAAAGGGTCGATTCGGAGAAGATAGCATCCAGAAAATTCAGGGTTGTTGTTGATTGTGGAAATGGGACCGCTTCCTACACAACCCCCATCCTACTTAAAGAGCTTGGCTGTGAGGTTATAAGCATAAATTCTCATCCTGATGGCACATTTCCTCAGAGAAGTTCTGAACCTGAGGAGAAAAACGTATGGCTGCTGAAAGAGGTTGTGAAGGCTGTAGATGCTGACCTCGGTGTTGCACATGATGGAGATGCAGACAGAGCCACCTTTGTAGATGAGAGGGGCAACTTCATTCCCGAAGATGTCATGCTGGCTCTTGTTGCAAAGTACTATGTGAGAGAGAAGAAGGGAAAGGTCGTAACCCCCGTTTCAAGCTCTCGATGTGTTGAGGATACAGTCAGGGAGGAGGGTGGAGAAATCATTTACACTGCTGTCGGCTCACCAGTAGTTGTAAAGGTTATGAGGGAGGTAAATGCTGTCTTTGGTGGTGAGGGTAATGGAGGCCTCATTTTTCCGGAGTTCCAGCTCACAAGGGATGGGGGGATGAGTGCAGCAAAGGTACTGGAGCTGATCGCATTTGAAAACAAACCAATTTCTGAACTTGTGTCACAGGTTCCACGCTACTATACCCTTAAGGAGAAGCTCCCATGCAGAGATAAAATAAGGTTGCTTGAGGGATTGAGAGAGGCTTTTCCTGAAGCCAATTTCACCGATGGAGCGAGGATGGATTTTGAAGATGGTTGGCTCCTCATAAGACCATCAGGAACCGAACCAATAGTCAGAGTTTTTGCCGAGGCAGAAACACAGTCGAGGGCAAAGGAGCTGCTTGAACTTGGAAAAGATGCCGTAAGAAGAATAACATGATAATTCACAGGGGAAAAACTTTTCCGATTTTTACTTAGGAGTCCAAAATCCGAAATCTTCAAAAAGCATGAATGGGTTCTCTAAGTTATGGACGAACTTGAGATGATCAAGCAGAAAAAGATGAAAGAGATGATGGAGAAAATGATGACCGAAAAGCCAGACAGTAGTGTGAATCATCCCGTTAATCTGACATCATCCAATTTTGAGGAAGTTCTGAAGAATAACAGATATGTTGTTGTTGACTTCTGGGCGGAGTGGTGTGCTCCGTGCAAGATGATGGCTCCAATAATCGATGAACTCGCAAGAGATTATGCAGGTGATGTTGTGTTTGGAAAGGTAAATACATCTGAAGAACAGGGAATAGCCAACAGATTTGGCATAACCGCAATCCCCACACTCATATTTTTCAGAAACGGCAAGCCTGTAGATAAGGTGGTCGGAGCACTGCCCAAGACCGAGATTATAAGATGGATAAGAAGAAATATGACTTAATTTTTTGATTAGCCAATAGATGAGATGGCTGTAAGAAGAACGGGAACTGTAATTGAAATGAAAAAACCATGAATAAAGGCAATTAATCCCGTTTCTGAGTCGGAAAATTTTGTTATTATTGGCAGCGCCGTATCCATTGTTGTAGCACCACCGATTGAGATCGCACTTTTTTTATCCGGAATTTTTGGATAGAGAACAATTGTAAGAAGCTCTCTCAAAAAGTTAGATGTGAACCCAAGTGCTCCTGCGATGGTTCCAAGAGTTTTGGCAAGAAATGGTCCTGTCAATGAATACCACCCCATTCCAGCAGCAACACTCAGAGTGAGAACAATAGAGTAATCTGTTAAAAGGTGAAGAAGCAGTCCGGCAAAAAGTGATCCTGAAACTGTTCCAAGATATATCAGCGCTCCAACCTTCCAGCTTCTTCTTATCTTATCCATTCTTGACTCCATCAGCCCCATATCAAGGCCTATGAGAAAAACGAAAAAAATCAGAACATACTCTATCGCATTCACAGAATACTGTCCTATCAACCCGAAAACCCAGCTTTCCTCCACAGGGGGAATTGACTTCCCAGCAAAACCGAGAAGAAAGCCTGATGTGAGAATAAGAAGAATTATCCCTACGAACATTCTATCACCTTGGCCCCACTGCTTTCAGAATTATTCTTGAGAACAGGTAGCTGAATAAGATAGTTGTAACGGCAAAAAGGACTGAGAGTTTTCCAACCTGCGTGAGTTCAGCTACATTGAGTTTTCTACCAATTTCAAACCCTAAGAAGAAAATCAAAAGAAAGAGACTGGCTGTTATACCCGTTGAAACAGCTTTTTTCTCCGTCTCATAACTCTTCTTCCTTTTCTCAATAGTGATGCCTGCCACTGCACCGAGTATAAGAGCGATGAGATACTCAATCATACTCCACCTCAACTGAAAATAAGCCTGAAATATCCTATATATGGTATTCTAAACTTCGCTACACCTATTACCCAGCTTTTATCGACTGGCTCCGAAACATAGGGCTGATCAGGAATCGGATTGTGATCTCCCTGTGTGATGTAGCCCGACCTTGTTGCTCTCTCTTCAGTCAGGTAGATCTTATCTCCAACCCTTATTGGGATGCTCTCCCCCTTCTCAACATATGCAATAACTCTATGGATTATAGGAGTCTTACTCCCATCACCATTTGGCTTATAAACAATAACATCTCCGTAGCTTCCAAAACTTTTATATCCTTTCTCTGCACCCTCAATGTAGGTGACTATATTCACTCTATCAGGACTGACCAAAAATACAACATCCCCTCTGTGCATGTTTGGTTCCATACTCCCGGATTCTACAGCCACCATAAAGGGCCAAGTGCCGGTAATCAGAATTCCGATGCCTACAATTAAGGCAACAATGAAAAGTGTTGATACAATGTCTTTTCCCCATGATATCAGTGTGTCTCTGTCCATGTAACAAACAAATCCTACTGGAGTTATTAAATATATCGAATTGGAGACAGGTTACTTTAAAACCACCCGAAATTGAGTTAAGCTGTTAAATCGACAATAAATTTCAAGGCAGATATGGAAGTAAAGATAGGGGTGAATCAATTGAATAAATTAAAAACTTCAGAGATGAAAGTTCTGGAAGCTGACAATTCTATCTCATCAAAGATAATATCTCTGTTTGCTGAAGAAGGTTACAATGTCAATCCATCTGCAGTTGAATTTCTGAAAAGGATTATTGAACAGAAAAACATCAGTCCAGAGTCTTTCGTTAAAGCAATATGTAAAAACATCTCTTCGAACTCAATAATTATCGGAAAAGGTGACATAGATAGAGCTTTAAAACAGATTTATAGAAAGAAAGAAGGGAAGGAAAAAACCGACTATGAAAATAATTCTGTTATAACGGAAGAGAGAGGATCCTGCGAAGTCAGAATTGATATCCTTAAAGATATAACAGGCTCTTCCACATGTGAAGGAGGGTTAGAGGATTTTCATCTTCACTTCACCACCAGATATGAGAAGCTCAGAAAAATCCTGAGAAATAGGGTCAGTGCTGTGCCAATCGAGGGTCTTTCGAGGGTTAAAGCTGAGAGCGTGGATGTTATCGGGATGGTATGCGATGTCAGAGAGACAAAAAATGGTAACTATTTCATAGAGCTTGAGGACAGGACTGGGAGAATAGGAGTTATAGCCTCTGGAAAGCTCAAAGAAATAGCCATGGAACTTCTGGGAGATGAAGTTATAGCCGTTTCAGGAAGACTCAGAAATAGAACAATTATTGCAAATAGAATAATCTTTCCTGATGTTCCCCAGAATGGGAGAAGGGTCAAAAATGATTTTTCAATCGTTTTTATTTCAGACATTCACTTCGGAAGTAACACATTCTTGGAGGACTCATGGAACCTTTTTGTAAAGTGGCTCAGGGGTGAGGCTGGAAACGAATCCATGAGGGAACTTGCAGAAAGTGTCAGGTGTGTCGTCGTGGCAGGAGATATAGTGGATGGGGTGGGCATATACCCCGGGCAGGAAAAAGAGCTGGAAATTTTTGATATCTACGGACAGTATGAAGAGGCAGCCTCACATTTCGACGACATACCCAGATCAATCAAGGTGGTTCTCTCTCCGGGAAACCACGATGCGGTAAGGCAGGCAGAACCGCAGCCAGCACTACCAAAGGAGTTCTCAAGCCTCTTTCCCAAGAATGTGATGCCAGTGGGAAATCCTGCGTGGGTGGATGTAGAGGGAATAAAGATTCTTGTCTACCATGGAAGAAGTATCGATGATATAATCCTCAAGATACCAAGACTGGATTACTCAGAGCCGACTGGGGCAGTTGAGGAAATGCTAAAGCGAAGACATCTCGTTCCCATGTATGGTGGGAGATCCCCCTTAGCTCCTGAAAAGGATGATCCTCTGGTAATCGATGAGATCCCGGACATTGTTCACACGGGACATGTTCATACTTATGGGGCAAAGTACTACAGAGGAGTACTGATGATTAACTCCTCAACCTTCCAGGCTCAGACAGAGTTTCAGAAAAAGGTGAACCTCAATCCCATGCCCGGAAATGTGCCTGTGCTTTCAAAGGGCAAAATACATCGTCTTAGGTTTTACAGAGAGGCTTAAGCCATAAAATTAAAGGATTTTATCTAGGCCTTCCAGATTATCACTGCCAGAATTCCAAGAAGGAAAAGCAGGAAAGCGATTATGGACATATATACTGCCACGACTCCATTCTGTCTATCTTCCCACGCCCGGTACAGCAAATCTTTTTCAATCTCTGAAACATTGACAGTGTCGATTATAGCCCTTGCATAATCCTTGTCGTTTATTCCAATTTTAAAGCCCCTCTCTGTAACTATTTCCACACCACTACCTGCCGGGATGTAATTGTAGTATTTCACTATGTAAAAATCATGGCCGTAATAGTTGGTCTTGTAGAGTAGTTCATAATTTCTGTCAAGCAGTATTCTCAGCCTTGAAAAATCAGGCATCGGGAGAGGATATGGTGTTGACGTTTCAGCCGGGGTCTCAACAGGTGGAGGGGTCTCAGAAACCTTCTTCTCCTTCGAGAAAGTATAGGCATCGAAAAGCTCATAATAGTCAAAGCCAGCTTTCAGATCTATTTCGTCGAGATAAGCTTCAGTTCCGGGATCAACCCTGAAGATGAAGTACTTTCTAGCCTCAGAAATCGGTACGCTGAAAATGTATTTCTCATCACCATATTCAAGCGATGCCAGACCATCAACCACATTCAGATTGAGCTGGAGATTGTCCCAGCCGCCTTTAACCTCTGTCAACTTTGAGATTGTACCGTTGAAGCTGTAAAGGTAATTGCTATCTATATAAATCCCACATAGTTCTCTGTCTTCTCTGTAACCTTCAGAACTCATAGGATACTCAAAGATTAGCACTCTCATATACCCATCAGTTGTTCTATTGATTTTGAAGTTCATTTTCAACTTTACATAGGGTGTTTTCTGAATGTCAACGCCAAGAACTCTTCCCGAACTTCCACCATCAATCCTGAGAACCTTGTTCGCCCCCTCATCCACTATTTCAGAAATACCTCCGTGATACCACTCCGTAAATGGATTTTTGAGGTAATCAAAGTTTGCATATAAATTTACAACCGCTGCCTGAGCGGTTAATGGAAATATGGTGATAATAAAAAGTAGAGAGAGAATGCTCCCCCATGATATGCGAATAATCCTTTGTGAATTCATAATTATTTTTTTCGATACACATATATATAATTCTTTTGAAAACCGTAAAATTTTTTCATAATGATGGGAAAATAAAGTTATGGCAAAGGAGTACGGTGGAGTTATTATAGAATTTTATCATGGGGATATAACCAAACTCGAGGTTGAGGCAATTGTCAATGCTGCAAACACAAGGCTCTATATGGGTGGAGGAGTTGCTGGAGCCATTAAGAGAGCAGGTGGTCAAGAAATAGAGGATGAAGCAGTCTCCAAGGGACCTATAAAGATTGGTGAAGCCGTTGAAACCACTGCAGGAAAATTGAAAGCAAGGTATGTTATTCACTCTCCTACGATGGAGCTAGACTTCAAAACTAATGAGGAGAAGATAAGGCTGGCAATGAAGGCTGCCCTCAAAAAGGCTGAAGAACTCGGAATAAAGTCAATAGCTTTTCCTGCTTTGGGAACAGGTGTAGGTGGGTTCTCCAAGAGTGAGGCTGCAAGAATAATGGTTGAGGAAATAAAAAACTCAGTCGATGCTGGAACAGATTTGGAGAGAATAATACTTGCCGACATAAGTGAGGAACAGGTAGAAGAGTACAGGAAGAGGGCAGAGGAGATTCTGAAATAATTCGATGGTCACAACAAACTTTAATTATTTTTGAGTTTGACACAATTCCATGGCATTCACCCATTTTGACAATTCTGGAAGGGTAAGAATGGTTGACATTTCTGAAAAGATTGATTCTCTAAGGATTGCTGTTGCTGAAGGAAAAATCAGACTGAGAAAGGAGACTGTAAAAGCTATCCTTGAGAACAGGCTGGCAAAAGGGAATGTTCTCGCAACTGCTGTTGTTGCTGCCACACTGGCAGTGAAAAAAACTCCTGAACTTATTCCCATGTGCCATCCAATCCCGCTCTCACAGGTTGAGGTGGACTTTGAAATTCAGGATGACGAGATAAAGGCTATCTGTAAGGTGAAATCAACTGGTAAAACCGGAGTTGAGATGGAGGCTCTTACAGGAGTTAGTGTAGCCCTTCTTACAATCTGGGATATGGTAAAATCCATGGAGAAAGATGAGAGTGGCAACTATCCATCTACAAAAATAAGTGACATTAAAGTTGTTTTTAAAGAGAAAAAGAGCTAACTAGGGGATTTAAAATGGTAGACATTCAGGAGATTCTCGAAAAGGAGGGGATAAAAACATATTTAGATGATAAATACCTTTACGATGAGACTCCTGAGTTCGTGAGGGTTGAACCCTCAAGAGATATTGTTGTTGTAAAGCCCGAGACAACCGAAGAAGTATCCAGAATCATGAAGATTGCGAGCAGCAGAAGAATAAAGGTCTTCATAAGGGGTGGAGGAACTGGCTTAAGCTGTGGAGCTGTTCCAACTGAGAGCGGGATAGTTCTTTCAACCGAGAAAATGAAGGAGATTGAAATAGACTCAGAAAACTTTTGCGCTGTTTGTGGGGCAGGTGTAACTCTTGGAGAGCTGATAAAAAAAGCTGAATCCTGTGGGTTAAGCTTCCCTCCTCATCCAGGAAGCGAGGAGGCGACAGTAGGGGGAATGGTTTCAACAAATGCAGGCGGAGTCAGAGCTATGAAATATGGAGTTATGAGAAATTATGTCCTTGGAATCGTCGCTGTTTTGCCAGATGGAGAGATAATCAGGCTTGGCGGGAAGTTGATAAAGAACAATGCAGGCTACAACCTGATGCACCTTCTGATAGGTAGTGAGGGCACCTTGGCGGTTATAACAGAGATCACAGTTAGGCTTCTACCTCCAATGCAGAAAACTGCAACCCTTGCAATTCCATTCAAGAGTGTTGATGGAGCCATCCAAGCGGTTGTTGAGATTTTAAGAGCTGGATTGATGCCTCTCGCTCTTGAGTACATCGAAAAGGATGCTATAGAAATAGGTGAGGGTGTAAGTGGGAGAAGATGGCCCCCGAGAGACAGAGCAAATTTGATGGTGATTATAGAGGCAGGAAGTGAGAATGAACTGATAGATCAGGCAGAAAAGATAGAAAAAATATGCAAAGGATTTGGTGCCAGTGATATTTTCCTTGCCACTGGTGTTAGAGAGCAAAGAGACCTTTTGATGGTGAGAAGCCTGATATATGAGGGTATAAAGAGAGATGTTCTGGAGATTCTTGATGTGTCTGTACCGGTTGCTGCCATACCCGAGTACATAAAAAAATGCAATGAAGTTGCAGAGAGAATGGGTTTCAGAGTTATCAACTATGGACATGCAGGAGATGGTAACATCCATCAGCACCCCTTGAAGGGCAAGTTTAAGCCAGAAGAGTACGACAATCTCAAAAAAGAGTTTTTCAGGATTGCAAAAAGTCTTGGAGGAACCATAACAGGAGAACATGGTGTGGGGGCTGTGAAGAAAAAAGAACTTAGAGAGTTACTTCCAGTGACTGAATATGACCTTATGGTGAGGATAAAGAGAGCATTTGACCCGCTGAACATCCTAAATCCGGGAAAGGTTCTGGACATCTGAGGTGTATCCATGCTTGCGAAACTTGAGTATGATAAGGGAACGATCATAGTCAAGGGTGATGTTCACATACCATTCGGAGTATATGACGACAGATCAAAATGCTACCGGGTGTTTGCTTACAGGTACAGAGACATCATAAATTACCTGAACCTTTCAGGAATAGAATACCAGGATGAAGTTCTATCTCCGATCCCCGTTCCCTTTTTTGATGCAGAAATTGAGCTGAGGGACTACCAGGAAGAGGCTGTTCAAAGCTGGATGGTTGACAGAAGAGGGGTGATAGTTCTCCCAACGGGAGCGGGAAAGACATATGTTGCCTTGGAGATTATAAGACAGCTCAATGTTCCATCGCTAATTGTTGTTCCGACTCTCGACCTGCTCGATCAGTGGATGGAGAAGCTCTCCATTTTTGGAGATGTCGGAGAATTCTCGGGAAGAAAAAAGGAGATGAGAGCAATAACTGTTTCAACATATGATTCAGCTTATATAAATGCAGAGAGGCTCGGGAACAAATTTATGCTCCTGGTTTTTGATGAGGTCCATCACCTCCCTTCAGAGAGCTTCAGAATGATTGCGGAGATGAGTGCTGCCCCTTACAGACTGGGTCTGACAGCCACAATGGAGAGAGACGATAACCTTCACAGCTTGCTTCCAGAGCTCGTCGGTGGGAAGGTGTACGAGCTGAAACCCGAGGACATTGCCGGAAAGTATCTTGCTCCCTACACAATCAGAAGGATCGTTGTACCGCTAAATGAGGACGAGAAAAGAGAGTACGAGACCAAATCCACGAAATTCAGGGAATACTTAAGAAAGAAGGGTATAAGGCTGACAAGCCCCGATGATTTCAGAAAAGTTGTGATGAGAACGGGATTCGACAGAGAGGCTTATGAGGCTCTGAAGTCTTGGGAGGAGGCAAGAAAAATTGCCTACAACTCAAAGAATAAACTAAAAGCCCTCAAAAAAATCCTCGAGAAGCATAGAAAAGATAAAATCATTGTTTTCACACGATATAATGACCTCGTGTATCTGATTTCCAGAGCCTTTTTAATTCCACCCATAACATACAAAACAGATCAGAGTGAAAGGAAGGAAATTTTCAGAAACTTCAAAAAGGGTATTTACAGGGCGATAGTGAGCAGTCAGGTTCTTGACGAGGGAGTTGATGTTCCCGATGCAAATGTTGGAGTGATAATGAGTGGCACCGGGAGTTCGAGGGAGTATATCCAGAGACTCGGAAGAATTCTTCGCCCATCAGGTAAAAAAGCCATTCTTTATGAGCTGATTTCAGCTGAAACATCTGAAGCATCGGTTTCTAGAAGAAGGAGAAAGGGTTTGAGTAACAGTTCTGTCAGGTAAAGCCCAAAAGTCTTTCCCATTTTGTAGAGAATAGTAAAAATATTTTTCATTATATAAGACTACTAAAAATGACAAACCATCACATTAATATTTGTTGGAAATCAATGTTTATAGTGTTACCGAAAGAGTTTCTTGATGTTAGAAAGGTTAAAGGAAAATTTTATCCCAAATTTGCCGGTGAGGAATGGCTGCCCCATGCAGAGAAAATAATCAAAATATACAGGAGATCCAAGGGTAAAAAGCTGAAAATAGCCAAGACGGAGATAAAACAGATTGAAAATGCAGATAACTACAGAAAGATCAGAGCCTTCTCAAGAATAGTTGAGAGAACGATTACTTTCAAAAAATCAACATCTCTGAATCCATATGAAGTAAGAAAGTTTCTTTTCTCGAGGGGTTTTGTAACATCAGCAGAAGAGAGAAGCAGAATAATCCAGGAAGCCTGTGAACAGTTCGGAGTTTTAGAGAGCGAGATTGAAAGGGCGATTTTTGCTGACATGGATGATGAGTCGATGATAGCCGAAATAAAAATAGAAAGTCCTGATGAGCTTATCCGCCAGTACAATCTATCCCTGCTACAAACATCCCTCTTCAGCTCTCTCTCACTTTCTTTCAGCACAGACGGGAACTACCAAAAAATATTCAGGAAAATCAAGCTACTCGGACTTATGTATGAGATAAAAGATGATGTGATTCAGCTGACAGGTCCAGCCTCCGTTCTTAAAAACACAAGAAAATATGGCATATCTTTTGCAGAGATTATACCACTGATCGTATCAGCTAAAAGGTGGAAAATCACGGCTGAAATACTTGATGATTTCTCCAGCAAAATTTATAGACTCAATCTCTCAAGTGAAGATGGAATTTTACTACCCAAAAAAGAACCTGTAGTTGACTTTGATTCAGAGCTTGAAATCGAGCTCTATCAAAGGCTGAAGGCATCCAAACCGGAACTCACAATAGAGAGAGAACCGAAGGTTGTTTCGTGCAATGGATTCGCATTTATTCCTGATTTCAGACTTAAGAAAGGAGATAAAGAGGTTTATATAGAGATTGCTGGTTTTTGGACACCCGAATACCTGAGGAGGAAGGTTGAAAAGATAGAAAGAGCAAAAATCCCACTGATAGTTATTGCAACTGAGGAACTTGGGAGGATTACTGACTTTCCTTTCACGATTACCTACTCCAAAAAGTTACCTTATATCAAGCTTCTCAGGTTGATAAACGATTTCTTCAAAGATGAGAAGAGAGATCTATCCATTGAACACGATCAGGCAGTTAACCTTTCAGAAGTGGCGGAGAGATACGGGCTTAAAAATGAGGAAATCAAGTCCATTGTGGAGAGGTTTTCAGACACTCATGTTTACCATAAAGGCTGGTTGATCCCAAAAGAGCTTCTGAATAAAGTCAAAGCATGCATAAAGAGTCTTTCACCTCCTGAGATTACAGAAATACTGGGCATGAAGGGTGCAAACGCTGCCGTGGACTTCTTAGGTTACCGGGTCATATGGGATGGCTTGTCTCCTGAGAATGCTAAGATAGTCAGGAAAGATGGTATTCAGTAGTTTCAAAGGACATAAAAAATTAAAAAGGATATGGTTTTTTCTTCAAACATGCAGGATGATTTGAATAAACGAGATGAGAAAGACTCTGTCTGGCTTGAGGAATACATAAAAAAGAGGGGAATTTCTGGGAGAATAATATATACTCCTGATGTTCCAACTGTTGAGAAAGCTTCAGAAAGAGTAGGATGCTCAAAGAAGCAGATTTTTAAGTCCATTGTTTTTGTCTCCGAGAGCGGAAGGGGAGTAATTGGTGTTGTTGATGGAGAATCAAGGGTTGATAGGGAAAAACTTGAGAGAATATGTGGAGAGAAGCTGAGATTTTCAACAAAGGAGGAAGTAAAGTCGCTCACAGGGTATTCTGCAGGTGGAGTTTCACCCTTCGGAAGTGGTTGTGAGGTTTTTATTGATGAGAAGCTGATGGATAACGATGTTGTCTATGGTGGTGGCGGGGATGAAAGCCACCTGATTGAAATACCACCTGAAGAGCTTTTGAAGGAAGGAAAACTTTCCAGAATCAGCAGATGAACCGGTATTTTCGGAAAAGACCTCATCATCATTAATTTCACAAACTATTTTAATTATATATTGGGATTAAAACTCTGAGCCGGCGGAAAATGCTGGGTTTGATGGCAGACGATCATCCCATACCTCTGCCTCTCCTCTTGTCCAGTCCATCCGACTCCGGCTACCATTTTTTTGATGGATTCATTAGTCCTTATTAAACCATCTTCTGATTACTTCCTCAGCAGGTTTGTTTCTGTATTCCCAGCCTTTATACACTGGAAGGAAATATCCATCTACTTCATCCCATGTTTTGTTGAAAAACATGTCATAAAAATCAGCCTGTGATTCAAAAGAGACAGTAAAAAAGTCTTCTGGCCATCCTTGTGGATTATCTTTCATGTTTTCAGGGGCTATTGGTTCCCACCAGTAATAATCGGGTCCTGTAAAAGCACCTGCACCAAAGAACAGATATTTATGGGTTGGATATGCTGCTTTCAATGCTGATAGTTCCTCATCAATTAAATGCCCTATCCATTCAGGGTTATCAACAATATCCTTTGTACAGGTCAGTCCTCCATCTGCAACATAATCATAGCCAGCTAAATTATACACATTTTCCTTAGCACCCTGAATTTGAAAAACGATCTTGCCACTATACCTTCTTCTAATTTCAGGCAATATCTCCTGTGCCCACTCAGAAATATCTTTTTTATTTTTATAAGACAGTAATTGTGGTTCGTTCACAGGACAGAATATCTCAACTCCGTACTCCTCGGATATATCTGCCCACTTCAATACGAGTGGTGTAAGTTTATCCAGAAGGGGCTTTCCACTAGCTTCAGAGGAATACGGGTTTATGCCACTATCCGGATGAGCAGTATTCAGAATCAGAAATGTTTTGATTCCATTTTTGTGAAACTCACTTATTGAATTTTTTATTTCATTCTCATCTTCACAAACATAGAACTCCTCATTTTTACATACTTTAATCCCAATTGCAACTATGTTGATACCATCTAATTTAAGGTTATCAATATCACTCAAGGCGATTTTGGTTTCCCTTAAGAAGGGCATCCATATTCCTTTGTATTTTGTTATCTTTATATCAGGGGGCCTAATTATGATAGAATTTTCTGTCACCTCTCTTGGTTGGTTGGTCGGAAATATTTGCTTTAAAAAATGGAAACCGAGAGTTGCTGTAACTACAACAAAGATCAATAAAATTACCAGTCTATTTTTAAACATAAACAAATCAGCCAAATTTTATTTAATAAAGTTTATCTCAGGTTCAGGTTTCAGGTAGAGATATAGTCGGGTGGAAATATAAACCAATGACTTTCATTTTTCATCTCGCCAACAATATATCTACAGAACCCAGAGAAATGATGATAAAAACCCTGAGAACCGTTAAGTATTAAATCCACAACCCCCTCAACCTCAGACATGGACCTCATCATAAGAGAACCAGTTCTAAGCGATGTGGAGAAGATGCTCAACTACATTAACGAACTCATCACAGAAAGAACCTACATCCTACTCGACAAGATTCAGGACATCGATAGCGAAAGGGAATGGGTCAGAAGAAGAGTTGAGGATATCGAAAATAAGAAAGTGGTTCACTTCGTTGCTGAAGATAAAAAATCCGGAAAAATCGTTGGCGGTTGCGATTTTTTAAGAAAAGAATTCAGAGAAAGTCATATTGTTGAGATGGGTATCAGCGTTCTGAAGGATTACAGGGGTAAAGGCATTGGAAAGAGATTATTCAACAGATGCTATTCTGCATCAAAGGAACTGTGGGGGGATGATGTGAAATTCATAAGGCTTAAAGTTTTTGAAAACAACCAGATAGCAATAAACTTCTACAGAAAACTGGGTTTTGAGGTTGTTGCAAAACTTCCCAACGCCATAAAATGGAACGATGGAAAGTTAATTGGCTGTTATGTCATGATGAGGGAATTTTAGGAGTTTTACAGCGTTAAGGGGGAAATGACAGCAGATCTTAACAGTATCTGATTATTATCATTAACAGTTTCAAAACTTTTAACTGTATCTTCAATGAAATCTGTGTATGAAATTCGTTTACGCTCAAACAGTTATTGAAGAAGAGAAATTGAGAGAACTAAAAAGAAAAACAGGAATGAATACGAGAGATTCTCTTATGGAAGCAATCAATCATTATCTGTCCTGTCACCTTCACGATTTTAATTCACTTGCCATTGAGAAAGTTGATTACAACCTGGATATAATAAGATCGATCAAAAAAAATCTTGAGAATCTATAGGGTATGCTACTGAATATTTTTACCGAATATTTTTAGCTGTTTTAAGCTCTGTAAAGTTTTTTGAAGTTTTTATAACATATGATCTCTTTTACTTTTTTATTCAATGGCAAACCGAGAAAAATCTCAAGGTTCTCCCTAATCCCTTTCACACCGGGACTGGGGAAGTCACTTCCATAAAGACACCTCTCTGATATAAGATCAAAGCGCGGGAAGTACTCACTCAGGAGCTTTTGCGGTGGGATTCCACTTATATCAAGCCAGACATTTCTGAACCTTCTTAAAATGAAGAAAGCCTCCCTCATCCAGAAGGGTCTTCCCCCATGAGCGAGGATTATGTTCAACCGTGGAAAGTCTATTGCAACATCCTCTATGAATAGCGGGTTTCCAAACCTGTTTCTTGCATTGAGCAGCATACTTGTTCCTGTATGGATGAGAACTGAGAGGTTGTGATCAGAAGCAAACTCATAGACCACCTCGAGAGACTTCATGTTCCTCTCATCTTCTCTGTAATCACAGGGTCTGAAGTACTGATGGACGGGGTGCAGTTTTATCCCGGCTATACCCTTTTCATACTGGGTTTCCAGACTTCTCAAAACTTCATCAGCAGACATCAAAACCGGGTGAACACTACCAAAGGGGTAGAGTCTGTCTCTGAACTCGGAGCAGTACCTCAGAGTTGAATCAATAGCTTCCATCCCAATCCCGTGTGTTTCAGGAGAAGGATAGTTCATGATTCCTATGGCTTCTATTTCACAGCTGTCAAGGTAGTTGATGAGTTCTGAAGGAGATTCAGAGAATTTTCTGAGCGTATCCAGATAGGGAATCATGCTCACAAAGTTTTCCCGTATTTTCCCCGCCACATCAGCAGGTGTAATGTGAGTGTGGCAATCTGTGAATTTCATGCATGTGAGGTTTCGAAAATTTTTATTTATAACTTTTTATCTACCAGTCTGCATCTGAGTGTCTGTGTCTATCAAGAAATTTCCTGATATCTTCTGATTCCAGCCATCCTCTGTCCAGTCTTTCTATAACAAACTGAATTTTTTTCACCTCTCCAAGAAGTATTTCTGATATGTCTCCTCTATCTCCAAGTTCCAGTTCTGTAATACCCGAGATGACTGAAATCGGATTTCTTATAGCATCAACCAGAATCGCAAACAATTCTATATTCTTCTCAATCTGTTTGTAAGCAATCTTCTTCTGCCTTTCAAGCTCTATTGCCTCGATTGCAAATGCCAGGTCACAGAACATTGTTTGGAGGCTTTCCTGCTCTTGATGTGAGATTATCCTGGAAGAATGAATCACTCCTGCCCCTATAATCTCTTTTTTGAACTTCATCGGGAAGATGTAGCACTTCTCTTCACTCTGAATATAAGGGCAATCTTCCACTCCACCAAGAATTTCACCTTTTTCAAAAACCATCCTCACACACTCAAAATCCCTTTTAATGCAGGTCGGTACTTCATGAGATTTACCTGCCTCCATGAAGTCAGAGTTTTTCCTTAGTGCTATCCAGACCCTGTAACCTTGGAGTTTTGCAAGCTCATCACATGCTTTTTTCAGAAGAAGAAATTTATCTCGTTCGTGAATTATAAGTTGATTTATTTTTATGATTGCCCTAAGGAGCCTATTCAGCTGTACAATTTCGGTTCTGTTCGTTGCTATAATCAGACAAGCTTTTTTCCCACCAACCCTGAAAGGTATGTATGTGTTTATGTAGATTCTGTCATCCACAGTGTCCTCAAAGATCTGTAGTTCCTCCTCCTCTATAACTTTCTCAAGAAAATCCTGTTTCATTCTGGCAATCTCTTCAGGATAAACTTCGAATAGACTTTTATTTAAAGGTGAGAAACCAAGTGATTTGTTCATTGAGGGGTTTGAGTCCATGAATATACCTTTTTCATCAAGGATTGCGACGAGAGATGTGGTGTACTCATAAATACTTCTGAACTTCTCTTCACTCTCTCTAAGCTCAATTTCAGTTTTTATTTTTTCTGTCTGGTCTATTCCAATAGAAAGTCCACCAACTACAGCCCCCTCTGTATTTTTAAGAGGTATGTTGAACCACTGGACAGTCAACACTCTTCCATCTTTGGTTAAATCCCTGTTCACATTCTCAAATGGCTTTCCTGAGACCATCATCTCCTTTATCTTAGTGTAAACTGTATCTCTGTCTTCTTCCGGGATCTGTAGTTCGAAGAGATTTTTGCCGATGACTTCTTCGTTCCTCCATCCGAACAGTTTTTCTGACGATTCATTCCACAGAGTTATGGCAAAATTCCTGTCCCATCCAGTCACCGAGAAGGGTGCATTTTCAATCAGGAGTTCAAATACACTCAGAACTTCCTCGCAGTCTCCCTCCACCAGTCTTTTAACTTCTTTTTTGTTATGTGTCATCTATTAAACCAACCTACTGTGATAAATTTATCTTTAATAATACTACTGCACTTTATCATTTATAATTTGTATTCTAAGAATTCTTTATTATTTATAATTTGTGCTACGAGAATTGAAGTTTGTGTTTATAACAAAAAATCAGAAAAGATAGGAACCTTCAGACTTTGAGGTTTGCTTTGATATATGGAAACCACAAATGGGGCAACGGTATGTGCCAGTATTAATATTCAGACCATAAGATCCCTCTTCAATTTTCATTTTGCAGTTCGGACAGGTTGTAATCACTTAAAACCCCTCCTTAAAAATTTTCTGTTTGGTAACATTCTATGTAATGCTGTATTGCTTTGAAAAGCGCATATTTGGTTGAAGATTCTCCAGATTTTTTCTTCAGCCTAATAAGCTTTTCTGACTCCATTACTGTCTGGCAGTGTATCAGCTTTTCCATGGATGTATGCTGATTGAATTATTAATATAAGTTGCTAAATATATGATGATTAGGAAAAAAATTTTCGATAGTACGTGAATAAATTAAAAATTTTACCTAAAAATAGAATTTGAAAATAATTTACCATGAGACTTTATTTGCCCAATCTCCTTAGTGTTTTTGCAGCAGAATTCCGTACAATCTTCTTCTCATCTTCAAGAAGTCTAAAAAGAGAGTCTTTTGCTCTTTTCAAAATTTCATCTTCAGCTTCAGAGAGCGCTTCAGCAGAAATGAACCTCACAAACCACGAGTCATCCTCAAGTGCATCGATAAGCAGATCATACCTCCTCATCGATGCGAGCAAAACACATGCAGCCTCTCTAACTCTTCTGTTTCCCGAAATGAGGGCTTTATGTATGTACTCGGCAGTATTATCCAGTTTTGAAATTACCTCTGCAGCTACAATGCTTTTATCATCATAATCTTTAATCAGCTCAAAAAGAGAATTAGAAACCTCATCCTTTATTTCCCCCAGTACTTCAAGTATTCTGTCTTCTGTGGACTCATTCTTGCTCAGATGCTCCAGAAGAGATGGTATAATCCTGCTTCCAGCCTCAATTATCGCTCTTCCTGCACCGTAACTGACTTTCCAATCCTCACTTTTTAGAGCTTTCACCAGCGCCTCTGTAGCCTCCACATTAGCCAGAGTAATCGCTGCAGCAGTCCTTACTCTCTGGCTTCTATCACTAAGAGCCTTTATTAGATGTTCCACAGCCTTCTCACCCAGTATCAGTCCGAGAGACCACACAGCAGCCATTCTAACCTTTTCCTCGTCATCAGAAAGGGCAAAAATCAATGGTTCCACCGCATCTTCTCCGATCTCTGATAGAGCAAGGACCACTCCCTCAACTACACTCTCATCACCATATCTCAACATTTCAAACAGTTCGGGTATGAAAAAATCTCCAAAAGCAGCAATTTTTCTGGCAGATTTCTTCTTTACATCTGGATCAGGAGACTTAAGGAGATTGAGGAGTTCCTTGAGTTCTTCATGATATGCGTTCTCCTCCTCGACCCTTTTTGAATTCTCGTTCACCTGCATCTGTTACCTCTTTACAGCTTTACTGCTGGCTATGGGATTATCTATACTAAAACTTTTTTAATCTCACAATGTCTTATTTTAAGTTGATGTGTAAAATTAGTTCTTCTACCATCCAGGAATAATATTCAGGAATAGTTTTAAAGACTCAAAATCAAGAGTTCAAAAGTGTGATAACATGGGTGTTAAATGGTTTCCTTATAATAAAGAGACATTCGAGAAAGCCAGAAGAGAGGATAAGCCAGTACTGATTGATATTGGAGCCAAATGGTGTCACTGGTGTCATGTGATGGATAGAGAATCCTATAGTGATGCTGAAATAGCTTCCTTCCTGAATGAAAACTTCATCTGTATAAAAGTGGACAGAGATGAGATGCCCAATATAGACAGAATGTATCAGGAGATCGTTTCATCCATCAGTGGTGAGGGTGGATGGCCACTGACAGTCTTTGCAACACCCGAGGGTAAGGTTTTCTATGGGGGGACATACTTTCCAAAAGAGGAAAGGTTCGGCAAACCACCTTTTTTAACTGTTCTGAAAGCCGTTCTCAATGCATACAAAAAAGAGAAGAAGAAAACACTGAGTCTTGCGTCGCAGATAATGGATGAGGTTGAGAAAAGATTGAAACAGACTAGCTTTTCAGATATTTCGGATAAAATTCTGGAAAAAGGAATTGATTCAATCCTATCTCTTGCAGATCCAGTTTATGGTGGGTTTGGCTTTGCCCAGAAGTTTCCAATGCCAACTGCAATCAGGTTTCTTTTATCTGTCAAAACCAGATTCGATGACAGCATTAAATTTGCTGATCATACCCTTGATGAGATGCAAGCATCCGGCATCCATGACCATATATTTGGTGGCTTTTTCCGCTACACAATTGACAGAGAGTGGATCATACCCCACTTTGAGAAGATAATTTACGACAATGGAGAGCTTCTGATAAACTATTCCATAGCCTGCAGAATGGGTAAAAACTACGAAAAGGTTGCTGAAGGGATAGTGAGTTTTGCAAGGATGATGATGACCGAATCAGGCTTCTTCACATCCATAGATGCGGATTTCAGGGGTGTTGAAGGTGGATTTTACACATACAGCTATGATGAACTTGAAGAAGTGCTGGAGTATGAGGAGCTTAAAGCATTCGAACTTTTTTATGGGGTAACAAGAGATGGCGGCTTTCACGGAAGAAACCATCTGAGAATTATAGCTTCAAAGGAATCGGTTGCAGAGATGATGAACCTCGAGGTAGTCCAGCTTGATAACATACTTGAATCTGCAAAAGATAAGCTCAGAAATTACAGGATGAGGTTTTTTAATGGACTGAACATCGACAGAAATGTCTATACATCGTATTCCTCAATCATGCTGTCTGGAATGTTTTATTTTGGATGCGTCTTTGAAAGAAACGATGTGATTGAGGAAGCTGAAAGAAAAATTAAAAAGATGCTTGAAAGGTTCGATGGAGTGCTTTACAGAAAGGATGAGATGGAAGGATTGCTTGAAGATTATGCCTTCCTGAGCTCAGCACTCATTGATTGTTACACAGCAACGCAGAAAGATGAGTATTTGGAGATCGCATCTGAGATCATGAATGTAGCCATCAAGGAGTTCTACAGTGATGGTGTTTTCTCAGAAAAGACTGGAACTTCCAGTATCAACGACATAAACCATCGCTCACCGCTGACACAGATTATTCAGAACCTTACATCCTTGGGACATCTGATGGAAAACCAGGAATACATTGGATTTGCTGAGGAGCAGCTTAAAAAATATGCAGGGATAAAGCATGGATTGTTCGATGCAGGCTATCTGCTTGCTCTGCAAACCTACCTCGCTCCAATAATCGTTGAAGCTGACAGGGAAGAGCTTCTAATGCTCAGGAAGTACATCAACCACAATATTATGGTGAGGGTGGGAGAAGGGAGCATTTGCTTTTCAGACAGGTGTTTGAAAGCAGACAGTGAAGAAATTGAAAGGTTACTGAGAAAAGAGTTATTAATATCCTGATCTCACCATTTTACTCTCTTTTCTCCCGGAATATACTTTACTTAGTTCTGATCTGGAATAAAGGCTAAAAAAGTCTAAAAAAGAATCCAAAAAAGATTGAAACAACAAATATTTTAAAAAATGAATCAACCGAAGAGGGCACCAAGACCTTCAATTGCCTCTTCTTCCTTCTTCTCTTCCTCTTCCTCTTCTTCCTCTTCTTCCTTCTTCTCTTCAGTAGCCTCTGCCGGTGCAGCTGCAACTGGAGCAGCGGCAGCAACTGGAGCAAAGCTTGCCTTCTCTATTGCCTCATTGATGTTCACATCTTCGAGAGCAGAAACAAGTGCCTTTACCCTCGCTTCATTCACTTCAACACCCGCAGCTTCAAGAACTGCTTTGATGTTCTCCTCAGTTATTTCCTTTCCGGCAGAATGCAACACTAAAGCAGCATATACGTACTCCATCTTCATTACCTCCTTTATCCAAATAACGCACCAAGACCTTCAATTGCCTCTTCTTCCTTGCTTTCTTCTTCCTCTTCTTCTTCCTCTTTTTCTTCCACAACCTCCTCCTTCACTTCCTCAACCTTTTCTGGAGGTGGAGCTTGCTGAAGTTTTGAAGTTAACTCCTCATCGAGAGCATCTTCTGGCAGGTGGGATGCGAGTGCAAGCATATCAGAGTAAGCTTTCCCGATGAGATCCGATATCACAGCACTTTCCAAGATTGCAGCGTTTATGGCAAGATTTCTCGCATCTCTGACAGCCTTGGCAATCAGTATTTCAGCAGTTTCAGGTGTGACATAAGCAGAGTTGACTGCGAGATTAATAGCCTTTGTGTAAGCCTCTGCAAACTGCTGTGAGACAGCTTCCACATCAATCCTCAGATCATCGGGTTTGAAAATTATCCCGCTTTCCAACAGAACCCTTGTATCAAGACCGAGCTTTACTGGCTTAATCTCAAGTAACTCAAGAGCCTTTGCAACCTCTGGTTTTACTTTCTCTCCAGCTTTAACAACAGTAACAGTATCCTTGATGACTATCTTCCCCTTCTCAATAGCAGCTGGGAGTCCGCCCATCTGAAGGTCACCCAGAACCGGACCGGGCGGGAAAGAAGTCGGGCCCTTCTCGACAACTACATCTTCAGGTGCAATCTGATTTGGCTTAAGCGGAGACGGCTCTTTTGTTTTTTCAAGCTCCTTGAATAGTTTAAAGGGATTGAGCTCTGATGCTACAAAAGCAACCTGGTCACCTAAGAATTCTGTAAGTTTTGAGAATTCTCCCTCACCCTCAACAGCCTTTTCGATAAGATTGTTTTTTACAACTTTCAGTTTAACTTTGTCTCTGAGTTCCCTTCTGATCTTCTGCATCTGACCTGCTGTCACACCCCTGAAACTCACAATTCCCACAACTGGATACTCTTTCAGGTATTTCCTGATTTCCTCAACATCTCTGAGCTTCCACTGCGGTATTGCTCCTTTCACAGCAGCCATTATATCACCCTCACAGCAGGACCCATAGTTGTCTTAACATACACAGATTTCAGGTTGTTTACAGCGTTTTCGTATTTGTTTTCAACAAACTTCAGAATTTCAAGGATGTTATCAGAAATCATATCAGAGTCAAGATCTTTTGTACCAACAGGAGCGTGAAAAGTCATTTTATCCCTTGTTCTTACCTTAACTGATTTCTTTAACCTTTTTATGATTGGTGTCGGGTCTGAAAGTGGTGGAATTGGCTGAGGTATTTTACCTCTTGGACCAAGAATCGGGCCAAGCTTTTTACCAATTTCAGGCATTAGAGGAGCTTCAGCAACAAAGAAATCCATCTCATTGGCAATTTTTCTCAACTTTCTCTTATCTTTTGCCAGTTCGTCTATATCATCAGGTGAGAAAACTGCATCAGCTCCTGCTTCTTTGGCTTTAAGGGCTGTATCACCCTTTGCAAAAACTGCCACCTTTCTTTCCTTCCCAAGACCATGTGGGAGCGTTATAAGAGCATCTATCCTGTTCTCTGGCTTCTTCATATCAAGATTTTTCAGATTCACTGCAATCTCTACTGTCTCCCTGAAATTTCTCTTCTTTGAGTTCTCTATTGCTTCTTCCACAGCTTTTTTTACCTTTTCCTTTTCCACAAGCATTTTCACCACCGTAGTGCCCGCGGCTAAAAGCCTCCTACGGGATTTTTTGAGCTGTATTAAATGCGGAAATCAAATAGGTATTTTAAATTAACGGTGCGTCTGAATCGCTTATTTGAACCGAAAAGTGAGGCGTGGCAGGGAATTTAAATCTGTCGATTTATTGAAAATAGGCTCATTCTTATGAGGTGAAAGTGAGATAGGGGGAGTAACCTTTAAGTATGTTATCCTACTACTAAAAATTTATGGGTGATATAACTCCAGATAGGGTTGTTGACTGTCTTGGATTGTTCTGCCCCGAACCAGTGTTAAGAACAAGAAAGGAGATCGAGAATATCAGTGTAGGGGGGATTCTTAAAGTAATTGCCGATGACCCATCCTCTGAGGAGGATATAAAAGCATGGGCAAAACATACTGGACATGAGCTGATTAGAGTGGAAAAGGTGAGCCGTGAGTTTCATTTCTATATAAGGCGAGTTAAATAAAGATGAATAGAGATGAATAAAAGAGGGGTAAAAGAGGGAGGATTTATGGCTTATTTTGACTATGCAAGTGGCTGTCCCGTTGATAGGAGGGTCATAGATGCGATGATACCTTACATGATTGATGTGATAGGAAATCCATCATCCGTTCACTCAATGGGTCTAAAAGCAAGGTCAGCCCTTGATGAGGCAAGAGGAAAGATTTTGAGATTAATTGGAACAGAAGATGGAGAAATCATTTTCACTTCAGGAGCAACAGAGGCAAATAATCTTGCAATAATAGGTTTTGGAATGCGGAACAGAGGAAAGGGAAAACACATCATATCTTCCTCCATAGAACACATGTCTGTTATAAACTCATGCAAGGTTCTTCAGAAAAACGGGTTTGATGTCACATACATTCCGGTAGATAGAAATGGAATTGTGAGGGTTGATGAGCTGGAAGAAAGCATAAGAGAAGATACAATCCTCATTACTGTTCAGCATGCAAACAATGAAATCGGCACAATTCAGCCAGTAGAGGAAATTGGTGAGATTGCAAGGGAAAAAGGAATAGTCTTCCATGTAGATGCTACAGCTTCACTGGGTAAAATCAATGTTAATGCAGACAGAATGAATGCCGATATGATTACACTTTCATCAAACGATATATACGGACCGAGAGGTGTTGGAGGGCTTTTCATAAGGAAAGGTGTAAGAGTGCAGCCTATAATTGTCGGAGGGGGACAGGAAAAAGGGTACAGGAGCGGGACTGAGAATGTCCCGGGGATTGTTGGCTTCGGTGTTGCTGCTGAAATTACCGAAAAAGAGTACAGAGAGGAGGCTAAGAGGGAAGAGAAGTTGAGAGATGAGATAATAAGAAGAATGCTCGAAATCGAGGATACATACCTCAATGGCCATCCTGAGCTGAGACTTCCCAACAATGTGAATGTGAGGTTCAGCTATATTGAGGGTGAGTCTCTAGTTCTCAGTCTTGATATGGAGGGAATATATGCATCAACAGCATCTGCCTGCACATCTAAAACCCTCCAACCAAGCCATGTTTTGATGGCATGCGGACTTAAACATGAAGAGGCTCATGGTTCTCTCCTTTTCACCCTTGGAAAGGAGACCACTGAAAAAGATGTTGACAGGTTGATGGAAGTTCTCCCAATGGTGGTTGAAAAACTGAGAAAGATGTCTCCTCTCTACAAAAAAAAGAAAGGTGGTTGAGTATGTATACAGAAAAGGTTATGGAACATTTCAGGAATCCCAGAAATGTTGGCGAGATCGAGGATGCCGACGGAGTTGGGCAGGTTGGAAATCCCGTCTGTGGGGATTTGATGAAAATCACGATAAAGGTGGATAATGATAGAATTTCAGACATCAAATTTCAGACCTTTGGATGTGGAGCAGCAATAGCAACAAGCTCAATTGTTACTGAGCTTGCCAAGGGGCTTACCATTGAGGAGGCTCTCAAAATTTCCAGGCAAAGTGTTGCAGAGGCTCTCGGTGGTCTCCCACCACAGAAAATGCACTGTTCAAACCTTGCAGCAGATGGTCTGAGAAGAGCAATTGTGGATTATCTTAGAAGGAATGATAGAATAGACAGAATAAAGGAGCTTGGACTGGAAAAAGAGCTCGAAAAAATGGAAAAAGGAGAAATGGATGATCACGGAGAGCTCTGTGAAGCTTGATTGTGAAAAATCAAAAGAGAAACTCTGGAATTCGCTGTTTGCTTAGTATATCTCCTATATCTTCTTTCTCTCTTATTATGTGGAATTCTCCATTCTTTGCAAGAACCTCTGCACACCTCGGCCTTCCATTGTACTGACTGCTCATCACAAAGCCATAGGCACCCACATCATAAACCGCTATCAGATCACCCTTTTCGACTCTCGGCAGCTTTCTGTCCTCTGCAAGGATGTCTCCACTCTCACATATCGGCCCTGCGATAGTGTATGTCTCCTCTGCCTCCCGATCGATTTTACTGGCAACACTAACTCTGTGGAAAGAACCATACATTGCAGGTCTGATGAGTGTGTTGAAACCAGCATCAACAGCAACAAAGTTTTTATATGCCTTTTTGACCGAATTCACCCTTGTAATCAGAACAGTTGTGTTTCCAACTATGCTTCTTCCCGGTTCAAGCCAGAGTTCAAGACTCTCGTTGATTTCCTTCTTTCTTTCTCTGAAAACAGGGATGATGGCTTCAGCAAAGTTATCAGGATTCAGAGCTCCCTTTCCATCATAGTCAATTCCTGGTCCTCCACCAATATCCATAAACTCGAGCTTAATTCCAGTCTCCTGTATCTCAGCTGAGATATCAAATAACCTGTTCATCGCTTCAACAAAGGGCTCAACCTCACGAATCTGACTGCCGATATGGCAGTGGATTCCAGCAGGATCCACATTTGGCAGTTCGTAGGCGATTCTGTAAGCATCAACCACATCCTCCCAGGGTATACCGAATTTGGAAGTCCGAAGTCCGGTTGCTATTTTTGGGTGGGTCTCAGGAGAGACATCAGGATTGACCCTGAAGGCAATCTTTACTGTTCTTCCCTCACTCAACGCTATTTCTGAGATCGTATGCAGCTCATCAAGGCTATCCACACTGAAGCCAACCCCAGCCCTGATTCCAGCAAGAATCTCCTCATCACTTTTACTGTTTCCATTGAAAAGTATATCCTCAGGCTTGAAACCAGCAAGCAGGGCAAGATATAACTCACCATGGCTGAAAACATCTGCTCCAAAACCCTCCTTTGCTATTATCCTGAGAATTGCCAGATTGTAGTTGGCTTTAACTGCATAGAGTTTTTTCTGCTCCGGAAATGCTTTCCTGTAAGCGTTAATGTTTTCCAGTAGCTTGCTGTAGCTGGTTATGTAAACGGGTGTGCCTGTTTTCTCAACCACTTCATCAACTCTAACTCCATCAATGGAAAGAATCCCATCTTCAACACCAAAGGACATCAGAATCCCCTCAAATTAAAATTACAGTTCGAAACTTTCAAGCCTTTCAACAGCCTCTCTTATCACTGAAACATCTCTTGTAAGGGCAAATCTGATGTACCCTTCTCCACCCTCACCGAATCCAACACCAGGAGTAGCAAGAATTCCGGTGTCATTCAATAGCTTCTTTACAAACTGCATGCTGTCGTATTTCTCTGGCACCTTACACCACACATAAAATGTCGCTCCTGGAATGTGAACCTCCATTCCAGATTTTTTTAGCCCCTCAATCAGGACATCTCTCCTCTCCCTGTAAATACTATTATTCCTGTCTATAACCTCATCGCTCCCTGTAAGGGCAGCTATTGCAGCCTCCTGAACCGCCTGAAAGACTCCACTGTCAACATTTGTTTTAACCTTCAGCAACCCGTTAATTGCCTCCCTGTTACCAGCCGCAAAGGCGATTCTCCAGCCGGTCATGTTGTATGTTTTTGAAAGGGAGTTGAATTCAATCACCACATCAAATGAAGAATCAATCTCAAGGAAGCTGATCGGGCGCTCCTCGAAATAGAGGTCTGTATAGGCAGCATCATGAGCAAGAATAATTTTATTGTCATAACAGAAGTCCACAGCTTCTTTAATGAACTCTTTCCCACACATAGCTCCTGTTGGATTGTTGGGATAATTCAGGAACATTATCTTGGCTTTTTTCGCAATTTCAGGTGGAATCTTTTCAAAATCGGGGAGGAAACCTCTCTCCTCCTCAAGCCTAATAGGGTAAGGAATTCCTCCTGTGAGAATCGTAGCACCACTGTAAACAGGATATCCTGGGTCGGAAACAAGGACATAATCTCCAGGATTTACGAAGGCAAGTGGCAGGTGTGCGATCCCTTCCTTTGAGCCTATCAGCGAGATAATCTCATCCTCAGGGTTGAGCCTGACACCTTTCCTTCTCATGTAATATTCTGCAACAGCCTCTCTGAACCTTAGCATACCCTCATATGAGGGGTACTTCTGATTTTCTTCCTTTGCAGCCGCATTGCAGAGAGCCTCAACTATATGAGGTGGTGTTGGCAAATCAGGATCTCCGACTCCAAAATCTATTATCTTCACACCTTCTTTTATCTTCTCTGCCTTCATCCTGTCAATTTCAGCAAAAAGATATGGCGGAAGCGACTTCAACCTATCTGAAATCTCGAAAGAAACCATACAATTCACCCCTGTATTTTGAGATTTCAAGATATAAAAATTTTTGCTGTTAATTTGCCGTTTGGTGGATAAAAATACACCCGATTATCTAAATTTTAAAGAATTTTTAATTATTTTATCATAACTTAAAAAAATATTAAATCAACAGCCCCAGTTCTGCGGATTTGGAAGTTATTTTATGGATGATTAGAAATAAATGAATTCCGAAATATTGTAGGTGTTGGTAGTAGATTCTTCTTTACAGGCATGTAACTGTATGATAATTCTGCAAAACTTCTGGAAAGACTGTGAACTGATCAATAATTTGATTTACAAAAAATAAGTTTCAGATTTATATTTTCATCATTTCAAGAACAGTTTTTGTAATAGATTAAGCATATTGATCAGAAAAATCGAAAATTTGATATACATATTATAGTAGTATGTTTTTATGTCACAGTTTGACATTGATGTGAAGATTATTACTCATCAGAGGGTGGTGGATATACTCCAGAATAATTAATTCAGGCAAATTCGAAAGTGTGTTGGACAGATACCCAAAATCAACCATTTACAGTGATATCACTATGCTCAAAACAATGGGTCTGGTGGAAAGAAGCAGCGGAAAATACAGGCTAACGAGTGCTGGAAGTGCCATTCTCCACATAACACGCAATTTTTTCTCAAATCTCAACACCCTTTCGAGACTGATAGAAAGCTTCCCCGTCCATCGAATCAGCTTTCCAGAGGAGTTTTATGCCAGATTACATGAGCTTGAGGAATCTAACCCCATCTCACTAATATTCCCGGAGGATTTTGACATCAACAAAACATGCATGAAAAAGCTGAGGGGCTCGGAAAAAGTACGCTTTCTTTTTTCAGAAGTTGATTATCGCCAGCTCAATTTCTTTCTTGAAAGGCTCAGAAACTCTGAATTGGAGTTAGTTATCAACAGATATGGGAACTTCAACCGGAAAAGCAATCTGAAGGTATTTAGAGCAACAGTTAGGATTGATATCGGGCTTATAGTTTCAGAAAAGTGTCTTATAGTTGTATTCAGAGATGTTACAGGCAACTACGACTTTTCCAGAGCTCTTTTCTCAGAGGATAAAAGATCAATTAAATTTGGATTTGATCTTTTCGACTATTACAGAGATCTTTCAGAGATGGTTTAATCGATTTTGCCATTTTTATTAAATGAGATCATTTTTCGGAACCCGGCAGTCAGAGAACCAAAATATTCAAATACAAATTTCAGAAAAGAGTATGTGAGGGCTCGTGGTCTAGTGGTTATGACGCCTGCCTCACACGCAGGAGGTCGGGAGTTCGAATCTCCCCGAGCCCATTAAAACCTTCTATTTTAAAAATCTGGATTTCTATGGGTTCACCAGTCCTAAAAGAAGTCAATAGCTTATCTATAGTCTCTGAAATCTTCCCTCTGAAATTTTCTTTTAAAAATATATAATTATCCTGTGAAATTCTGATATGCAAATCAACCTTTTTCTGGCTGTTTTTTGTTGTTTGAGGTTTCCTTAATGTTGATTCAGAGTATGTTCCAACTTGTTCCATGTGGAACATATAAGGCAGGCGACATTATTAATGTTTCGTGGTGAAAATGGGAAAAATTTCGTAATAGAAAAGAGCAGTAATGCGAACTCAATGAGAATGGAACAAAATAACCTCTCAAAAAATCGAGCTTAGAATTCTTCTTTTATTTTAATCTCCTCAGAATCGGGATCATATTGATATTCAAGAACCACATCTGGGTAATATAGATTAGACACTTTTAATTTCACGATTCTTGGTAAATTCACTTCCGGAGTGACCATCATATCAGGCAAAATTATTTTTCTCTCGATGTTAGGAGCTTCTTGTTTTACTTGAGGTTCAAAACTAATGGCTTTTATTAACACTGGATACTTAGATATGTTTAGGATTTCAAACCTACAAACATCCCCACTTTCAGTTCTACTTAGGCCTCTTTTCCTGAAAAAGAGCATTGGCTTCTTTTCGAGTTCTAATAGTTTAGTTTGCTTGTTCATGATTTCAGCTTGATGTTGTGAAATTCTGGCTTGCTCAGAGATTACTACTATCATTAAAATTGCCGTCAATACATTGAAAGCTTGAATAATAAACATTGGAAAATCAGTATCTCCTTTAGAAATTAAGTAATATCCATATACTACGAAACATATTTCGATAAATACAAAAAAGATTATGATTCTCTTTAATCCATTTAATTTCGAAGCCGTCTCGGTTCACCCACTAAACAAAACCCATTCCGCATAATCAAACAATTCTTTCGCATCCTTCTCATTCAATCCATAAACCTTCTGGATGTATTCTAAAATCTCCTCCCTACTCAAATCTTGTTCAAATAATTTCGAGATCGTCTTGAATATCTGGGTTGCAACATCCCCATATTCGTAAACTCCCCAAATTTCGATACTTTCTGGGCGATTCTCAATTTCAACAATTCTTGTAAAATCATCGTAATGGTATTCTCTTACCTTTTTTGTGGTTTTAATTGCAAATTCAACCCATAATTTCTTCTCACCAACTTCTATGGAAGACATCATGGGTTATCCTCCCTTAAAAACTTAAAAGATGTCTTCTTCACCTATATCTGTTTCTTTAACCAATCTTTTCTTTTTTTCATCCTCACTCCAATTTTCGAATTCTTCAGCGATTTCTTCTGCTGATTTTGCATGAATCTTCCTTATTTCAGTTATTTTATCACGAACAGCATCTTTAATGAAATCAGTAATGGAAGAATACCCAAGTTCTGGATGTTCCTTGATTACCTTTTCTACTTCCTCGAACATCTCTTTGGGTATGCTGATTCCCTTGTATTTTCCAATTGGCATAGATATAGTATGTCTATGGTATTGATATAATTTGTGATTTAACCATACCCATACCACATCAAAACCACAAAGCTTATTAATACTTAACCATATGCATACCATATGAGTATGGTAGAAAAGAAAAAGACGAAATACATCCCTCTACCTATAGAGCTTTACAACGAGATACAGAGAATCGTTAAAGAGAACAGAAATCTTGGATTTCTTTCAGTTCCCGATTTTGTAAGGGATGCAGTTAGAGATAAAATAATTCAAATCGAGAATAAAGTTCGAGAAAACAAACACAACAGAAACAACTCTTTTATCGATGCTGAAGCAGATACGGAGGTTTTCGAAGGTGAGGCTGTATGAAGGGAATTCTTGCATACATTTTTTCCCTTCTACTGCTCTTAATTGGGCTTGTTTGGTTCATGTGGGAAGTGCAGAAAGGTTTGAGCTTAATAGGGGGGATTTGAATGTTTGGTTGGTTTAGGTTTAGAGGAAAATCGATTAAGAAAGTTGTAGATGAGGTTTTGGGATTTTTCGATAGGGTTGAATCTGTATTGGGCGTTTTTGAAGAACTGATTGAAGAGGGCATTGAAATACTCGATAAGATCGAAATGGAGATTAGAGAACACGAGAAGCAGATTGAGGAACTCGATCAAAAGAAGAAGGAAGTTACAGAGAAGATTCTGAAGATCAAGAGAGTTCTGGGGGCGTAAAGTGAGGGTTCAACGAGAATCCAATTCTTCTTAATTTTTTGGAGGGGGTTATATGATTGAAGTTGTTCACGATCTTGATGAGTTCAAAGATGTCTTGAGAGGTGGTTGTAGGCTTAGATATCAAATTCTAACGAATTTAGAAACTTTTGGAGGGATTATACGGAATGTTGAGGTTGTTTTTGAAGTATATGGTATTGCAAAGGAAGGGCACATAATTAAGTTCGTAGATTCAACTATTCTCGAAAATAAGAAGCTGAAAAAAGTTGAGGATTTTCAAGAAGACATCCTTAGGTGCATAGAGCAATACGATAAGCTTGCTGAAGAAATAGGTGCAACAAGGGGGAGATACGATGAATAAGATAGATCTCATTAAAGAAAACTCAATTGATTATTCTATGCAGGCTATTGATCTTGCAAAGAGTATCATTAACTCCAAAATTTTAGAGCTTATGACTCTTAACGGGAATCAAGAGGTAATTGATGGGCTTCAATTCGTAATTAACAAGCTTGATGAGTTAAAAACTAACCTGAAAACAAGCCACATACTCCTGAAAGCTCAGGGAAGCATGAAAATAAGTATAACAGACATAGATACGATAATTCACAAGGACGGAAGAGTTATTGCAGGATTAGAGCAGAAATATAGAAGGGATGCCTTCTATCAAAAATATGTACCGATAAATGCCAGCCAATATATCACATTACTTGACATCAAGAGGAAACTCGGATTAAACAAGTTTTACTATTTTTACCATCTACCAAAAGGTCGTTACATTCTCTTACCCATCTCAAATGGATGGAAAATACAGAAATTAGGGGAAGGACATACGAGAACCTCTTACGCATTAGCTCCAATAGAGGAAGCAAAGAATATGGGCGAACGGGAGGTTGTTCAATTTTTCAAGGATCTTTTAAGAGGGTGGTAAATCAATGTTGATCTGCCCATTTTGTAGCACGGAAGTTAAAACCTTGTTGGGGTTACAGAAGCATATCAAAGTTCATACGAGAGAAGGCTATTGCCCAGTTTGCAGGGAGTATTTCAAAAACTTGATCCACCATTTAGCTATGAACTCGGAGAAGGATGATCTACACCTAATTCTTTACGCTACTTTAGGGAAAATTAACGCAAGGAACAGCAGTAAGCTCAGAAATCTAAGGGATAAGGCAATGGAGATTCTTGATGATTTAGAGAATCTGAGAGAATCTGAAATCAGAGGATTCAAAAATCAGGAGGTATCAAGATGAGGAGTAGAGTAATAGAAGTTACAGAGAGTTGGCTCAAATGTAAGAGACTTAACGGACGACTGATCCCTTCGGAAGAATGCGATCCTAAATGCATTATGGATTGTCAGAGAGTATATCGAAAGGTGAGAAGATTTAATGGAAGATTCCTGAGGTGATCTTTTGATCTCCTTGCTCCCTAAACTTATGAATCCATTGATCCATATATCACCTACCATAACATTGATCTGGATACCATCTACCACAACTAAGATCACCTACACACACATGCAAAAATTTGTTGCACGAATTTGTGTGTGTGCACCATGCACGAAAGTATACTCCATAACCACTAAAGAAGCTCTCAGGGAAATTATTTCCTTGCAGAATTCTTCTCAACTACATAGATTCCCTATTATTACTATACTATTTTTGCAGTTGGGAAGACAAGAAGAATTAAAAGAAGACAAGAAGAATTCTGCAAAAATTTCAAAAATTTTTGCATTTGGGAAGATATTTGCATGTTTTTGTAACTATACTCTTTTTCCAAAGGAGGTATCTAATGAAAGATCCAGTTAAAATAAATGTTCAGGTGGAAAGAGAAGTCTGGTTAGCCTTTAAGAACTATGTTGTAGCTAAATACGGTCAGCTAAAGGGTTCTTTAGGAGAGGAAGTAACAAGAGCTTTAGACGAATACCTTAAAGATTCTCAACCTGCACACACGCAAGAATTTGAACACAAACTTTCAAAGCCAAACAAAAGACATATTGGATTACTCGTATGGTTGCTTAACAACTATCCACATGAAGTCCTCTATTCAGATCTGAAGAATTATGTGATGGATAATTATGGGTTTGATCAGAGAACGATCAAGAAATATATCCATGGATTTCTGATTGGGGAAGGATTCTTGAAGAGCAAAAAAGGATACGGTAGAAACATTCTTTTTGAGGTTAAAACAGAGTGGATTATAAATTATCTGAAGAAATATGTTCCAGAAAAGGATTTAAGGGAAAAATATGGGCTACAAGAAATCGGAATTGAAAAAGAAAAAGATCAAGAAGAAAAAACAGAGCTAAAATCTTACATTACTGATAGATATGAAGCAGGAGATTCTCTTGATGAAGTAACTGAAAAAGTTTCAGATTTTGGGCTTATTCTCACAAAAAAAGCAGTTCGAAATATGATTAGGGATGTAAGGAGGGAGGAATATGTCTAAAAATGTGAGGTTCGTAATTCCTGATAGATTAACCAATACTCCTGTAAGACTCTCCATTATTCTTGAAAGGAAATTGTATGAGGAGGCTGAACAAGTTGCAGATATTCTTAGGAAGGGGACGATTCAAAATCTCATAACCTTCTTACTTGAACAGATCGTCGAGGAGTTAAAGGCTGAAGGGTTTGATGTAAAACCTTCTTGGGAGGTGGGGAGAAAGTGAGCGGATCCTGTGAGATTTGCGGAAAAGCTTCAGAAAAACTCCACACCCATCACATATCTTACAAAATGGATGTAACTGTTGAGCTATGCCCTCAATGCCATTGTAAAGTTCATAAGTCTCCTGACGATTATCCACTTTTCAGGAAATATGATGATTGGATTAACTCTAAAAAGAGAGGAAAATCAGAAATCTGCAAATGTGGGCAATTCATGAGGGCTATTTTCGTTAAATACCAATATTGTAAAAAAGCCACAATGAGGAGAATTGGATGGATTTGTTTGAGCTGTCAAGCAATTAAAATCATTGAAGTTCTACCGTTTTTCTTGCATCTTAAGGGGCAGAAAACCAGAGGTAAACATCAAAATTGTGCCATTTGTGGAAATAATATGAAGAGAATATACATTAGACGCCAAATCAATGGTTCAGCTACATGGAAGGTTGCAGGCTGGGTCTGTCTGGATTGTTTTCATGTTGATCTTGAAGGAGTTGAGGATAGGGGGGTTTTAGAATGATGGTAAAGCAAAGGAAGAAGAGAGAGAAGGTAGTTAAATTACTTCTGGAGGTCTATGTAAAAGAAGATCTTGATGTTATGGAAGTTGCAATAGCAATTGGTAGATTACTCAAAGAGCTCGATAACAAATTCGATTATGGAGTTTACTATGGTATTGAAGAAGATATTTTCGATTGCAAGGCACAGATGGAAGAGGGAGCGGAAGAATGGGATGACGAAGATGAGGAGAAGATTCCACCAAATAACCACTTTGAGTTTAAAGAAGTGCAGTAATTGAGTATAACAATAGTGTGGAGGATCCTCCCAAAAATCTTTTTGAATTAAAGGGGGTGCAGTAATTGAGTATAATAATAGGTTTTGATGGATCCTCAGGTGGGGGTAAAACAACCCTCATAAACGAGCTTACAAAAATCCTTGAGAAAGAAGGCTATGATGTCGGGGTTGTTCAGGAAGTTGGGAGAGAGGTTTTCAAGGAGTTTAAGAAAAAAGGGTTCACAAGCCTTACAGAATTAAGAGAAAGCTCTAAACTCATAGAATTTCAAAGAAAATGCTTGATAGAACATTACTTGAAAGAAGACATCATGTTATCTAACCACGAGATAGTTTTAAGCGATAGAACACTTTTCGGCAATGAATTCTTCACTCTCTTTTACTGTAACAAGGATTTCAAAACCCTAAACGAATATTTCAACAAACTGGAGGAGTATATAAGAGTTAGGAAACTAACTCACGGGAAAATCTATGATGCTATTGTGATAACTCCACCACTACCTAATAACATTGATGTTGATGATGGGTTCAGAACACCAGATCTCCCATACAGAGAGATTCAAGCATTTGTGATTAAGCAATTGGCTGAAGCCTATGTGGATCCAATCATTGAACTTAAAACCCATGATTTGGATGAACGGATTAATTTAGTTAAACCTCTGATTGATTATTTAGTTGTTAGAGAGTTGATTTGTTGATTTTTTTTTATTTTGTTGATTTGTTGAGTAGATGAATAACTAAAAAGTTGATTCAACTCAGATTCAACACGAATTGTAAAAGAGCTATCAATCAACACTTATCAACATGGAGGAAGTTGATAAGAAAAATGTTGTTTGTTTAAATTGTGGGCATACATGGGAAACTAACGCAAAAAGACCACAATGCTCGATCTGCAAATCTGTAAGGGTTGAAGAAGTTGATAAGGTTGATAAGGTTGATTCTGCCAATGTTGAGGCTAATGTTGATGTTGAATCAACAGATTCAGCAAGTGTTGATGATTTCTTTGAGCTGGATGATTCAGCAATCAACAAGTTGATAGAGGATAAACCTAAAAAGAAGAGCAAGAGAAAGAAGAATAAAGAAAAAGAAAAGAGGGATGAGCAGAAGAATAATGAAGCAAGAGAAGAAGAAATAGGGGAGAAAAAAGGATTTTCAGCAAAATTTTCAATCAAAAGAGGGTTTAAAGCGATAGGATCCAAAGTTGGAACAGGGGTAATAGCGGTAGGTGTTCTATTTCTGTTCTTGATCTTCATTCTGAGAGGGATTGGAGAAAGAAAGAGCAAGAAAATGATCCAAGATGTTGATGTGCAAGATCAAGGATTCGATCCATACTCAGCTTTAGGGTGAAGATTTATGTTCGGATCCTTCAAAGCTTTGAATCAGGTGATGGAGCAGATAACATCATTCCTTGAAAGAGATGATGTTAAACAGAAATTGAAGGAGGAAGGAATTAAGGGAAAGCTTGAGATTGAGGGTTATCAGATCTATTTTTTGATCAAGAAGGAGGAAGATAGATGAATGATGAGGAAATCTTTGAGCAGTTGAATAAAGATATTACTCCAGATCTGGAGTTAAAGGCTGAGGGTTCATCAGAGAGAACAGATGCAATCAGAGAAGGAGAGGAAGAAGTTGATGAAATTGAGATTCCTGACTCCCCTCATCCTCTTACTGAAATGCTTGATATGACAATCAAATATACTGATGAGCATGCTGAAAAGCTTAGAAATCAAGGGATAGATGTTCCTGAAGTAAATCAACCGTTATGGGAGAATTTCGGCAAACCTTTGCTGAATAGAGCATTTTGGTATTATCTCCCTGAGAGTGATGGGATGGATGATCCTAAGGTTGCTCTTGTTGTGGGGGGAGGTTTAACAGCTTTTGCGGTTGCACCAGCATTAATAGGTATAGTAAGGTATTACAGATCTCAGGATAAGGAGAGAAAGAGGATCCAGAACGATAGACCTAAAACAGTTAAACAAGCTCAAAAAGAGATGATTAAAGAGGTTGCAAAGGAATCTGAAGATGAGAAACAAAAGCAGATTGAACAGGCTATTCAGGAAAGCCCATATCTTAAGAGGATTAAATATGAGGAGTTTGCAGGAATATAATTTATAATCTTTTATTTATCCGTCGGAATCCGAGGGGTGATGCGGTGAGTGATTACAAGTTCCTTGATAATGTCCACATGATGGTATCTGCTCCGACTGGTGGTGGAAAAAGTTATTTCGTTGGCTGGATGGCTGAAAAGCTCTATGAAGCGAGAAAGAGGTTCATAATTCTGGATACAAAAACAAAGAATCATATTGGGCTGGTTGCGTTGAAAAACCTGAAGCTCCTTAAAATCAAACCAAACACCCAATACGATTATTGGAAACTCGTCAATTACGATCAAATACTATGCATTCCCACCGAAAGAACAAAAACTAAGGAGCTGATAAACCATTACCGAGCTATCCTTGATGTTATTTTTTCAGCCAAAAAACCTATTACAGTTTTCGTTGAGGAAGCCCATAACTATAACCCAAACCCTCATGTTCCCGATGAATTGCTTGAGTTAATAGCAAGGGAGGGGAGAAGTTCCAGAATAAACCTGATTTTCATAACCCAGAGGATTCAGGACTTCCCAAAATTGCTTTGGAGTCAATGCAAGCTCACATATCTGTTCAAGTTCATGATCCCTCAGGATATTAAGTATATCGGCAGGATGATCCCAGATTTCGAAAAACTTAACAAGGAGCTTCAGAGGTATGATGTGCTGGAATTTGATCACTATTCCAATGAACTGAAAATAATCAGAGCTAGTGAAGTTGTGAGGAGGACGAAGCATTATGGTTAGAAGAATCGAGCTGGAATGGGATAATTGGAATCTAAATCATATTGCGAAACATGGTGTTAGCAAGCGGGAAGTTGAAGAAGCTATAAGAGATCCAAGAGCGAAAATGAGGAAAATTTCAAAAAATAGGTATGTTCTCATAGGGTCAGCTTGGGGAAGAATACTTACAGTTTTTCTCGATTTTCTTGGGAAATGGAAGTATTATGTGGTTACAGCAAGGGATTCTACGGAGAGGGAGAAAAGAATATATAAGCGTAAATAGAGAGGTTTGGTATAATGAGGCATCCCAGATACTCTGAAAAAGAACTTGAAAAACTTGAAAAAGAGCTTGAAGAAGCAGTTAAAAAAGAAGAGGGCTGGGTAGATGCGAGTGTTTATCTTGGTAAAGAGCGAGAGGTAGTTTCCGTTTATATCGGTGATAAGGTTCCTGTTAGAGGTCATTATCGCAAAATCAACGGAAAAAGAGTTTACATTAAACCATATTTAAGGAGAAGAAGAAAGAAGTGAACTATTTCTCGTTGCAGGAAAATAAAATAGTTAGCAATCCAAGCGAATTGTTATAGTTTTCCCAACTCCTATTTTTCTACATGTGGAGATCTATCTCTGTAAAAAAGGATATTTTGAAAAAATTAACAGAGTTAAAAAAAGAATTGGAAACAAGAACGGGTAGAAAATACAGCTTGAATGATGTTATTGCTTTTTTGGTCTCTAAGGAGGGTTAAGGATGCTCGCAGGAGTGGAAAAGTTAATTTCTCCTTACGATTTGCTTCCAGAGAAAGAGAGCGTCAATCTGGAATTAATTTTCAATGTTTTGCTGAAAAATGGCTGGAGATTGGGCAAATTCGATAAGAAATTCTTCTTCAAGTTCAAGAAATATGGCTTTAAAACCTATCTTGATAAAGAAAAGCTGGCTCACTTACTTTACAAATACAGAAAGCAGATCGAAGGGATTGTAAGGAAGATGGATAAAACGGATCTGGGCATTCTTACAAAATCAGGATTCTTTGAGCTGATGGATAAACTCCAGAAAGGGGAGCAAGTAACGGAATCTGAGGTTAAAATCCCTTACGATAAGCTCGATACCAAAACACCTTTCGATAAGGATTTGCAATATCAATATAACAATGCAACATTCTTTCCACGCAATCTAAACGAATGGTATTGGAGCTATTATCAGTATGCCTTAGGTGATATACTCCTGAAAATCGATACGAGGGAAATCAAACCTTCTCCAGCCTTAGTGGATGCAATGGAGAGAGTAAAGCGAGCTCTTTACGAATATATCTACACATGGGCTATTGAAACGATAAAGTATCCTTCTCCAATCGTGGTTGGGTTCTCAAAGTATCCTTTTCATCAGGCTCAGAAATCAGCAGATCGGAAGCTGAGAGCAATGGAAAGGTTTGCAAAAGCCCTCAAATATTTGGATAAGGTTCTTGAGAATGAGAAGATAAAGGCAAAGGGGATTAAGGATTTAGGGCTAAGGTTTAGCAAGGTTAAGGAGATCAAGCAGGTTAAGGTAGATAGAGTGGAGATCAAGGGATTCATGTATCCTTCAGGGAATGAACATGTTAGGGTTTTCTTCCACTTTACTTGGAATGATAAACCTTTCACGATTGAGGAGATCTATAAAGGAAGAGGCTATGCAATCAGCAATCTTAATGGTCTGCTGAAGTTAAGGCATTATGTTTTCAACATTGGAGAAGAGCTTGTTCAGCTTGAATGGGATGCTCCAGAAGTCAAAAGATGGGAGATGTTCTTTTTCAATGCATGGTATAACTTAGGATTCTATCATGAAATTACGAAAAGAGGAGTAACAAGAAAAAGGCTATATTTTAGCAAGGTAACGGGGCTTTCAGGCTGGATGGATGAGGATGAGAAACCAAGCAAGGATAACTGGATTGCATGTCGGGTTGATCCTTACTTTAATTGGGCAAGAGAAATTATCGGGAAGTTGAACAAGGATCTCAGAGATCTTGAAAAGCTGGTTAAGAAAAAGTGGAGTGAAAACAAGATTTACTATCTGGATCACCTATCAGAAATAAAAAGAGAAGTTGAGTTTGCAGAGAATGAAGAAAAGAAGAAAGAGGGAGCGAAAAAAGTTGAAGTTCCAAAGAGTAAGGGCAAGGGTAAAAAGAAAGCTAAGAAAACAAAGAAGTCGATCAAGGAATCAAAGAAAGTAATGAATAAGAGTTTACAGATCTACAACCTCAAGAAATTCTTAAAGAAGCATGGAATAGAGCCAGATCTTGTTGATTTGGAAGCTCTTGTTGATTCTAAACTCACATATCATGAGAATAAAGAGAACATCAAGAAACAATTAGGAATCTCAGATAAATCAACGGTTAAACCTTCAGATCTGGAAATTCAAGAAATCGAGGAAGCAATAAAGCAAGCTCAGATGTATCATGAGATGAGATCCGAGAGAGCCCAAATGATGGATGAGAAAAAGTTTGCTAAACTTCCAAAGGATCCTGAAGCATGGTTTAGGCATCCTGAGAAGTATGATCTACCTGAAGTTGATTATCCTCTCCCAATATCTGTTGAAGAATATGTAGAGGAGATAAATAAAAAGAAGAAAAGAAAGAAAAAGAGTAAGAAGAAAAAATAAACTTTTTAATAAACTCTTTTATTTTTCACCTTTGTTTCACCACGAATTGTTAAAGTTTTCTCAAAATAAGCTTTTTTTGGTGGTTAAAATGGATTGGGCAATCGTTGCTTTGGTTGGTGTTGCTCCATTTTGGGCATCAACCGCAATAGCGGTTGTGAGAGGAGTTAGTGCAGTATTTAGCTCAGAAAAAGATTGAAGGAGGGATGAGGTATGGTGAATATTGATAGAGGGATGAAAAAGGCGATGGAGGTTGTTATTCCCGTCGCAGTTGGAGTATTCATAGATGGGGCTTTTGATATTTCAGGCAAGATAAGGAAGTTTTTGAAGATTTAAAGGAGGTATGTCGATGTATTCTAAAAAGAGAACCTTAAGCCAGAAGATAACGCTCACCAATAGGAAAATTGATCTGCCGAGAGATGCGGTTATTGATGCAATTTTGCTATACTGCAAGCTAACCCTGAAGAATAATGGAGCTAACGCATTCAGCGGAACGATGAGAGATGTTCTTGATGCATTGAAGGAGGTAAGAGTTGTTTCGGATGGAAATAACATCCACTATTCGCTTAGCGGTTCTGATATAGCTGTAATAAACTACTATGATAATCAGGGCAAGGCGGTAAATCCAGATGGTTCAGTTAGTATTGGAGCTGGTGCTACAAATGAGTTCAAGTTCTTGCTCATTCTGGATGCTGGAGATATTCTCGCCCTAACGAAGGATTCTCTTGAGCTTTCGGTTGAATTCCAAGATGCTATTGATGATGCGGGTAATGTTACTGTTGAGAGTGCTGAGATCGTCATAACACTTGAGGAGAACATCTATACGGTTGCTGAATTTGCCAACACTTATGGGGCAAATCTGGAGCTTGTAGCTGAACCTAAGGTTTATGCAAGAGAGAAGAAGTTTTCAGCGTCAAATGAGCTTGTAGAGGTAATGGAGCTTCCGATAGGCACACTTTTGAGAAAAGCTTTCATCACATTCAGAGATTCTAACGGAGAGGAGTCTGATTCTTTGGTTGAGAAATACGGAATCATCATCACAACTCCAGATAGGAGAGAGCTTTATGCTATTGACTATAACACAGCTAAGGAATACCAGAAACTCATGTTCCTCGTGGATCCAATAACTGGAGCAGTCGTTCTCGATTATGGTGCTGAAATTACAAATGATGTTTATGGAGTTAGAGCATGGAAGTTCAACAAGGGAGATTATCAGCTCGCAGTTAAGGCAAGTGCAGAGGGAACTCTTAGGTATGTTAGCTATGAGTTCGTTGTAAACACAAAGGTGATGGATCAGGTAGATAAAGTAATGGTAGAGGCTACTTAAAACATGCTAAGAGATCTGTTAAAACTTCCATCATTTCTTTTTTGGGATAGTTTTAAACTTTTTACTTAGCGGAGGCTAACGCATGTTCGATGTAATTGGTGCTATTTCGAGTGCTATCTCGAGTGGTATTGAATCAACAAGATCAACAATTATGAGAGCAGTTAAGAGCCTTCCAAAACCTCAACCTCAACCTCAACCTCTACCTCTACCTAAACCCAAACCCAAACCTAAACCTCTACCTAAACCTAAATCTAAAGCAATCCCAAAACAAGCTTCACCTACAAGGAAATGGATTAGAAGGATTAGAACACAAAGAACCTCTACCACAAGGAGAAGATCCCTATCCTCAAGATCAGGATCAAGATCAGGATCATTTTCAGGATCCTCTTTTTCATTACCTGTATTACCTTCATTACCTTCATTACCAAAACCTCAATTACCTAACTTTACCCTTCCAAAACCTGAAATACCAAAAATTGAGATCCCTAAAATCACTCCACCTACTTTTGCTCTACCTACTTTACCTACTCCGAGGATTGAAGATCCTAAGGAGCTCCCATCAATTAAACTTCCTTCAATTAAACTTCCTGAGGTTAAGTTAAAACATCAAGTTAGGGTTCCTGAAGTTAAACTTCCAGAAATCAAGGTAGATAATAGATCAATAGCAGAGGATGTTACGGATGTTGTTGATAAGGCTAAAAATACGATATCAACAATTGTTGAGAAAAGAGATGCTATTTATCAAAGAGGGTCAACTCCTCAAGTTGTAGGAGCAATGGTATCTGACATCTTATTACCGTTAGATCTGGCTAAAGTTTTAACGAAAGGAGCGGAAAAGCCAGAAGATTATCTTTGGGCTGGAGTTGATGTTGTTGGTTTAATACCCGTTTTCGGTTGGGGAGCTAAAGGGTTGATTAAGGGTGTTGCTAAATCACTTAAAGTTGGTAAAGCTCTAAAGGTTGTAGAACCTCTTTCTAAAACTGCAAAGGTCGGTGTTAAATCATCGAAATTTGTTAAGGGGGTGGAAGATTTGAGTTTTGTTAAAGGTTTTAGTAGGTTGGTTAAGAGTGGAGAAGGATTAAAACTCTCTAAAGTAGGTAAAGAAATTAAAGAAATTAAAGAGATCAAAAGAATATCAAGATTTCCAAAGTTCAAAGCACCAGAAATACCGAAATTTAGACCAGTTTCTAAGCCAATAGGAAGGTTTAGATTTAGATCAATGCCAAAAATACCGAAATTTGAGATGCCAAAACTAAAGAACCCATTTTCAAGAATGAGACCAGTTAAAACATTCAAGGTTGCTGATGAGATTCCTGAGGTTGCAAAGGTAACAGGGAGAGCTTTAGAGGCTACAAAAACTTCAAAAGTTTCTAAGTTAATGAAAGTTGCTCCTTATGCAGTTTTAGGTGGTGCAACCACCTATGCCTTAATGAATGCTCAGGTTCCCTCTCAGGAGGAACCTGAGAGTGGAGATCAAGAAGCACATCAAAGAGGGGAACAGGTAGATCAAGGAGTTATCGATCAGCTTGTAAATTACATTCAGGATTTCATGGATTGGTTGGCAAGTGTTCTTGGGATGAGCGGATATGCAGGAGCAGGTGTAGGAGCAGAAGCAGGAGCAGGATATCCCTACTATGAATACCCATACAACTACTATGGCGGAGGAAGATACCCATACAGCTATGAAGCATTACCACCAGAATACGGATACGAGGGCTATGTTCCACCAGCTTATGTTCCTGAGGGATTTGCTGAATATGTAGCTCCAGCAGAAGACTTTGCTCAGAATGTTCTTGGAGCTGTTGAGGGAATTCCGATAATTGGTGATGTTGCAGAAATGGCAAGAAGAAATGGATGGGCTTTACCTTTCCTTGCTGTTAGTGTTGTTGGGGCTTATGCTGGCTATAAATACGGTTATCCAAAGCTGAAGAAGCTTCACAAGAAAGGAGGGAAGAAGAAGTGAGCATCTATAACCCTCTCCTCAAATTTTTGAAAGAAGGGAAGCTAATCAAGGAAGGTAAGGCTATTAAGGAATCTGAAACTATGAAGGCTTTTGCTAAACCTACAGCAATAGGTGCTGGAGTTGGTGTTGGCGGTTATACTGCTCTTAGAGGGGTTGGAGAGGGCATTGAGAGCTTAGGGGCAAGTTCAGTAAAAGAAGCAACACAGAAGTTCACAGGGCTTTTGATGTTTATTGCAATAGTTATGGTTCTGATTTTTTCTGTGAGAAACCTTAGGCTTAGGTGGAGGGTGAGCCCATGATTGATTTATTAGCTATTGTTGGGCTTTATGCTCTGATAGCTGGGCAATACACTTTACTGATCAAGAACAATCGAGAGGTAACGAGGCTAAAGGCTGAAACACGGTTATGTCCTTACCATCAAACATTGAGGGATTTTAACGGTAACTGAGGGGTAGGATGATAGCTGTTAAAGTTGGATTGATGGATGAAGTTGAAGGGGATGTAATTCAGCCACCTGAAGATTACTGTCCTGAGATGCTGAGAAAAGCACAAGAGGAGCTTGAAAAACAGAGAATGCTTAATCTTTTGCTAATTCTCTTCATAATCGGTTATTTGCTTCACAAGATAGGTAAGGAAGGGTGATATGATGGTTGATGCTGAGATCTTGTTTAGAGAGCTAATTGAAGAAAAGATCTTGCTTGCTGAAATTAGCAGAAAGCTTGAGGGAGATGAGGATCTGCTCCTGCAATATCCAGATTCAACCAACGATCTTTACCTGAAGGCTGGAGATACCTATGAAAGAGAGATCGAGATAAATAAAAGGTTGAGATATCTCAGCATGGATATTCCAGATGGAGTTTTCCTTGAGATTTACAGAAATAACTCACTATGGTTGTTCGCAACAGGAGAAATCGGAGCTATTCAATTCAAAAATGGCGTTAAATTTGAGGTTTTAAAAATTGTTGTGAAAAATAACTCAGAAATAGATCAAAAATGGAGTTTAAGGTTCTTGTTTAGTTAAAGGGGGTGATAGGATGGTTTTTGTAGCTGGAGCAAAATCTATACCTGATTTTTTGAGTGAAATTGAGAGCTACTTGGTTGCAACGGGAGATTGGGAAACGGCAGATGATCAGGTTACCAACGGTATTGCTTTAAGGCACATCCCAACGAATAACTACTTATCGATAGTAAAAAAAGTCCATAGAACTGAAAAAAACGATCCAGATCCAAGATCAACAGGTTTGAAAATAGCATTAAGTTCAGAATGGGATTCAGTAAGTCATCTGCCAAGTGGTTCCGTCTATTATGTTCATGCAGGGCTGTTTGAAGCATGGTATTGGGGTGGGCATAGCTATACCGAAACATACCTTAATAACTACATGGATGCGGATAACACTTACAACATATCCTATTGGGTTGATAAGTATGGGCTTATTTGTGCAATAGCAAATCCCAACAGCTATAATCCAGCAAATAACACAGGAGCCACAGCAACAGTGGGTTGTTTCTTTGCAATCGAATATATCCCCGTTGCAGGAAGAGAATTCAACGATGGATTGAGTGATTTCTACCTTATAACTGCCCAAAACTGGAAACCAAGAAATATTAACGAAAATGCTGGTGGTTTCGCTCATTCATGTGCACGACCATACAGCTTAATGACTCCTTCAAGGTTATACGATCAGCACGAAAGAGGAGCAATCAAATCTGCTGGAAACGGGAAGGTTTACTTCGAGTTTCCGCTTTACTTCAACGATTCAGCAAGAACTATTGTATCAGCCCAATCAAAGAGATGGTTCTTAGTAGCACAGAATGTTGGAATTGCTATCAGCGATGTAATAAGTTGGATTGACGAGGCAAATGCCATCACAAGAAAATTCTATGTTGCAGAAGTAAATTCAGCCAATAGAGCCGAGAAATTTGCGGTTGCCATCCCATACGAGAACGCTTTCGAGTATCCAACCGTTTAAATTTTTTATTTCCAATTGATGGGATATGGTAGAGTATCAAAGTGTGTTAGTTGGGAGATTAAGAGCGGAAGATGAAGGTATAGTTACCCTTAACCCCTTTGATTCAACACTTAGGGCTATTCATGAATCTCAAGATCTATGGCAACCTCAACCCTATGGAGGAACAAAGCTCCTACATTCAGTTAAAGCAAACTTTGAGGGATTAACAACTCTTAATGAGCTAAGCTCCAACACAACGAAAAAACCTCTCTTTTTGTCTGCTGAAAGATATGGTTTAGCTGTATTTCCAAGATTCGAGGGAATCATGAGAAATATAATTGGTTGCTTCAGGGAAGTAGATAGGCTTGCCTTGCTTGCCTTTGTGAGAAAACCTGACGGGACTCCAATCCCTGATGCTGATGTGTTGTTTAAAGGTAATATCTACAAGGAGATCGGCAAAACGAATGAGCATGGGATTGTGGGAGCATATTTGCTCCCAGATAATTACAACAATACCATAGTGATCTCAAAGAATGGAATCGTTTACGAACAAGCAAGTTTAAGAGAAATATCAAATGGCGTTTACCAAATAACTGTAAGAAGGAAAACTAAAGCTAATGCTCCTTTTAGGCAACTTCACAGGAGGTTTGATTGATGCCTTACACATATCAGGGGAAACCAATCAAAACGGCAATCGGAACAATCCATTATCCAAAATTGTTCGTTAAATGGGTTATGTTCCTTACAGCTTCAGTATTTCTATGGAAACAGCTAAAAAAAGTGTTAATTAGGTAAAAAATAAAGATTTAATTCTATTTTTTCAAGTAGGGATTGGAAAATTATCCACTATTTTTTCATATTCTCTATCTGCCAACTTAATTTTGTTCAAGTAGTGAGCTGAACCAACTGTTGCTGGTCTTCTACCCTGAATAAAATCGGCTATGGATTCTGGAACATCGTTATCTACTATCATGAAGTTAAAATGCCACTTCCTGATCGTTTCTGCATTCACCCTCCCGTGAGCTAACTTTTTCTGAATGGTTTTGTATTCTTGGGTTATTTTTGCCTTTTTCAGTTCATCAAGGAATTTAGCAGGGAAATAGAGCCAATACCCTTTCTTAGCTCCTTTAGTTAAGCTGGCTATTGGATATCTTGCGATATTGTTCACCACAACAACCTTCTCAGGATCAAAGGACTTCAGAGCTTCATAAACATGCTTCAATCTTGCACCGCTGTAAACTACCATTTTGAATATCGTTTCATAGATTTGTTTCTTTCCTTTCAACTTCTCATAAGCTTCCAGAAGTTCCTTATCGGTGATATAAATCTCCTGAACTTTTGCAACAGGTATTACTATCTTTTTCCTCCATTTACCTATCATGTAACCATTAATCTCATCAACATCTCTATCTTCAAGGAAGTTCAAGAAGTTTCTTAGTGCGAGAGCTAAAGCTTTGTTTATCTCGATGTTTTCAAGCTCATAAGGAGTTTTCACATTCAATTTTTCGATATTTCTTTCCAGAGTTTTGTAGTAATTCTTTGCAGTTGCTTCCGTAAGTTTCTCTTTCTTAACTCTGCCCATTAACCAGTTTTTGAACTCATCTCTGAATTGACTGTAAATTTCTTTGAGACCTATTATATTTTTATTAGATATTTGTTGTAATCTTGTTATATTTCTATTAGACTGCTTTACTTCTCCCATTTCGCTTTGCCTCACACGCAGGAGGTCCCCGGTTCGAATCCGGGCGAGCCCATTTTTAAAGTCAATTTTTGGATCTGTTTTTTGGAATAAGAGTTACTGGAGGTTAAATCTGTATTTTGTCTTTTATCTTCAGGCTCTTTCGGAAATTCATATTATCTTGCTTTCAACCCCTCTACACTAATTAACTTTCAATCCTACAATAGTCTGATTCTAACGGAGTTGTTTGAAAAGGTCTTGCAGTTTTACAGAGAGAACTTTCAATCCTACAATAGTCTGATTCTAACTATAACATCAATCCAACCTATTCATGTCCGATAAAAGCCTTTCAATCCTACAATAGTCTGATTCTAACGAAGAGATCATCTGGAAGTATTTAACAACAACTAAGAACTTTCAATCCTACAATAGTCTGATTCTAACTCTTATTGGTGAATTTAACACAACAGACACCATAAATCCTTTCAATCCTACAATAGTCTGATTCTAACAAGCCACTCCCACATTTGGGAGTAACTCCAGTCTGGTCTTTCAATCCTACAATAGTCTGATTCTAACGCAGACAGCGAAAAGCTCGTGAACTTATTGCATTCACAGACAACAACTTTCAATCCTACAATAGTCTGATTCTAACAGTAATAATTGCAATTATCGGAATTGGAGCTTATCTGCTTTCAATCCTACAATAGTCTGATTCTAACTCTGTTCTCTTCCCTCAGATAACCGTCTGACATCTTCACTTTCAATCCTACAATAGTCTGATTCTAACCGGATCACCACCAACTGTGACTGTCTCTGTTCCAGCGACAATCTTTCAATCCTACAATAGTCTGATTCTAACATGAGATTGGGAAGAAGAAATCAAGAAGTCAGATATTAGCTTTCAATCCTACAATAGTCTGATTCTAACAATAATTAATTGTGAAACTAAGGGGATTGGTTTTATTGTCTTTCAATCCTACAATAGTCTGATTCTAACTTGTCCATAAGGTCTTCCTTCTCCAACAAGTTGAGAAACTTTCAATCCTACAATAGTCTGATTCTAACTTGTTTTATCAATTTTAACGGTAGCATAATTTGAAGCCTTTCAATCCTACAATAGTCTGATTCTAACTTAATGTCAAAACAAGACGCTATAAACTACTTACAAAAATTCTTTCAATCCTACAATAGTCTGATTCTAACTGTAAGCCTCGTTCATCGGATAGGTTAGTACACCCGCCTTTCAATCCTACAATAGTCTGATTCTAACGCGTTCCTTATGTCTGAAAATATTGGGCTTACCCATTTCTTTCAATCCTACAATAGTCTGATTCTAACGTCTAAAACTGTGTTACATATGACATGATAACCTTTTTCTTTCAATCCTACAATAGTCTGATTCTAACTTTCTATAGCGAATAGATTTCTGTGGGGGAACAGTGATCTTTCAATCCTACAATAGTCTGATTCTAACTGTAACCTCATCAGGAACATACGATCTACCAGACGCAGCTTTCAATCCTACAATAGTCTGATTCTAACTAAAAAGGGTAGTATATGCTATTGCAACGATGCTCGCCTTTCAATCCTACAATAGTCTGATTCTAACCTCCAGTAATTTTCCCATATTCTCAAATAAAAAGCTTTCTTCACACCTAATCCAGTATTTAAGCTTCTGGAATCCCACATCATGCAGCACTAATATAAAGATGACAGAACCTCAATCTACCACCCATCTA